>Ga0065165_1001251_pt1 | contig 28797 bp, 25 predicted proteins | sample AraplaMF_Cvi_mMF_FD_63813 | JGI IMG/M metagenome (GOLD analysis project Ga0065165, IMG submission 63813) | Arabidopsis root microbial communities from the University of North Carolina, USA - plate scrape MF_Cvi_mMF (version 2) (version 3) | ecosystem: Host-associated > Plants > Roots >... | reverse complement strand
CCGGTCTTGATTTTTTGATCCACAGCGGCTGCCCGGCTGAGCGCTTCATCCTCATACACGCTCAAAAATGCATTGAGGTGCGCATTTGTACGGATGTTGTCTAGGTGATAACGTACCAGGTCTTGGCAGGTTATCGCGCCCCGCTGCAGATCGTGCTGTATCTCGCGAAATGTAGCGTACGTTTTCAATGTCTATTTTCCGTCTTCAATTTTACCTGCGTCTTCTACCTCTTTCTTCACATCCTTCACCGCTTCTTTGAATTCCTTAACTCCACGACCCAATCCTTTCATGAATTCGGGAATCTTCTTTGCACCGAAAAACACCAGCACGAAAAGACCGATCAGAAGAATCTCCTGGAAACCGACCCCTTGAAAAAACAACAATGTAGCTTTCATGGCTTTAATTTTTTATAGAATAGCAAAATTAGAGGAAAAAAAGGTAGGAACAAACCACACCTCCGCAAGCTATCCTTCTGCACTCGCACTGGCACTACCAATCAGCATAAATTCACCGCACAACACATCGCCCCGAAATGCCTTTCAGCAACACCTGCCTCCTTAAATGTAAAATTAAACGTATTTAGCCCGGAAAGTCGCACCGAAAAAGCCCCAATACATACACAACTAATATTAATCGATTTTTAATGACCAGTCACAGAATTTAACTGGCCCCGCAGAACTTTCTCCCCAATTAACCTAACCTTCTCTCCGCACACTCCGCACCACACGAATTTATCGCATCTATATTTCCGCTCCCACTTCTCGCACCTCCCCTGTTTCATCTCACTACTCTCGCACTCCGCACTCACCCCGATCCCTCTCCCTCTCTGTATTTCCGCTCTCGCACTCCGTCCTCACCCTGTTTTATGTTACATGTCTTTCAACCACAGCTGCGGATCCAGCGCCGTTGTATTCTTGAAAATCTGAAAACGAATCTCCGATACACCCTCGGCATTAGAAAATACCTTACCAAGCTCCTGGTTTGTCGTCACCTTCTGACCCGCACGCACAAAAACCTCCTTTAACCCCGCGTAAACTGTAAGGTAGTCACCATGATTGATGATAACCGTACTGCCAAGCGTCGGAATAAACGCCACACGACGAACCTCTCCCTCAAAGATCGACTTAACTCGCTCATTCTCCTTCGTCTGAATATTAACCCCATTGTTCTGCAACACAATTCCCTTCAACACCGGGTGCGGCTGGCGACCAAACTTTAGCGACACAAACCCAGACCCTACCGGCCAGGGGAACTTATTCTTATTATCTTCAAATGACGACGACAAAGCCGCCACCGTCTTCGCACTCGCAGCAGACTCACGCGCTGCACGGGCCGCACGCGCGGCCTCCTCCTTGATAGCCTCGTCAATAAGGTTATCCAGTTTCGCCAACGCCTTCTTCGTCTCCTCCAAATCCTTTTTAAGACTCTTCTCCTCCTTCTCCAACGACTTCACCAGCTTACTTTGCTTCTGCTTAAGATCCGCCAGATTCTCGTTTTCCCGCTCCTCCTCTGCCAGTAACTTGCCCTTCTCCGTACGGCGCACCTCAACCTCGCGCACATGACCCGACAACTGATCCTGCACCTTGATAATAGCCTCAGCCTGCAGCTTACGCGTTTCAGAATACTGATCCATATACCGAAGCCGCATAATCAACTGATCGAACGACTCCGACGAAAACAAAAACGTAAGACGTGTTGTACTGTTATTTGCCTTCTGTGCCGCAAAAAGCATAGAAGAATATTCCTTCTTGAGCTTTACAATATCCTCCTCAAGCGCCACAATAATATCGTTGTTCTCACCAATCTCTGTATCCAGCAAACGAACCTCGCCACGAATTGACGTAACCAGTTTCTCCTGCTCCTGCACACTTTGATTCAACGCATTCAATTCACCCAACGAGTTTGTCTTCTTCGCCGAAGTCTCATCAAGAATACCCTGCAACTCCTTCTGCTTCTCTATTGTCTGCTGCTTCTCCTTCTGCAGTTGAGTCTTGTTCTTCTTTTGACCCAACGCCGGAAGCACACACCACGACAGCAGCAGTACAAAGAAAAGCGTACGCTTAGCGGCGCTCATATTTTTTTGGAATATTAAAAGGGAACTTGAGCTCTTTATCACCCGATTCGGCTTTGTTATACTCGAATATAATCGTGGTATTCAGCAAACCGGAAACCGCTTTATAGAAAAGGTTGATCGTCCCGTTATACGGAAAAGATTTATCGCCCACAGGCTGAAAGTTCGAGTAGTTCAGCGTAAGCGAATTGCTCGAATTAAGCTCCTTCATCTCCACCTTCTCGATCTTCGAGCTCGCAGCGTTGATAAAATTTGAAACGTCTATAGAACCTGCTCCCGACTGTTGCTTTAGCAAAAAGAACGAAGACTCCCGTACAACCTCGTCACTCGCCTTGCGCTCCACAATAAGGTTGCCCAGCATAGCATCTTGAATTACATTATAGTTGATCGGAAACTTATACCGTCGCGAAAGCTCCGCGTAATCGAACACGAAGTATTCCTTCTTCATTGTATTGACGATAGTAATTGAATCCTTGTTGATAAGCGCCTTGCCGCCCTGAACACCGATAACCGAAAACGTCATCCAGATAACACTGTCCTTACGAATGCGAATGTTCGACTTTACCTCCAGCTCTTTGTTGGCATCGCGCAGAATCATCCGTGCCTTACCCTGGAAGTATTCAAAATCAATCTCCTCAATGCTCAGTACTGCCGCAGGGGTGGTGGGCGTGATGGGACTCACAACCTTCTTACTACAGCCTGTAAAAAATATAGGTAAGGCCAGAAGCAAGAACCGGATGCTTTTATTCATAGATCTTTCGGTTGGCTATTTTTTTGTTAAGTGTTTCGTTATTGGCATTTGTACCGCGGGCTTTCTCCCACTGTTGTACGGCCCCCTCCACATCACCCGACTTATAAAGTATATCGCCGTAATGTTCGAAGTGGGTAGCCGTAGCCTTACCGGTGCTGATAGCGCGTTCAATCGCCTTGCGTGCGTCCTTGTATTTACCACGCACAAACAACACCCAGGCATACGTATCCAGAAAAGTAGGATTATCAGGATTGTTCTTGATCAACTGCGCTGCCATACGCTCGGCCTTGTCAAGGTTAACCTTGCGCATCGCCAGGAAATAACTATAGTTGTTCAGTACAGCATCGTTGTTCGGATTGGTAACCAGCGCCTCGTCGTATGCGCGGTCAGACTTCTCATAATTCTTGCTCGCATTGTAAGCATCGCCAAGCATAGCGTTGAGCTCACCAACCATCGTAGTGTTAGTGTGCAGTAAGCGTTTCGCCTGCTCCAGAGATGTCGCAGCCTCCACGTAGTGACGCTTACGCAAATGAGCATAACCATTGAAGTAATGAAGCATGCCCTGATTCGGGAACATTTCCAGAGCTGCATCAGAGTGTTGAATAGCCTGATCGAAAAGCTCCAGCTGAGTATCCAGGTATAGCAGATTCTCCCATACCTCGTAATTCACCTCACCAGCCTCTGCGGCTTTCAGATACTCCTTGTGTGCCTCGCGGTTCTTACCGGTAGACAGGTAAAGATCGCCACCTAAAATGTGTACGTTCGGATCAGACGGATTGTTTTTTTCGAGCTTCTGAAACAAAACCATCGCAAAGCTCTCTTTGTCCGTATCGGCCACATTGCGAGTCTTGTTCTGATTCAATTCAGTGTTATAAGCGCCAAGCACAATTAGCTTGCTGCCAAGCTCCACAGTATTGTCGTCAAACAGACTGAGCAAAAGCGGACGGGCCTTTTGCTCCTGATTATTATCGCGATACAACCCCGCCAGCAACATCCGGGCATTACCTGCATCCGGATTCTGTGCGGCAAACTTTTCGAGATACTGAATGGCTTCACCACGCATACCCTTTTGGGCAAGTACCTCGGCAAAACCCATGATATAGCGCTCCTCCTCAGGAAAAGCTTGTATCAGCTTTTCGCCCTCTACAAGAGCATCCTTCGTCCGGCCCTGCTGAAGGAATAAACGAAGTTTCTGTATCGACGAAATCTCATTTATTCCCAGAGCAGCCTCAGCACGGTTATATGTCTTTATAGCGTCTTCATTGCGATTGGCATATTGATATACAGCCGCCAGTTCGTACAGATACTCTTCCGAACCCTTGATCTCCGCGATAAGCGTTTCAAAAGTCTCCGCAGCCTTGTCGAACTTGGTCAGACTCGTGTAGATATTTGCCGCCAGCAAATAAAAATACTTATTCTTCTTCTCAAGCCGAAGCGCATTATCTATGCTCAGGCTTGCCTTAAACAGATCGTCTTGCTTGTTGCCACGCGCCAGCACATCGGCCATCTTGTAATGTATGGTCCCGTTGTTCGGAGTTATCTCCAGCGCACGCTGGTAATACAATATTGCTTTCGCGTAGTCTTCGAGAATATAGTACTTCTCGCCTTCGGTAAAGTAGAATTCAGCCTCCCGCAAACGAATCCCCGAAGCCTGAACCTCATCGCCCCCTTTCTTTTTCCGCTGTGCCTGCACCGGAAAAGTAGAAAGAAGCAATACGGCGAGTATCAGCAACCCCGCAATCCTGTCTGTTTTCTTGTTTTTCAATAGCTCACGTTATTACGTTGAAGTCGCCCAGGCTCAAATCAAGCGATGAACCTTCAAAAATAACGAAATTCCCCAACATGCTATTTTCCAGAACCGCATTTGAAATCTGACTTTCCTTCTGAATAATCGAATTTTTCACGCGACTATCCCGAATCTGCGTTTTTTCGCTGATCGAAACGTACGGCCCAACTACCGAATTTTCAATAATTACGTCATCACCAATATAGCACGGCGGTATCACAACCGAATTAATCAGCTTCGCCTTACCCGATACCAACGGTTGATCTTTGATGAATTCCAGGTAACGCTGGTTCGTCTGTACCGTAACGTTCTTATTTCCGCAATCCAGCCACTCGGTAACAACACCCGTGCTCAGTTTTGCTCCCTTCGCCTGCAGACGTTGCAACGCCGACGTAAATTGGTACTCCCCCTTGTCTTTTATATCGTTGTCGATCAGGTACTGCATCTCACTCGCCAGGGCGGCGCCGTCGCGGAAGAAATAAATACCAATGATCGCCAGGTCAGACACATACTCCGTAGGCTTCTCTACTAAATCGGTAATCTCGCCCTCGGCGTTCAGCTTCACCACACCGAATTGCGCCGGATTCTCAACCCGCTGCACCCAGATAATACCGTCCTTCTTCGTGTCCAACGAAAACTCAGCCTTAAACAAAGTATCAGCAAACGCCACGATAACCTTGCCCGTGAAAAGCTCCTTGGCAAACAACAACGCATGCGATATACCTTTCGCGTCCTCTTGGTAATAAATCTTACCGGTAGCGCCAACCTCCGAAGCAATACGTTTTAAGTTTTCCTCCACGTCCTTTCCGAAGCTGGGATGGATAATGAATCCGATTTGATCAATCTTCTCGGGACAAACCTTGGCAATATCTTCCACAAGTCTGTGCACAATGGGTTTCCCCGCAATCGGCAATAAAGGCTTCGGTACTGTAAGCGTGTGCGGACGCAGGCGTTTCCCCAAGCCTGCCATTGGGATAATAATGTTCATGTTAACTAATTGATTGAATGGTTATTCGGTCATTGGTCTGCTCCCCAGGAACATCTATACGATGTACTAAAGGTAAAAAAAATCAGCGTCGTACCCCCCGTAGCCCTCGCCTTTCAACGAAATATAATATGAGGAGGTAAATCAACATCACTACGGCATGAAAAGCTAATGCCAGCCACATCGACTCGATCCGTATCTCACGAACCGCATATACCAGCCCGGTTGTAATCACGATATACGCCAGCCCCTTGCCAATAGCATACGGTATCGGATAATATTTTTGGCCAAACCAGTAGCATGCCGCAGCCATCGTAAAATAACACAATAGCGTAGCCCAACTGCTTCCCATATAGCCCGCAACCGGTATAAGCATATAATTCGCGGCGATCGTAATCACCGCCCCGCCGGCCGTTAAAATAGTCCCGAAATACGTACGGTCCGTAAGCTTGAACCAAACCGTAAAATTATAATACACTCCCAGAAATAGGTAACCCAGTAGTAGAACCGGTACCACAGTAAGCCCCTCCCAGTACGCCGGATTGGGTAGGAAAAACAACTTGAGCACGTCCAGGTTTATCCCCACACCTAATAATATAACACAACACACAACGATAAAGTAGTGGTTGATCCGGGCAAACAGCTCTGGAGAATTCTTGTCCGCCGCATTCGAAAAAAAGAAAGGCTCCGCCGCATAACGGAACGCCTGTACGGCCAGGTTCATCAACACGGCAAACTTATAGACTGCCCCGAATATACCCAGCACATAACTGTTGCTCCGGCCCGCATAAAACCCTTCCGGCAACCAGTACTTCAATGTCTTACGCGAAAACGTCTCGTTCGTCATACCCGCCAGCCCCGTAAGCATCACAGGATACGCATAGCGGAACATCTCACGCGAAACCACACGGTCATACGCCGGACGCCAGGATACCAGCACACGCCAGAAAAATGGTATGAAAAACAGGTTCGCCAGCAAATTCGCTAGAAACACATACGCAAACCCGATCTCCGGATTATAGATTACCCGAAGGAAATATATATTAAGCCCAACCAGGATCAGGATATTGATAAACCTACCAACCGCAAACAACAACGCCTTCCGCTGAAAACGCAGCCGCGCAAAAGGAATCATGACCACAGCGTCAAGCAGCATAATGCCAACAATTCCATACATATAGGAAACATGCGCACGACCAAAACCGAACTCGTCCGAAAGCGGCAACGCAAACACAATAAGTAACAACGATACAAACACACTGATCGCCAGTACCACCGTTTGGGCAAGATTAAAAACGTGCTTCTCGTCAGCACCCGGCTTCGTAGCGAAACGAAAATAGGCCGTCTCCATACCAAACGAATAGATCACGTTCAGAAAGGCCACCATCGCTAGCACATCCGTTATAATACCATACTCCTCCGGATTTAAAACCTCCGTGTGAATGCGAATCAACAGGAAATTGAGAAACCGAGGCACAATACTCCCCAGGCCATACAGCACAGTATCTCCTGCCAGTCGTTTTATCTTGCTCATAGCGTCGTATAATCGGCCGGCTCGTGTATCACCGGAGGCATACAACGACCGGCCGCATAAAATTATTTACCGGTAAACTTGGGCTCCTGCTTAGTGATAAAAGCAGTGGTCCCAATCTTAAAATCCTCCGTACCCGCACAGGCACCAAAATTCTCCGCTTCGGCGGCATAACCCGCCCCCTCAAAACCATAGCCCGCGCTCACACTTGCAATCGCACGGGCGATAGCGATCGGGGCCTTAATAACAATCTTGCCCATAATCTTATAAGCCAGATCCATCAGCTCATCACGAGTGCCAACCACGTGATTTACAAGCCCCAGGCTCTTCGCCTCCGCGGCGCCGATCAGATCGGCCGTCAGAATCAACTCCAGCGCTTTACCACGTCCTACCAACTGAGCTAGGCGCTGCGTTCCGCCGTATCCGGGAATAATTCCCAATTTTAATTCCGGCTGTCCAAATTTGGCATTTTCTGTTGCGATTCTCATGTGACACGCCATCGCAAGCTCACAACCTCCGCCCAAAGCGAAACCGTTTACGGCCGCAAGCACCGGTTTTGGGAAATTTTCGATATAACTGAACAAACTTTGTCCTTTTTGAGCCAAAATGGAAGCTTCTTCCGAATTTAGGACCGAAAGCTCTTTTATGTCCGCTCCGGCCACAAATGACTTTTCACCATCGCCTGTGAGAATAATTCCACGGATGGAACTGTTATGGTAGGCTTCTTGCATAACTTTATGCAAATTTTCCAATGTTTCAACATTCAATGCATTCAGGGCGTCCGGACGTGACAAAGTCACCAGGAGAATCCCTGCGGTATTTTCTGCTTGTAATATCGGCATACGTCAAATTTTAAATCCTTACGCAACTTATTCAGCTTTTATAAAGCCGCAAAATTTTTATCAAACGCAAACCCGAAAGTTTCAAGCCACCTGAACACAGCGGGAACCCCATACTACTGAAAACCATGACACGCACTACAGCCCTACTGATCCGTAAAAACAAACACCCCCTTTCTGTAAACACGCTCATACTGCTGCTGGCATTCATGGTAATCGCTCCGCTCGCCCACAGTCAGAACTACTCCAGTCGGGCAAACGGTTCTTGGACAGTCCCCGCAACCTGGAACAATACTTCCGGGTGGGGGAATAACACACCCGTTACCTCCGGCGGTAATGGAACCATCACGGTTAATCATAACGTGACGGCGCCAAGCCTCAACCCTTTGAGTGCGTCCATAAACATCTCGGCGGGAGCATCGCTTACAGTCAATGGCAACTTTGGAATCAATAACGGCGCGACCGTCAACGTCTATGGAACACTCTATGTAACCGGTGATATGACCTTGAATGCAAACCTCGTCATCCACCCAGGGGGTAGAGTAGTAGTAGATGGCAATGTAACCGTAATCAACAGCACCTACCTCAACGTCGGTACCAACGTAGCACCACCTCAGTATGCTGACCTCGTAGTGCGCAAAAACCTTATTTCTCAAAATAGCGGCGATGTAACCATAAACCGGAACGGCCGTGTAGCAGTATTCGGAAACATAACCAACGACACTTCCGGCGGAACCGTAATCCGCGTAAACGATGGCGGCCAGGCTTACGTGCATGGAAACGTAGCCCTCGTTGGCGGCGGCGACGCAATCATCAACAACAATACCAGAAACCCCTACGGTTTATATGTGAACGGAACCACGTCTGTAAATAGCGGTCAGGGCTCCAGCCAGACATCAAACAACGCAGATCAGGCAACCCTTATCAACACTAACAATCCATTCTGGCAATGGGTTAACGCCAACAGCAACACCCCGCTGCCCATAAAGCTTGCTATCTTCAAAATAGCAAACATCAACACCAACAGCATCACACTCACCTGGACAACTACCACCGAAATCAACTTCGATAAATTCATCATCGAGCATAGCACCAACGGCCTCAACTTCGAGGCCATCGACCATCAACAAAGCCGCGCAAACAACAGCGATACCCGCACCACATACACATTCATACACGCAAACCCTACGCTCGGCAGAAACTACTACAGACTCAAATCCGTAGACCTCGACACACAATTCGAATATTCAGCAGTCATCCACGGCGAGTTCTCTGGCCACAAAGCCGTATCGCTATACCCTAACCCGTCGGCAGACTCACACATAAACCTCGCCATTAACTTCGCCCCCACAGAAGGAGACAACATCAAGGTATACGACATATTCGGAACCCTGCTGCAACAAAACCTCATCACAAATCTCGATACCCGAATCGAGTTCGTCAACACATTAAAGCCCGGCACATACATCGTAAAGTATGCTTCCACCTCCGGCAACAACCACACACTCAAATTTGTAGTGCGCTAAAAAAGAAAAGCGTCCCGACTAAGTCGGGACGCTAAACGCTATATAAACGGCAAGTCTTAAAGCAAATCAATCACCTACTCCGCATACGCCGGCAGGTTCTTCAAAATATCGTCGGCCATCTCCGCCAATCCAAACTGGTGAGACCAGCCCCAATCCTCGCGTGCAGCTGAATCATCGATAGACTTTGGCCACGAATCAGCAATAGCCTGACGGAAATCCGGACGATACGTAATCTCGAACTCCGGAATATGCTGCTGAATCGCTTCAGCAATCTCCGAAGGACAAAAACTCATAGCCGATACGTTATAGCTCGAACGTACCTTCACACGTTCAGCCGGCGCCTCCATCAGATCCAGCGTAGCCTTCACCGCGTCGTCCATATACATCATCGGCAAATACGTGTCTGGTGCCAGGAAGCACTCGTAACGTTTATCCGATATAGCCTTGAAGAAAATATCAACAGCATAATCCGTCGTACCACCACCAGGCTTCGTCTTGTAACCGATAAGGCCGGGATAACGCAAGCTGCGTACATCAACACCATGCTTCTGGTGGTACCACTCGCACCAACGCTCTCCAGCCTGCTTACTTATACCGTAGATCGTCGCCGGATCCATAACCGTATGCTGAGGCGTATTATGCTTTGGCGTATTGGGGCCGAAAGCAGCTATCGAACTCGGCCAGTAAACCTTACTCAATCCAAACTCTACAGCCGCATCCAGAATATGGATCAAACTGTCCATGTTGAGCTGCCACGCAAACTTCGGATTCTTTTCGCCCGTAGCCGAAAGAACCGCCGCCAGGTGATAAACTTGTGTAATACCGTTCTTCTTAATAAAGTCGAACACACGCTCGCGCTCCAGCACGTTGAGAATCGCAAAATTTCCCTGTGCCAGAACACCCTCCGGCTCGCGTATATCCGTGGCAATCACGTTTTCCTTTCCATGCAAATTCCAGAGCCCTTGCGTAAGCTCCGAACCCAGCTGACCGCCGGCACCTATAACCAGAATTTTCTGCTGTTTCATACGTACTTGTGAGGCCGCTAAATTATTAAAAGGAATTCGCATTTTAACATCCACATAACACCCCTCCCCTTCTCACAACGCTCCCCCCAACCGCAAATCTCCCGCTTACAACTGCCGCAAACACCCTCCACACCAAACAACCTCCCAAAACAAAACCAATTCCCCAAACAAACCACACCTCAATCCACATTACACCAAACCTTATACTAATTCGTGCCTCCCCAAAAAAAGATACACCCTTGTTTACACACTAGCCTCACTCCTCCCCAGATTCCCTTTTCTTCGTTCGCACGTCGCACTCATTCCGATTTTATCCTCGCTCTCGCAATTCGCACTCGCGCTGGATTTCATTCCCGCGATCACCTTGATTTATCCTGTTCATCATAAAAATCTTCGTAATCCTGCCGCGCCCGCCGTAGCTTTTAGCGAAGGAGGGTTTAAATTTAACCCGTGAACTTCCTCGATTACCTCATATCAAAAAAAATCGACTCCGATGCCTTTCAAAAGGCCGAGCCTGACACATGGGCTAACTGGAAAGAAGAATTCGAACAGATCCATCCCAACAGCTTCACCGTACAGAAGCTCAACCTCATAAACCCGGTACGTCGTAAATATCACCTCGCGGTTCTACCCGCACCCGCAGCAAAACCGACCACTATAGCAAAACCGACTATTCCCGGAAAGCCGGCCATAAGCAAACCGGCTATAAAACCCGTCCAGCCACACGAACAACCTATACCAGAGGCAAGCACGCCGCCGTCAGTAAATGAAGCAAAATCGGCAGCTGCAGAAACGCAGCCCGATACACCTCCGGCAAGTCCCGCTGTGCCAAGGCCGGTATTCAAACCTAAGATAAAACCACCCGTCCAGGCAGCACCGGCAGAACAGGTTCCACCAGCTGCGGAGGCACAACAAACACCGCCGGCAACAGAAGAAGAACCCACTACAGCGGCAACACCACCGGCAAAGCCAGCCGTACCGCGCCCGGTATTCAGACCCAAAATAAAACCGCCTGTGCAGCAGCAGGGGCAAATGCCTCCAGCTACAACCACACCACCGGTAGCAGACGACAACACAACACCTGCTCCTACACCACTACCGCAAGCCTCTACAGAAAGCGCTGCAACAACACCGGAGCAAACAATACAGGCTGATGACACTCCGCCGGCAACACCGCCGGCTAAACCTGCCATGCCACGGCCGGTTATAAAACCAAGGCCCAAGCCATTATAAAACAAGACAGCCCAATACATAACACCAACAGTCACATCCTAAACAGACTGGCTGATAAACTAACTAACCTGCCAAAACGCTAACCATGTACAACAAACTCAAACCCGTATTAGAAAAAGAACTCAATAACATTCGCGAAGCCGGCCTGTTCAAAAAAGAACGGATCATCACATCGCCACAAGCAGCAGATATAACCATCACCGGAGGACAGGAAGTAATAAACTTCTGCGCAAACAACTACCTCGGCTTATCATCACACCCACGCGTTATCGAAGCCGCCAAGCGCGCCATTGACACACACGGCTTCGGCATGTCATCCGTTCGTTTCATCTGCGGCACACAAGACATCCATAAAGAGCTCGAAGAAAAAATATCAGCATTCCTCGGTACAGAAGATACAATCCTCTATGCCGCGGCATTCGATGCTAACGGTGGTGTATTCGAACCACTGCTCGGCGCAGAAGATGCCATCATATCCGACGAACTCAATCACGCGTCGATCATCGACGGCGTGCGCCTCTGCAAATCCATGCGTTACCGCTATAAGCACAACGACATGGAAGACCTGCGCAAGCAACTCGACGACGCCAAAGCTGCCGGAGCCAAACAAATCATCATCGTTACCGACGGCGCCTTCTCAATGGACGGTACCATCGCGCAGATGGACAAAATATGCGACCTCGCAGACCAATACGAAGCACTCGTTATGACAGATGAATGCCACTCCTCGGGCTTCATCGGTAAAACAGGTCGCGGTGTTCCCGAGTACCGTGGTGTAACGGGACGCGTAGACATCATCACCGGCACACTCGGCAAAGCGCTTGGTGGTGCTTCCGGCGGCTTCACATCAGGACGCAAAGAAATCATCGAACTCCTCCGTCAGCGCTCACGACCCTACCTCTTCTCAAATACACTCGCCCCCTCAATCGTAGGCGCTTCAATCGAAGTATTCAACATGCTGTCCGAAACAACAGCGCTGCGCGACAAGCTCGAACAAAACACAAAATACTTCCGTAGCGAAATGACCAAAGCCGGCTTCGATATCCGTCCCGGCGAACACCCCATCGTTCCCATCATGCTCTACGAAGCCCCTCTCGCACAGAAGTTCGCCGAACTCCTCCTCGAAAAAGGAATCTACGTCATCGGCTTCTTCTACCCCGTTGTAGCCAAAGGGCAGGCACGCATCCGCGTACAAATCTCCGCCGGCCACGAAACCCACCACCTCGACAAAGCCATCAAAGCTTTCACCGAAGTCGGCAAACAACTAGGAGTCCTGAAATCATAAACCCACACCACATAAATGCAAAAGGGAGGCGCTTCACCAGCACCTCCCTTTTTGCATTTAAACAAAGTCTTCAATCCGCACCTACACTCCGCATCCATCAAACTTCCCCTGATCTCTTAATCTCTCCCATCCTAATCTGCCTTGCGAAACATAGCTACCAAAGCGACGACAGATTCAGTAATATTGTTCATCATGTCAATCCTCCGCTAATCCTGCCTCGCCCGCCATAGCTGTCTCAGCGACGGCGGGTTCTACTGTATCTTAAACTTCCGCTTCCGCTTCGCCACAATTTCCCCCATACGCGATGTATCCTTCGAAAGCACACCATAAGCAGGATCAATGTTCTGCGACGGAAAAAAGTAAATACAATTCTTCTTACCCTTCACACGTAGCTTATACATATTAAAGAACGGCACAATACGCAACGACTTCACTTCCGGCCACTCAAGCCGCGTGTTGCGATGTCCTTCCAGAATAACCAGCTTGTTCTTTCCTACAGCCACTCTACGAATCCGATCACTAACAAAAGAATACACAACCACCAGCAGAAGCCCCAACGTAAAAAAGACCAACGCAACAAAGAATGTCTTCGCGCTGAAATCTTTCCCAAACAGAATCACGCTGCCAACAATCCATTGGATCAGCGCAAATACCAGGAAAAAGTATTTTGCAAAATAATATTTAGCCGGATTCGCTTCTATCATCACTCTATTAAACTAATAAAAATTCAACCTACTCACAAACATGGCCATCAGCGCAGCCCGTAAGATTATTAACCATTATGCGTTTTATTCTATACGCACCACACCTCCTAAAGTTTCCTTCCGGTGAACACTACTCCTGCAAAATCAAAGGAAAATCCTGTCCGCGACTAAAGGTGTACGGATATTGAGGTTTACCCTTCAATTTCCGCGTCATCTCGGGCATCTGGTCGTCTATGTATGATTTTAATTCATAGATAGTAACCTTGCCGTCTTTCGGCGCACCGTCCGCAGCACCATGCAGCGCCTTCATCAGCACATACGTAAAAAGGCCATGCCCCAGCGACGTAAACTCCGTAGCAAACTGCTCACTCCCTGCCGACGCCATAACGTGAACACCCGCACTACGCGAAAGCTGCGCAATAGCCTTCTCCTCGCTCGCCCCACGCGTTGCCAGCAGTTCCACAGAGCCGCCAGACTGGCAGGCATCCATAATGATGAGTTGCTTCAACGCTTTGATGCGGGTAAACTTTTCCTGTAGCAAAGACGCCTCTAACGCATCCTTCGATAACGACGACGCGTCATACAATCGCGAACTCTCCGTGGGGATAAAGTAAAAACGATTATCCACCATACTGCCATGACCTGCATAGTAAAAAATGAACACATCCTCGGCAGATACACGTAAAGCCAGATCATCCAGCGTACGCAAAATTCGCGAACGTGTAGCATCCGCATCGTATAGCGCATGAAGCTCTACCGACTTAAACAAAGACCCGCCAAGCGAATCCACCAAACCGCTGAACGACGCCGCATCCGGCTGAGCATAATTCAAATTCAACTTACTGTTCGCGTAATGATTGATCCCAACCGCAACAATATGACATGTACCGTTTTTCACAGGATGATCCGAAAAAATCTCAGCCGACTGCACATCCGACTCCACATTATCCCGATTACTCGCTACAGCCGAAAACGTATTGACCCCGCCCACAAGCTCTACCACATGCTTATACGTAGTCTGCTCGCCAGCACCCGAAGGAAACTTCAGACCATCGCGATTCAACACGATACCCTTACCGTTGTGTTGCAGGCGCAATCCGCGTGCACCGCCGCCGGCATCCGTAATGCGCACATAAACCTCTGCCGTATTACCATCGCCTGGCAACACCGCCACCTTCAGCACGGGCGGTGGTGATTTCTTGAGCTGCCCCTGCAAACCCTTACCATCGGCCTTCCCACCACGGCTATCAAACAACCGGCGCAACAGATCAGGACGATAGAACTCGTCAAAGAACTGATCGATAGAATACGTCTTCATCCCGTCTACAAAGTGAATGTAACGGCGTGCATTATCCGTACCGCTAAAATAGCCCTCCGGACTCTTCGCCAGCCAGTCGCTTTCGCCTAGATGAATATGCTCGAAAAATTCCTTCCCCTTATCAAGATCCCAGAACTTTGTAATACCATCCAGACTATGACTGATCAACATCTTGTTATCCGGACTAAACAACAACGACGTCACCTCTGCCGTGTGTCCATCGAACGTACGCACAACACGCCCCGTTGCCACATCCCACACACGGATTTGTCGGTCTGCCCCGGCAGAGTACACAGACTTTTCATCAGCACTAAAAATCGCCGTATGTACCGCCCCATGATGATCGCGTAACTTCTGCGTCATCAGCCCGGTCCCCACATCCCACAGGCGTATCGAACCGTCCCAGCCCGCGCTTAACAACGTACGACCGTCACGTGAAAAACGCAGCGAACCCACCACATCCGTATGCCCCGTAAACGTGCGTACAACACTGCGCGTATCTGGCTCCCACAATTGCAACGTATTATCCAGCCGCGAAGTAACCACATACAAATCGCTCGGGTGAATCGCCAGCACATATGCCGACGCATTCTTCAAATCTACATAAACAAGCTGCTTGCCCGTAGTTAAATCATGAATACGCATCGACGCATCCCAGCTGCTCGAATACACCTGTGTCTCATCGCCATTGAAATGAACATCGAATATAGGCTCGCGGTACGCCTCGATCGTCTTCAACGAATCGCCCGTAGACACATCCCACAATATAATCTTCCCATCGCCACCACCGGTAAGCAAACGCTTACCGTCACGCGAAAGAGCATAACATAAAACAGCCTTCGTATGCGCCGCATACTCCATAACCGCTTGCCCCGTGGCAATATCCCAACGCTTCACCTTCGTGCCGAACTTACCCTTTAGCAACGTCTTGCCGTCGCGCGATATCAAAAGCGTATTCTTTAACCGTATATATTTTGCAATAGACGTTTGCCAGTAAAAATTAGGATCATAATTAAGCCCGCCGGCATCACGCTGAATCAGGTAACCGGTAAGCGTAACCGCGCGCTTCCCAGTAAACACGTCCCATGAAAAACAAGTTGTATTGTCATTAGGCACAAACAGCCGTTGCCCCTTGCCATAAAAAGCAATCTCATGAAAGTTACCCTTCTCTTCCGCCGTAAGCGAACCACGAAGAGTACCCGTCGCTTCATCCCACACCGAAATACTTTTTTCAGTAGCAAGTGCCAGCAGTTTACCATTACCACTCACCGCCAAACCGGTCATATCGTCAAGCTCCTCGGCATATACCTTCATCAGTGCACCGTTAGCAAGATCATACTTCTTGAGCGAACCATTCTCGGAAGCCATATACAGATAGCGGCCACCGGGGCTAAACGCAACCCGTGTACCACAACCACTACATGAACCTTCACCAAAGTCGAATCGGTAAGCCACCTTCCAGTCGGCAACACGATACACCGTAGCCACACGGTTATCTTCTCCCAACGCAACCCACTTCCCATCATCGCTAACTGCAATATCCACGCCGCTGCCGACACCCGCATCGGCCGACGCCGGCAAACGAGCCAACGGCTTCTGACGAGCCAAATCATAAACCGTAATAGAATCCGCATAGCCCGACCGGTTGTAACCCGAAGCCAGGAAGAAGCGACCTTTCGGGTCTACAGCCACAGCGGTAATATAATGCGGCGAAGAAAACGAAAACCGCTCACGGCCGGTCGCCACATCCCAGATCCGATACGTCTGGTCGTTACTCCCCGTAAGCAATTGTTTTCCGTCCGAAGTAAACGTCACGCTCGTAACCGTAGCCTCATGTCCTAGAAAACTCCGAACCTCACGGCCCGTAGCCACATCCCATAATTTAACGGATTTGTCCTTGCTGCCCGTTGCCACGTAGGCGCTGTCCGGGCTTACAGCCACGCAAACTACAGCCAGTTCATGGCCGCGCTGCACGATCGTTTCCAACGACTGGGCTGGCAGTAACACAGAAAAACATAGAAAAGAAAAAATCAGGGCTGAAATAAAACGCATAGTAGGGGCATTAATCCCCAAAGATAACATCCAGATAAACGATCAGCCTAAAAAATTAAGTAACCGGCGTGGTTTCCTCCTCGTGGGGTACCTCCTCCCAACTACCCGGCTCGTTACGGTGCAGGTATTCCAGAATCTTACGCTCGATCTGCTTCAGCTTTAGCCCCTTCAGATACTTACCGTTGCGCGCAAGCACTAACCGTCCCGTTTCCTCCGAAATGGCCATAATCAACGTATCCGTAAGCTCAGACATTCCCACCGCAGCGCGGTGGCGCAAGCCGAATGATGCAGGTAAATGGTCGTTCTCACTCACCGGCAGCACACAACGCGCCGCCTTTATACGCCCCTTATATATAATGACCGCACCGTCGTGCAGCGGCGAATACTTATTAAAAATCGACAACAGCAGCCGCCGGTTTACAGCTGCCTCAAGCGCATCACCCGTCTGCGCATAAAACTTCAGCTCGGTATCACGCGAAAAAACAATCAGCGCCCCAGTCTTCGACGCCTTCAACGTCTTCGCCGCCTCCGTAATCTCGTGAATATCGAAATCATCATGATAGTCCTGCCGCCAGTTCGAAATCGTCTTGAAAATATTCTCGCGAAACTCCGTTCCACGCCCAATCACCAGTAAAAACTTCCGGATCTCTGGCTGAAACAGGATAATCATCGCCAGAACACCAACGCCCATAAACTGCCCCAGAATCTTCGACAGCAACTCCATCTGTGCCGCGTGAACAATCAAATAGATCAGGTACAACGCCAGAATACCAAAAAAGATATTCATAGCAATACTCCCCCGTATCAGCTTATACACCTGGTACAGCAATACACTCACCAGCGCGATATCAATAACATCGACCCAGGTAACCTCTAGAAATCCTATTTTAAATAAGAATATCATCCGTTGTCAAAGATATTAATCTTATACCACCGGGCAGCATCTGCTCACGTATTTACATTGCCTTTCATACTCAAAGCACCTGGGCATCCTCAAACCCCTAAACAGCCCACAAGCTTTACTGCCTCCACAGCCTCCCGCACATCGTGAACCCGCAAAATGTTCGCACCACGCAGCAACGCCACCGTATGCAAAACCGTAGAGCCGTTAAGCGCCTCGGCCGGAGTAACCTCAAGCGTACGCCATACCATAGACTTCCGCGATAAGCCAACCAGCAACGGCCGCTCCAGTATCCTGAAATCTCCCAGTCGCCCAAGTAAAGAAAAGTTCTGCTCAACCGTCTTTGCAAAGCCAAATCCCGGGTCAACAATCACATCCTTAACCCCCAGCTCCGTCAGCCGGTGTACCTTCGGATGAAACGTATCCAGAACATCCTTAACAAGATCGTCATACTGCGTAAGCCGCGCCATGTTCTCGGGCGTTCCGCGTGTATGCATCAGGATGTACGGAATCCCCAGCTGCGCCACCGTATCAAACATCGCCGCATCCAGGTCACCACCGGAAATATCGTTTATCAGCCCCGCCCCGGCCTCGGCACAAGCCCGCGCAACGCTGCTTCGAAACGTATCTACCGAAATCAGCGTCCCCGGAAAATGACGGGCAATAATCTCCGTCGCAAAGACCGCCTGACGCAACTCATCGGCCTCAGGCACCTCCGGCGCCCCCGGCCGCGTCGAATACGCCCCCACATCAATGCACCACGCGCCATCCTTCAACATCCGCTCAACCCGTTCAGCAATAGCAACTTCCGTAACATACTGCCCGCCATCATAAAAACTGTCCCGCGTCACGTTCAAAATGCCCATTACCCGCGCTTTACCAAGATCATGCAGTTTCCCACGTACATTCAGTATTTTCTTCGTTGAAAAACCTGTACTTTCGGCCGCAGATTTTATGTAATCCTGTGTCATTTCCATACCCAAAGTAAGAAGATTGACACGTAAACTGAGAACCCTTTGATCGAAAAAACAGCCACCGAGTACCAAGAAGTCATTAGCTCCTGCAAAACGCTTTTCGAGAAAAAAACCCGCGACTACGGAACCGCCTGGAGAATCCTGCGCCTGCCCTCCATAACAGACCAGATCTTCATCAAAGCCCAGCGCATCCGGAGCATACAGGACAAAGGCGTTCAGAAAGTCAACGAGCCCATCAAAGACGAATTCATCGCCATCATAAACTACGGCATCATCGCCCTCATCCAGATGCAGCTCGAAACATCGGCCCCCATGGACCTACCCTTCGAAACCCTCGAACCATATTACAACCAGGCCATAACCGAAACCTTCGAACTCCTCCAGAATAAAAATCACGACTATGGCGAAGCATGGCGCGACATGCGTGTAACGTCTATAACAGACATCATACTCATGAAACTACTGCGCGTAAAACAAATAGAAGACAACAAAGGCAAAACCCTCGTAAGCGAAGGCGTAAAGGCAAACTATCAGGACATGATAAACTACGCCGTATTCGCCATGATAAAACTGAATAACGAACAAAGCTAATCCCCCTATGTTCAGAAAATTTGCAGACCAGTTATCCCGTTTCATTGTTGGCCCCCTATTCATATTCTCGGGCCTAATCAAACTGAATGACCCCATCGGTACCGAATACAAAATGGAAGAATACTTTGAAGTATTCGCCGAATCATTCGGTTCGTTCTTCCTCTACCTCAAACCATATGCCCTCGAAATCGGCCTCGTACTCATCGTGCTCGAAGTAGTCCTCGGCATTGCCGTACTACTTTGGTACCGAATGTACATAACCTCCATCATCGTACTGGCGCTTATGGTCTTCTTCACATTCCTCACATTCTACTCGGCTTACTTCAACAAAGTAACCGACTGCGGATGCTTTGGCGATGCCATCAAACTCACACCCTGGGAATCGTTCAGCAAAGACGTCTTCCTCATGGTATTTGTAATGCACCTCTTTTGGTACCGCCGCAAATACTACGAAGTACTACCCAAAACCATTGGCGACATTACCATGGGCGTAGCTACCGTAATCTGCTTCGCCCTTGGCATCTACGCCATACAACATATGCCGTTCATAGACTTTCGCGCATACAAAATCGGCAACAACATACCACAGCAAATGCAACCTCAGGAACAGGCTGTTTTCGAATACACCTTCCTGAAAAAAGATAACGGCGAAGAAGTAAAGTCAAAACAATACCTCGCCGACACAACCCGCTATAAATACCTCGGAACAGAACAACTCAATGCTGATAAAACACAACCTAAGATCGTAGACTACAACGTATCCGACATAGACGGAAACGACGTAACACAAAACACCTTCGAAGGAACAAAACTACTCATCACCATCTACGACGTAAGCATCGCATCGACCAAAAACGCCGAACAACTTAAAGCCCTTACAAAAGGCCTCGAAGGTAAAGTCGAAATGATGATCCTTACAGCATCACCTTCCGCGCAGATCGATGCCTTCCGTCACGAACATCAGATCGCAGTGCCATACTACTTCGCAGATGCCACCGTACTCAAAACCATGGTGCGCTCAAACCCCGGCATAACGCTTTGGGTTAACGGCACCGTAAAAGGAATGTGGCACCACAATGACACTCCCGAACCGGCAGAGGTCATAGCCCTCACAAAATAGTATCCCTTAACACATAAAGAGCCTGGACATACCGGGCTCTTTATGTATCAACCGTCAGCAGCAGTTAACAAAAAAGGACTCGTGGTTAAAATATACCTCATCGGCATGCCGGGATCAGGCAAGAGTACACTGGGCGAAAAAATCGCCGCCGAACTGTTACTCCCCTTCGTAGACCTCGATAAAGAAATCGAAACACGCGAACAGAAATCCATACCAGACCTCTTCGCGCAGCAAGGCGAAGAATATTTCAGACTCGCAGAATCAAAAGCCCTGCATCATTGGGCCGCCGCACAGCAACCCTTTGTAATGGCCACCGGTGGTGGAGCACCCTGCTTTCACAACGGCATCGACGTAATAAACCAAACAGGCATCAGCATATTCCTAAACGTCCCCGTAAAAGAATTGCTCGCAAGAACAGAAGCCTTTACACACAGACCCCTACTTCAGGCCGACGACGCAAAACAAAAAGAAGAAAAACTTACGGCACTGGTTGAAAAACGACTGCCATACTATACACAAGCTGCCGTCACCGTAACATCACCAGACTTCATGAAAGTATTGCATGCTATACGAATCCATACACGTTAAGACAAATTCAATCCACAGCCCGGACACTTCCGGGCACCACCCGTAACATCGCCACAAGCCGGGCATACCTCCATACCACCCTCAAGATTATCCTTCCGAAAGGTTGGCATATAATAATTACGCTCCTCCAACAGTTGCGAAATCGAATAATTCACTTGCGTCTTGAACAACCAGTAAGATAGATACATCCACACAAAGGGAACCGGAAAAAAGTATAGCATATCCCACATACGCTCCATACTGCGTCGATTCATCGCAAGCATCGCCAGTACAAGCACCACCAGGCCTATACCCGCCCGCCACAACGGAATCGTCGTAAAGTATTCATAAGACACATCGACACGACCGGTCACATGCCGTACCAGATCGATGCGACCATACGCCAGAGACCTAAACTGACGATAAACCTCGTATGATATACTTTGAGTAGTCTGCCCCGGATGCTGGGATAATTTCTTAACCTTGAACTGCGACTCATAACGACCGCATAAGGATTCAAATTCCTGCTCAGAAAGAAAATCAATGGAAGTAACGCCTTGCATAGCAATCAATTTAACAACAACTACGCAAGGCGCAGCAACACTTCCTGAAATAAAATCTTAGAACGAAACACCCACCGTGATCATGCCAACAGTAGAGGTGTTTTTAATGCTAACAGCAGGACCATATGCATTGCCCTCTGAATCGTAAGTTGTATACGGGTAATACATCAATTTATCGCCGGAACTGCGAACCAATGCGAAGTCAGCAAAGAAATTTTCTACACGAACACCAAAACCGGCAGTCAAAGTCGTAATCTGGTTATTCAAACCAAAGTTTCGATTATTAGTATTAGCCATAATACCATACCCGGCACGAACACGGAATATAGAATAACGCCCCTCGGCCCCAATACGATAGTTAACAGTCTGCTTATATGCCGCACGTATATCGTCATTATCTTGGCTAAAATCAACGCCGCGAGTATCCGACGTGTACTTGATCTTCGACAGGTTTGTTACTTCTACATCGCCCGTTAAAAAACCGTATTGCGAAATGAATGCAACACCAGCGGCCAGCTTGGATGGCACTGTCATATTATATTCCGAGGTAACAAAGTCGGTCTGAGCCGACTCATCATTTAAGATTTCCTTTCCATCTCCATAGTAGTCAAAGTTCTTCCAGCGTGTACTCATACTCGCATCATACACTTCAGTAACGGAGATATAAGTCGGTGTTGTATAGGCTACACCAACTTGAAAGAAATCTACAGGACGAACAAGTGCCCCAAGGGTAGCATTAACAGTCGTCCCCTTGATATCCAAATTCTCCTCAAGACTTAGATTGTCGAAAAATTCATTACCCGAAAAAGTCTCTCCATATACCTTACGTGATTTATACCGGAGTGAACCAAGACCTATCCCGCCACCGATATAGAACTTATCGAGAAAGTTAGCTCCATATGATATATTCCACTGATTACTTGCGCCTTTTGTTTCAATCGTCTCTCTGATATCCGGCGGCGTTTGTACATCAGTAAAGTACTCATCAGCCGGATAACTTGGATCAAGCGTATTGGCAGGACCGAACAGAAAATTGTAGTAAGCCAAACCTACAGGTGTATTATAATTAAAACCATTTTCATCGAACTGTGAAGTCGTATTACCCGTGGCCTGATCGATAAAATAATCTATAATTGAACCATCATATTTATCAGCAGCATAGGTCGTAGAACGGTTGAAATCATTCGTACGATTAAAGGTAATTGCAAATGCTCCACTTGTAAACGCGCTACCTTCACGGTGAGACGGTGTGTGAAACACGAATGCCAATCCAGGTATTTGAAATTTCGATACCGATTCAGAATTCGAAGCACCTCCTGTGAATGTCGCGTCCGTATTAAATGACCCGATCGCAGGTGTAATACTGATCTCTGAACGATTAAACTTACCCAAACCCGCCGGATTCAAAAATGCAGAACTGTAATCCCCTCCCAAACCAACCTGGGCGCCGCCCAAAGCCTGAACACGCGCACTCCCCCCAGGTCTGAAGCGACTAAACACCAAAGCTGATTCGGAGTAACTCTGCGCCAGTACACTGGAATATGAAGACAATACCAATGCACTGAGGAATAAAATATGCCTCAATTTTAACATAAAAGCGTTCAAAAAATCTGATTAATTTCTTCCGCGACTTCTTCCGTTGGAACCTCCACCGGATCCGCTATTTACGCGGCTACCGCCACCACCAAACCCACCGCCGTTATTATAAGAGGGCGATGCTGTTCTTCCTTGATTGGAGGGCGTTGACCAACCGTTATTGTTATAACGTGAGCGGTTATTGGAATTATTTCCGTTGTTCCAGCCTGAGTTGGGGTTGGAGCCACCGTTGTTGACATTTCCACCACCATTATTGGCAGGGGCACTGTAACGCCATGACCGATCATAGTATGCGTCTTGGCGGTTATTGTTGCGATTTGTATTGGTTGTATTAGACACGCGACCACCATTTGTAGGACGCGTAGTTACTATACCATTATTCGTATTGGTAGTTGTACCATTTGTACGCGTACGCGTGCCGTTATTGCCATTACCACTAATCGTACCACGCGTCGCACGTCTTCCCGTAGTAACCCCACGACCTCCACCTTCTCCACCGTTATTAACGATGATCACCGTACGAGGGTAGCCATAATAGTAATTTCCAAAGCCGTAACCATAACCCATGTTCCAGCCCCAGCCAGACGAGTAACCTACATAAGGACGATTCCAGTAGTTATAAGAACCTCCCCAGCCATACGAATACGGGTTACCCCAGTGGTAGCTGAAAGAAGCAGACCAACCGTTGTAATTCCAGTATGGATCATACCAGGGGCTGTAGTATGGATCGTTGTATCCATAATACGGGCTGTTCCAGCGATTGATAGACGAGCCATAATACGCCGGAGTATACCAGCTATTGTTATACCAATTTGAATAGTTGCCGTTGAAGTTATTCAGGTTGCTGGCCGTATTGTATCTGTAGTCATTTACAAAATAATCACCATCATCAGACGCAACAGATTCCGCATTCTCACGGGCAGAATACTCCGGATTTGTAGTACGGGCAGAATAGTTGGTCGACGAGTAGCTGTCAGTCGGATTGTCAGAACCTGTCAGGTCGTCCTCCAGACGTCGCTTGCTGTTTCGTCTATCATCCTTATTCGACGCACTGTAAGACGAGGCCTCGCTCTCACGAGCAGCCCGTTGCTTCGCGCGATCCTTAGAGCTGAAATAAATATCATCATTCTCGACACTCTGGCCTGCTGCTGCCAGCGCGATACACAGCGAGAAAATACTGAGTAAGATCTTGGTTTTCATAGCACTCGTCTCCGTTTTAGCCTATAGTATTAAACGTCAAATACGCGTAAATAAGTTTACAATCCTACGAAATTTCGCCAGGAATTGAACCCGTAAAATTATATTTGCCGTTCGGTTTCAAATATAAAAACACCAAAACCGCCGAAATAATCCTTTTTGACTACCGGCAAATCGGATATTTATCGAACGTTTGTTTGTAAATAACGTAACATATATCATACAATAATTATACCAAGGCATGGGAAAGGAAATCACGAGTCGTACCGAAAACTACTCCGAATGGTACAATGACTTAGTTCAAAAGGCAGATCTGGCCGAACACTCCGATGTAAGAGGATGTATGGTCATCAAACCATACGGCTACTCCATCTGGGAGAAAATGCAGCAGGCTCTCGACAAAATGTTTAAAGACACTGGCCATAGCAACGCCTATTTCCCCCTTTTCGTCCCCAAAAGCCTCTTCGAAGCCGAAGAAAAGAACGCCGAAGGATTCGCAAAAGAATGCGCCATCGTAACACACTATCGCCTCAAAACCGATCCAGAAAACAAAGGCAAACTTATCGTCGACCCAGAAGCAAAACTTCAGGAAGAACTTGTCGTTCGCCCAACAAGCGAAGCAATTATATGGAACACATACCGCAAATGGATTCAATCGTACCGCGATCTGCCCATCCTTGTAAACCAATGGGCTAACGTAGTGCGGTGGGAAATGCGCACACGCCTCTTCCTGCGCACCGCCGAATTCCTCTGGCAGGAAGGACACACCGCTCACGCAACAGCCGACGAAGCCGTACGCGAAACCGTACAAATGCTGGATGTATACGCCGATTTCGCCGAAAATTTCATGGCAATGCCGGTAGTAAAAGGACGCAAATCCGAAGGCGAACGCTTCCCCGGCGCACTAGAGACCTATTGCATCGAAGCCATGATGCAGGATGGCAAAGCACTCCAGGCCGGAACATCACACTTCCTCGGTCAGAACTTCGCCAAAGCATTCAACGTACAATACACAAGCAAAGAAGGTAAACTCGAACACGTGTGGGGAACCTCGTGGGGCGTAAGCACACGCCTCATGGGAGCACTCATCATGGCCCACTCCGACGACGACGGCCTCGTACTCCCTCCTAAACTCGCCCCTATACACGTAGTAATCGTACCGATCTTCCGCAATGACGAAGACCTCGCTAAAATCAGCACGAAAGCAAGCGAGATCGCCGCGGCACTGCGCAAACAAGGATACTCCGTGAAATTCGACGACCGCGACACACATAAGCCTGGCTTCAAATTCGCCGAGTGGGAACTCAAAGGAGTACCCGTGCGTATAGCCATCGGCCCGCGCGACATCGAAAACGGAACCGTAGAAGTAGCACGTCGCGACACAAAAGAAAAACAAGTAATCGCCATCGACAGCGTACCGACAGAAATCCCCGCATTGCTCGATAAAATTCAGGAAAATATATTCCAGAAAGCACGTAATGCGCGCAACGAACGAATCACCGAAACAGACTCGTACGACGAATTCAAACGCCTCCTCGACGAGAAAGGCGGTTTCATCAGCGCACACTGGGACGGAACATTAGAAACCGAAGCCGCAATCAAAGAAGAAACAAAAGCCACAATACGCTGCATCCCGCTCGACGCTAAAGCGGAAACCGGCAAATGCATCTTCTCCGGTAAACCGTCAACCCAGCGTGTACTGTTCGCACGCGCATACTAATATTGTCTTTATCAAAAATAATCCCCACCTTAGTAAACCATGGTAATGTGGATAGTAATCATAACACTGCTGGCGCTGGGCCTCGTACTGCTCATCGCCGAACTCATCTTCATTCCCGGAACTACTGTGGTCGGCCTGTTGGGGGTTATTTTTATGATAGCTGGCGTATACGTTAGTTATAACCACTTCGGCGCGCAAATTGGACAGTATACACTCATCGCTACACTAGCCCTCACATTGGTAACACTGTTCGTAAGCTTCCGATCAAACGCGTGGACACGATTCGCCCTGAAGGAAACCATCGACAGCAAAGTCAACCAAGGCCTCACAAACAACCTCAACGTTGGCGACGAAGGAATAACAAGTTCAACCCTTCGCCCAATAGGCAAAGCCGAATTTCACAATAACATAGTCGAAGTAAAAACACTGGGATACTACGTCGAACAAGGATGCCGCGTAAAAATTACAAGTATCCAGGTACACCAGATAATCGTCGAACCCATTACTAATCACTCATAATCTCGTATGGAAGCCCCTATACTAATTGCTTTAATCCTTGGAGGTATAATCCTCTTCTTCTTGTTCCTTCATTTCGTACCGGTTAACCTCTGGATTACCGCGCTGTTCTCAAACGTAAAAGTCGGACTCGCAGAACTCGTCTTCATGCGCATCCGTAAAGTGCCGCCGCGTGTAATCGTCGAGTCAATGATCACCTCCACAAAAGCCGGTCTTAACCTCACAACATCCGAACTCGAAACACACTACCTCGCCGGTGGTAACGTACCCAACGTAATACGGGCACTTATCTCTGCCGACAAAGCAAACATCCGTCTCGAATTCAAACAGGCCACAGCCATCGATCTTGCAGGCCGCGATGTATTCCAGGCCGTACAGATCTCGGTAAACCCTAAAGTAATCACAACACCAAAAGTTGCAGCCGTAGCCTCAGACGGTATCCAGCTCATCGCGCTCGCTAAAGTTACCGTGCGCGCAAACATACAACAGCTCGTTGGTGGTGCTGGCGAAGATACAATCCTTGCCCGTGTAGGCGAAGGCATCGTAACCTCCATCGGTTCCGCCAAGTCACACAAAGAAGTACTCGAAACGCCTGAGAAAATCTCCAAAGTAGTACTCGCAAAAGGCCTCGACTCCGGAACAGCATTCGAAATCCTCTCCATCGACATCGCCGATGTAGACGTAGGAGCAAACATCGGTGCAAAACTACAAATCGACCAGGCAACTGCCGACCTCAAGGTAGCCGAAGCCAAAGCCGAAGAAAGAAGAGCAATGGCCGTAGCCCTCGAACAGGAAATGAAAGCCAAAGCACAGGAAGCTCGCGCCAAAGTAATTGAAGCCGAAGCAGAAATCCCCAAAGCAATCGCCGAAGCCTTCACCAAAGGCAACCTCGGCGTCATGGACTACTACAAAATGCAAAACGTCCAGGCCGACACAGACATGCGCCAATCAATCTCCAACTCCGGCAAAACCTCGTCCACACAACCTACCAAATAAAAACATCATCATCCAAATACACAAAAGCCAGCTCCCCGCTGGCTTTTTTATTACCCGTCTCAACTCCCATAAATACCTGCATTCAACCAAAGCTTTCTACCTAAACACATCACTTTCACACCCTGCATTCCATCCCGCTTCACCTTCATCATAACATACTCCAAGCATTTCCCCCAAGACGGAATCCCTCAATCCCGGCATTCATCATGTCAATCCTCCTAACATCTTGCCTCGCCTGCCCCTTGCCCGCCATAGCCGCTTCGGCGACGGCGGGGTAGCTTCAGCGAAGGAGGATTCAGAAATACTTCACCTTCACCACCACCCTTACCACCTCATTCTCCGCCACAACCACCTTCGCCTTGTCAAACGACGGCGGCCCAAACTTTCCCATCGCATCATTCCCAAACCCAAAACCTTCCTTCGGTATGCCGAACATATTCTTATCCATCTCACCATTACCGTTAGCATCATGAAATATACTCACCGCATAATCACCTGGCTTTAAGCCCTCAAAAACAACACGCACAGACTTTCCGGTAACCTCTGCCACCTTCCCCTTATCAGCTTTCTTCGGAAAGTTATCTGCATCTGTAAAGAGTCCTACCCAAACATTTCCTTTCACGGCGTCAAAACCTTCCACAGTAACCTCCAGCGAGCCTTGCGCAAAAGCCGCAGTACAGCCAAGCAGCACCATAAAGAAACAAATACAAACACCTCTCATAAATACTGGATCTTAATAGATACGTCCGCCCACGCACAAACACCTTGTTTGTCGGTAAGTCACCGGCAATAAACAGAAATAGCCTTCCTGCCCCGAATCCTCATTCACGTTACATTCCTTATAACAAGTTATACCGGCTATTTCGTAAATTCCACTAACCTAACGCTAAAAACTTAAACCATGGCTTCACTCACCCTAAAGATCAACAACCAGGATCGCACCATCGATG
>Ga0065165_1001250_pt1 | contig 28850 bp, 25 predicted proteins | sample AraplaMF_Cvi_mMF_FD_63813 | JGI IMG/M metagenome (GOLD analysis project Ga0065165, IMG submission 63813) | Arabidopsis root microbial communities from the University of North Carolina, USA - plate scrape MF_Cvi_mMF (version 2) (version 3) | ecosystem: Host-associated > Plants > Roots >... | reverse complement strand
TGCTGATGGCGATCTCCAACAAGACCGGGCTGATGGTGGTGACGACCGGCAACAAGTCGGAAATGTCGGTCGGCTACGCCACGCTCTATGGCGACATGAACGGCGGCTTCAACCCGATCAAGGACATCTACAAGACGCAGGTATTTCGGCTGGCGGCGCTGCGCAACAGCTGGAAGCCCGATGGCGCGCTCGGGCCTGCGGGCGAGGTGATCCCGCCCGACATCATCGCGCGCCCACCGACGGCGGAGCTGCGCGAGAACCAGACCGACCAGGATTCGCTGCCGCCTTACGAGGTGCTCGACGCCATCCTCGCACGGCTGGTCGAACGCGAAGAGCCGCTCGATAAAATCATCACGGCCGGCTTCGACCGCGACACGGTCACCCGCATCGACCATCTGCTCAACGTCGCCGAATACAAGCGCCGCCAGGCCGCGCCCGGCGTGAAGGTGACACCCAGGAATTTCGGCCGCGACCGCCGCTATCCCATCACCAACCGCTTTCGCGACAGGGGCGAAGTGCTGCCGGCAGCGGATGAGACGCTGGTGTCGCGCGGGAGCAAGGCGTCGATCGACGCGTTCGAGGGGTAGGGACGCGCAGCCTATGGATCGCGTGGCTAGTTGGACGGGCGCTGTCGCCACATAACACGCTGGATGCCCCGCGTTCGCGGGGCATGACGCCGAATTTGGAGCAGGCTTACTTCTGCTGCTGCGGCAGGAAGGTCGGGCCGACCGAGCGGATCGGCTTGTTCTCCGACGAGGTCGTCGGGGCTGCATCCGCAGGCGGCGTGGCCGGTGCGGTGGCCGTGGTCGGCACCGGTGTCGCGCCCTTCTTGCCATTGGCGGCAGGCGTGCCCTTGTTGAGTCGCTGCTGCTGCATCTTCTTGGCGCTCTCCTCGGTGACGATGATGTCACCCTGCTGCTCGGCGGCGGCCTTGTCGTCGGCTGATTTCAGCGCATCCGCCCAGGTCTGTCCCGCGGCCTTGCAGGAGCAGGACGGGTTGAACTCGCTGCGGAATTTGAATGCGGTCGGCAGCGCCGTGTAGGGCTGGCCGCCGATGGATACGGCGGAGTTCATGTCCTCGCCGGGATTGCGATGGGTGTAGAGCACGGCTTCGGCGGCCGGGCACAGCGCCTTGCAGGTCTTCTCGTCGTCGGCGAAGCGCGCGGGCACGGTCGCAAACGAGACCGGGAAATAGGCGCCGTCGCAGGTGCGCACGCACACGGTGCGATAGGTGCCGGACTGCGGTCCGAGATCGGAGGGCGGCACGCCTTGCGGATTGTTCGGATTGTTGGGGTTGTTGCCGCCGAACAGATTGGTCAGGAAATTGCCGCCGCCTTGCTGTTGCGCCGCGTTGGCATATTGCGGGCCGCAATTGTTTTGCGCCAGTGCGGCCAGCACCGAGCGGCGCTGGTTGTCGCGCTCCGGGCTGAAGCCGCCGGAGCCGCCGCGCAGGCGCTCGAGATTGCCGGTGATCTGGTCCAGATTGGCGCGCATCTGCTGGATCTGGGTGTTGACCGGACCGCATTGCGCCGACTGGCCGTTGAACAGCGAGAAGAAGCCGGAGGAATCGCAGCCCATGCGCTTGGCCTGCATGGTGACGCGGTCGAGCTCGGCCTGCTGCTTGGCCTGGGAGTCCTGATAACGGCGGATCTGGTCTTCGCGCGCGGGATCGCCACCGCCGCCGCCACGATCGAGCGCGGCGAGCTGGCCTTCCAGCCGCGAGCACATCGGATTGGGTCCTAGTCCGTTCTGGCCGGGTTGAGGCGGCGGACCGGGCGGGCCGGCCTGAGCGAAAGCGCCATTGGCGAGCATGACAGTGCCGAGGAGCACGGTGCAGGCAAGGATCGAGCGGGCACGGGGGAGAGACAAAAATTCAGGCATATCCGCCATTCTAGCGAGGTCACGGCCCCAAGTGACTTCCAATGCGAGTTGGGGAGGCCGACGCGCGCCCTCCAATAGCCGCTTCCTGCGGCATCGTCACGTCGTTTCAGGGGCCGAAACTGGTCCTAAGGTCCGCCAGCTCCGAGGGAATTCAGCGCTGGCAGGTGATTGCGACATATTCGTCGCAATGGCCATGGGAGCAGTTTGCGCCGGTTTTGGGGACAGAGCCGGTAATTTCATCGGGATCGACCCGGCGATAGGCCGATGCCTGGGCAAAATCGCGTGACTGGCAGTAGGTGCGCGCGACCTGTGCGCCGCATTTGTCGCCCTTGGCCAAGCACTGGTCGACGCCATGGCCGTCCGCCTGGTTGGCGATGATGAAGACGCGGGTTTCGGCAAACGCGCTGGATGAAGCAATGATGGAGGCGCAGGAAATGAGCGCGAATAGGAATCGCATGAAAAACACCGGGGGGCAAAAAAATGGAACCGCCAGTTCCAGAATGGCCTCAAAAGGTTAAGGATAATGGAACCGTTCTGACGAGCGCACGTGCTTTGCGGACGGAAGCGGCATTTCGCGGCTCCCTTGACGCGAGGGCCTCTGGTGGCCCATATGTTCCCGCATGAACGGTCTCCTCGCCATTTGTGGCATTTGCCGCGAGATTACGAGCTAGCGATTCGCTGGCTGGAGCCGTCTTTTCTCAAAAATTGAGAGCCTCGGACGCCCGGCCGCAAGGGATGGGTTGTCATGGAATTGCGCCTTTACGACACGCTGAGCCGGGAAAAGCGCACCTTTGTGCCGCTCGATGCGAACAACGTCCGCATGTATGTCTGCGGACCGACCGTCTATGACTTCGCCCATATCGGCAATGCGCGGCCGGTGATCGTGTTCGACGTGCTGTTTCGGCTGCTGCGCCATCTCTATGGCGAGGCGCACGTCACATATGTCCGCAACATCACCGACGTCGACGACAAGATCAACGACCGTGCCGCGCGGGATTTCCCCGGCCTGCCGCTGAACGAGGCCATCCGCAAGGTCACCGAACAGACCGGTAAGCAGTTTCACGCCGATGTCGATGCCTTGGGCGCGCTCCGGCCGAGCGTCGAGCCGCGCGCGACCGAGCATATCGCCGAGATGAGGGAGATCATCGAACGGCTGATTGCCGGCGGCTTTGCCTATGCCGCCGAGGATCACGTGCTGTTCTCGCCGCAGGCGATGAACGCCGCCAATGCGGGGCTGCCGCGCTATGGCGCGCTGTCGAACCGCTCGCTGGACGAGATGGTTGCCGGCGCCCGCGTCGATGTCGCGCCCTACAAGAAGGGCAACACCGACTTCGTGCTGTGGAAACCGTCGAAGCCCGGCGAGCCGTCATGGCCGTCGCCGGCCGGCATCAAGGCCGAGGGCCGTCCGGGCTGGCACATCGAGTGCTCGGCGATGGCCTGGAAGCATCTCGGCGAGCATTTCGACATCCATGGCGGCGGTATCGACCTCGTGTTTCCGCATCACGAGAACGAGGTCGCGCAGACCTGCTGCGCCTTCCACCGGGAGCGGATGGCGAACTACTGGATGCACAACGGCTTCCTCCAGGTCGAGAGCGAGAAGATGTCGAAGTCGCTCGGCAACTTCATCACCATCCACGAACTGCTCAAGGACTGGCCGGGCGAGGCGTTGCGTCTGAACATGCTGAAGACGCACTATACCTCGCCAATCGACTGGACCATGAAGTCGCTGGAAGAGAGCGCCAGGACGCTCGACGACTGGTACCGCGTCGCAGCCGACGTCGAGCCCGGCAAGCCGGCTGCGTCCGTGGTCGAGCCGCTGCTCGACGACCTCAACACCCCGCTGGCGATCTCGGCGCTGCACGGCTTGCGTGGCAGCGACGTGCCCGCCCTGGCGGGCTCGCTGCGGCTGCTCGGCTTCCTCTCCGAGAGCGCGGCGCAATGGGAAAGCCGCAAGCAGCAGGCGAGTGGCGTCGATGCGAATGAGGTCGAGCGCCTGATCTCGGAGCGCACGGCGGCGCGGGGGCGGAAGGATTTCAAGGAGTCCGACCGGATTCGCGATCTGCTCGCCGCGATGGGCGTCGCGATCAAGGATTCCAAGGACGGGACGACGTGGGAGATCGCGCGATGAAGCGGCCCGACACGCCGTTCCCGCGGCACTGGCTCTATTACATCGGGCTGAAGATCCTGTTGCTCGGCGCCGCTGTGGCGCTGGTGCTCAAGCTCTATGGGATGTGGTGAAGACGATGGGACAGAGTTTGCCAAAGCCCGGCTTGCGGCCGTTCCTGCCCGATGATGTGCCGCTGCTCGCCGCGATCTTCACCGCCAGCATCGAGGAACTGACCGGCGACGACTATAGCGAGGCGCAGCAGCAGGCCTGGATGGCGGCGGCGGAGGACGAGGCGTTCGGCAAGCGGCTTGCAGCCGATTTGACGCTGATCGCGACGCTGGAAGGCTCGCCCGTCGGCTTCGCCTCGCTGCGCGGCACCGACCACATCCGCATGCTCTATGTGCACCCGGCCGTGACCGGGCAGGGCATCGCGACCATGCTGGTCGACGCGCTGGAGAAGCTTGCCGGCGGCCGCGGTGCCACGAGCCTCTCGGTCGATGCCAGCGACAACGCGCAGGGCTTTTTCGCCAAGCGCGGCTACGCCGCCCAGCAGCGCAACAGCGTCGCGATCAACGACGAGTGGCTCGCCAACACCACCATGAAGAAGACGCTCGGAGCTGCGCCATGAGCAAAGAGCGCCTCTATCTGTTCGACACCACGCTGCGCGACGGGGCGCAGACCAATGGCGTCGATTTCACACTTGAAGACAAGCAGGTCATCGCGGCGATGCTCGACGACCTCGGCATCGACTATGTCGAGGGTGGCTATCCCGGTGCCAATCCGACCGACACCGAGTTCTTCGGCACCAAGCCCAAGCTCAAGCATGCGCGCTTCACCGCCTTCGGCATGACGCGCCGGGCCGGGCGCTCGGTCTCCAATGATCCCGGTGTCGCCGGGCTTCTCGAAGCCAAGGCCGATGCGATCTGCTTCGTGGCAAAGTCCTCCGCCTATCAGGTGCGCGTCGCGCTGGAGACGACGAAGGAAGAGAACCTTGCCTCGATCCGCGACAGCGTCGCGGCGGCGAAGGCCGCCGGGCGCGAGGTCATGCTCGACTGCGAGCATTTTTTCGACGGCTACAAGGAGGATGCCGGCTTTGCGCTGGCCTGTGCGAAAGCAGCCTTCGATGCCGGTGCGCGCTGGGTGGTGCTGTGCGACACCAATGGCGGCACCATGCCTGATGAGATCGAGGCCATCGTCACCGAAGTCACGAAACACATCCCCGGCGATCATCTCGGCATCCACGCCCATAACGACACCGAGCAGGCGGTGGCGAACTCGCTCGCGGCCGTGCGCGCCGGTGCGCGCCAGATCCAGGGCACGCTGAACGGCCTCGGCGAGCGCTGCGGCAATGCCAATCTCTGCTCGCTGATCCCGACGCTGAAATTGAAGGCGGCGTTTTCCGACGCCTTCGAGATCGGCGTCACCTCGGAGAAGCTGGCGACGCTGGTCAAGGTCTCGCGCACGCTCGACGACATGCTCAACCGTGTGCCGAACCGGCATGCGGCCTATGTCGGCGAAAGCGCCTTCGTCACCAAGACCGGCATTCACGCCTCCGCCGTGCTGAAGGATCCGCAGACCTATGAGCACGTCTTGCCGGAGCTGGTGGGCAACCTCCGCAAGGTGCTGGTGTCCGACCAGGCCGGCCGCTCCAACGTCATCGCCGAGCTCGACCGCGCCGGCATCGCTTACGAGAAGAGCGATCCGAAGCTGACGCGCCTTGTCGAGGAGCTGAAGGAGCGTGAGGCGCAGGGCTACGCCTATGAATCCGCCAACGCCTCGTTCGACCTGCTGGCGCGCCGCACGCTCGGCAAGGTGCCGCACTATTTCGAGGTCGAGCAATTCGACGTCAATGTCGAGCAGCGCTACAATTCGCATGGCGAGCGCGTCACCGTCGCGCTCGCGGTGGTCAAGGTCGACGTTGCCGGCGAGCATCTGATCTCGGCCGCCGAGGGCAACGGTCCCGTCAACGCGCTCGACGTCGCCTTGCGCAAGGACCTCGGCAAGTACCAGAAATACATCGAAGGCCTGAAGCTGATCGACTACCGCGTGCGTATCCTCAACGGCGGCACCGGCGCGGTGACGCGCGTGCTGATCGAGAGCGAGGACGAGAACGGCGACCGCTGGACCACGGTCGGCGTCTCCCCGAACATCATCGACGCCTCGTTCCAGGCGCTGATGGATTCGGTGATCTACAAGCTCGTGAAGTCGGGCGCACCGGCGTAAGGGACGGCAGCGCAAGACGCACTGACGGCGCCGCAAACGCCGTCATTGCGAGGAGCGAAGCGACGAAGCAATCCGGGTTGTCTCCGCGGCGGCATTCTGGATTGCTTCGCTGCGCTCGCAATGACGGGAGGAGAGGCCCGGGGCATGATCGACCACATTTCCGTCGGCGTCAGCGATCTCGAACGCGCTGCACGCTTCTACGAAGCAACGCTCGCGGCGCTCGGCCTGACGCGCCTCGTCACGCGGCCGCGCACGGTTGGCTTCGGCAAGGCCTATCCGGAGTTCTGGATCAATCTGCGCGAGGGCATGCCACGCATCACGCCTTCGAGCGGCGTGCACATCTGCCTGCGGGCGAAGACGACAAGCGAGGTCGATGCGTTTCACGCCGCGGCGCTGTCGGCCGGCGGCGCATCCGACGGCGCGCCGGGTATCCGCCCGCACGACCGCGTTCGTTATTACGCGGCCTTCGTCACCGACCCCGATGGTAACAGGATCGAGGCGGTGACGTTTCCCAGCGTGTAGTAGAACGACTGCCACGCGAGCGGTGCGCTCCCTCTCCCGCTTGCGGGGGAGGGCCGGGGGAGGGGGTATCTCCGCGGGCGAGAACCCCCAAGAGGAGACAACCCTCACCCGCCGCTACGCGGCGACCTCTCCCGCAAGCGGGAGAGGCGAGAAGAGCCCGCGGCTAATCTGACCTGATCAATTCTCGTCGCGCCGGAATCTGATCAGAGCTTGCGCGCGACTTCCGGGGCCATCTGCTTTTCCGCCTCGGCGATCTGGGCCGCGGCCGACTTCAGCTTCGGCAAGATCTCCTCGATCCGATCGGCCTTGAGGATGTCGACCGAAAGGCCGGCGCGGATGAACTCGGTCTGGCGCATGTGCGACAGGAGCGAGAACAGCGGCTCCCAGAAATTGTCGATATTGGCGAGCAGCACCGGCTTGGCGTGACGGCCGAGTTGTTTCCAGGTCAGCTGCTCGACCAGCTCCTCCAGCGTGCCGACGCCGCCCGGCAGCGCCACGAAGGCGTCGGAGCGTTCGAACATCAGCCGCTTGCGCTCGTGCATGTCGGGGGTGACGATCATCTCCTGCACGCGCGTCAGCGCGTTCTCGCGCTTGCGCAGGAATTCGGGAATGATGCCGGTGACGGTGCCGCCGTGATCCAGCACGGAGGTCGCGACCGAGCCCATCAGGCCGAGCGAGCCGCCGCCATAGACCAGGCGGATGTTGTTCTCGGCGAGGGCCTTGCCGAACGCTTTTGCGCCTTCGGTGAAGCGGGGATTGGTTCCGGGGCCGGAGCCGCAATAGACACAGACGGTTTTGATCGTGCTCATTGGTGCCATGATGCATTGCAGCGAAGAGGCGTCAAGCCCCTCGGGTGATTCGGACCTCCCGGAAATCTACCGGTAAATGGCGACAAACAATCGAAGATTCGCCATCTGGCGGGGTGCGCTCGCCCCCGGAAGCTTCTATATGACGAGCGAAAATCGCAAATCGCACCGCGCCCGCATCCGGCGGGCCTTTCAGGTTTCTTGATGAGCCCACCCCATTCGCCAGACGTTCCCAACGTGCCCGATCCCTCGAGCGGGACGCTCGAGCGGGCTACTCTGATGGGTACGCTGGCGCATCTGTGGCCCTATATCTGGCCCGGCGACCGCTTCGATCTGAAGATGCGCGTGGTCTGGTCGATGGTGCTGCTGCTCGCGGCCAAGCTGATCACGCTGAGCGTCCCGTTCAGCTTCAAATGGGCGACCGATGCGCTGACCGGCGCCAACACCGCGCCGGTCGCGGCCGACAATTGGCATCTCTGGGTGATCGCCCCGCCGTTGCTGCTGACTGCAAGCTACGGCGTGATGCGGATCCTGATGGCGGTGCTGACGCAATGGCGTGACGGCATTTTCGCCCGCGTCGCCATGCATGCGGTGCGCAAGCTTGCGACCATCACCTTCATCCACATGCACGAGCTGTCGCTGCGCTTCCATCTCGAGCGCAAGACCGGCGGCCTGACACGCGTGCTCGAGCGCGGCCGCGAGGGCATCGAAGTCATCGTGCGCATGGTGATCCTCCAGCTGATCCCGACCATTGTCGAGGTCTCGCTGCTGATGGCCGTGCTGCTGTGGCAGTTCGACTGGCGCTATGTGCTGGCGACGCTGATCACCGTCGCGGTCTACATGTACTACACCTACATCGCGACCGAGTGGCGGATCGGCATTCGCCGCAAGATGAACGATTCCGACACCGAGGCGAACACCAAGGCGATCGACTCGCTGCTCAACTACGAGACGGTGAAGTATTTCAGCGCCGAGGCGCGCGAGGCGCAGCGCTACGACCGCTCGGTCGCGCGCTACGAGGAGTCGAGCGTCCAGGCCTATACGTCTCTTGCGGTCCTCAACACCGGCCAGGCCGTGATCTTCACGCTGGGGCTGACCGCGACCATGCTGATGTGTGCGATCGGTGTGCGCAACGGCACCAACACGGTCGGCGATTTCGTGCTGGTCAACGCCATGATGATCCAGCTCTACCAGCCGCTGAATTTCATGGGCATGGTCTATCGCGAGATCAAGCAGGCGATCATCGACATCGAGAAGATGTTTGGCGTGCTCGGACGCGAGGCCGAGATCAAGGACGTGCCCGGTGCGAAGCCACTGGTCATCTCCGCGGGCACCGTGCGGTTCGACGACGTGCGCTTTGCCTATGAGCCCGCGCGGCCGATCCTGAAAGGCATCAGCTTCGAGGTGCCGGCCGGCAAGACGGTGGCGATCGTCGGCCCCTCGGGTGCGGGCAAGTCGACGATCTCGCGGCTGCTGTTCCGTCTCTACGACATCTCGGGCGGCAGGATCCTGATCGACGGCCAGGACATTCGCGACGTGACGCAGGCGAGCCTGCGTGCGTCCATCGGCATGGTGCCGCAGGACACGGTGCTGTTCAACGACACCATCCGCTACAACATCCGCTATGGCCGCTGGGACGCGACCGACGCCGAAGTCGAGGAGGCCGCGCGGCTCGCGCAGATCGACCATTTCATCCGCATGGCGCCGATGGGCTACGAGACCCAGGTCGGCGAGCGTGGCCTGAAGCTCTCGGGCGGCGAGAAGCAGCGCGTCGCGATTGCGCGCACGGTGCTGAAGGCGCCCCCGATCCTGGTGCTGGACGAGGCGACCTCGGCGCTCGACACCCACACCGAGCACGAGATCCAGGGCGCGCTCGAGCGCGTGGCGAAGAACCGCACCTCGCTGGTGATCGCGCACCGGCTCTCCACCATCGTCGGCGCCGACGAGATCATCGTGCTGGACCAGGGCCGGATCGCCGAGCGCGGCACCCACGCCAAGCTGCTGGCGCAGGGCGGCCTCTATGCCAGCATGTGGAACAGGCAGCGCGAGGCGGAAGCGGCGCGCGAAAAGCTGGCCAGGATGGCCGATAGCAGCGAGGCGCCCAACCGGGAGCCGCCGCCGGTCGAGGACCCCCTCACGACGCCCGCGGCCGCGGAGTGACCTTGTCTCCGGTCCCAACTCTGGCCTAAACAACCGCGCGGGGCACCCCGCGTGCCATCAACTCCTAGGCGGCAGATAGCGATGTCCATTCTCGATTCGATCCAGCGTCAGATCCCGCCGATCCACAAGGAGGGCTATCCCTTCATCGGCGGCTTTGCGCTGGCAAGCCTCATCCTGTTCTGGCTGTGGTCGCCGCTGGGCTGGATCGGCACGATCCTGACCGTGTGGTGCGCGCTGTTCTTCCGCGATCCCGTCCGCGTGACGCCGGTGCGCGAGGGGCTCGTGGTGTCGCCGGCCGACGGCCGCGTCTCCATGATCACCATGGCGCTGCCGCCGGCCGAGCTCGGGCTCGGCGACCGGCCGCTGCCGCGCATCTCGGTGTTCATGAGCGTGTTCAACTGCCACGTGAACCGCAGTCCGATCGCGGGCAGGGTGGACCGTATCGCCTACCGGCCCGGCCTGTTCATCAACGCCGAGCTCGACAAGGCGAGCGAGGACAATGAACGTAATTCGCTGGTGATCACGACGCCGACGGCCCGGATCGGCGTGATCCAGATCGCAGGGCTGGTTGCCAAGCGCATCGTCTGCTTCGTCAAGGAAGGGCAGGCGATCGGCGCCGGCGAGCGCTTTGGCCTGATCCGCTTCGGCTCGCGCCTCGACGTCTACCTGCCGCTGGGCACCAAGGCGCTGGTCTCGGAAGGGCAGACCGCGATCGCGGGGGAGACGATTTTGGCCGACCTTGCCGGCGACGACCCAAGCCGCGCCTACCGCGCCAATTAACCATTGGTCGACCCAAGGGGCCTTCCGCCGCAATGGCGGAGGGGAGCGCGGCTTGCTATATCTCGCTCGAGATAAGGACGAGCCATGCAGCCCTATGATTTGAGAGATCCCGACGTGCGCCGCCGGCGGTTCCGCCCGATCCCGGTGCGGATGCTGGTGCCCAACGTCATCACGCTGCTGGCGATCTGCGCCGGCCTGACCGCGATCCGGCTGTCGATCGAGGGGCGGATGACGCTCGCGGTCTACGCCATCGTGTTCGCCGCCGCGCTCGACGGCATCGATGGCCGCATCGCGCGCATGATAAAGGGCCAGTCCAAGTTCGGCGCCGAGCTCGACAGCCTCGCGGACTTCGTCAATTTCGGCGTCGCTCCCGGCCTGATGCTGTATTTCTGGCAGCTCCACGAGCTCGGCAATGCCGGCTGGATCGCGGCCATGGTGTTTGCGATCTCGATGTGCCTGCGGCTCGCGCGCTTCAACGCCACACTGGACGATCCGAACAAGCCGGCCTTCGCCGCCAATTTCTTCACCGGCGTTCCGGCCCCGGCCGGCGCCATCACCGTGATGCTGCCGATCTACGCCGCATTCCTGGATCTGGGACGCTGGCCCGCGGCCCTGACGGCCGGCTACACGCTGCTGATTGCCTTCCTGATGGTGTCGCGCCTGCCGGTCTTCTCCGGCAAGAGCATGCGCATGCGAGTGCCGCCGGAGCTGGTGCTGCCGGCATTCGTCGCGGTGATCTTCTTCATCGCGCTTCTGATCAGCTATCCCTGGTACGTGCTGTCGATCGGCACGGTGCTGTATCTTCTCGCTCTGCCGCTTGGCTACAAATCCTACCGCGACCAGACGCGCGCGATGGAGGCAGCCGCGTCGTCGGAAGGCGAAGTCCCGTCACCGCCCTCGGCGCCGACGCTGGCAAACCTGTCGGAGCCACCGAACGACGACGACCGGCCCGGCCGGCTGCACTAACCGGTTTCAGCGGATATCTGCCATGAGGCGCCCTGAGTTGGGTTGAGACCCGATCTCGGCTATATCGCCCTGTGCCGGCGGCACCGCGCCAACAGCGGCCGCCAATCTGGGAGAGAACGCCGTGACCGATAAAGCGACCGGGCCGCTGCCCGCTTCCGTCCTCGAAGCGCTGGGCCGCTATGATACGCCGACGATCTGCAACGCCATGGAGATCGTGGCGCCTGAGCGCCGCCTGATCGGCTACACCACCAAGCAGCTCGTTTGCCCGTTCCCCGACTTGCCGCCGATCGTCGGCTATGCCCGCACGGTTGCGATCCGATCGGTGCTGAAGTCCTCTCTTCCAGCGGAGGAGCAGTCCAGGCGCCGGATCGACTATTACGAATATGTCGGCACCGGCCACGGTCCGCGCATCTCGGTGATCCAGGACATCGACGGTCCCGATGTCGGCTACGGCGCGTTCTGGGGCGAGGTGCAGAGCAACGTGCACAAGGCGCTCGGCTGCCTCGGCGTCATCACCGACGGCTCGATCCGCGACATCCCGCAATGGGCTCCCGGCTTCCAGGCGCTGGCGGGCTCGATCGGCCCATCGCATGCCTGGGTGCATGCGGAAAGCTTCGGGGGCGAGGTGCGCGTCGCCGGCATGACCGTGAAATCCGACGATCTCATCCACGCCGACCAGCACGGCGCCATCGTGATCCCGCTCGACATCGCGGCAAAGCTGCCGGAAGCCGCCGAGCTCTGCGGCCGGCGCGAGACGCCGATTTTGGAGATCGCCCGCAGTCCCGACTTCTCGCTGGAGAAGCTCAAGGCCGCGCTGAAGCGCTCGGCGGAGATCCACTAGGCTATCGAGACGAATATATCTGCGACGGCGATGTGCGACCTCTCCCGGAGGGAGAGGTCGGCAACGGTGCCCTTCCAACGACGGACTGACGCCATGAACATGAGCGGCAAGACGGTACTGATCACGGGTTCGACCGATGGTGTCGGGCGCTACGTCGCAAGCCGCCTTGCTGCCGCCGGGGCGAAGGTTCTGATCCATGGCCGCGACGCAACGCGCGCGAAGGCGCTGATCGACGAGATCGTGAAGTCCGGCCATGCCGCGCCGACCTTCTATCAGGCCGACCTGTCGTCGATGTCGGGTACGCGTGCGCTCGCCGAGGCCGTCATACGCGATCACGAACGTCTCGACGTGTTCGTCAGCAATGCCGGCATCGGTTCGCAGAACGACGGGCCGCAGCGGCAAGTAAGCGCCGACGGTCACGAGCTGCGTTTTGCCGTGAACTATCTGTCGGGCTTCCTGCTCGCCCATCTGCTGCTGCCGCTGCTCAAGGCCGCAGCGCCGTCGCGCATCGTCAATGTCGCCTCGCTCGGTCAGCATCCGATCGATTTCGACGACGTCATGATCACGAAGGGCTACAGCGGCTCGCGCGCCTATGCGCAGAGCAAGCTGTCTCAGATCATGTTCACGGTCGATCTTGCGGAAGAACTGAAAGGCGCCGGCGTCACCGTCAATTCGCTGCACCCGGCGACCTACATGAACACCACGATGGTGCGCGCCGGCGGCATCACGCCGATCTCGACGGTGGAGCAGGGCGGTGCGGCGATTCTGCATCTGGTCGAAGGCGACGATGTTGCAGGCAAGAGCGGCCTTTTCTTCAACGGCATGAGCGAGGCCCGCGCCAATCCGCAGGCCTATGATGCCGACGCGCGCAGGCGCCTGAGCGCGCTCAGTCTGGAACTGACGGGGCTGTCGTCCTGAAGGCTGGCACGCCGCAACGATGGTTACCGCAGGCACCGTCGCGGTCATTCGATCATCAAGGTCCTGTTTGCGCGATTTGAAAATTCAGCGCTGCACCTCTGAACGGACGGTCCTTACCGCCGTCCTGCCCATGACCGACGGCCCAATGCCGGGGCCAGGAGAGCAGCTCCAATCCTCGCGAGGTCGCTGAGTTGAAGGACGACCAGTGCGGAGTATTGTGGTGGCGATAGAGCAGACCGCCAGGGCCCATGTCCGGATAGATCAGGACGTGGATGTCGAAACGCTCACCTGCCGGAAGGTCAGGTCCGAACCAATAAGACGGGCTGCGCCCGGGATCACGCCCGACGATAACTGTCAGGGTCTGCTTCGGCCCCCGCAGTCCCATCCAGAACGGTGCGATCGCGCCGGGTGCGAAGGCCGTAAAGATGGTCTGCGCCGATGCGACATTGGCCGCGGCGATCTGCCCCGTCAGGCGCAGTTCGATCCGGCATCCGCTCTGCACGGGGCCGCTGAACATCGCTTCGGCCTCTCCGCGTGGAAGTTGTCTCCACTGCGCAGGATCAGGATCTGGCAGAGGCCATTGCATCCTCTCCCTCACCGCACCGTCGATATCGAGCACTTGATAGCGCAAGCCTTGCTCGTCGAGCGCGGCCTGCACGCAATGCAGATATTCGACGCCCTCCGGCATCCTGTGGGCCGTTCCGGCACCTGCGGTGCAGATTTGCAGCACGCCGCGGTGCGCCTGGACATCGAAAGCGAGGATGTGGCTACAAAGGTAGGCGAGGACGTTTTCGCGCACGAGAACGTCCCAGAACGGACGTGCATATTCGTGGCCGATCTCGCGCTGATAAGTGCCGGTGAAGCCGTTGACGGGAAACACCGGATGATGGCCGAGGACGAGCTTGTGTCGGGCATCGCCATGAGCTCTCAGCGTTGCTTGCAGCCAGTCGATCTCGACATGACCTTCGCCGCCGAGGCCGCTCCAGAGCGTGTTGACGAATACCATCAGGAGATCGCCGCGCCGCACGAAGTAGGAGAGGCCGGCCTGGCCGGGCGGTCCATTTTTGGGCAGGTCGAGCAAGGTGCGGAACGTCTCCTCGCTCATAAGGTCGTAGGTGGTGTGATTACCGGTCGTGTGCCAGAGAGGAATGGCCGCGCGGTCGAGCCATGCCATTTCCGTATCGAACCAGTATCGCCACTGCGCGCGCAGAGCATCGGCATCCGGTGTCAGGCCGATGATTTCATCGCCCGGAAAGAGGATGAATTCCGGCTGCGGTCTCAGGCGTTGAACAACCGCATTGACCGAGGCGAAGGTCCTTTCGTGCAATGCGCCCGGCACGCCCGAACAGGAGTCGCCATACAAGACGAACTGGTGACCTTTGCCGCGCGGCAGAATCGCGGGGATGGAATCGTTCACGGAACTGGTGACCTTGCGTGACGGTGACTGGCCCGGACCATGGCGATTTCCATTGAAAGCGGCAACGGATGATTGTCCCGCACCGGGATGCCGGCGCGGTCGCAATCATGGTTAGCGAAGTATTGAGATTCCTGTCGCTAGCCGGCAAAGCCGGCGACGTTTCGGCGCGCCGCGCCAGTCTGGCGCGCCGGCTCAACTTAACCTTTACGCGGCTTTAAGGGCGGCGCTCTAGGGTTTCCGATGCGGTTCGGGGTTGGGCCGCGCCAGCGGCCAGGACGGCCGTTGTTGCGTACGCGTTGGAGTATCCAATGGATATCATGACGAGCGTTGGCCTCATTGCAGGCATCATCGTCATCACGGCGATGGTCTTCATGGGCGGCGATCTGCACATGTTCATCTCCGAGCATGCCATGATCATCATCTTCGGCGGCTCGATCTCCGCCACCATGATCCGCTTTCCGCTCTCAGCGCTCCTGCACGGCCTTCCGCTCGGCGCAAAGTTCGCTTTCACCATGAGCCGGCTGTCGGCCCACGACCTCGTCGACGAGCTCGCCCGCATCGCCGAGATCGCCCGCAAGCAGGGCCCGGTCGGCCTCGAAAAGGTCGAGACCGACGAGCCGTTCCTGGCCAAGGGCATCCGCTACGTCGCCGACGGCTACGACCTCGATTTCATCCGCGACAATCTCGAGCGCGACCGCGACAACTTCCTGATGCACCTCGACGAGGGCAGCAAGATCTACCGCGCCATCGGCGACTGCGCCCCGGCCTTCGGCATGATCGGCACGCTGATCGGCATGGTGCAGATGTTCGCCAACATGACGGACCCCTCCAAGCTCGGCCCGTTCATGGCAACCGCGCTGCTCGCCACGCTCTACGGCGCGCTCGTCGCGAACCTGTTCTGTCTGCCGATCGCCGACAAGCTGCACGGCAAGCTGCTGGACGAAGAGACCAACCGGACCCTGATCATCGACGGCATCCTGATGATCCGCGACTCCAAGAGCCCGACGCTCGTGCGCGAGATGCTGCTGGCCTATTTGCCGGAGAAGCATCGTCACGCCGAAGGCGAGCCGGTGCCGGCCTGAGGCCGCCCGGTCCGGATTTGAGAGATGGCCAAGAAAAAGCGCGGCGATGCTCACGGTGGCGGTCACGGCTGGTTCGTGACCTTCGCCGACCTCATGGGCCTGATGATGAGCTTCTTCGTGATGCTCGTCGCGTTCTCGACCCAGGACGCCAACAAGCTGAAGGTCGTCGCCGGCTCCATGCGCGACGCCTTCGGCGTGCAGAGCGAAGCGCGCTACGCCGGCATCGTCGAGTCCGACGGTCTGCCGACCCGGCCGCGGCTCAAGAACGTCGATCACATCGAGCCTGAAGAATCCTCCAACACGCCGACGCCGGACCAGGAGGATCGCGACAAGACGTCGGGCGCGAAGATCAAGGTCGACCGCAATTTCGCGCTCGCCGCTGCTTCGCTGCGTCAGGCGCTCCAGGACATGCCGGAACTGACCGAGATGTCCAAGCACATCATGTTCGAGGAAACCAAGCAGGGTCTCAATTTGGAGATCGTCGACCAGGACGGCCGTTCGATGTTCGCCGACGGCTCCAAGGTGCCCTTCGACCGCACCCGCCGCCTGATCGAGAAGCTCGCGATCCCGCTCAAGGCCACGCCGCTCCGCGTCTCCATTTCCGGTCACACCGCGGCCGGCTTCGTGCCGGTCCGCAGCGACTACGGTGCCTTCGATCTGTCGGCCGACCGCGCCAATGCCGTGCGCCAGATTCTCGAACGCGAAGGCCTGCCGCCGTCTCACATCTTTTCCGTCGCGGGCAAGGCCGATACCCAGCCGCTGTTTCCGGACGATCCCTCGCTCGCCGCCAACCGGCGCGTGACGATCACCCTGATGCGGGAAGATCCGCCGCTGCCGCCGAATCTGAAGCCGTAACCCCCCCCCCTTGCGCTACCATTTTACCTGAGGCAATCAGTCGCGCAGGCGAAGACCGTTGCTGCGCCGTCACAGCATCTGCCCCGCTGGCTGCTATGGTGGTGGGCCGATTGACAGGCGCGCCGGAAGCGTCAAAAGGCGCCGGATCAAACTCAGGGACGAAGCGTTTTCCACCTTCATGACGGCGAGCATCACACAGGCCGAGACCCAGGACGGGCCGGTCACCTCGGGCTTTTGGGCGCTCACGCTCGGGAGCATCGGCGTCGTTTTCGGCGACATCGGTACCTCGCCGCTCTACGCGTTCCACGAGGCTGTCCGGGGCGCGGCCCATGGCGAGCCCGTCACGCGGGTCATGGTGCTCGGCGTGCTCTCGTTGATCCTGTGGGCGCTCCTGATCGTCGTCACCGCCAAATATGTCCTGCTGCTGCTGCGCGCCGACAATAACGGGGAGGGCGGCACGCTCTCGCTGATGGCGCTCGGCCAGCGCGCGTTGGGGCGGCGAAGCTGGTTCCTGCTCGCGCTTGGCGTGGTCGGGGCCTCCATGTTCATCGGCGATTCCATGATCACGCCGGCGATCTCGGTGCTGTCGGCGGTCGAAGGCCTGAAGCTCGTGACCCCCGCGCTCGACCACTACGTGGTGCCGCTCACGGTCATCATCCTGGTGTTGCTGTTCGCGGTCCAGAGCAAGGGTACGGCGCTGGTGGCGTCGGCCTTCGGTCCGGTGATGGTGATCTGGTTCACCGTTCTCGCGGTGATGGGCATCGTTCACATTGCCGACGACCCTTCCGTGCTGGCGGCGATCAATCCCTATTACGCGCTGCAATTCCTGCTGTCGCACGGCACGATCGGTCTCGTGACGCTGGGCGCCGTGTTCCTGGCGGTGACCGGCGGCGAGGCGCTTTATGCCGATCTCGGCCATTTCGGCCGCAAGCCGATCCAGTCGGCCTGGATGTTCTTCGTGCTGCCCTCGCTGCTGATCAACTATTTCGGGCAGGGCGCGCTGGTGCTGTCCGACCCGGGCGCAATCGAACATTCGTTCTACCGCATGGTGCCGGAGCATCTGGTGCTGCCGCTGGTCGGGCTCGCGACCGCCGCCACCGTGATCGCGAGCCAGGCGGTGATCACGGGTGCCTATTCGCTGGTCTATCAGGCGGTGCAGCTCGGCCTGCTGCCGCGCTTCGAGGTGCGCTACACCTCCGAGACCCATGCCGGCCAGATCTATCTCCCGCGCGTCAATCGTCTGCTGCTGATCGGCGTGATGCTGCTGGTGCTGTTGTTCCATACCCCCAGCAACCTCGCGTCGGCCTACGGCATCGCGGTCTCCACCACCATGGTCGCCGATGGCGTCATGGGCTTCGTCGTGATCTGGAAATTGTGGAACTGGCGCGCCGCGACGGCTGCCGCGGTGATCGTGCCCTTCGTGGTCGTCGACATCAGCTTCTTCAGTGCCAATCTGCTGAAGCTGCTCGAGGGCGCCTGGGTGCCGCTGCTGTTCGGCGCGGCCATGGCCGGGACGATCTGGACCTGGCGCAAGGGGACCGGCATCCTTCTCCAGAAAACGCGCCGGATCGAGGTGCCGCTCGACGATCTGATCCGCAGCCTGGAGAAGCGGCCGCCGCACATCGTCAAGGGCACCGCGGTGTTCCTGACCAGCGATCCCTCCTTCGTGCCGACCGCGCTGCTGCACAATCTCAAGCACAACAAGGTGCTGCACGAGCACAACGTGATCCTGACCATCGAGACCGCGCACACGCCGCGGGTCGATCTGTCCGAACGGTTCCGCATGGAGAAGGTCAGTGACAAGTTCTCCAAGGTACGGCTGCGCTTCGGCTTCATGGAGCAGCCGAACGTGCCCAAGGCGCTCGCGATCGCGCGCAAGCAGGGCTGGCAGTTCGACATCATGTCGACGTCGTTCTTCGTGTCGCGCCGCTCGCTGAAGGCCTCCGCGCAGTCGGGCATGCCGCTGTGGCAGGACCATTTGTTCATCGCGCTGAGCCGGTCGGCCAATGACGCCACTGACTATTTCCAGATTCCGACCGGGCGGGTGGTTGAAGTTGGCACCCAAGTCACCATTTGAACGCAATCGGTGGACCTATGCGAATTTTGCATGGTGAGGGCCCAGAATCGGGCTAGGCTATGCCAGCAGCGCAGGACTATAAGCCGCGCGCTCTTCCGCCGTTGTGCAGTGAAGCATTTTAGAGGCCATCGGGCTCTCCCATGACAAGTGACGTGGCAATTCCCGCCCCGGAAACGGCGGCGGCCAATGGGCATGGCGACGCTCACACCACCGCCGGTTTCGGCGCGTTGATGCTCGGCAGCATCGGTGTCGTCTACGGCGACATCGGCACCAGCCCGCTCTACGCGTTCCGAGAGGCGGTGATGGCTGCCTCGGGCGCGGAGGGCGCTCCGACCCCGGCGGCCGTCCTGGGCGTGGTTTCCCTCATCCTGTGGGCGCTCATCGTCGTGGTGACGCTCAAATACGTCGTGGTCCTGCTGCGCGCCGACAACAATGGCGAGGGCGGCACGCTGGCGCTGATGGCGCTGGCCCAGCGCGCGGTCGGCACCGGCGGGGCGACCATCGTCCTGCTCGGCATCATCTCGGGCGCGCTGTTCTACGGCGATGCCGTGATCACGCCGGCGCTCTCCGTGCTGTCGGCGATCGAAGGCATGAAGGACGTCACGCTGCGGTTCGAGCCGTATATCGTGCCGCTGACGGTGATCATCCTGGTCGTCCTGTTCGCCGTGCAGTCGCGCGGCACCGCCCGGGTCGCCGCTTTCTTCGGCCCCGTGATGTGCGTCTGGTTCGCGGTGATCGCGATCGCTGCGATCCATCCCATCATCGCGCAGCCACAGGTGCTGTTCGCGTTGAACCCGCTCTATGCGGTGTCCTTCATGCTCCACCACGGCATCATAGGCTTCGTGACGCTGGGCGCGGTGTTTCTGGCGGTCACCGGCGCCGAAGCGCTCTATGCCGACCTCGGCCATTTCGGCAAGCGGCCGATCCAGACCGCCTGGCTGTTCATCGTGCTGCCGTCGCTGGCGCTGAACTATCTGGGGCAGGGGGCCCTCGTGCTCGGTGATCCCGGTGCGATCGAGAGTCCGTTCTTCCAGCTGTTTCCGCAGGGCTTGATCCGCGGTGGCATGGTCGTGCTTGCCACTGCCGCCACCGTCATCGCGAGCCAGGCCGTCATCACCGGCGCTTATTCGCTGACGCGCCAGGCGATCCAGCTCGGCCTTTTGCCGCGCTTCGAAATTCGCCATACGTCAGAAGCCCATTCGGGCCAGATCTTCATCCCGCGCATCAACCAGCTGCTGCTGGTCGCGGTGGTGCTGCTGGTGCTGCTGTTCCGCTCGTCCAGCGCGCTGGCCTCGGCCTATGGCATCTCCGTCACCGGCACCATGGTGGTCACGGCGATGATGGGCTTTGTCGTGATCTGGAAGGTGTGGCGGTGGTCGCCGTTCGCCGCAGCCGCCCTGATCGCCCCGTTCCTGTTCCTCGACCTGACCTTCCTTGCCGCCAACCTGCTCAAGGTGTTCGAGGGCGGCTGGGTACCGCTGGCGCTCGGCGCGCTCATGATCATCATGATGTACACGTGGCGGCGCGGCAGCCGGCTGCTGTTCGAGAAGTCGCGCAAGCTCGAGTTCCCGCTCGCCGACCTCGTCGCCATGCTGGAGAAGCGGCCGCCGCAGCGGGTGCCTGGCACGGCCGTGTTCCTGACCTCGGACCCGCTCAGCGCCCCGACCGCGCTGATGCATAGTCTGAAGCACTACAAGGTGCTGCACGAGAAGAACGTCATTCTCACCATCGAGACCGCGCAGACCCCGCGCATCGACCCGGCCGAGCGGGTCAAGCTGGAGCAGATCTCGCCGACCTTCTCCAAGGTGACGCTGAAGTTCGGCTTCATGGAATCGCCCAACGTGCCAAAGGCGCTCGCCATCGCCCGCAAGCTCGGCTGGCAGTTCGACATCATGTCGACCTCGTTCTTCCTGTCGCGCAGGGCGCTGAAGCCCGCCGCCCATTCCGGCATGCCGCGCTGGCAGGACCGGCTGTTCATCTCGCTCAGCCGCTCCGCCAACGACGCCACCGACTATTTCCAGATTCCCTCGGGGCGCGTCGTCGAGGTCGGCACCCAGGTGACGATCTGAGGCGGCAAACCAAAGCTGCACTTCAACTCGCTGCGATTTAGCTTTAACTTGCGGCATGCAGCCCAAGCCTTTGTAGCGCTTGATTTTCGCTGCCCGAGAGGCGAGGTTGCCGCCCGCCGGTATCGCCCCGGCATGGGGCCCGCGACGTTGGAGGATGATGTGGCAAATCAAGTACAGGATCTGACCCCGGACGAGGTCTCCAAGGGTGTCGCGGAAGGCCGCTACCTGCTCGTCGACGTGCGTGAGCCGAACGAGGTCGAGGCCGAGGCTTACCCTTACGGCGTCGTCGTGCCGCTCTCGACCTTCGATCCCAAGGCGATCCCCGATCCGCAAGGCAAGGAGGTCGTGTTCGCCTGCCGCTCCGGCAAACGCTCGGTGACAGCCTCGCTCGCGGCGCAGGCGGCGGGCCTGCCTTACGACAAGCATCTGGCCGGCGGCATGCTCGGCTGGAAGGCGGCGGGGCTTCCCAGCAAGGTCGGCGGCTGACCGGGCCGATGACCAAGAGCTCTTCGCTGAACAAGGTCTTTGCCGACCTTCCCGTCACCATCTTCGAGGCGATGTCGCAGGCGGCGCGCGACAACAACGCCATCAATCTCGGCCAGGGGTTTCCTGACGACCCGGGTCCCGAAGACATCCGCCGCGCCGCGGCCGAGGCCTCGCTCAACGGCTACAACCAGTACCCGTCGATGATGGGCCTGCCGGAGCTGCGCCAGGCCATCGCGACCCATTACGGCCACTGGCACGGGCTCAAGCTCGATCCGATGAGCGAGGTGATGGTGACCTCCGGCGGCACCGAGGCGCTGACCTCGGCCATCCTCGCGGTGGTCCAGCCCGGCGACGAGGTGGTCTGCTTCCAGCCGGTCTATGATTCCTACCTGCCGATCATCCGTCAGGCCGGCGGCATTCCGCGCCTGGTCCGGCTCGAGCCGCCGCATTGGCGGCTGAATGAGGACATGCTGAAAAGCGTCTTCAATTCAAAGACCAAGGCGGTGCTGTTCAACAATCCCCTGAATCCCTCGGCGGTGGTTTATCCGCGCGAGGACCTCGAGCTCCTGGCGCGCTACTGCCAGGAGTTCGACGTCATCGCGATCTGCGACGAGGTCTGGGAGCACGTCACCTTCGACGAGCACAAGCACATCCCGCTGATCACCATCCCCGGCATGCGCGAGCGCACCATCAAGGTCGGCTCGGCCGGAAAGATCTTCTCGCTGACCGGCTGGAAGATCGGCTTCGTCTGCGCCGCACCGCCGCTGCTGCGCGTCGCCGCCAAGGTGCATCAGTTCCTGACCTTCACCACCGCGCCGAACCTCCAGGCTGCCGTCGCCTACGGTCTCGGCAAATCCGACGACTACTTCCTGTCGATGCGCAAGGATCTGACGCGGAGCAGGGACCGGCTGACCAAGGGGCTGGAGAGCCTCGGCTTCCCCGTGCTGAAGTCTCAAGGCACCTACTTCCTCACCGTCGACCTGTCGCCGCTCGGGCTCAACGAGAGCGATACCGAGTTCTGCTGGCGGATCGTGAAGGATTACAAGGTGGCGGCGATCCCGGTCTCGGCGTTCTACGAGCAGGACCCGGTGACGTCGGTGGTGCGTTTCTGCTTCGCCAAGAAGGACGAGACCCTCGACACCGCACTGGAGCGGCTGTCGGACGCGGTGCGTGGACGCAAGAGGTAGGAAAGATGACGAACGTCAGCCGTTTTGGCCTTGGCTTAGCGATCGCCGCCGCGCTGACGTTGCTCTCCGCCCCTGCTGGGGCGGAGGAGCGGGTCGTCAACTTCTACAACTGGTCCAACTACATGGCGCCGGATGTCCTTGAGGCCTTCACCAGGGAGACCGGCATCAAGGTGGTCTACGACACCTTCGACGCCAACGAGACGCTGGAGACGCGCCTGATGGCCGGCAAGTCCGGCTACGACGTGGTGGTGCCGACGGCGTACTTCCTCCAGCGCCAGATCAAGGCCAACATCTTCCAGAAGCTCGACAAGGCCAGGCTGCCGAACCTTGGCAACGCCTGGCCGGTGGTGACCGCGCGGCTTGGCACCTACGATCCCGGCAATGTTTACGCCGTCAACTACATGTGGGGCACGACGGGCATCGGCTACAACGTCGCCAAGGCGAAGCAGATCCTGGGGGCCGACGCCAGGATCGACAGCTGGGACATCGTCTTCAAGCCGGAGAACCTCGCAAAATTCAAGGACTGCGGCGTCCACATGCTCGACTCCGCCGACGACATCTTCCCGGCGGCGCTGAGCTGGCTCGGGCTCGATCCGAACTCGACCAAGCAGGCGGACCTGGAGAAGGCTGCCGACGTCGTCGCAAAAATCCGCCCGTCGGTGCGAAAGTTTCACTCGTCCGAATATCTGAGCGCGCTCGCGACCGGCGAGATCTGTTTCGTGGTCGGCTGGTCCGGCGACATCATGCAGGCCCGCGCCCGCGCGGCCGAGGCCAAGAGCGGCGTCGAGATCGGCTACACCATTCCGAAGGAGGGCGCGCAGATGTTCTTCGACAATCTCGCGATTCCCGCCGACGCTAAGAACGTCGCCGAAGCCTACGAGCTGATCAACTATCTCTACCGCCCGGACGTTGCCGCCAAGAACTCGGACTTTTTGTCCTACGCCAACGGCAACCTCGCCAGCCAGAAGCTGGTCGATCCAAAAATTTTGAATGACAAGAACATCTATCCGGACGAGGCGACGCTTTCAAAACTGTTCGTCATCACGGCGCGCGATCCGGCGACGCAGCGGATCATCAACCGGCTCTGGACCAAGGTGAAGACGGGGCGGTAGGCGTTTCGGGAGCCACCCGACAACCAAATTTCTGCAAACAACCCCATGCACAGTGGAAACGCGACCGCCGCGTTGCTGGCGGTGGCGGCGTCTAAGCCGTGGCGCGGCCCGGCCTAATCGACACGCGGGCGCAAAATTCGAGGCCCTATGCGAACAGGGCGGCAGCGCCTACCACTTATACCGCACCGTGCCTTTGCCCGTGTAAGTCTGGGAAAGCCTTGGCACGACGAAACTCAACGTCTCGCCGCCGATGACGAACGCAAGTCCAGTGTGTCTCGCCACCTGGGAGCGCGTCGTTCAGGTCGAGGTGGACGGAGGATTGCCGGAGCGGTAGAGCGGTGCGTGCTGCGGGCGCCCCGAAATTCGCAATCGCGCACTGGGCAAAATTGAGCTAATCTATGGCTCGAACGAAGAGATTGAGCAACAGCGATGACAGAGCATCCTCGCATCTCGCTTGCACCCGATGTCCTTTCCGGCAAGCCCGTGATCAGCGGGACGCGCATTGCGGTCGAGTTCGTCATCGGGTTGATGGCGGACGGCTGGACTGAAGCGGACATCTTGGCCGACTACCCCGGCATTTCACGCGATGACATTCTTGCGTGCCTAGCGTACGCACGCGACTCGCTGAGTGTCGAAAGAGTTCATCCAAGCGCTGCTTGAGATGCGCTTCCTTGCCGATGAGAATTTTCCCGGCTCTGCAGTGGCTGCACTTCGTGCGTCCGGTCACGACGTCGTCTGGATCACGACTTCTGCACCCGGCAGCAGTGATCCTGTCGTGTTGAAGCAAGCGTCGCAGGAGCGACGGATACTACTTACCTTCGACAAAGATTTTGGGGAACTGGCAAAAGCGTCGTCGCTTCCGAATACATGCGGAATCGTGCTTCTGCGCATCCCTCCACCTGCTCCCGGGCAGATCGGTAAAGTGGTTGCGGATCTGATCTTGGCCCGTGACGATTGGGAGGGCCATTTTTCGGTGATCGAGCCCGGCCGAATCCGAATGCGGCCGCTTAACAAGTAGTCTCGATCGCTACCGCCACCGTCGGTGGAGCCACAACCACTGCTCGGGATGCTCGCGCACCCAACCCTCAACGACGCTCGTGATCGCCTGCGTCGTGCCCTGGATGTCGATCCTGCCGTCGGCATCGCGCACCGGCGGGACTTCTTCGGTGAGCTCCGCGGCGAAGCGGCCGCCAGGTTTGCGGATAATGCGGACGCCGTGGATCGGGCATTCGACCTGGCGGAGCAGGCGCGCCAGCATCGGGTTGGCGCGGGTCTTGCGGCCGAAGAAGGTGACCTCGACGCCGCCGGTCAGATACTGGTCGACCAGCATCGCGACGTGCTTGCCGTCCTTCAGCGCCTGCGCGAGGCGCAGCGGCGCGTCACGCCCCGCCGGGATCAGCGTGCCCATGTTGACCTGGCGCATCTCCTGGATGATGCGGTCGGCAGAGGCGATGTTGGGCCGGCGATAGAGGATCGCGGCGTCCAGCCCGTGCGCGACAGCGGCAAGCGCCGGCAATTCCCAATTGGCCAGATGCGCGGCGAAGATCAGCGCCGGCTTGCCGTCGTCGCGGATCTGGTCGAACAGCTCGATGCTGCGCGTCGGGAGTTCGATCCGGCTGTTCTCCGGATGCGCGCGGTCGTAGTCCCAGACGTGGTCCATATGGGCGAATTCGGCGCCAACGCGGCCGAGATTGTCCCACACGCCCATCAGGATGGCTTCGATCTCTTCCGGCGATTTCTCGGGGAATGCCGCGGTGAGATTGGCGCGGCCGATCCGGTGCTCGCGCAGGCGCGGGCCGATCAGTTTTACGGCGCGTGCGAAAAAGTCCGAAGTCTTGACCGGATCGAAATAGCGCGTGGTGCGCAGCATGCCGACGGTGGCAGCCCCGATCAGGCGGCCGCCGATCGATTTGGCCGCCTCCCGCGCGCGGGCCTTCGTGCTCGCAGGAAGCAGCGCCATGCGTCCGGTCAGGCCGGTTCGCGGGTCAGGATCAGCGAGGCGTTCTGGCCGCCGAAGCCGAACGAGTTCGACATGACAGCGGTGACGCGGGCATCGCGTGCCTTGTTGCCGACCACGTCGAACAGGATGGTGGGATCCGGAGTGTCGTAGTTGATCGTCGGCGGAATGCGCTGATGCTCGAGCGTGAGCAGCGAGAAGATCGCCTCGACCGCGCCTGCGGCCGAGATGGTGTGGCCGACCATCGACTTGTTGGAGGTGACCGGAATCTTCGAGACGAGTTCGCCGAACACGGCTGACGTCGTGTTGTACTCCATCTTGTCGTTCTCGGGTGTCGCGGTGCCGTGCGCGTTGATGTGGTCGATCTGGTCCGGCGTCATTCCGGCGTCTGCCAGCGTCTTGTTCATGCAGCCGATGATCGGCTTTCCATCGGGCGACGAGCGGGTGCGATGGAAGGAATCGGTGAGCTCGCCGCAGCCGGCGATGACACCGAGAATCTTTGCGCCGCGCGCGGTGGCGGCTTCATAACTCTCCAGCACCAGCGCGCCGGCGCCTTCGGCCATGACAAAGCCGTCGCGGTTCTTGGAGAAGGGGCGGGAGGCCGCCTGCGGCGGATCGTTCTGGGTCGACAGCGCCGAGAGCAGCGAGAAGCGCACCAAGGCTTCCGGGTTCACGGTGCCGTCGGTCGCGACGCACAGCGCCGCATCGGTCTCGCCGCGGCGGATCGCTTCGACGCCGAGCTGGATCGAGGTCGCGCCGGACGCGCACGCCGTCGACAGCGAGATCGGCGAGCCCTTGGTGCCGAAGGTCTCGGCGAGATGGGCTGCGACCGAGCCGAACATGAAGCGGTGGTGATAGGCGCTGTATTTGCCGCCGCCGGAGATGCGCAGCAAATCGTCATAGGTGAAATCCCGCGCGCCGACGGCGCGGCCGAGCTCGCGGCGCTGCGGCCACTCGACCTCGACCGGCGCGACCGCGAGGAAGAGGGGGCCTGGGAAATCGGCCTTGGCGCCGATGCCGGCCTGCTCCAGCGCTTCCTGCGTCACCAGTTCTGCCATCCGTTCGGACAGGGCGGTGGAGGAAAACGGATCGACGCTGACGAAATCGACCGTGCCGGCCATCGTGGTCCTCAGGCCGTCGATCGGAAAGCGCGTGATGGTGCGGATGCCGGATTCGCCGGCGACGAGTTTTGCCCAATTGTCGGCCTTGCCCGCGCCGAGCGAGGTCATGATGCCCATGCCGGTGACGACGACGACGGGGCGCCCGAGTTTGTCGCGTGGTGCAGTCATGTCGATCCCCCGATTGAGCTAGAGCGTGATCCGGACCCGGAGGGCCGCGTTAGCGCAAGGTGTGACGCGGTTTTCCGAAAGATCATGCTCAAAACAACATCCAGCCAAAGCGCGCCTGCGCGTCAGCTGACAGCCTCGATCAGCGCCATGCCTTCGCCGCGCCAGTGTCCGGCTCCCACCACGACAATCTGGGTGGGCGCCCCCTGCATTTCAATCTCGGTCCCCGTGGAATCGTTCGGCGGGAACAGCGCACCGCGCGAGATCGAGAGCGCGGCCAGCGCAAGGCCGAGCGGGAATTGCGTTTCCATGGTGTGGCCGAACATCGTACCGGTCGCGCGCACCGGGAAGTCGGCGTGCTTCTTCAGGAAGCCGCGCTCTTCGCTCGTCGCAGGCTCCGCGCCGGTTGCGCCTGAGATGATCGCGCCCTTGCCCTCGCGCTTGGGCAGCTTGTCCCAGAGCTTCTCCAGCGTCGCTTCCATGTCGCCGGACTGCTTGCGGCGGGCGAGATCAGTGACGACGCTCGACAGCCTTGCGTAAGGCTTGGCGCCGCGCGCTTCCGCGTGGGCCTTCGACTCCAGCACCAGGAAGGCGCCGGCCGAGCCGAGCGCGAAGCCGGCGTGGTCCTTGCGCGCCCAGACCGGTGCGAACCTGTCCTTGAGGTTGAAGTCGCCGAATTCGTAGAGGACCATCAGGTCCTTGCGCTCGCCATTGTGCGAGCCGCCCACGAGCGCAATGTCGCTCTCGCCCGAGGCGATGCGCGAGAGCGCGATGCGCGCGGCATCGGCGCCCGCAACCTCTTCGCCCATGAAGGTGCGCGAGGTGCCGCCGAGACCATTGACGATGGCGATGTTGCCGGCGAGCAGATTGGAGAGCTGGGCCAAAAACAGCGTCGGCCGGAGATCGCTCATCAGACGTTCGTTGAGGAAGCCCGGCGCGTTGGCGCCATTGGCCTCGGCGGTGAGGATGCCGGTGTCGACGTTGAGATCGCGCTCGCCGCCGCCTGCGGCCACCACCATGTCGATCTTCGACAGGATGTCCTTGTTGCCCTTGATGCCGGCCGAGTCGAGCGCCAGGCCCGCGGCATAGACGCCGATGCGCTGCCAGGCTTCCATCTGGCGCTGGTCGCCCTTCTTCGGGATCTGGCTGTCGAAGGTCACCGGCATCAGGGGATGCACGATGTAGGGCGCAAAGCCCTTCTCGTCGACATTGACGCGCTTTTCCTGGAGCGCGGCCCAGTTGGCGTCGAGGCCCTCGCCGAGCGAGGTCGCAAGTCCAATGCCGGTGATCCAGACTTCCGTCTGGCCGGGTTTCGAAGCGGTGTCGGTCATGGCAATACGGCCTGTAGTGGAAAGCCGACGCGCTCGGCGACCTTCGTCATGTATCCGCGCATGTCCGCATTGGGGAAGGGGATCAGCGTGAAGGTGAGCGCCGAATTGGCGCGCAGCTTGCCGCCGACCCTGATCTTGGCCTCGGTCATGGCGTAGCCCGAACCTTCATAGGTGAGGTTCGCCTCGATGCTCATGAGGTCGCCGGGGAATACCGAGCCGCGCACCTTGCCCTCCTTGACGGCGGCGAGAATCGGCATGCGCTCGAACTTCAAGACGCCAAGCAGGAGAAAGCCCGAAGCCTGCGCCATCGATTCGATCAACAGCACGCCGGGCATCAGCGGATAGCCCGGGAAGTGCCCCTCGAAGACGGTGCTCTCCTTGGGGACCAGGGCTTCGACGACGATCCTCTTCTCGTCGACCTTGAGGTCGACGATGCGATCGATCATGTGGAAGTATTCGAGTTGCATGATCGCCCGATCAGGCGCTTGCGCCCTTGGCGGCAACCAGTTCGTCGATGCGCGCGCACAGATTCTTCAGCACGAAATACTGTTCCGTGGTCGCCTTGCCGTCGTTGACCTCCTGGGTCCACTTTTCCAGCGGCAGCTTGATGCCGAACTGCTTGTCGATCGCAAAGGCGATATCCAGGAAATCGAGGCTGTCGATGCCGAGGTCATCGATGGCGTGGCTATCCGGCGTGATCGTGTCGCGCGGGATGTCGCAGGTTTCAGCGATGATCGTAGCGACCTGATCGAATGTGGAGGACATCACTAAGCCTTTGATATATTGC
>Ga0065165_1001249_pt1 | contig 28853 bp, 34 predicted proteins | sample AraplaMF_Cvi_mMF_FD_63813 | JGI IMG/M metagenome (GOLD analysis project Ga0065165, IMG submission 63813) | Arabidopsis root microbial communities from the University of North Carolina, USA - plate scrape MF_Cvi_mMF (version 2) (version 3) | ecosystem: Host-associated > Plants > Roots >... | reverse complement strand
GCTGGGCAGCAATCGACGCGTGGCTCGCCTGATTCGTCATCCCGACGGAAGCCGGGATGACGGTTAAATTGCGGGGATGGCGCCCAACCGGTCGCCAGCGCGTCAGAAGCGGAAGGCGGTTCCGACATAAACCGCCTGGCTGTCGCGGCGGTTGTCGTTGAGCTGCGGCAGGCGCTCACGCTCGCTCTTGTAGCGCACGCCCGCGGTCACGTCGAAATTGCGGGTGAGTGAATAGGAGCCGCCGACATCGATCGAATAGCTCGGCGTATCGGCTAGCAGGCGCGGCGCGCTGTCGATCGGACGATCCGAGGCCGCCTTGACCCGGCCGCTCACGCGCTTGCCGGTATAGCTGAGTCCGACATCAACCGATTCGCGGCTACCCACCTGGCCGGCGAGATCGATATGCGTCAGGTCGCCCGAAACGGCGAAGCGCTTCCAGCCCACCGACACGCCGAGATTATAGGCGATCGGCTGCAGGCTGACGCTGGGCGGCTGCGCGGTGGCCACCATGACATTGGTGGTCTGCGCAGTGCGCGCCGAGCGGGCACGGACCGCGACAGTTACCGCACGGCTCACGCCATTGCGCGATTCGGACGGCGTGAAGCGGAAACCGCTGTCAGTCATGCCCGAGCGAGCGAGCACGGCGGCGAGTCGCGGATCGGCTGCGGCAGGGGTGAAAGTACCGATACCGCCGCGCGGCGAGAGCGTTACATGCTTCGCCGGCACCGGCGCGAGGTGACGTTCCTGGGCGTGGAGCGCGGGCACGAGCGCAAGGCTGGCGGCGAGACACGCCCCCATTCCCAGTCCCGCGATCTTGCGTACCGAACCCATCATCACCCTTCCTACTTAGGGGCCCCTACCATGATTCCCATCGGAGGTTCCACCGGGTCTGCGCTTTTTGAATGAGTGTTGCATGACTCCCACAGAATCGCCCCTCGCGCGCCGCTTGCGGTGTGCGCGGGAGCCCCTATAGATGCGATGCCCATAAGTTTCTGCCTTTGAGGAATGCCGATGATCCGCCCGTTGCGCACCGTGGTCCTGGGATCGCTCGCCTGCATGCTCGCCGCGTGCGGCCACCACGGTGACAAGCGCCCCAATGCCGACCTCGCCGCGTCGCAGGTCACCACGATCGGGGTTAATTCCTATCTGTGGCGCGCGTCGCTCGACACGCTGAGCTTCATGCCGCTGCTGCAGACCGATTCGAACGGCGGCGTGATCGTCACCGACTGGTATGCGAATCCCAGCCTGCCGACCGAGCGCGTCAAGTTCACCGTGACGATCCTCGACCAGGATCTGCGCGCCGACGCGCTGCGCGTGGCCGGGTTGCGCCAGGTCAATCAGGGCGGCCAGTGGGTCGCGGCGCCGATGCAGGCGGCCACCGTGCAGAAGGTCGAGGACATTATCCTCACCCGCGCCCGCGATCTGCGTCGCTCGGCGGTCCACGACTGAGGACGCGGGCCCGGCGCCCGCATGAAATTCGTGAAGAGGAAATACTGACGTGTCGCGCTTCAATCCCCTGAAGGCCGACGCGGCCTGGCAGAAACTGTGGGAGGAGCGTCGCACCTTCGCCGCCCGCGACGATTCGGACCGGCCGCGCTCCTACGTGCTCGAGATGTTCCCCTATCCCTCGGGGCGCATCCATATGGGCCATGTCCGCAACTATACGATGGGCGATGTGCTCGCGCGCTTCCGGCGCATGACGGGGCACGAGGTGCTGCATCCGATGGGCTGGGACGCCTTCGGCATGCCCGCCGAGAATGCGGCGATGGAGAAGAAGGTCCATCCCGGCGCCTGGACGCGCGAGAATATCGCGACGATGAAAGCGCAGCTGAAGCGCCTCGGTTTCGCGCTCGACTGGACACGCGAGCTGGCGACCTGCGAACCCGAATATTACGGGCACGAGCAGGCCTTGTTCCTCGATTTCCTCGAGGCCGGCCTAGTCTATCGCAAGGAATCGGCGGTCAACTGGGATCCGGTCGACATGACCGTGCTCGCCAACGAGCAGGTGATCGACGGCCGCGGCTGGCGCTCGGGCGCGCTGGTCGAGCGCAAGAAGCTCAGCCAGTGGTTCCTCAAGATCACCGACTTCGCCGACGATCTGCTGGCGGGCGTGCAGGCGCTCGAGCATTGGCCCGACAAGGTCAAGCTGATGCAGGAGAACTGGATCGGCAAGAGCCAGGGCATGCAATTCCGCTTCCACCTGACCACGAATGCGGCTGCGGACGAGGTGGAGGTGTTCACCACCCGCCCCGACACGATCTTCGGCTCGAGCTTCGTCGCCATCGCCGCGGACCACCCGATCGCGCAGGCGCTCGCCGCCGCCGATCCGGCCGTCGCGGCCTTCGTCGAGCAGTGCAAGCAGGGCGGCACCACCGCGGCCGAGATCGAGACGCAGGAGAAGCTCGGCTTCGACACCGGCATCCGCGCAGTACATCCCTTTGATTCCGCTTGGGAATTGCCGGTCTATATCGCGAATTTCGTGTTGATGGACTATGGCACCGGCGCCGTGTTCGGCGTGCCGGCGCACGACCAGCGCGATTTCGAGTTCGCGACCAAGTACAAGCTGCCGATCCGCCGCGTCGTCTCCGAAGGCGACAAGACCGCCCCCGATTTCCACGACGACGAGGCCTGGACCGGCCCCGGCACGCTGGTGAACTCGCACTTCCTCGACGGCATGGACGTGCCCGAGGCCAAGCGCGCCGTGATCTCCCGCGCCGAGAGCGAAGGCTGGGGCAAGGGCACTACCGTGTGGCGTCTGCGCGACTGGGGCGTGAGCCGCCAGCGTTACTGGGGCACGCCGATCCCGATCATCCACTGCGAGGCATGCGGCGTCGTCCCCGTGCCGCGCGACCAGCTGCCCGTGGTGCTGCCCGAGGACGTGTCGTTCGACATCCCCGGCAACCCGCTCGACCGGCACCCGACCTGGAAGCATGTCGACTGCCCGAGCTGCGGCGCTCCCGCGCGGCGCGAGACCGACACGCTGGACACCTTCGTCGATTCCTCGTGGTATTTCATCCGCTTCGCCAGCCAGCCCGACGACAAGCCGTTCGACAAGGCGGTCGCCGAGCGCTGGCTGCCCGTCGGCCAGTATATCGGCGGGGTGGAGCATGCGATCCTCCACCTGCTCTACGCGCGCTTCTGGACGCGTGCGCTGCGCCATATCGGCAAGCTCGACGTGGCCGAGCCCTTCGCCGGGCTGTTCACTCAGGGCATGGTGACGCACGCCAGCTATTATCAGCTGGAGATGCACGAGGAGGTCGAACGCAAACTCTATTTCGAGCCTTCGCAGATCTCGCGCCGCGCCGACGGTTCGGCCTTCGTCACCGCGACGGGCGAGGATGTGATCGTCGGCCGCATCGAGAAGATGTCGAAGTCGAAGAAGAACACCGTCGACCCGACCGAGATCGTCGACCAGTATGGCGCCGACGCCGCACGCTGGTTCATGCTCTCCGACTCCCCGCCCGAGCGCGATCTCGAATGGAGCGAGAACGGCATTTCGGGCGCGTGGCGCTTCGTTCAGCGCCTGTGGCGCCTGTTCGACGAGCATGACGCCGCCGCCGCCGGCGAGGACAAGGATCTCGACCGCAAGCTTCACCGCACCATTGCGGGCGTCGCCGGCGATATCGAGGCGCTGACCTTCAACAAGGCGGTGGCGCGGCTCTACGAGCTCACCAGCGCGATCGAGCGCGCCGAGCCTTCGGCCGCACGCAGCAACGCCGTCCGCACCCTGCTGCGCATCGTCGCGCCGATGGTGCCGCACCTCGCCGAAGAAGCCTGGGCCGCGATGGGCCACGAAGGCCTGATCGCCGACGCACCCTGGCCCGAGCACGACCCGGCTTTGCTGGTCGACGACGAGGTCACCATCGCGGTGCAGGTCAACGGCAAGCTCCGCGATACGCTGACCATGCCCAAGGGCGCGCCCAAGGCCGATGTCGAGGCCGCGGCACTGGCCTCGGTCAATGTCGTGCGCATCCTCGAGGGCAAGGCGCCGAAGAAGATTATCGTCGTGCCCGATCGGCTGGTAAACCTCGTCGCATGAGACTCGCCGCCGCCCTGCTCGCTCCCCTGCTCGCCGCCATGCTCTCGGGCTGCGGACTGCAGCCGCTCTACGGCGGCGGGGTCGACGGGCCGGTGCGGTCGACGCTGTCGCAGATCGAGGTCGCGCCGATCGAGGGCCAGGCGGGCTGGCTGATGGGCAATGCGCTGCGCGACCGGCTCGACAATGGCGGCGGCGCGGCGCGCTACCGGCTCGAGGTCAAGCTCGAAGACAAGATCACCGGCCTCGGCGTGCGTCGCGACGACAGCGTGACGCGCGAGCGCCGAAGCCTGCGCGCCCGCTACCAATTGGTCGATCAATCGAGCGGCACCGTGGTGCTCGACGCCACCGCTGGTTCCGACGCGGGCATCGACGTGGTCAGCTCCGAATATGCGACGATCGCTGCCGAGCGCACCGCGGTCGAGAATCTCACGGGCACCGTCGCCGACCAGATCGTCGCGCGGCTCGCCCGCTTCGCCCAGTCGGGCGCGGCCGGAACGCAGTGAAGGCCAGCGCGGGCCAGATCCGCGCGCTGCTCGACGCGCCCAAGTCCGAGACGCGCTTCTATCTGTTCCACGGCCCCGACGAATCGGGCGCCGCCGAGCTCGCCGAGCGGTTGGGCCGTGCGCTCGGCCCCGATGTCGAACGGATCGACATCGATCCCAAGGAACTCAAGTCCAATCCCGGCCGGCTGGCCGACGAGGCGGCATCGATCTCGCTGTTCGGCGGTGCGCGCTATATCCGCGTCTCGGGCATCGACGAGAACGCCGCCGAGGCGGTCTCGCTGCTGCTCGGTGTGGAACGCGCAGGCAATCCCGTGGTGGCGATCGGCCCGGGGCTCAAATCCTCCGGAAAGCTGGTCAAGGCGGCGATCGCCGCGCCGACCGCGGTGAGTTTCGCCTGCTATGTGCCCGAAGGCCAGGACGCTGCACGACTGGCGCAGACAATCGCGCGCGAACATGGCCTGCGGCTGATGGGCGATACCGCCGCCCGTCTCGCCAGCGCCGCCGCGGGCGACCGCGCGATCCTGACGCGCGAGATCGAGAAGCTCGCCCTGTTCCTCGACGCCGCGCCCGATCATCCGCGCGATGCCGATGGCGCCGCGCTCGACGCGATCGGCGCGGATCTGGGCGAGGCGGAGCTGTTCCACGCGATCGACGCCATCGTCGAGGGCCGCACCGCCGAGATCGGGGGCGAGCTGGCGATGCTCTGTGAAGCGGGCACCTCGGCGATACCCTTGCTGCGCCAGCTGGTGCGGCGGCTGATGACGCTCGTCGAACTGCGCAGCGACGTCGATTCTGGCCTCAGTATCGACGAGACGATCGAGAGGCACCGCATCTTCTTCCGTGAGCGCGCCGGCACGCAGCGCGCGCTGCGTCGCTGGAACGCCGCCCAGCTCGCCCGCGCGATCGAACGCGCGAGAGAGACCGAACGCGCGCTGATGAGCGCCGGGAGCGCCGGCGAGGTGCTTGCGGCGGCGGAATGCGTGGCGATCGCCCGGGCTGCGGCGCGCGGGCGGTAAGTCCTTGAGATATCACGTCATCCCGGCGAAAGCCGGGATCTCGCGGCTACGCCGTCAGATCCGCTCGCCGCTCAGCCGCTGGCAAACCATGTCGAGCTGATCCAGCGTCGAATAAGACAGGGTCAGCGTCCCACCCTTCACCCCATGCGCGATCCGCACATTGAGCCCGAGCACATCGCCCAGCTGATGCTCGAGCGCGAGGATGTCGGCGTCGGGGCCCATGCGGCCCCCTCCCCCATTGCCATTACCGTTGGCCGCGCGCGGCTTGGCGTCGCGGGCGAGCTTCTCGGTGTCGCGGACCGACAGGCCCTTGTCGACGACCTTCCGCGCCAGTGCCTCGGCATCCGGCGCGCCGATCAGCGCCCGCGCGTGGCCCATGTCGAGCGCGCCCTCGACCACCAGCTGGCGCACGCCCGCGGGCAGGTCGAGCAGGCGCAGCAGATTGGCGATATGGCTGCGTGACTTGTTGACCAACCGCGCCAGCGCTTCCTGGGTGTGGCCGAACTCGGCAATCAGCTTCCGATAGGCCTCGGCCTCTTCGATCGCGTTGAGGTCCTGCCGCTGGATATTCTCGACCAGCGCGATTTCGAGCGTCTCGGCTTCGTCGAGATCGCGAACGATTACAGGGACTTCGTGTAGCCGCGCACGCTGCGCCGCGCGCCAGCGGCGCTCGCCCGCGACGATCTGATAGTCCTTGCCGTGCGGCCGGACGACGATCGGCTGGATCAGTCCGCGCGTCGCGATCGATTCGGCGAGATCCTGCAGCGCGGCCTCGTCGAAATGCCGGCGCGGCTGGTCCGGATGCGGCGTCATCGAGCTGACCGGAAGCATGCGCAGCCCGGACGCCATATCGGGCGTACCCGTCACCGGCGCCTCGGGCACCGCATCGCCGAGCAGCGCGCTCAGCCCGCGGCCCAAGCCGGGACGCGGTTTGCGAGGGGCGATATCGGTCATGCCGCTTTCCTGAGCTTGGGCAGCCGTTCGATCACCTCGCGGGCAAGCGCGATATAGGCTTCGGAGCCGGCGCATTTATGGTCGTAGATCAACGCCGGCACACCATGGCTCGGCGCCTCGGATAGGCGCACGTTGCGCGGGATCACCGTGTCGAACACCACGCGGCCGAGCACGGCGCGGACATCGTCCGACACCTGATCGGTGAGACGGTTGCGGCGATCATACATCGTCAGCACCACGCCGAGGATCGACAGGCCGGGATTGAAGCGGCTGCGGATACGCTCGACGGTGTTGAGCAACTGACCCAGACCTTCGAGCGCGAAGAACTCGCATTGCAGCGGCACGAGCAAGGCGTGCGCCGCGACCATCGCGTTGACCGTGAGAAGTCCGAGCGACGGCGGACAATCGATTAGCACCACGTCCCAGCGCGCGCCGGCCGCTTCGCGCTCGATCGCATCGTTGAGGCGATGTGTGCGTGCCTCGAACTCGATCAGTTCGATCTCCGCACCCGACAGATCCACCGTCGCAGGGACGATATCGAGCCCCGGCACCTTGGTATGGATTGTCGCCTGGCTGAGCGTGCTCTGGCCGATCAGCAGCTCATAGGTCGAATGCTCGCGTTCGGCGCGACGGATGCCGAGCCCGGTCGAGGCATTGCCCTGCGGATCGAGGTCGATCAGCAACACGCGCTGCCCGACCGCGGCAAGTGCGGTACCGACATTGATCGCGGTGGTGGTCTTGCCCACCCCGCCCTTTTGATTGGCGATGGCGATGACGATCATCGAGGCGCTATCTCCCGCGCGATCACGATCCCGGAGTCCGGCGAGGTGATGCTAGGTTCCACGTGAAACACACCTTGCCATGCGCGACGCGCCGCCGCCACCTCCGATTGGGCATTTCGGCCCTTGGGCAGCAACCAAATTGTGGATCGATCTGTGCAATGTCGTGCGGATAACAGGAGGGCGGACAGTTCGGCAACCGCCCGGGCGCTGACAATTTGCGCGGGTTTGTCAGGCTTGTAGCTCTCAATCTTACTACCGACCACGGTGACGCGGTCGGTCAGATCCAATGCTTCCGCGCTGTCACGCAGAAACTCGACGCGTCGCGCGCGCGGCTCAACCATCACCACCGGCCGATCGGTGAGGATAGCGACTACCATGCCGGGCAGACCGGCGCCCGAGCCGATGTCGATCCACGGTCCCTGCCCTTCGCCGGCGAGCGGGATCAGCTGCGCGGAATCGACGATGTGCCGGCTCCAGACCTGCTCCAACGTCGATGCGGCGATCAGATTCTGACGCTGTGATTCAGCGATCAGGAGTTCGACAAAGGCTTCGAGTTTTGTTTCACGTGAAACATCGAAACGCTTGCGTAACCAATCTCGGGCTTCGTCTTCAGTCATGCCGCACGCCGCATATGCAGGAGGATTGCCGACAAGGCGGCGGGGGTAATACCGCGAATGCGCGACGCGGCGCCCAGCGTATCCGGCCGCGCCGCATTCAGCCGCTCGACCATCTCGTTCGAGAGACCGGGAATCGCGGCGAAGTCGACATCGCCGCGGAGCGCAATCGCTTCATTGGAACGCAGCTCGGCAACCTCGGCATCCTGCCGCTCGAGATAGGGCGCATAGCGCGCATCCTCGACCAGTTCGGCAAGTAGTGGATCTTCGCTACCGGCGAGCTCGGCATCGACATGGCCAAGCTCGACTCCCGGAAAGCGCAGCCATTCGCGCCCGCTCCTTCGCCCGCCATCGAGTGCGACCGGTGCGCCACGGGCACTGATCACACTGGCCGTGAGCGAGACCTCGAGCCGCTCGGCTAGCTCAGCGCGTTGTGCTTCCCGTGAAGCAAGATGGGCGATCCGCTCCGGACCCAGACAACCGAGCTCGCTCGCCAGCCCACCCAAGCGGGTCTCGGCATTGTCGGCGCGCAGCCGCAACCGGTACTCGGCGCGCGCGGTGAGCATGCGGTAGGGCTCGGTCACGCCCTGCAGCACCAGGTCGTCAATCATCACCCCGAGATAGGATTGCGCACGATCGAGGATCATCGGCGCGATGCCGCACGCGTGCGCGGCCGCGTTGATGCCCGCGACCAACCCCTGCCCCGCCGCTTCTTCATAGCCGGTCGTGCCATTGATCTGTCCGGCGCAGAAGAGTCCGGGCATCGCCGCCAGCGCAAGCCTGCGATCGAGCGCGCGCGGATCGACATGATCATATTCGACCGCGTAGCCCGGCGTAACGATCACCGTCGCCTCGAGCCCGGGCACGGATCGCACCATGGCTTCCTGGATATCGACCGGCAGCGAGGTCGACATGCCGTTGGGATAGACAAGCGGCGTGTCGAGCCCCTCGGGCTCGAGAAAGATCTGGTGGCCGTCGCGATCGCCGAAGCGATGGATCTTGTCCTCGATCGACGGGCAGTAACGCGGGCCCTGCGCGCCGATCGCACCGGTGAATAGCGGCGAACGGTCGAGACCCGAGCGGATCGCGTCATGCGTGGTGGAGGTGGTACGCGTCACGCCGCAATGCAGCTGGGGCAACAACCGCCGCTGCGTCATCGGCGACATGGTCCAGGGTTCGGCATCGGACGGCTGCTCGGCGACGCGCGCCCAGTCGATCGTCCGACCGTCGAGCCGCGGCGGCGTGCCGGTCTTGAGTCGCGCCATCGGTAGATCGAGCGCGTAGAGCTGCTCGGCCATGCGGTGCGACGCGGATTCGCCGATCCGTCCGCCGTCGAGCCTTTCTTCACCGCGGAAGATGCGGCCGCCAAGGAAGGTGCCCGTCGCCAGCACCACCGCAGGTGCCGCGAGCAGACTGCCATCGGCGAGACGCACCCCGGCGACCGCCCCGCCCTGCAGTTCGAGCGAAGCCGCTTCACCCGTGACCAAGGCGAGGTTGGCCTGCGCACGCAGCATCGCCTGGATCGCGCCGGCATAGAGTTTCCGGTCGGCTTGGCTGCGCGGGCCCTGCACCGCGGTGCCTTTGCTGCGGTTGAGCATGCGGTAATGGATCGCGGCGGCATCGGCTGCGCGCGCGATCAACCCGTCGAACGCGTCGACCTCGCGTACCAAATGGCCCTTGCCCAATCCGCCGATCGCCGGGTTACACGACATCGCGCCGAGCTTCGTCAGATCGAAGCTCAGCAAGGCCGTGCGCGCGCCGCGCCGGGCAGCCGCGGCGGCCGCTTCGGTCCCGGCATGGCCGCCGCCGATAACGATGACATCGAACTGGTGCATGGCGCCCCGCTAGCGTCGCGCGGGGCTTACGTCAAAACTGTTCCACGTGGAACACGCGCTATTTGCCGATGCAGAAGCGCGAAAACAGCGCGTCGAGCACCGCCTCGACATCGGCACGACCGGTGATGCGGTCGAACGCGCGGCGCGCCGTACGGAGCTGCTCGGCGAAAAGCAGCGGGTCATCCTCATGCGCCGCGCCCGCCAGCGCTTCGGCCGCTTGCGCGCAGAGAGCACGCTGGCGCTGATTGAGTGCAATGCCGTCCGGGGGGGGCAGCATCGCCCGAGCGCGGCCGTCGATCGCCGCCCAGAGCCGATCGACCCCCTCTCCCGTCCGCGCGGACACGCTGATGCGATCAGAGGTATCGCCCCTACCCGCCTGATCGGCACGCGGATTGATCCACAATACCGGCCCCGCTGGCGGAGGGGTATCGTCGAGCCACAGGATCAGGTCCGCCGCCTCGACCGCCTCCTGCGCCCGCGCAATCCCGATCGCCTCGATCGGATCGTCGGTCGCCTCGGCGAGCCCGGCGGTATCGGTCAGCAGATAGGCGACGCCCTCGCGCACCACCGGCGCTTCGATCCGATCCCGCGTGGTGCCCGCGATCGGCGAAACGATCGCCGCCTCACGCCCCGCCAGCACATTGAATAAGGTCGACTTGCCCGCATTGGGCGCCCCCGCCAACACCAGCCGCACCCCGTCGCGCAACCGCTCGACCGGCGGCTGGGCAGCGATCGCATCGATCTCGCTGCCCAGCGCCGCCGCTTCCTGGCGCAGCCCCGGCAGCGGATCCCCGCCGCCCGCAACATCCTCTTCGTCCGAATGATCGAGCAACGCCTCGACCTGCGCCGCGATCCCCAGCAGCCGCGTCGTCCAGCCTTCGACCGCGCGTCGTAGCGCGCCCTCCGCCGAACGAAGTGCCGCGCGCCGCTGTCCCTCGGTCTCTGCCGCGAGCAGATCGCCCAGCCCCTCGGCCTCGCTCATGTCGATCCGCCCGTTGAGCAGAGCCCGCCGCGTGAACTCCCCCGCCTCGGCCGGACGCAGTCCGGGCATCGCGCCGAGCGCCGCCTCGATCGCGCGAACCACCGCGCGTCCCCCATGTGCATGAAGTTCGAGAAGATCCTCGCCCGTCGCACTGTCCGGCCCCGGAAAGACCAGCACCAGCGCACGGTCGAGCAAAGTGCCGTCGCGCGGATCGCGCAGTGCGCGAAGTCCCGCTGCACGCGGCTCGGGCAGAGTTCCCGCGAGCGCGCTGCCCGCCTCGAGCGCAGCGGGTCCGCTCACCCGGACAATGGCGATCGCGGCGGGCGGCGCGCCGCTCGAGACCGCGAAGATCGTGTCCATCTCAGCCGTTCTTGGTGCTGCCGCCCGATCCCGCCTCGAACATCTTACGCCAGAAATTCATCCCCGCTTCGCCCATCGGCGCCCAGCTGCGCATCAGCGTCTCGACCATTTCGGGCGCCACGGCCTGCTTGTCGATCGATTCGAGCAGCAGCGCGATGTACCGCTCATGCACTGGCGAGAAATCGGGTAGGCCCATCGCACGACGCGCCTCTTCGGGGGTGCATTCGACCTCGACATTGATCTTCATTCGCTCTTCTCCACTTGAGCACGCCCCGGGGCCGCTGCTAGCCTGCCGCCATGTATGCGCGCGACCATGCCCGGATCGCAACGCCCATAGGGCTCGTGCAGATCACCGGCTCAGAAACCGCGATCGATTCAATCCGGATCGGCGCCGACGGCAATGCCGTGCGGGGCAGCGCCAGCGCGGTGCTGCGGGCCGCCGAGCAGTTCGAGGCGTGGTTCGCGGGCCAACTCAGGGATTTCGACCTCGCGCTTGCCCCACCGAACACGAAACGCGGGATCGAGCTTAGAAATGGCCTGATCGCAATAGGTTATGGCGACACCTTGAGTTATGGCGGCCTCGCCCGCCAGCTCGGATCGAGCCCGCGCGCGATCGGCCAACTCTGCGCCCGCAATCCCTTCCCGATCGTCGTCCCCTGCCACCGCGTGCTCGCGGGCGGCGGGCTGTTGGGAAATTATTCGGGCGGCAATGGGCCCGTCACCAAACAATGGCTGCTCGACCATGAGCAGCGCCACATTAAAGGGAAGCGGCCATGACCAGCATCACGATCGAAGCGCTCGAGGGCCAAGGAAGCTTCAACGCGTACATTGCCGAGCCTGAGGGCAAGCCACGCGGCGCAATCGTGGTGATCCAGGAGATTTTCGGGGTGAATCCGGGAATCCGGCAGAAGTGCGACAAGCTGGCCGCGGCCGGCTATCTCGCACTGGCGCCCGATCTGTTCTGGCGGATCAAGCCGGGAGTCGAGCTCGATCCCGACGTGGCCGAGCAGTTCCAGGAAGCGCTGCAGCTGATGGGCAAGTTCAATCAGGATGCCGGCATCCGCGACATCGAGGCGACGATCCGCGCGGCACGGGCGAAGATGGGCGGCGGCAAGGTCGGCAAGGTCGGCGCGGTCGGCTACTGTCTCGGCGGGCGATTGGCGTACATGACCGCTGCGCGCACCGACGTGGACGCGACCGTCGGCTATTATGCGGTTGGCATCGACAATCTGCTCGGCGAAAAGCACGGCATCGCGCACCCGCTGATGCTTCACATCGCCGGGGCCGACCATTTCGTCGACGCCGCGACCCAGGCGAAAATGCACGAGGGTCTCGACGACCATCCCAAGGTCACGCTCTGCGACTATCCCGGCGAGGACCATGGCTTTGCCACTGAGGCGGGCAAGCGCCGCTCGCCCGAAGCGGCCGAACTGGCTGACAAGCGCACGGCGGAATTCTTCGCTCGGAATATCGGCTAGCAATGATCGAGGCGCCGCCTCGGCCGCCTCTGCGGTTTCGTTGGGTCGCTTTCTCCTTTGCGAGCCCAGCAATGGTGCTGCTGCTGGTCTGGCTCTGGCAATCTCCGTTCATCTGGCTGGCTGTCGCGGTCGCCAATGCGGAACAACGGCCCGCATTGCTCTTCGATGCAGGTTGGGACGACGCCGCATCAGCGAAGATGTTTCAGCTGCGCTTTCACGCGGGCATGCCGGAAAGCCAGCTTCTCGCGTGGCTCGAAGCGAGCAAATTCTCTGTCGATCGCGTCGCGCGACAGGCGAAACATCTGATCCAGGGCCTCCCCTGCAACGAGCGGGCGACGATTGACTGGAGCGCGGATGCCAATGGGAATCTCCGCGATGCCACCGCAGTGGTCAGCGAGGCCGGCTGCCTCTAGTCGCTAGACCAAAGTCACCAGACCCGTCTCATGGTTGACAATGCCCTCATGGATCATCCGCACCCCCACCCAGACGATCACGCCAAGCCCGACGAACCCGATCCAGCGATAGCGGTCGATCACCCGCGCGATGAAATTGGCGGCCAACCCCATCATCGCCACCGAGAAGAGCAGCCCGAACACCAGGATCGTCGGATGCTCGCGCGCGGCACCAGCAACACCGAGCACATTGTCTAGGCTCATGCTCACATCGGCCAGCGCCACCGACCAGGCCGCGGCAAGGAAGCTCTTGGGCGGCCTTGTGGTGATTTCCTCGTGTTGGCTGCCCGCCCGCAGCTCGCGCCACATGCGCCAGGCGACCCAGAGCAGGAGCAAACCGCCGGCGAAGAGCAGGCCGATCACCTGGAGCAGCTGGGTGGCGATCAGCGCGAAGGCGATGCGCATCACCAAAGCTGCACCGATCCCGACCAGGATCACCTGCTTCTGCTGCTTCTCTGGCAGGCCCGCGGCCAGCGCGCCGACAACCACAGCATTGTCGCCGGCCAGCACCAGATCAATGACGATGACCTCTCCCAGCGCCTGAAGCGCCCCCGGAGCGAAAAGCGAGCCGAAATCCATGACGTCAGCCTATCCTCTGCGCGGGGCCGGGCAAGCGCTCAGACGAGCAGGTGGAGCAGGCCGATCTCATTGTCGACGAAGCCGTCATAGATCATCCGCCCCGCGACCCACAGGATCACGACAAGGCCGATATAGGAGATCCAGTGGTAGCGCTGGATCAGCCGCGCCACGAGGTTGGCGGCGAGCGCCATCAGCACCACCGAGAAGCTCAGTCCGATGAACAGCAAAGCCGGGTTCTCGCGCGCGATCGACGCGACGAGCAGCACATTGTCGATGCTCATCGAGAGATCGGCGATGGTGATCTGGATCGCGGCCTGGAGGAAGGTCTTGGCTGGCTTTACCGGCGCATCCTCGTCCGGCTCCGCCGTCGCGTGACCATGGCGCGCTTCGCGAATCTCGCGCCACATGTTGAACGCGACCCATAGCAGCAATAGCCCGCCCGCGAGCACCAATCCGGTGACATGAAGCAATTCGACCGCGATCAGCGAGAAACCGATCAGGAAGACCAACGCGATGCCCACGCCGAGCAGCAGCACACGCTTGCGGTCGCGCTCGGGCAGACCCGCAGCGAGCGATCCGATCACGACGACGTTGTCGCCGGCCATGGTCAGGTCGCCGAGGATGATCTGGCCGAGGCTGGCAAGGCCTCCGGGCGTGAAGATGGCGGCGAAATTGAAGGTCATCGCCGAGCGATTAACGCGATCTCATCCATGGGCAAGCGGCAATGACGCATGGACCGTCCCACAAAGCGAAAAGGCCGGAGCAATATGCCCCGGCCCTATCCAAACCCAAACGATTACCGTCGCTTACTGGTTCATCGAGTCGAAGAAATCCTCGTTGGTCTTCGAGTCCTTCATCTTGTCGAGCAGGAACTCCATCGCATCGACGGTGCCCATCTGCATGAGGATGCGACGCAGCACCCACATCTTGGACAGCTTGCCCTTGTCGACCAGCAGTTCTTCCTTCCGCGTACCGGACTTGCCGACATCGAGCGCCGGGAAGATGCGCTTGTCCGCCACCTTGCGGTCGAGGACGATTTCCGAGTTACCGGTGCCCTTGAACTCTTCGAAGATGACTTCGTCCATGCGGCTGCCGGTATCGATCAGCGCCGTGGCGATGATCGAGAGCGAGCCGCCCTCCTCGATGTTGCGCGCGGCGCCGAAGAAGCGCTTCGGGCGCTGCAGCGCGTTGGCGTCGACACCGCCGGTCAGCACCTTGCCCGAGCTCGGCACCACGGTGTTGTAGGCGCGGCCGAGGCGGGTGATCGAGTCCAGCAGGATCACCACGTCCTTCTTGTGTTCGACAAGGCGCTTGGCCTTTTCGATCACCATTTCAGAGACTTGCACGTGGCGCTGCGCCGGCTCGTCGAAGGTCGAGGAGATGACCTCACCCTTCACCGAGCGCTGCATGTCGGTGACTTCCTCGGGGCGCTCGTCGATGAGCAGCACGATCAGGAAGACCTCGGGATGATTGTCGGTGATCGCCTTGGCGATGTTCTGGAGCAGCACGGTCTTGCCGACGCGCGGCGGCGCGACGATCAGCGCGCGCTGGCCCTTGCCCTGCGGCGCGACGATGTCGATCACCCGGGCCGACTTGTCCTTGACCGTCGGGTCGAGCGTGTCGAGCGTCAACTTCTGCTCGGGATAGAGCGGGGTCAAGTTGTCGAAGTTTACGCGGTGCCGCACCGCGTCAGGGTCGTCAAAATTGACCGAGACGAGGCGGGTCAGTGCGAAATAGCGCTCGCCGTCCTTCGGTGCGCGAATCTCGCCTTCGACCGTGTCGCCAGTGCGCAGGCCGAATTTTCGGACCTGGTTGGGCGAGACATAGATGTCGTCGGGGCCGGCGAGATAATTCGCCTCGGGCGAGCGCAGGAAGCCGAAGCCGTCGGGCAGCACTTCGATCGTGCCCACGCCCATGATCTGGTCGCCGTTTTCGGCCTGGGCCTTGAGGATAGCGAAGAGCAGATCCTGCTTGCGCAGCGTGGAAGCGCCCTCGACACCGAGTTCCTCGGCCATTTCGACCAGCTCGGCGGGGGCTTTCTTCTTGAGGTCCTTGAGATGCATTCAGGGAGGTCCGGAGTTCGGATGGTGATGGGAGAGGCGTCGTTCGGCGGAAGGCAGGAAGCGCGCTGACGATGCTGGAGGAGGGACGTCGCCGCCGGGACGGCGAAACGACGCCTCCGGAATTAGGTGGGGGGCCGATTCAAGTCAAGCTGGGCGAAACCCGGGTTAGAAGGGTTGTACGACCACCAGCACCACGATTGCGACGACTGCCAGCGCGGGCAGTTCGTTGAGCATGCGCAGGGTACGGCTGGAAAGCTTCGCCTCGCCTTTCGCGAGCCGCTTCGAATAGCCGACCATCCAGCCGTGATAGCCCGAAAGGAGTACCACCAATAGCAGCTTCGCATGAAGCCAGCCGAGATGCGGTATACCATCGAACAGGCCAATATTGGCGGCGAGCGCCAAGCCGAGCAGCCAGACGAGGCCCATCGAGGGGGTGAGGATCATCGCGCGCAGTTTGGCCTCGCGATCGACCCATTGCGCAGATTCCTCGGGCCTGGACAATGCGTCCTGGTGGTGAATCAGATAGCGCGGGAACAGGAAGAGCCCCGCCATCCAGAAGATCACGAAGATGATGTGTGCCGCCTTGACCCACAGATAGGCGCTGCCGAGCCAACCGATCATCCTGCCCCCCTTACATGCTCGAGCAACGCCTCGACGTGCGCGATCGGCGTGTCGAGCTGGATGCCATGGCCGAGATTGAAGATATGGGGTCGATCGGCGAAGGCCGCAAGCGTGCGATCCGCGGCGGCAAGGAGTTGTTCGCCGCCGGCGATCAGCGCGAGCGGGTCGAGATTGCCCTGTACCGGCAGTCCCTGCGGCAGCTCGCGGTTGGCCCAGACCGGATCGACCGTTTCGTCGAGCCCGATCGCATCCACGCCCGTCTCACGCGCATAAGCGGCGAGCTTGCCACCCGCGCCTTTGGGGAAGCCGATGATCGGCGTGCCCGGGCAGCGTTCGCGCACGCCTGCCACGATCCTGGCCGTCGGTGCGATCACCCATTGCTCGAACTGCACCGGCGAGAGGCTACCCGCCCAGCTGTCGAACAATTGCACCGCCTCGACCCCGGCCGCGACCTGCTTCGCCAGATAATCTACCGTACAATCAACGATTTGATCGACCAGTGACGTCATGGCACCGGGATCGCGATAGGCGAAGCGACGTGCTTCGGACTGCTCGCGGCTACCTTGGCCCGCGATCATATAGGTGGCTATCGTCCAAGGGCTGCCGGCGAAACCCAGGAAGGTCGTCTCCGACGGAAGTGCCGCACGAACCTTCCGCACCGTCTCGTAGATCGGATCGAGGGCCGTGGAATCAGGAGTCAGTTTCCCCAACGCCTCGGCATCGCCGATCGTCGGGGCAAGTCGCGGTCCCTCGCCCACCTCGAACCACAGGTCCTGGCCAAGCGCCATCGGGACGACGAGAATGTCGGAGAAGAGGATCGCGCCGTCGAAGCCGAAACGGCGGATCGGCTGCAGCGTCACCTCGGCTGCGGCGTCGCTGTCGCGCACCAGTTCGAGGAACCCGCCCTTCTCCGCTCTCAGCGCGCGATATTCGGGCAGATAGCGCCCCGCCTGGCGCATGAGCCAGACCGGCGGGACGGGTTGGTGATGGCCTTTGAGCGTGTCGAGCAAGGGCTTCGCGGGCAAGGGAGCGTTCAGCGGAGACGCCTTTCCTGAATCAAATAAGAGGAATCTAGAAAGATTGTTGAAGGCTGTTGGGGCGTGGATGTTGGGGCTTATGCGTTCATCCGCGATCTGCCAACAACTTGACTCGGCGCAGCCCGCGGACTCCCCCGGATTCGATTCAGTGATCCCCATTATCCACAGATTGTGGAGGAACCAGGCGAACTGGGGATGCGTCTGTGGATAGTCGCGCGGCGAATCCGCGATTCCGGCATGCTTGGCCGTGCCATCGGGTTGCGCTAGCGATTGTGCCCATGTTTTCCACAATCTTGTCCCGCTGATGCGGCTGCACCTGCATCTCCTGTCGGATTCCACCGGCGAGACGCTCGAGAATATCGCCAAGGCGGCGCTCGCCCAGTTCGACGATGTCGAGACGCTGCGCCATTTCTGGCCGATGGTGCGCAGCGAGGCGCATCTTGAGCGCATCCTCCAGGAAATATCGCAAAATCCGGGGCTTGTGCTGTTCACCCTGGTGAACCCGGAGATCCGACGCACGCTCGAGACACGGTGCCGCGCAATGGGGTTGCCCGCGGTCGCGCCGCTCGATCCGGTGAGCCATGCGCTGTCGAACCTGCTGGGTCAGGAAGCGAAGGCGCGACCCGGCCGCCAGCATATGCTCGACGCCGCCTATTTCGCGCGCGTCGACGCGATTCAGTTCACCATCGCGCATGACGACGGGATCGGCGCCGAGGATTGGGAGGAATCCGACATCGTATTGGTCGGCGTGTCGCGCTCGTCCAAGACGCCGACGTCGATCTATCTCGCCAATCGCGGCTACAAGACGTCGAACATTCCGATCGTGGTCGAATCACCGCCGCCCGCCGAACTTTTCAAGCTCAAGCATCCGCTGATCGTCGGGCTCACCACCAGCGCCGATCGGCTCATCCAGGTCCGGCGCAACCGGTTGCTTTTGCTCAACCAGAACCCGGAGACCTCCTATGTCGACCAGGATGCGGTGGCGCGGGAAGTCGCTTATGCGCGGCGGATGTTCGCCGACAATGGCTGGCCGGTGATCGACGTCACCCGTCGCTCGATCGAGGAAACGGCGGCCGCGATCATCACCCTTGTCAACGAGCGTGCGCTCGAGGCGGGCGGGGCATGAGGCTGGTTCTCGCTTCGCAAAGCGCGTCGCGTCGCGCGATGCTCGATGCCGCGGGCGTGTCCTATGAGGCAGTCGCCGCGCATGTGGACGAAAGCGCGGCCAAGGCCTCGCTCGTGCAAGTCGCGCCGCGCGACTTGGCCGATGCGCTCGCCGAGATGAAGGCGATGAAGATTTCTGCGCGGGATCCCGGTGCGCTGGTGCTCGGCAGTGATTCGGTGGTGGCGTTCGAGGACGGCACCCTGCTCGACAAACCGGATAGCCGGGAGCAGGCCGCTGAGCATCTGCGGCTGATGTCGGGCAGGCGCCACGATCTGATCAGCGGCGCGGTGATCGCCGAAGGCGGCCGCCCGGTCTGGCGCCATGTCGATCGCGCGAAAATGTGGGTGCGGCCGCTCTCCGATGCCTTCATCGAGCAATATCTCGACCGGGAGTGGCCGGCGATGTCGGGCTGTGTCGGCTGCTACCGGATCGAGGGGCCGGGCGTGCAGCTTTTCGCCAAGGTCGAGGGCAGCCAGTTCACCATTCTCGGGCTGCCTTTGCTGCCGGTGCTTGACTATCTGCGCGTGCGCGGCGTTTTGGCCGCATGAATCGTCCCTATGCCGAAGTGATCGGCGACCCCATCGGCCACAGCAAGTCACCGTTGATCCATGGCTTCTGGCTCGATGCGCTCGGCATCGAGGCTGATTATCGTGCCGTGCACGTCCGCCCGGACGCGTTGGCGGACTATTTCGACGTGCGCCGCGCCGACCCGGACTGGCGCGGCTGCAACATCACCATCCCGCACAAGGAGGCCGCGCTCGACCTGGTCGAAGATCGTGGCGACGTGCGCCGCACGATCGGCGCGATCAACTGTGTGGTCCGGGCAGAAGACGGGGCGCTGGTTGGCACCAATACCGATGCCGGCGGTTTCTATGCACCAATCGCGGGGCTCGAGCTCGAAGGCCGCCACGCGGTGGTGATCGGCGCCGGCGGCGCGGCGCGCGCGGTGCTGTTCGCACTTTCGCGGATCGGCATCGGCCGGGTGACGATCCTCAACCGCAACGTGCTCAAGGCGGCGGCTTTGCTCGGTCTGTTCGGGCTCAAGGGCGAGGCGCTGCCGCTTTCGGCCAAGCTTCCGCCGGCCGACCTGCTGGTCAACAGCTCGTCGCTCGGCATGGCCGGCCAGCCACCGCTCGAACTCGATCTGTCGCCCTTGCCTGAGACCGCCGTCGTTTATGACGCCGTCTATGCCCCGCTCGAAACCGATCTGCTTGTGCAGGCGCAGGAGCGCGGGCTCGACACGGTCGATGGGCTCGAGATGCTGGTCGGCCAGGCCGCGCTTGCTTTCGAGCTTTTCTTCGGCGCCGAACCGCCGCGCGAGCGCGATGACGAACTTCGTGCGTTGTTGACCAAATGATCAAAAAGCCATGATCAAATTGGGCCTCACCGGGTCGATCGGCATGGGCAAATCGACCGTCGCGACAATGTTCGCCGAGGAGGGGATTCCCGTGTTCGACGCCGATGCGGCGGTGCACCGTCTGCAGGGTCCCGATGGTGCGTTGGTCGTTCCGATCGAGGCGGCCTTTCCGGGGACTACGGCCGAAGGCGCAGTCGATCGTTCGGCGCTGCGGGCGCGGGTGATCGGCGATGCCGAAGCCTTCGCCCGGCTCGAGGCGATCGTTCATCCCGTGGTAGCGGAGGAGCGGAACGCGTTCCTGGTAGTCAATGCCGATGCGCCGCTGGTGGTTCTCGACATTCCGTTGCTGTTCGAGGCGGGCGGCTGGGACAAGGTCGACAAGATCGTGGTCGTCTCCGCGCCACATGCGGTCCAGCGCGAACGCGTGCTCGGCCGGCCCGGCATGACCGAAGAGCGCTTCCAAACGATTCTCGACAAGCAATTGCCCGACACGGAAAAACGTGCCCGCGCCGACTTCGTCATCGCCACCGATGGCCCGTTCGAGGACACCCGCGCGCAGGTGCGTGCGGTGATCGCTTGCCTGTTGCCCTCGGCAGGAGGATAAGCACGAATCATGCGTGAGATCGTTTTCGATACGGAAACGACCGGGCTCAGCTTCGCAGCAGGCGACCGGCTGGTCGAAATCGGCTGCATCGAGCTGGTAAACCGAGTCGCCACGGGCCGCCATTTCCACGTCTATCTGAACCCCGAGCGGATGATGCCCGCCGAGGCCTTTGCGGTGCATGGGCTCAGCGACGCCTTCCTCGCGGACAAACCGCTGTTCCACACGGTGGTCGAGGAATTCCTCGAATTCATCGGCGATTCGCCGCTCGTCGCGCACAATGCCGGGTTCGACTTCGGCTTCATCAATGGCGAGCTCGGTCGCTGCAAACGCCCGATCGTGAGCCGCGACCGGATGGTCGACACGCTGGTGCTCGCGCGCACCAGACATCCCGGCGCCAAGCACACGCTCGATGCGCTGTGCAATCGCTATGGCATCGATCTCAGCGCACGCGAACTGCACGGCGCGTTGCTCGACGCCCAGCTGCTGGCCCAGGTCTATGTCGAGCTCACCGGCGGGCGGCAGATAACGCTCGGGCTGGCGGTCGATGCGCCGGTGGTGCGCGAGACTGCAGCCGAGGCGCCAGCGCGGGTACATGTGCGTCCCGCGCGCCATTTCGCACCGAGTGACGCGGAACTGGAACGCCATGCGACGTTTATGAAAGGGTTCGAGGAGCCGCTCTGGGGCACGCCCACCTCCGGTTGACGCTGGTGGGTAGCGTGCCTAGGTGCACGCCCGGTTTTGCTACGGAGGTATAGAGATGGACATCCGGATCTCGGGACATCAGGTCGACACCGGCGCCGCGCTGAAGCGGCATGTCACGGACCGCCTCCAGGCTATCGCCGACAAATATTTCGCACGAGCGCTCTCCGCGCAGGTCACCTTCGGCAAGGGACCGCATGACAATGGCTTCACCTGCGACATCATCGCGCATGTGATGCAGGGCCTCGTGCTCAAGAGCACCAATACCGGCCAAGACGCGCATGGCGCGTTCGACGGCGCGTCGGACAAGATCGAGAAGCAGCTGCGCCGCTACATGCGCCGGCTCAAGGACCGCAACAACGGCCAGGTCCTCGCGGACCAGGAGAATCTGGCCTATGACAATGCGGGCTACACGCTTTTCGAGGAGGTCGTGGACGATGAGGCGCCTACCGATGCGCCGCTGATCGTCGCTGAGACGCGCGTCGACGTGCCTGAGGCGAGCGTGTCTGACGCGGTGATGATGCTCGATCTGCGCAACACCAATGCGCTGCTCTTCCGCAATACGGGTACCGGTGCGTTCAACATGGTGTATCGCCGCGGGGACGGCACGATCGGCTGGGTCGAGCCGAATCGCGCGGCCTGAGGCAGCTCCAAGCTCCGCTGTCCAGGGGGACGCCGAAGCACAGCATTCTGGAAGACCAATGACCGATCTCAGCGATCTGCTCGCGCCGGAGGCCGTGCTCTCCGAGGTGGTGGCGGGCAACAAGAAGGCGCTGTTCGCCCAGCTCGGCCAGGCGGCCGCGACGGCTTATGGGCTCGATGCCAAGCTCGTCGCCGACCGGCTCTCCGAGCGTGAGAAGCTCGGCTCGACCGGCTTCGGCGGCGGCATCGCGATTCCCCATGGCAAATTGCCCGAGCTCAGGAATGTGCTCGGCGTGTTCGCGCGGCTGGCACGACCGGTCGATTTCGCGGCGGTCGACGATTTGCCGGTCGATCTGGTGTTCATGTTGCTTTCGCCCGTGGGTGCCGGGGCCGACCATCTCAAGGCGCTCGCGCGCGTCTCGCGCCGGCTGCGCGACCGAGGCTTCGCCGCCAAGCTGCGCGGCGCGGGCTCGCCCGACGCGCTTTATGCATTGCTCACCGGTGTGGAGGCGCGTGACGCCGCCTGAGGCCCCGAGCGCGCCGACCGGGGCTGAGGCGCATTATCGCGCGCTCGAATCGCTCTATGCCGCCGCGCCGATCAACCGGCTGTTCGAGTCGGTGCTCGAGATCCCAGAGGCGGGCGTTGCGCGCATCCGCTTCACCGTGGACTCGCGTTTCTTCCACGCCGCTGGCGCAACGCATGGCACCGCTTACTTCAAGATGCTCGACGACGCGGCCTTCTACGCTGCGAACAGCCTCGTCACCGATCGCTTCCTGCTCACCACCGCATTCAACCTGCTCTTCACCAAGCCGCTCGCCGAGGGTCCGGTGATCGCCGAGGGGCGCTGGGTCAGCGGATCGCGTCGCGTGTTCGTGGCCGAGGCGCGACTGATCGATTCAACGGGCGAGGAAGCCGCGCGTGGTACCGGTACCTTCATGCGCTCGCGCATCGCGCTCGCCGGCCTGCCCGGCTATCGCGCGGACTGATGGCGCGGCTCGCCAGCGGGCTGAGGGTCAATGCGCTGATCCGGCGCGTGCATGCCGCCGGGGGCAGCGCGATGGTGCTGGCCAAGGGCGAGGCGGAAGCTGGCGCGATCCTCATCCTCGCGCTCGAACGCGGTGAGAATCCACGCTTTTTCGAAGTCGGCATCGGACCGGACGGCGCGCGCGGATTGCTCCCCTCCGGGCCCAAGGCGTTCGATGACGAAAGCGGTGTCAGCGATTATTGGCGCAAGCGCCGCCGCTCGGATCCGGACCTGTGGGTTGTCGAACTGGATATCGTGGATGCAGAACGGTTCGCCGCTGAAACAATAGCGGTGAATTGACATTAGGGGCTGCGGTCCCGAAATGGCGAGCTCCATCATTCGCGTTGTGCCGTTTCGGGGTGTGAGAAGAACGGTTACGCAGTCGGGGGGAAGCCCGGCAAGCCCTAGAACCTAAGAAGGGCCTGCTGCGCGCCAACCGCATAGTTACGACGGCAAATGGCCATATCGGTTCGCACCGCGACTCTCGCGGCTGTGCTTTTTGCTGCTGGCGCTTTGGCGACCGCGTCCAGCCCGGGCTTCGCGCTCGGCCAGCAAGAATCGCCTGTTCAAGTATCGAACGCCCAAGGGATCCAATCGGTTCCCTCGCGTGCTCCCACGCCGCAGGAAGCTGCGGTGCTGCATGGCCTGATCGCAACCGCGCCGGCCAAGATCCAGCAGGTTGAGCAAACCGCGGCGGTGGCGGACGACTCCGACGAATTCGACACGCTCACCGAGGCCGTTGCCGCGCAGGACATGCCCGCCAGCCCCGATGCCGAGCTCAACTGCCTCGCGACCGGTATCTATTACGAAGCCAAGGGCGAGCCGCTCGCCGGCCAGCTTGCGGTCGCCGATGTGCTGATCAATCGCGCTCAGTCGGGCCGCTTCCCGCGCTCGATTTGCGCGGTGCTGACCCAGCCGGGCCAATTCTCCTTCGTGCGCGGCGGTCAGCTGCCGAACGCGCCGGCGAATCGCAACTGGAAGCAGGCGATGGCCGTCGCGCAGGTCGCGCAGAAGGATCTGTGGGACAGCCCCGTCCCCGAAGCGCTATATTTCCATGCCCGCCGCGTTTCGCCGGGCTGGCGCATGATCAAGGTCGGCGCCGTGGGCAACCACGTCTTCTATCGCTGATCCGCGGCCGCGGGCTTTCCCGCGTTCGCTGAATGTTCTACATTAGGGGGATGCGCATCGACCCGTCCCCCGTCGCCGCCACGTCGGTTCCCTCCCCCCTATTGGCAGCCGACGTGGCGCGCGGCACCTGCCGCATGTTGCTACGGCACGATTGCGTGGCGATCGCCGAGGTACCGCTCGAGGGCGGGCGCCGCGCCGATCTGATGGCGCTCGACGCGCGCGGTCAGCTGATCATCGTCGAGATCAAGGTGTCGCGCGCCGATCTGCTCGGCGACGGCAAATGGACCGACTATCTCGCACATTGCGACCGTTTCTACTGGGCAGTGCCGGCGGGATTCGACCTGGGGCCGCTGCACCAGCCGGCGTTCCTGCCCGAACGCGCGGGCATCATCGTCGCCGACCGCTATGACGCGGCGATCGTGCGCGAGGCGCACACCGTCCCGCTCGCCGCGCCGACGCGCAAGAAATGCACACTCGCCTTCGCCCGGCGCGCCGCGCGCCGGGTGCTTCATCTGCTCGATCCCGAGGCCGAAGCGATCGGTTGAGGCGTCTGCCCCTGCCTTCGCAGGGGCGAGGCTGGCTCAATGCGGGCCGGCGACGGCCTTGCGCTCCTTATGCGGGGCGTTGGCGAGCATCTTGGCGATCACCGGCGACCGCGCGTCGGCCGTGGCATAGGCGCGCGCCGACATGCCGGCCACCACATCGGCCTTGTCCGGATCCGCACCGCCGTCGAGCAGGATGCGCACCGCATCGACATTGCGCAGTTGCACGGCGCGGATCAGAGGGGTCTCACCGCTCGAATTGGCGAGATCGATATTGGCCTTGGCTTTGACGAGAATATCGACGCCTTCGTTGAAGCCCTGCGTCACCGCGACAAGCATCGGGGTGTTGCCCTGGCGGTCGCGCGCATTGGCATCGGCGCCCTTGGCGAGCAAGAAGCGCAGATAGGTACTGTCGCCGCGCTTCGCGACGATGTGCAGCGCGCTCTCGCCCGTGTCGGGCGACTTGGTGTCGATGATGCGCGTGCCCGGCTTGTTCAGATACTCGTTGACCTTGGCGCCATCGGCTTTGCGCACGGCGTCTAGGAACTGGTAGCTATCGGAGAAGGTCTGGGCGACGGCGGGCAGCGGAAGCAGCGCGAGCGCGGCCGCGGCGAACAATGCGCTACGATGGCGATGCGGCATGGACGGGTTCGATCCCTTACTGGCAGGAAAGCTTGCGTGGATGCTGCTATCAGATCATGGCTGGCGATGCCATGAATAGGATGATCCTGGTTCTCAGCAGCCTGTTGCTGCTCGCCGCCTGTCAAGCCGCCAGCGCACCGCCGCTCGCCGGGGCGAAGATCGGCGGCCCCTTCGCGCTCACCAGCCAGGACAATGCGACGGTGCGCGATACCGACTTCGCCGGCAAATATCGCATCGTCTATTTCGGCTACACCTATTGCCCGGACGTCTGCCCCACCGACGTGCAGAACATCGCGCTGGGTCTCAAGAAGTTCGAGAAGAGCGATCCGCAGCTGGCCGCACAGGTGGTGCCGATCTTCGTCACGGTCGATCCGGCGCGCGACAAGCCGGCGGTGCTCAAGCAGTTCGTCTCGGCCTTCCACCCGCGCCTGATCGGTCTTACCGGCAGCGACGCCGCGATCGCGCAGGTCGCGAAGGAATATGCCGTCTTCTACGAGAAGATGCCGCAGACGCCGGGTGCGACCGGCTATCTCGTCAATCACGCCCGCAGCACCTATCTGATGGATCGGGACGGCAAGCCCGTGGCGCTGTTACGCGCCGACGAATCGGGCGACGCCGTATATGACGATTTGAAACGCTGGGTGCGGTGAGCGAGAAATTCTGGGAAACGACTCCGATCGAGCGGCTCGACCGCGCGCAATGGGAGGCTCTGTGCGATGGCTGCGGCAAATGCTGCATCCACAAGCTCGAGGATGAGGAGACGGGCGAGCTGATGGCGACCAACGTCGCCTGCCGCATGCTCGATCGCCGCACCGGCTATTGCAAGGATTACCGCAACCGGCGGGCTTATGTGCCCGAATGCGTGCGGCTGACCGCGAACAATGTCCGCGACATCGACTGGCTGCCCTCGACTTGCGCCTATCGACTGCGCGCCACTGGCGAGAAGCTCCCCGACTGGCATTATCTGGTTTGCGGTGATCGCGAGGCGGTGCACCGCGCCGGCGAGTCGGTGCGCGGTTGGACCGTCTCCGAGGACGATGTCGGCGATCTCGAGCACCATCTGGTGGACCGCATCTTGTGAGCGACGGCATCGAGGTCGTGCGCCATCCGCGTGCGCGTCGAGCCAAATTATCGGTCGATCCTATCACCGGCCGAGTGCGACTGACCCTTCCGAAGCGCGCGTCGCTCAGTTCTGCACTGGCTTGGGCCAATGAACAGCAGGAATGGGTGGCGCGCCAGCGTGCGCGGCTCGCCGAGACGCAGCCTTTCGCCCCGGGCGAAGCGATTCCCTTCGGTGACGTCACGCTGACGATCGACTGGGACGAGGCCCGCGCCCGTACGCCACGGCGCGACGGTGACCGTCTGCTCTGCGGCGGTCCGCGCGAGGGGCTCGAAACCCGAATCGAGCGCTGGCTACGTCGTGAGGCGTTGCGTGTGCTGAGCGAAGAGACCGCGGAGATTGCTGAACGCGCCGGCGTGAAGGTCACTCGGGTGAGTGTCGCCGATCCCAAAGCGCGCTGGGGCAGCTGCGCCTCGTCGGGCGCGATCCGCTACAGCTGGCGGCTGATCCTCGCGCCCGATTTCGTGCGCCGCGCAACCGTCGCGCATGAAGTGGCACACCGCGTCCATATGAACCACAGCCCCGCTTTCCATGCGGTCGCGGCCGAGCTGTACGGTGGCGATCCCGGGTCGGCACGCGCGTGGCTGCGGGCCAACGGTGCGTCGCTGCACCGGATCGGTCGTTATTCCTGATCCGGCTGTGGGCGCGGCGGGGCGCGGTCGCGATCCGAAGGTGTGGGCGGCGGCGGTCCCTGACGCGGCCGATTGCGGCCGAGCACGCGGTCCATCCAGTCGTCGTTGAGCTGCTGCTGTTGCGGCGGTTGCTGCTGCTGCGGCTGGCCCCCCGGAGGCGGGCCTTGTCCGTCCGGCGCGATCTGCGGCGCCTGATCGTCCGGAACTGGCTGCGGCTCGGTGCCCGGCTCGACCGGATTGCCATTCTCGTCGACGAACACGCCATTGTCCGGGCCGGCGAAATAGGAATCGGCCTCGGAGTCGAGCGAATTCTCGGGCAGCGTCACGCCGGTGTCGAACTGCTCGGCCGGGCGATTGGCCACCGCCTTGCCCATGAAGGCGGCGAAGGCACGCGCCGGCGCGGTGCCGCCCTGCAGCCCTGGTACGGTCTTGGCGTCGTCACGGCCCATCCACACGCCGGTGGTGAGGCCCGAGGAGAATCCGAGAAACCAGCCATCCTTGTTCGAAGTCGTCGTGCCGGTCTTGCCCGCGACCGGACGCCCGATCTGCGCGGCTTTGCCGGTGCCGGTGTTGACCGCGGTCTGGAGCAGGTCGGTCATCTCGGCCGCGACCTGCGGCGCCACCAGCACATGGCTGGTATCGACCTCATGCTGATAGATCACCGCACCGTTCGCCGTAACGCGGGTGATGCCGAACGGCGTCACCGCCACGCCGCGCTGGCTCACCGAGGCGAAAGCGCGCGTCATGTCGATCAGCCGCACGTCGCTGGTGCCGAGCACCATCGCCGGATGCGTATCGATCGGGGTCGAGATGCCGAAGCGGCGTGCCATGTCCGCCACGGTGCCGAAGCCGACTTCCTGGCCGAGCTTGGCCGCGACCGTGTTGATCGAATAGGCGAAGGCCGAGCGCATCGTCATCGGCCCGGAATTGCGGCCCGAGCTGTTGCGCGGGCTCCAGCCGTTGATCGTCACCGGTTCGTCGACGACCTGGTCCTCGGGGCGATGTCCGGCTTCGAGTGCGGAGAGATAGACGAACAGCTTCCACGCCGATCCCGGCTGGCGCGTCGCCTGTGTCGCGCGGTTGTAGATCGAGGCGACATAGTCCTTGCCGCCGACCATCGCCCGCACCGCGCCGTCACGGTCGAGGCTGACCAGCGCGCCCTGGGCATTGGCGGGTGCATTGGCGCGGATCGCGGCATCGGCGGCGCGCTGCATGTTGAGGTCGAGCGTGGTCCACACCTCGAGCGGCGCCTCGGTCTCGTCGATCAGCACCTCGAGCTGCGGCAGCGCCCAGTCGGTGAAATAGCGGACGCTGTTCTGCGCCGGTTCGGGCGCCATCTTCACCGCCTCGGGATTGGCCGAGGCAGCCTGCGCCGCGGTGATCTTGCCGGTTTCCTGCATCACCTGCAGCACCACGGCGGCGCGCTGGACGGCGGCCTCCTGATCGGCGGTCGGCGAATAATGCGAGGGCGCCTTGACCAGGCCGGCGATCACCGCCGCCTCGCCCAGCGTCAGATTGGTCGCGGGATGCCCGAAGAACTTCCGGCTCGCCGCGTCGATGCCGTAAGCGCCGCCGCCGAAATAGACCTTGTTGAGATAGAGTTCGAGGATCTGGTCCTTGGTGAACTTGCGCTCCATCGCGAGCGCCAGCACCGCCTCGCGGACCTTGCGGCCGACATCATATTTGTTCGACAGGAAGATGGTGCGCGCCACCTGCTGGGTGATGGTCGACGCGCCCTGCATGCGCTTGTCGGTGCCGCGATTGGCGATGCCGAGCCTGATCGCGCGAGCGAGGCCGATCGGATCAACGCCCCAATGCTGGCGGAAGCGCCGGTCCTCGACCGCGACGATCGCGGACTTCATCACCTGCGGGATATGCTCGTAGTCGATCCACTCGCCATAGCTCGGCCCGAGCGCGACGAGCACGGTGCCGTCGACCGCATGGACCCGGATCATCTGGCCGTTGGGCGATTCCTTGAGCTG
>Ga0065165_1001247_pt1 | contig 28997 bp, 25 predicted proteins | sample AraplaMF_Cvi_mMF_FD_63813 | JGI IMG/M metagenome (GOLD analysis project Ga0065165, IMG submission 63813) | Arabidopsis root microbial communities from the University of North Carolina, USA - plate scrape MF_Cvi_mMF (version 2) (version 3) | ecosystem: Host-associated > Plants > Roots >... | reverse complement strand
GCATCGATCAGCTTGCCAAGCGGGGCGTCGCTGATGGCAAGAATCACGATGTCACCGTGGGGCTGGGCAGTGGTGGCACCGGGCTCACGATTCACTGCAACGACGACCCGATAGAAGTTGCCGGACCGGCGCTGCAAAGGCACTGCCATGCCAGGAAATACACAGAGCATGCCCAGACCTGGTTCGGGGTCTGTGTGCGGCCGAGCGATCAGGCGCTGCGCTTCGGGCTCAATCTGGACTTCCCATGGGAGCAGGACGACGCCATGGACGCGCTGACGAAGAACATGGGCAAGCCGGGCAACTTGAGGGCCTTGCTCCGCGAAGCCGCCAAGGCGCGAACCAAGGTCGGCCGCAATGACCTCTGCCCCTGCGGCAGCGGCAAGAAGTACAAGAAGTGCTGCCTCGGCTGACGCGTCCCCGGTCAGCCGGCGACCGGGTGTTCTGGAAGCAGTCAAGCTTCGCCGGGATCTGATCGACGGTCGCGGTCCTTGACGAAGCACATCCCGGCATGTCCAAGTAACGATGAGGACCCACAAGCATGTGCGCCTGAAGCGAACGGGACCTCAAAGCTGACTGTGGTGAATCTCTGCTTGTGGCCGACAGTTGCCGCTCGGCAGCAGTGCTTCGTGGTCCGATAGCCGGTTCCGCGCGTTCGCGATCCGGGTCATGGGTCTCGACCCTGCTCTACTGCATAACTCAGCACTTTCGCGGGAAGCAGAGTGCCGGCGTGCTGGCGCGGGCTCCTGAGAGCGGATTCTTCCCACCAGTTTCCCAGCTGCGCCCCCGGCCAATGGCGAGGAGCGTAGCGGGACCACGGACTATGAGACGCCCACCTCTCCCTCTCGATCCCCGGCCAGGGGGCACGCGCACCATGAGAGAAGGAGGCGGCGAGGCGTATTGCACCTGGGAGTGCGTTCGCATGGCTACGCATCGGCCACGTTCAGGCCCACCCGCAAATGCCGTGCATCGTCAGCAATCAGAAGGCGCTCTTGATCACGCCGCCGTCCACACGAAGCGCTGCACCCGTCGTCGCTGAGGCGAGGGGACTTGCCACGTAGGCGACGAGCGACGCAACCTCCTGGGGTGTTTCGAAACGCTTGATGAGGGAGGTGGGCCGCACCTTGTCGAAGAACTCGGCCTCGACTTCGTCGAAGCTCTTGCCGTTGGCGCGCGCCAGCTCCTGCACGAAGTCGCCAACCCCGCGTGACTTCGTCGGCCCGGGCAACACGCTGTTGACCGTGATGCCCGTGCCGGATACCGACTCCGCCAACCCGCGGGCAACCGCAATTTGTGCAGTCTTGGTCATGCCGTAATGGATCATCTCGGCCGGAATCTGCACCGCGCTTTCACTGGAAATGAAAATGATGCGCCCCCAGTTGGCGAGCTTCATCTCCGGCAGCACGAGGCGTGCGAGCCGAATGCCACTCAGCACGTTGACGTCGAAGAACCGCATCCAGTCTTCATCGGGAATGTCTTCGAAGGCCTTGGGTTCGAAGATGCCGAGGTTGTTGACAAGGATCTCGATGCCGGGATGGCGGCGAACGACTTCGCGGGCCGCCTCGGCACCGCTCAGATCTCCCGCAAAGCCTTCGACCGATCCGCCCGTCTCCGAGCGCATGCGAGCGACGGTCTCATCAACGGTGGATTGTGTTCGCCCATTGACGACGACGCGCGCGCCTTCCTGGGCCAGCGTGCGCGCGATGGCGTAGCCGATGCCTGCCGTGCTGCCGCTGACCAGAGCCAGCTTGCCGTTGAGTTTCAGATCCATGTTGTTTCTCCTTGATGGGCGAACTTGCGTGATGAACACCGGCCGGATGACCGGTGGTGGAAGAGGAGGATGCTCACCTCAGCTGGCGCTCGTTGGCGTGAAAGCAAGGCTCGTCCCCTCGCAGGGGCTGGTGAGCCGGATGGACGTCTCGAAGGCTGCACAGCGCCTGTTGCCTGCGGGGTCCTCCAGGTCGGGGTGCGTGACCAGCCGATGCGTGCCCGCCGCCCACGGGCGCGACGGTGTGAAGCGCCAAGTCGCGTCGCCTTCGGCGAGGGACGTCGTGCCGTCCACTCGGTGCCCATGCCCGTCCAGCACCGCGATCAGCGCCTCGCCGACCGAGCTGATGGGCACCTGCATATCGACCACCAATGCGTCACGGCTGTCGCGACGCGGCAGGGCGAGCTTCCAGGCTTCGGGCCGCAGAGGACGCGAAGCGCTGGCAGTCACCTGCCACGTCTTGACCGCGGGCGGCTGGGCGGCACCGGCGTCAGCCACGCGCAGGCTGACGGTCGAACCCTCTTGCAATGCCCGCCCGGCGTCCAGGTTCGGCCCCACCCCGCTCTTCACACGGCCGGGGTCCATCAACACGGTGATGCGTCGACCATCCGCGCTCGGCAAGGTCAGGTCGAGCAGCGCGTGCTGGACTTCCCGGCCGTTGGCGTCGAGCAGCTTCAAGCGCGCGATGTCGAAGGGCAGGCGCTGAGGTTGCTCGAAGCGCAGCTCGATCCTCAGCAGGTTCTCAGGAACCGTCGGGCCCGCCGGATGAATCTCGACCGAAGCAGCCCCGGCAACGGACGCGCCCACCAGGGCCACCATCGAGACAAGATGGCGCGCCGGCATCATGGCTTGGGCGGCGGCGCCAGGTCGGCATAACCCTCGTCGTTACGCAGCATGCGGTGCACGTCGCGCCAGTTGTCGTTCGCCGGGTAGTTGAAGTCCGCGAAGTCGTACTCGTTGATGAAGTCGCTCAGGCGCAGGAACAAGCCTTTGCGCATCGACACCAGCTCCATCGCGCCGCTGGCCTCGTTGCGGCGAAGCGCTGCGAAGAAGTTGGCATCCTGGTTGTCGAGGTGCGCCACGCGCATCGGCACGTAGGTGGCTTTCAGCCCCAAGGTCGGTTCGGCAGGCCACTTGATCGGCGTGGACAAGCCGGGCTTCGTCGACGCGTCGGCAATGTCGGCGACCGACAACAGGTCGGCGGACTTGTGCGAGTGCGTCAGCAGCACCATCGGCCCTTGGCCGGCGTCAAACATCACCATGCCGGCTGGTGCGCTGCCCCAGCCGAACTCGGCGACCGTCTTGGCGGCGATGTGGGCGCCATCCTTCAGGTCCTTCAACGGGATCGTCACCAGCGGAGAACAGGTGAACGCTGCGATCAGCGTCGGCTCGCCGTTGAGGCTGGTGATCACCATCTTGCGTATCGGCGCGCGGGTCTCCAATTGATTGTGCACCGGGTGGTACATCTCCACGCTGCTGATGGCAGCGCTGCCCTTGAACGGGAAGTCGAAGATCCGCAGCGTCGACGCGAAGCTCGCGTTTGACAGCCCGGCGACGTAGAGCTTGCCCTCGTGGTACTTCATGTCGGTCACGGTGAAGCTCGCCGCTGGCGTGTCGCGCCACAGGCGCTTGTCGGCGGCGGGCAGGTTGCCGATGGCAACCGACTCGCGCCTGCCTTGGTCCAGGTTGACGATGCGCACCTTGCCGGCGGCGTCCACCGACACCAGCACGGGTGCCGGCATCGCGCTCGCGGTCTTGCCGTCCACCGACAGCGAGATGTAGGCGACTTCGCTGCCCGGCCGCACCGCCATGTCCTCGAAGCGCAGGCTCTCGGAACGGGTGTGAAGCGTGCGCGCGATGGCGCCGGACACGTCCCTCACGTTGAACGGCACCGGAGCGCCGGGTGCGACGGGTGGCAACGTGATGGCGTGCAACTGGCCGCCACGCCAGTCCGCGACGACCACCGTGTTCGCATCGACGAACGCAATCTTGCCGGCGGACAGCACGGGCGCGCCAATGGCGTGGGACGCGTGCAGGGCCAGCGCCAGTACCATCAGGCGCAGCGCCTGGACGGCCCGGGCTTTCCTGGTCGACGCGCCGGGCTGCGGAGAATGGGGCTGTGGATTCATGAACGGTGCTCCTCAAAGGGTGGAATCACTTTCAGGCAGATCCGATGGCGCGCCCACCCTCCGTCGGGCGAGGCGCACCTCTCTCCTTCGGGTCATGCCGGCGGGGACTACAGCCGACCGCCGGAAGACACCCCAGGAAGTCGCACGGACCGGACGCCGCCTTGCTCTGCGACGCGCTCGCGCCATACGCTGAAGCCCGCCACGGCCAAACCACCCAGCGTCAGCACGGCTGCCACCCACGGGAGGCTGGCCAGGCCGGGGCCGTGTTCGATCACCACGCCACCCAACCATGCGCCCAGCGCGTTGCCGAGGTTGAAAGCAGCGATGTTCAAGCTGGAGGCCATGCTTTGCCCGGCGCCCTGCGCCTGGTTCAGCACTCGAAGCTGCAGCGGGGCGACCGTGGCGAACGCGCCTGCACCCAGCAGCCCGACGAACAGGACGGCGGCCATGCGGTTGCCCATGGCGAAGCCCATCAGCACCAGCACGATGGCCAAGGCCGCGAGCGAACCCAGCAGCATGCGCACCGGCGCGCGGTCGGTCAGGCGGCCGCCGACGACGTTGCCGAGGATCATCCCGACGCCGAACATCAGCAGGATCACCGACACGCCTGCTTCGGCAAACGCCGTCACCTGGGTCAGCAGCGGCTGGATGTACGTGAAGACGGCGAACACGCCGGCGAAGCCGAAGACCGTGGCGGCGAGGCCCAGCAGCACGTGCACCCGTCCCAGCACCTTGAGCTCCTCCTTCAACGAGACGCCGCTGCCGCACCCGGCTTCGCGCGCCGAAACGAACAGCGCGATGACCGTCATCGCGGCGATGCCGATCACGCATACCGCCCAGAACGTCGATCGCCATCCGAAATGCAGGCCCAGCCAGGAACCCGCGGGCACGCCCAGCAACGTCGCAACCGTCAACCCGGTGAACATCGTGGACAACGCCGCGGCCTTGCGGTCCGGCGACACCACGCTCGTGGCGACCACGGCGCCCACGCCAAAGTATGTGCCGTGCGCCAGCGACGTGACGACCCGCGCGACCATCAGGACCGCGTAGTTGGGCGCCAACGCGCACGCCAAATTACCCAGCGTGAAGATGACCATCAGCGCCAGCAACGCCGTCTTGCGCGGCACTTTGCTCAGCGATGCCGTCAGCAGCGGTGCGCCAATGAATACGCCCAGGGCGTAGCCGGAAATCAGCAGGCCGGCGGTGGGCACGGTGACCTGCAGGTCTGCGGCGAGCTGCAGCAACAGGCCCATGATGACGAATTCAGTGGTGCCGATCCCGAACGCGCCAATCGTCAGCGCGTAGATGGCCATCGAGGAACGCTTGCCATCCCTGGCGGGAATGCTCGCGTTCGGCGTCTGTGAGTTGTTCATGCGACCTTCTCGAAAAGGAGTGGGCCAGGACGCATGCGCGTCCCGACGGTTGACGAGGCCATCAGCGAGCGGTGTCGCCGTCTACCGAACGTGCGGCGTCGACGATCAGCGCGGCGACTTCGCGCGGGTGGGACACCATCAGCGCATGCGAGCCGCCTTTCACCACGACGGTCTTCCTGGCCTGCGCCCGTTCGGCCATGAAGCCCATCGCCTGCGGCGGGATGTTCAGGTCGCCCGTGCCGTAGATGGACCAGCTTGGGATGGTCTTCCAGGCTGGGGAGGGAGCAGCCTCCGACAGCGCGGCCGCCTTGATCGGGCGCTGTGTGGCGGCCATGGCCTGGGCCTGGGCCAGCGGCACGTCGGCCGCGAACTGGTGCGGGAACTTGTCCTGCTGGACGTAGAGGTCCTCTCCGCCATCCTCGAGCTTGACCGGTGCAGCCAGCGCAGGCGGCAGCGTAGAGCCGGGGAACTTGCCCGTCAGGTCGAGGGCGCTTTCGCCCCGGTCCGGTGCAAACGCGGCAACGAACACGAGCGCCTTCACATGGGGCAGGCCGTTGGCCGCAGCGGAGATGACGGCGCCGCCGTAGGAGTGGCCGACCAAGATGACCGGGCCGGCGACGGAGCGGGTCAGCGAGGCAACATAGCCGCCATCGCTGGCCACGCCTCGCAGCGGGTTCGCGGCAGCGATGACGGGGTAGCCCAGTTTGGTCAATTCGGCAACGACGCCGTTCCAGCTCGACGAGCCGGCGAAGGCACCATGAACCAGCACGATGGTCGGCTTGAGAGTGGCGGCCGGCGTTGGAGCGACCGCGAGGGCCATGGCACCAGCGGCGATGGAGAGCTTGATGAGGTTCAGCATGGAACGTTCTTTCATAAGGTGCCGCCTAGCGACGGCGTTGGAGGAAACTGCAAAGCTGGATCTACGCGAGCCACGTCCTGCGCATCGGCGCCGACGCCCTCCAGATGTGTCGCACCTGCAGCGCGATGCCCAGCAGGTAGGCGAGGAAGACAAAGCCGAAGAGCCGTTGCAGGCTGGGATCGTCGGGGCCGGTGAAGAGCGGGGCGCCGACGGGGATGCGCGTGAACGTCTCGTTGAGCGCCGGGATCATGTGGAAGAAGAGCGTGCTGGAGTACCCCAGTGTCTCGACGTAGGTCGCCGCGCGGCTGGTGTCTCGCTGGCGGCCCGCGGCCACGGCCACGCCCAGCACGACGAGCGTCACCAGCGCCAGGCTGTGTGCGACGTTGAACCCGCCGTGCCTGAGGATGCCCAGGCTGGTGACGCAGGCCAGCGCCGTGCAGACGATGTAGGTCTTTCCCAAGGCGAGGTCGGTGCCGATGCGGCCGAAGCGCAGCGTCATGGCAAAGCCGCTGAAGACGGCGACGAGGGCGATGCCGGTGTGCACGGCACCGAGGGCGGAAAGTCCAAACATGATGAAACCTTTCAGGAAGTGAGCCTGGAGGGCAGAGGTATCGGGGCCGCTCGGTGGCTCGATGGGCGAGCGTCTCCGCTCGATCAGGCCGAGGCGATGAAACGGTCGAGCCGGGCGACGTCGAGCACGGCCGACAGGCCTGTGCGCAACCGGGCAATGGGCGTTTCGTCGTCGAGCGCGGCGTTGCGGCAGGCAAACCAGGCCAGGATCTCCGCGGCGTCCATTGCGCCCGCCAGTTCCTCGGCGACCACCGAGACGTCCGCACGTGGCGTGCAGCCATCGGCATGCAGCTGGAAGGCCGGTAGCCACCGTTGCGAGCCCTGCGTGATGCTGCGCAGGCGGTCGCCGCGCAGCAGGTCATCCAGCTCCTGCGGCTGCCATCCCTGCTGCCGCCAGCGCTCGCGCAACCGCGCCTCCGGAATGAGCCCGCCTTCCGGGGCGAGCCTTTGCGTCATCAGGCCGAAGAAGTCGTCACCCGATGTCTGCGTGGCAGGGGTGCGGCGGGGGCAATGGGTGGCGTCGAAGCACATGGCCTGAGTCCTGGTCGGTGGTATTCCCGAAGGCTAGGCACACGCAACACAACGCGCGCCTCCCACATGGCAGCGCCGGCCTCTTCCATTCGGATGGTGTCGGCCGCGCGAACCGGTCCCACATTCGTCAAGCGTTTCATGGCTGGAGTGCGCGATGTCCTGGCGTTTGGAGCTGTCACGATTTATCCAGGGCCTCCCGAGGTTCGGCGAACTGCGCCTGGGCGTCACCTACATGCTGGAGTCGAGCCGTGCGTGACGCCGCGTCCGGCCTGAATGCCGTGAGCCTCAGTGCCTCGGGCAGTCACGGCAATTTCCCCGCCATGGACCCTCAGGCGTGCGCATCCACAGTGCGCTACGTCTTTGAACTGATCTGGCCGCAGGCTCGCATTGAATGCCGCGCGAGCGAGATGGGCTGCCTCGTAGACGTCTGTCAGGGCGGACTGCACCATGCCGTGAACGTGCCCTGGGCGCTCGTCGAGTTCGATCAAGGCCTCGTCTTGGTGCGAGCCGTCTACAGCGCAGGCCTCCCGCTTGTGCTCCAGCGAGCCGCCGCGGCGTTGTCGTTGTCGCTTTGACACCTGGTCGGGAGCAACATCCCGTGCTCGGAAGCGATCCCTGCGCGCGGCAGGTACGATTCGGTCTGTTGTCTTGCGGCCTTGATGTCACGCGCTTCCATGGTTATGACTTCGGAAAGTCAGGTCTACGTTTTCGACGGCTTCACGCTGGATGTGGGCCGTCGCTCGTTGTCGCGAGGTGATGAGGACGTGGTGCTCGGCAGTCGGGCGCTGGATCTGCTCATCGCGCTCGTGGAGCAGGCCGGTGAAGTGCTGAGCCGCGACCACCTGGTTTCGCGCGTCTGGCCGAGCACTTTCGTCGAGGAATCCAGCCTGCGCGTGCACGTTGCCGCGCTGCGTAAGGCGCTGGATGACAGCGCCACCGGGCGTCGCTACATCGCCAACGTGCCGGGCCGCGGCTACAGCTTTGTCGGCCAGGTCAGCCGCCAGCGCCGTGGCCCAGAGGCGTCGCCGGCCGAGGTCGAGCGGTCCATGCTCCCGCCGCTGGCGGGGCGCGAATCGACACTGGCCACGTTGGCCACGATGCTGCAGCGCTGTCCGGTGGTGAGCATCGTCGGCCCCGCTGGCATGGGCAAGACCAGCACGGCCCAGCGTGCGTTGGCACTCAACGCACCGGGCTTCTCCCGCGGTGCCCGCTGGGTCGACCTCTCCCAGGTCCGCGGGGGCGGTGTCGTCGCACACGTGTCCGGCGCGCTGGGCTGGCCCGGCGCAGACCTGCCCCGGCTCATTCCGACCCTGCGCGATACGGACTTGCTGCTCGTACTGGACAACTGTGAGCACGTGTTGGAGGAAGCGGCTGCGCTGGCCGAAGCCATCGCGGCCCAAGCGCCGCGGCTGCGGCTCATCTGCACCAGCCGCGAGCCGCTGAACGTGGCGGGTGAGCACGTGCTGCGGCTGGAGCCGCTGGCCGCTGCGCCAGGCACGGTGAGGACGCTGGCCGAAGCGCTGCAGTCGCCTGCAGTCGCCCTGTTCGTCGAGCGCGCAAGGGCGGCGTCCGACAACGTGGTGTTCGACGACACCGACGTGCCGGACCTGCGCGAGCTGTGCCGCCAGCTCGACGGCGTACCGCTCGCTCTGGAACTCGCCGCGTGGCGGATGCCCGCCGTGGGCCTGAAAGGGCTGCTCACACGACCCGACGACTGGCTGCTGCTGCTGACCCGCGGGCGCCGCGGTGCCCAGCTGCGACACCAATCGTTGCGGGCCGCCATCGACTGGAGCTATGGCTTGCTCGACGACCTGGAGCGACGCGTGTTGCGCAGTCTCGCGGTCTTCGAAGCACCGTTCTCGCTGACCAGCGCGGTGGCCGTGGTAGAGCGGTCGCAAGGTGCGGTCAGCATCGAGGATGCCGTGCTGCGGCTGGTGGACAAGTCGCTGCTGCAGCCCTGCCCGCAGGGCTGCGAGCTGGACGACGGTACCTGCTACCGGCTGCTGAACACGACGCGCCTGTACGCGATGGAGCGATTGGCAGAGCTACCGGAAGCCGGCGGCGTCCGGGCGCGACATGCGCTGGAGGTGCAGCGTCTCGCCAGCCGCCCTTCGGCAAGGGTTGCGGCCGCGATGTGAATCGTCGTGAATCCGCGGCGAGGCACGATCCAGCCGCTGGGCAATGGCTTAAGGTCCGGCGCTTCACACGACAGGAAAGAAAACCTTGGCTGCTGTTCATGACACGCCCGACATCGGCTCCAGACTGGATCACTTGCCGCTGACGTGGTTGCACGGCTGGCTAGTGCTGGTGTGCACGCTCGCCATGACGGTGACCATCAGCGAGATGTCGCTGAGCGGTGCCTTGTCGGCCATCTTCTCCAGCGGCGCGAACAAGGCGTCGTCCGGTGAGCTGTCGGCGCTGCTGTCCTCCGTCTACGTGGGCGCCGTCATGGGTGCACCGCTGTTCGGCTGGCTGGCCGACCGCATCGGGCGCCGGGGCGTGCTGATCGGTGTGCTGCTCTGGATCGCCGCCACGTCGCTGGCGGCCGGCTTCACGCACGATATCCTGCAGCTGACCGTCTGCCGCGGCTTGTCCGGCCTGGCTCTCGGCGTGCTGCCGCCGCTCGTCGTTTCGCTACTGGCCGAAGTGCTGCCGCCCAAGCAGCGCGGTGTGATGACGTTCTGGTGCATCGGGCTGTCGACCGTGGGCCCTTTCTGCACGCTGATGTTCCTGCGGGCCATGGCCACCTCCACCTGGCACGGCGGGGAGTCCTGGCGGCTGACCTTCGGCGTGCTGGCCTTGCTGTGCGTGCTGACCGCCGGCGCCGCCGCGCTGCTGCCGGAGTCGCCGCGTTTTCTCGCCGTGCGTGGCCGCATCGCCGCAGCCGTGCAGGCGCTGGGTCGCTTCGAGCGCTCCCGAGTGCTGCCGTGGCAGGGCACGAAGCGGCGCGCGACGGCAGCGGTGGCCGGCTTGCAGCAGGAACGCCCCAAGCACCTCGTGTATGCGCTGTTCGCGCTGAGCCCGTGGGCCACGTCCTCGTTTCCCATCCTGTCGGGCGCGATTCTGACGCAGCGCGGCTTCGCGCTGAACGATGCGCTGATGGTGGTGAGTCTGTCCATGGTCGGCCCCATGGCGGGCAACCTCGTCAGCTCCATGAGCCTGGACCGCATCGACCGGCGACACGGCCTGGCCGCCTGTTCGGTGGTGCTGGCGCTGTCGGGGGCGATGTTCGTCTCGTCCGATGTCTCGTGGCAGGTGCTGACCGCGGCCACGGTGTTCGGCATGGCGACGTCCATCTACCTGTCGACGCTGAACCTGTACGCCGCTGAACTCTTTCCGACCGAAGGCCGGAGCCGGCGCCTGGCGAGCGCGTGGGCGCTGAACCGCATCGGCGCTGCGGTGGCGCCGCTGCTGCTGGTGCCGCTGTTGCACAACCAGGGCGCCGAGGCGATGTTTGCCGTCGTCGCGTGCACCATCGTGGTGGCGTTGGGCCTCACCTACCTCTCACCGCGCGGCCGGCAGCGGCAGGCGGTGACTTAGCCGCCCATCAGCTCGCGAGCCAGTCGCAGGTCGCGCGTCGCGAAGCCTTCGTTAAACTTGGCGTAGACCGACTGCAGCATCGCGAGGCCTCCCGTGGCATGGCCCCAACGCCGGGCCAGCCGCGCCGTGCTGATGGCGACGCGCAGCTCCCACCCCAGCGCACCTTGGGCGCGTGCCAGGGCCAGCGCATGTTCCAGCAATCCGGTTGCAATGGCATGAGCGTCCGGCCCGTCGGCCGCGGCCGTGTGCTCCGCGCGCAGGCGGATGATCTCCGGTGCACACCATCCCACGGCGCCGGTCTGCGCACGCACGAAAGTGTCGGCGCAAAGGCTCGCCTGCTCGAAGGTGCCGAGATGGTCGCGGTACTTGGTCTGCTGGCCGTTCGGCAATGTCTTCAGCGCTTCGGCATGGGCCGGACGCGAGGCGCCGCCGGCATCCAGCACCACCTCGATCAGGCGTCCCCAGGCTTGGTAGTACGGAAACTCGTATCGGTCGGCCTGTTGCACCAGGCGCGCGGCCCAGCCGGCGCAGGCCCGCGGGCGACCGCACCACAACGCGATGGGAATGGCGGCGAGGGCCAGGCCCTGGCAGATGGACGGCGGCGCATCCTGCTCTGCAAACGACAGGCACTCCTCGACCATTCGCCAGGCCTGGTCGGGACGACCTTCGATCCAGTGGATGCGGGCCAGCACGATGCGCATCGACACATCCACGCTGACCGGCGACGGTGTGTAGATCAACGGGATCCGCCGGTCGGCCTGTGCCAGCACGCCTGCGGCGAGTGTCCGCGCGGCGGCGTGATCGCCGAGGAAGTGCAGCGACTGTGACCGTGTGCGCCGGGCCGTCAGGTCGATCACCCAGTCGGCGTGATCCAGCTGCTGGATGTCGCGCGTGCGGGTCAGCGATTCCCGATAGTTGCCATGCTGGAAGCTGTTGGCCCACAACGCCACCAGCGCCCCCAGCTGCGCGGCCGCCGAGCCGGGGAATGCGCTGATCTTCAAGGCCTTGGCCAGCGTGGCAATGTGATGCGGTTCGTCCGTGATGACCCGCAGTTGGCCGAAGGCCGGGAAGGTGTGCATCCGCACGGCCAGTTCGGGCCGCGGCGGGTCGAGCCGGTTCACTTCGCTCAAGGCGCGGCGGGCGAAGTCGTCGAAGCCGGCGAAGAGGCCGGTCTGTTCGGCCAGCTGGAGCACGGCCACCGTCAGCTCGGTGCCGAGCAGCGAGTCGCCCGCATCCGAGAATGCCCAACCCAGCGCATGACGCACGTCCTCGATCCATACGCCGTGCGCGCGGCGCCACTCGACCTTGCCCATCGAGTTCCACTGCTTCTCGGCCACCTCGAGCAATTGCATCAGCGCGTGCGCATGCCGCGTGCGCGCGCTCCGGTACTCCGGCGTGGCGGCGCGCTCCAGTTGTCCGCTCGCGTAGGCTCGTGTCATGTCGGGCATGCGGTACAGCAGGTTGTCCCCCACCTGCAGCGTCATCAGCAGGGACTTGTCGGCAAGGTCCAGCACGGTGTCCAGTGCCTCGGCCCGTGGCCCACCGGCGACGGCGACGGCGGTGTCCAGTTCGAAGCTGCCGCGCAGGCACGCCAGCGCACGGAAGGCGCGCTGTTCATCGCCCTGCAGCAGGCGGTAGCTCCAGTCGAGCACGGCCTCCAGCGAACTGTGCCGGTCGGCCTGGTCGTCGGCGCTGAGGCTCAGCAGTTCGGGCCCGAGCTGCGCGGCGATGTTGGCCATGCCCAGCCGGCAGGCGTGTGAGGCCACCAGCGTGATGCCGAGCGGGCTGCCGTCGAGCCGCCCGCAGAGGGCTGTGGCGTGCTCGATGTTGTCGGACGTCGGCGCAAATGCGGCGTCGCGCGACTGAGCCACGTGGAAGAACAGCTGCACCGCGGGATAGGTCATCGCGAGCCACAGCGGCAGCGCCGCCGCACCGGGCGGCGATGCCAACGGCGCGAGCCGGTGCACCCACTCGCTCTTGGCACGCAGCGGCTCGCGGCTCGTCACCAGGATCAGGATTCCGGGCACCGAAGCCGCCAAGTCTTCCGCCAAGCTGGCGGCGGCGTCGATGACCGTCTCGCAGCTGTCCAGCACCAGCAGCATTTGCCGGCCGGCCAGCCGTTGCCGGAGGTCTTCGCGCGACACGCCGTGCGAACCCTGCATTCCCAGCGCCAGGCCCAGCTCGGCTTCCAGCACCTCGCCAGCGCTGAGCCGCGCTAGGTCCAGGAAGCAGATGCCACCGGCCAGCGTCGCTGACAGCCGCCGTGCCACCGCCACGGCGAGCGTCGTCTTGCCGAGCCCGCCCGGTCCCACCACGGACACCAACCGCCGCTCGGTCAGCGTCTTCGCCAGCGTGCCGGCCACTTCATCGCGCCCGACGAAATGTCGAGGCAGATCGGGCAGCGAGACGTGGGCCGGCGCGTGCGGCCGAGCCCCCGTGGCCGGCGCGGCATCGCCGTGTGGATCCGGTTCGTGGAAGTGCCCGTTCATGTGACGCTTTTCAGCAGCGTCCGCGCCGCCACCAACTCCGGGACGGCACTGCCATCGTCGATGGAAGAGAGCAGGGAACGCAGCGTCGCCAGGGCGCCGGGCACGGCGCCGTTGTCAGTGGCCATGGCGGCCATGCTCAGCGCGATCCGCAGCATCCAGAATTTCGCGCGCTGTGTCCCGGCCAGCTGCAACGCCTGTTGCAACCGCGCCGAGGCAGAGCCCGGCGCGTCGTGGTGTTCGTCGAGCGCCACCAGGCGCATCACCTCGGGCGCACACCAGCCCACCGCGCCCTGGTCGACGCGCGCCTGCGTCGCCGCCGGAGGGCGCGATGGCCGGATCGTTGCCACCATGTCGCCCAGCGGCGGGCAGCCGGCCATGGCCGCATCGACCGCGCTGCCGGGCAGGATCGCTTCACCCGCCAATGCGCGGCTGAATGCCTGGGCATATGCCAGCCAGTAAGCCAGGCCCTTGCGCTCCGACAGGCCGCGCAACTCCTGTACCCACTGGTCTGCCAACGCTGCATCGCCCCGCCAGATCGCCATGGGCACGGCAGCCATGCCCAGCACCTGGCAGCGTGCGAAGACATGTGCGTTGGCGCTGCCGTCAAGCGCCTCTGCCAGCGTTCCCCATGCGGGGCCGAAGTCTCCTCGCAACCACTGGATGCGCGCCAACTGGACACGCATCGAGACGCCGAAGGGCACCTCGCTGAGGAACTGCCGGCCCACACGCGCGCCGTTGAAAGCGATGACCCGCCAGGCCAACGGCTCGGCAGCGTCGTGGTCTCCCAGTGAATGCAGGCACAGCGCCGAGATGCGGTCGGAGATGGCGATGGACAGCGGCTCGAACCGGCCGGTGGCGAGCTGGCGGATTTCCTGGCAACAGTCGAGCGACAGCCGGTAGTCACCCTGGCCATAGGATGTCGTGCTCATGCCGAAGAGCGCCTCGATCCTCTCGTCATCCGATCCGAGAATCCCCAGCAGCTGGCGGACGCGTGAGAAAACGGCCGGGTAGTGCCAGCTGCCCTCGGGCACGTAACCCATCATGAAGGTCGCGGCGACGCGCAGCGGCAGCTCCAGAACCTCCCGATCGACTCCCGCCCGGGGAAGCTTGGTCAAGGCTATCTCGATGTAGCGCAGGTATTCCTCCACCATGCCGACATCGCAGTAGGTGCGCTTGGCGAAAGCGGTCAGCTGGATGCCCAGGCCCAGGTCGCGCTCTTCGATCAGCGCCCATTCGATCGCTGCCCGCACGTCGGCGATGGAGGAGCCCAGTGCCGGCGACCAATGGTATTGCGACATGCCGGCACCGGCCTCCCGGGCGCGCTGCAAGCCTTCGACGATGAACGTGGCATGCCTACGATGGACCGCCGGTGTGTCGTCACTGGCGGCCAGTCGCTTCTCGGCGTACAGCCGGGTGATGAAGAGCAGGCGGTTCAGCTGCCGGTCTTCGTCCGCCGAATCGTGCACGATGAGGGACTTCGCGCTCAGGCTGAGCACGTCCTCGATGATGCGCTGCCGGCTCAATTGGGCGCTGGTGGCGATCGCCACCGCACCGTCCAGGTCGAAGGCGCCGCGGAACACCGACAACCGCTGCAGCACCAGACGCTCGCTGTCGCTGAGCAGGTCATAGCTCCAGTCCATCACCGCCTGCAGCGTACGGTGGCGGGACAGCGCCGTGCGCCGGCCGCGTGTGAGCAACTCGAACGCGTTCTCCAGCCGGCGCAGCAGGCCCTGCACGCCCAGGCTGTCCACACGCGCCGCAGCCAGTTCGATGGCCAGCGGGATGCCGTCCAGGAAGCCGCACAGCTGGCGCACTGCGCCGGCGTGCACGTCAGTCAGCTCGAAGGAATCGCAGTTGGCCTGGGCGCGTTCCACGAAGAGCTGGATGGCCGGGTAGGCGAGCAGGTCCTGCAGGTCCAGCGGCTCGTCGGCCGCGGGCAGTGCCAGCGGCGGCAGCTTGAACACCCACTCGGCTTCGATCTCGAGCGGCTCGCGGCTGGTGGCCAGGAAGTGGACGCCGGGGCAGGTGCGCATCAGCCGGTTGACGAGCGTTGCTGCGGCGTCGATCACGTGCTCACAGTTGTCCAGCACGAACAGCATCTGCTTGTCGCGCAGCGAAGCTTCCAGCACGGCGAGCGAGTCTCCCGGGGACACGATCAGTCCCTGCGCCTGGCCCAATTCGGCAGCCACCAGGGCCGGGTCCGACAGATGCGACAACTCGACGAGGCAGGCGCCATCGGCAAAGCGTCGGCTCAGTCCTTCCGCAACGGCCAGGGCCACGGTCGTCTTGCCCATGCCGCCGGCGCCCACGATGGACACCAACCGCTCGCGGGCCAGTAGTTCGGCGATCTGCACGATGGTCTGCTCGCGGCCGATCGGGCGGGTCAACCTCGGCGGCAGGGACTGTGCAGCGGGCGAGACGGTGGCCGCCCATTCGGTGCCGGGTGGCGGCGCGGCTCGCTGACCGCCGACGTGATCTGGCGAGGACCTCGTCTCCCCGACGAACGCATAGCCGCGGCCGGGCACATTGGCGATATAGCGCGAGCCGTCCACGCCGTCGCCCAACACCTTGCGCAGCGCCGAGATGTGCACCCGCAGGCTCGTCTCTTCCACCACCGTGTGGGGCCAGACGCGGGCGACCAGTTCATCGCGGCTGTACAGCCGCCCGGGTTGTTCCAGCAGCACGGCCAGGAGCTGCAGCGCCCGGCTGCCCACGCGCACCGGGCCGCGGTCGTCGCTGATCTCGCGCAGCGTCGGGTCGTAACGGAAGGGGCCAAACGCGATGGCCGCCGGTGCGGCGCCGGGTCGGGCCTCCACGACCCCGCTAGAGCTCATACCTGAGGTTCGCCATCACGGTCCGCGGGGCGTTGTAGTACGCCGCGTCGATGCCCAATGGCGGGATGCGGTTGCGAGCCAGCGCGTAGGCGCGGTCCGTGGCATTGCGAACGCGCAGCGACACCTGCCAGCGTCCGCTGTCCGGGGCGTAGTTCAGTGCGAAATTGACGTACGTCTGGCGCGGCGCGCGCAGGGCCGCGGTGTTGGCTGCATCGATGAACTGCGGCGCGATCAGCTGTAGCCACGCATCGGCGCTCAGCAGCCCGCCTGCCGAGCTGGTGCGCCCCTTCAGCCCCAGCGCGGCGCTCCAGCGAGGGGCATAGGGCAACTCGTGACCGCTGAAGTCGCTGGCGGCAGACCCGCTGGGATTGAGGAAGCTCTTGAAGCTGGAGCGCAGCCACTCCAGCGAGCCGGTGGCGCTGATGGCCGAGGTCAACCCTTGTTCGGCCTCCAGGTCCAGCCCATAGGTACGGGCCTTGGCGGCGTTCAGGAAGACGGAGTCCGCCACCAGCGAACCGTTGACGGTGGTGCCGCCCAGCGAGGCCAGATAGTCCTGATAGTCGTTGTAGAACGCTGCGACGCTGAAGTTCAGCCGGCGCGGTGCGGAGCGCAGTTTCACGCCGGCTTCGTAGGTCGTGACCTTCTCGGGATGGGCTGCCACGCCCGCCGAGATCAGCGACTCCGCCGCGCGGTTGAAGCCCGCGAACTTTTCGCCGCGGGCCACGCTCGCGTACGCCAGCGTCGTCGGCGTGGCGTTGAAGTCCAGCCCGACGCGGGGCAGCAGTCCGCCCTCGCTGGTGTGCAGGTCGGGTGCGTCGTAGACCTGTTGCGTGGGCACGAACTGGGCGTTCGTGCGCCAGAAGGCATTCGCGGCGTCTTGCCGGGCGTGGTACGCGCGCAAGCCTAGGGTGGCCGAGAGCCGTTCGCTCAGGCGCGGGTGGGCTTGAGCGTAAAGGCCTACATCCTGGGTCTGCTGGTCGGTGAGAGCCTGCGTGTAGCCCGGTGCCGCGGCGGCCACCGGGAAGGACATGACGTAGCGGTTGAAGTGGAAGCGATCTCGCACCAGCATCGCGCCGGCTACCAAGTCCAGGCCGTCACCACGCAAGGTCACCTGCAACTCCTGCGAGAAGGTGCGCTGGCGCACCTGCTGCGAGATCTCGTAGCGTTCCACTTCGAGGCCGCTCCAGTCGGCCACGGTGGGGTCGTCGGTGTAACCCCGAGACGACGTGATGGACCGCAGCTTGGTCCCGGCCGCCACGTCCCACTCGACCGTCGCTGAAGCACCGCCCGCCTTGCGCTTGAACGCGCCGGCGTCCGACGCGTTGAACGACACGCGCGGCGCTGCACCAGGGTGGTTGAGCGGGAAGTTGATCGTGTTTGTGTCCGAGCGGTCCAGCAGGTGGTCCACAGCGAAGACGATGTGGGCTGACGGTCCCATGAGCACCTTGACCTTGGCGCGGAACTGCGTGGCGTCGAGCTTGTTGATGTCCTCGTGCCGAGCAGCGTTGTAGGCGAAGCCATCGTTGCTGCGACGCGAGATGGCCAGGGAGGCGCTGAGGTCAGGCGTCAGTTTGCCGGCGAACAGCCCGCGCGCCTCGCGCTGGCCCAGGTTGCCCACGCCTACACCTATCCATGAGCCTGCGATCTCATCGGGGTCGGCAGACACCAGCTTGACCGCGCCGGCCGTCGAGTTCTGCCCGTACAACGTGCCCTGTGGGCCGCGCAGTACCTCGTAGCGCACGACGTCGGGCAAGTCCCACAACGCCGTCGCATAGCCGCGCAGCAGCGGCACGTCGTCCACATAGATGCCAACCGCCTGCGCCATGGCGGGTTGGGACACGCCCACGCCGCGCAGGCCGACGGTCTGCGGCATGTTGCTGTAGCCGTTGGGCACGGCCATGCCGGCGACGATGCCGACCAGGTCGTTGAGCTGGAAGAGTCCCTTCTTCTCGATGTCTTCCTGCGAGATGACGGCCACCGACACGGGGACCTTGTCCGCGGTACCCGGCATGCGCTCGGCGGTGATAAGGACGGGCGGCAGCACGTTCTCCGCCTGCGCCTGGACGGCCTGCGAACCCAAGGCCACGGCGACCGGCAGCAGCACGCGGGCGGCGCGATGCATCGCACCGGCTTGACGGTCTTCGGCCTCGACTCCCCCAACAACGAACATGCGAACCTTCCTCCGCGCGACGGGAATGCGCGCGGTGGAATCATCAACGGGGTCGAGCCGGGCGGGCGTGAATCCGCGTGAATCTTCGCGAAGCCCTCAGGCGGGCGCGAGTCGATCTGCCTGGAAGCGGCGGCCCGCCGGACCGGTGCGACGGCGAAGCGGCCGGTGGTCTGGCGCAAAACCGTCGGCCACCGGGTCCAGCAGGCCGCGGCGCTTGGCGATGTCCGCCGCCGCCGTGCGCGTGCGAGCGTCCAGCTTGTCCAGCAGCGCCTTGACATGCGTCTTCACGGTGCCGCAGCCGATGTTCAGTTCGGCGGCGATGGCCTTGTTGCACAGGCCGGTGGCCATCAGGCGCAGCACATCGATCTCGCGAGGCGTCGGCAGGTCCTGCGCGACCGTGTCGGCCAGGCGCTGTACCACGCTGCCCTGAAGGTAGCGTTGCCCGCGGGCCAGCGCCATCACGGCGTCGACCAACTGCTCGGGCAGGCAGTCGTGCGTCAGGTATCCCTTCACGCCGCGCTCGAGCGCGGCGCGGATGCTCAGTTCGCCGTCCAGATGGGACAGCACCAGCACGGCCGGCGCCGACGGGCCGCGGTGCAGCGCCGCGGCAATGCCCAGGGGCAGGTCGGTGACGAGCACATGCACAAGCGCTGTGTCGCCACCGGCCGGGCCGACGGTGGCCGTTCGTTGCTCGTCGACCTGGAAACGACTGTCCGCGCCCAGCGTGGCCACGATCCCGCGGTTGACGAGCGGTTCGGAGTGGGTCACCCGGACACGGGTGGCAGTGTGCATCGGCATGGTCTTCTCCTGGGTTGGGCTCGGGCCCGGCACGGCCATGTTCTGCATGCCGGCGCGCCATGACCAGTGAAGCGACGTGAAGCGTTGCGAGCACGGCGCTTCACGCCGGCCTTCACACCGCCCTTGACGACGAATCGCGCCGATTCACTCGCGCTTCACGCCGCCATCGTCCAACCTTCAGGCCGTCAAACACAGGTCGGGAGTTCCACATGAGTCAACGTCTCAAGAGCAAGGTCGCTCTCATCACCGGCGCCAGTTCCGGCATCGGCCACGCCACCGCACTGCTGTTCGCCGCGGAGGGTGCGAAGGTCGTCGTGGGGGCGCGCCGCGACGCCGAGCTGAAGGACCTGGCCTGCGAGATCGACGCCCGCGGCGGCACGGCGCTGTCGCTTGCCGGCGACGTGCGCGACGAAGCCTATGCCCAGGCGCTGGTGGCGCTGGCCGTGCAGCGCTTCGGTCGATTGGACGTGGCCTTCAACAACGCCGGCACGCTGGGCGAGGCGGGCACGTCCACCGGCGTGTCGGCGCGCGGCTTTGCCGACGCGCTGGCAGTCAACCTCACAGGCGGCTTCCTCGGTGCCAAGCACCAGATCGCCCAGATGCTGAAGAACGGTGGTGGCTCGGTCATCTTCACGTCCACCTTCGTCGGCTACAGCGCGGCGTTCCCGGGCGTGGCGGCCTACGCGGCAAGCAAGTCGGGTCTCATCGGGCTCACGCAAGCGCTGGCGGCCGAGTTCGGCCCGCAGGGCGTACGCGTGAACGCGCTGCTACCCGGCGCCGTCGATACCCACATGTACCGCGACATGAACGACACGCCCGAGTCGCAGGCCTTCATCACCGGGCTGCACGCACTCAAGCGCGTGGCCACGCCGGAGGAACTGGCCCGCTCGGCCCTCTACCTCGCGTCGGACGACTCGTCCTTCGTGTCGGGCACCGCATCGCTGGTCGATGGCGGCCTGTCTATCACACGCACCTGAATTCCCCAACCGCAACCACCAAGGAGTTTGCATGTTCTCTTCCTCCAAGTACCTGCTCGGTACCGCGCTGCTGGCCGCCGCGCTCATGGCCACGCCGCACGCGATGGCGCAGCCCAAGCCTTATCCCGCCACGTTCAAGTTGCAGGACATTGCCACCAACGGCACGACGCTGCACGTCCGCGTCGGCGGCAGTGGCCCGGCCGTGGTACTCATCCACGGCTTTGGCGACACCGGCGACATGTGGACGCCGTTGGCCATCGAGTTGGCCAAGAACCACCGCGTTGTCGCGCCCGACCTGCGTGGCATCGGTATGTCGGCGAAGCCCGAGGACGGCTACGAGAAGAAGAACCAGGCCAAGGACATCCGCGGCGTGCTGGACGCGCTGGGCATCGACCAGGCGGACGTCGTGGGGCACGACATCGGCGTCATGGTGGCCTACGCCTACGCCGCTGCGTACCCGACCAAAACGACGCGGTTGGTCGTGATGGACGCACCGCCCCCCGGAATTCCGCCGTGGGACGAGGTCGTCCGCAACCCCAAGCTTTGGCATTTCGACTTCTACGGCAAGGACGTCTTCCGCCTCGTGCAGGGGCGTGAACGCATCTTCCTGGACCGCTTCTACAACGACTTCGGCGGCCAGCCCGAGAAGATCGACGAAGGCACCCGCAACCACTATGCGCAGCTCTACGCGCAGCCCGGTGCCATGAAGGGCGCACTGTCGCAGTTCCAGGCCTTTCGCCAGGACGCGAAGGACAACCTGGAGTCGATGAAGACCAAGCTCACCATGCCCGTGCTGGCCATCGGGGGCGAGAAGTCGTTCGCCGGGCTGGAAGCCGTGGCGATGCGCAACGCGGCCACCAACGTCACGGAGCTCGTCGTCCCGCGCGCCGGTCACTGGTTGATGGAGGAAGAGCCGGCCGCGATCGTCCAAGGTGTCAAGGATTTCCTGTCGAAGTAGACGTAGCCCCATGACAGTCCTGCGGCGGATCGCGGGACGACTTCATCGCCCGCCAGCTGTGCGGGCGCAAAGCCTGATTCCCCACTCCCATCTTCAAGGATTTGCCCATGAACAACCCCTTTCACATCCGCCTGGCGGTCGTCTATCACAGCGGCTACGGCCACACGGCGCGGCAGGCGCAGGCCGTGGCACGCGGGGCTGATGCCGCTGGCGACGTCGACGTGACGCTGGTGCCGACGGACGACGTCGAGCGGCACTGGGATCTTCTGGCCCAGGCCGATGCCATCGTCTTCGGCGCGCCGACCTACATGGGCAGCGCGTCGGCACAGTTCAAGGTATTCATGGACGCCACGTCGCGCACCGTGTTCGCCGCGGGCGGCCTGTGGCGCGACAAGGTCGCAGCCGGTTTCACCAATTCCGCCGCGCGCTCGGGCGACAAGCTGGCCACACTGCAGCAGTTGGTCATCTTCGCCGCTCAACATGGAATGCACTGGGTCAACCTGGGCCTGCCGCCCGGGCACAACAATTCCAAGTCCACTGAAGAGACCACCAACCGGCATGGCTTCTTCCTCGGCGCAGCCGCGCAGTCCAACGCCGACGAAGGCCCCGACGTTGCCCCGCCACCGGCCGACCTGCTGACGGCCGAGTACCTGGGCAAGCGCGTGGCCACCGTCGCGCGGCAGCTGGTGGCCGGCCGCGCCGCCGTGGCGTGAGGACGGCATGGTCATCCCGTTGAAGCGTGCTGTTCCCGATACATGGCGACGCCTCGCGTTGCTGAGCCTGCTGCTGCCTTACCTGTTCAGCGGCGTGCTGAAGCTGCTGGACTTCGCTGGCGCCCAGGCCGAGGTGGCCGGACTGCTCGGCGATGTGGCGACGGCGCCGATCACGGCTGCGGTCATCGCTCTGCAGCTCGGCGGCAGCGCGCTGCTGCTGCGCGGCGGACGGTGGGCATGGCTGGGCGGACTCGCATTGGCGGCCTTCACGCTGGCCGCTACCTTCCTGGCGCACCGCTGGTGGGGGCTGCCATCGGGGCCGGGCCGCTCGCAGGCGTTCAACGGCTTCTGGGAGCATATCGCGCTGGTCGGCGCGCTGCTGTACGCGGCGTTGATGGAGCCCGAGGCGTGAGATCGGGTCAGCTCGCGCTGCTGGCGCTCGCAGCGGCCTGTGTGGACACCTGCGGGTTCATCGGCCTGTTCGGGCTGTTCACCGCGCATGTGACGGGCAACTTCGTGCTCATCGGGGCGGAGCTGTCCAATCGACACGTGGACATCCTCGCCAAGTCCCTCGCGCTGCCAGTGTTTGTCGGCAGCGTCGTGCTGGCCAACCAGGCCGAGGTCCTGATGCGCCGCCATGCGATCGCCGCCGCGACGTGGCTGCTGGTCGTAGAAAGCCTGCTGATCGCCATGGCTGCGCTCGTGCCGCACTGGACGGGCATGCCCCACGAACCCGACGACATGCCCTCGTTCGTCATCGGCTTTCTGCTCATCGCCGCCATCGGCGTTCAGAACGCGTTGATGCGCACCAGCCTTGCCGGTCGGGTGCAGACCACCGTGATGACAGGCAACGTCACCCAGCTCACCATCGACTTGTTGGCAATGACCACCGGACGAGCTGATGCCAGCACGCGCCTGCTCGCGTCGTCGTCATGGCCCGTCGTCGCCGCCTTCGCTGCCGGGTCCGCCCTCGGCGCGGCCGGCTACGCGTTGCTGCGCTTCGACTGCCTCTGGCTGGCGAGTGCGCTGGTGGCCGTGGCGGCATGGCTCGCGCGTTGCCAGGACGCCAAAGAGGCGAGCACCAGATCTGCCATCTGAGAGACGCCCTCGGGCGTCTGGTTTTCTATCCTGGATGAACTGCAACCCAACCCGCCGGAGAACACGATGTCGATTGCCAAAGCCGTCCCCGCCAAAGCCCTGCTCAGCCCCAGCAATCACGCGTTGGTGCTGATCGATTTCCAGTCCCAGATGGCCTTCGCCACGAAGTCCATCGACGCGATCGAACTGCGCAACAACGTGGCGCTGATCTCGCAGGCGGCCGCTGGCTTCAAGGTGCCGACAGTGCTGACAACCGTGGCCGAGAAGAGCTTCAGCGGACCGATGTTCGACGAGATCAAGCAGGCCTTCCCCGGCCACCCGGTCATCGACCGCACGTCGATGAACACTTGGGAGGACGAGCACATCGCCGTCGAGATCAACCGTCTGGACAAGAACCGGCTGGTCATGGCCGGGCTGTGGACCTCGGTGTGCATCGTCGGCCCGGTGCTGTCGGCGCTGGAGCAGGGCTTCGAACTCTGCGTGATCGCCGATGCCTGCGGTGATGTCAGCACCGCTGCCCACGACCACGCGCTGCAGCGCATGGTGCAGGCCGGCGCTCGGCCGATGACGTCGCTGCAGTACCTGCTGGAGCTGCAGCGCGACTGGGCGCGTGGCGAGACCTATGGCCTCACCACGGGCATAGCGCAGAAGCACGGCGGCGCCTATGGCATTGGCATTGCCTACGCGTCGACGATGTTCTCGGCGTCCGAGCGCGGCCACTGATCACGGACGAGGGGCTCCCGATGAAGGTCTATCTCCTGTCGCTGGGTGCCGGGCTGTTGGCCGGCTTGGTCTACGCAGTGCTGCATGTGAAGTCCCCGGCTCCGCCCGCCATCGCCTTGCTCGGCCTGCTGGGCATCGCCACCGGTGAACAACTGGGGACGTTGGTGCTGCGCATGTTGAACCGCGAGCACGTCAGCGTCACCTGGTTCAAGCAGACCTGTGTGCCCAGGATCACCGGCATCGATACCTCCCCCAAGGAGAGGCAGTCGTGAGCGCAGACCTCGTCGTCACGAACGCCCGCATCACCACGCTGAACGCGGCGCAGCCGCAGGCCCGCGCCTTGGCCGTGAAAGACGGCCGACTCATGGCGGTGGGCGACGAGGCCGACGTGGTGGCGCTGGCCGGGCCCACCACGCCGCGGGTCGATGCGCGGGGCAAGCGCCTCATCCCCGGCCTCATCGACAGCCACACCCACCTGATCCGCGGCGGACTGAGCTTCAACATGGAGCTGCGCTGGGACGGCGTGCGCAGCCTTGCCGACGCGATGGGTATGCTGAAACAGCAGGTGGACGCGACGCCGGCACCGCAATGGGTGCGCGTGGTGGGCGGCTTCAGCGAGCACCAGTTCGCCGAGAAGCGCCTGCCGACACTGGACGAACTCAACGCCGTGGCGCCCGATACGCCGGTGTTCATACTTCACCTCTATGACCGCGCGCTGCTGAATGCCGCTGCCCTTCGCGCCGTGGGCTACGGCAAGGACACGCCCAACCCACCGGGCGGCCACATCCAGCGCAAGGCAGACGGCACGCCCACCGGCCTGCTGCTGGCTCAACCCAACGCCCTCGTCCTGTATGCCACCCTGGCCAAAGGCCCGAAGCTGGACCCACGGGACCAGATCAGCTCCACGCGCCTGTTCATGCGCGAGCTCAACCGGTTGGGCATCACCTCGGTCATCGACGCCGGTGGCGGCTTCCAGAACTACCCTGACGACTACCAGATCATCGAGAAGCTCGCCGCAGGCAACGAGCTGACGGTGCGCATTGCCTACAACCTCTTCACGCAAAACAAGGGCGGCGAGAAGGGCGACTTCACTCGCTGGACCGACATGCTGCCGCCGTTGTCTGGCTCGCCCACATTCCGCCACAACGGCGCGGGCGAGATGCTGGTGTTCAGCGCCGCCGACTTCGAGGACTTCCGCGAACCTCGGCCGGATCTTCCGGCGGGCATGGAAGGCGAACTGGAAGACGTAGTGCGGCTGCTGGTGGAAAAGCGCTGGCCCTTTCGGCTGCATGCCACCTACGACGAGTCCATCGGCCGCGCGCTGGACGTGTTCGAGAAGGTCAACCGCGACACGCCCTTCGCCGGCCTGCACTGGTGGTTCGACCATGCCGAGACCATCTCGCGGTCCAACATCGACCGCGTGGCGCGGCTGCAGGGCGGCATTGCCGTGCAGCACCGCATGGCCTACCAGGGCGAGGCGTTCGTCGAGCGCTATGGCGCCTCGGCTGCCGAGGCGGCGCCACCCATCAAGACCATGCTGGACGCCGGCGTGCCTGTCGGCGCCGGCACCGACGCCACGCGCGTGGCCAGCTACAACCCGTGGGTCGGCCTGGGCTGGCTGGTCACGGGCAAGACCGTCGGCGGGCTGCAGCTGAGCGCCGAGCGCAATCTGCTGGACCGCCACGCGGCGTTGAGGCTGTGGACTCACGCCAACACCTGGTTCAGCCACGACGAGGGCCGCAAGGGTCAAATCGCGGTGGGTCAATGGGCGGACTTCGCCGTACTGTCGGCCGACTACTTCCAGGTCAGCGAAAGCGACATCGCCGACCTGTATTCGGAACTTACCGTCATGGACGGTCGTGTCGTGCATGGCAGCGGCCCCTTCGCGGACTTGGCACCGCCGCTGCCGCCCGCGAGCCCCGACTGGAGCCCTGTGCGCCGCTTCGGTGGCTACCAGCACCGCAACCCCGCGGCCGGGCTGTTCACCCGCACAGGCAATGGCGCCGGCTCGGCCTGCGGCTGCGCGAGCGCGTGCGGCGTGCACGCGCATGCCCACGCCTGGGACCGCACGGCGCCGGCCGAGGACGCCCGGAGCTTCTGGGGTGCGCTGGGCTGCTCGTGCTGGGCGTTTTGAATTCACGGCGATTCACACCACAAGTCAGCGACTTTCTTCCATGATGCCGACGCGCCATGCAACTCCGGCAGTTCGGCACCCGACATGGACTCAACCACGGCAGAGCAGGTCGCCCACGGTCAGACAACAGCCTTTGATTTCGGGCCATTCCGGTACGACCTGATCCGTCGCGAGCTCCGCGACGCCAACGGGCCTGTTCGCACCGGCAGCCGCTCGCTGCAGCTGCTGGAGGCACTGCTGCAAACGCCCGGTCGGCTCTGCAGCCGCGAGGAACTGGTCGCCCAGGTCTGGCCAAGCACGGTGGTCGAGGAGACCAGCCTTCGGGTCCACATGTCCGCACTGAGGCGGGTGCTCGGCGACGGGCAGGGCGGCGCCAGGTACATCACCAACGTGCCGGGTCGGGGCTACGCCTTCGTCGGCGAGGTGCGGGCATTCACGTCGACCTTGGCGCCGGCCGTCCAGGCGATTGACGACCCGAAGGACGCATTGCGCAAGCTGCCGCCCCTGCTCACGCGCCCCGTCGGCCGCGGCCAGGACATCGCCAGGATCGGCGAACTCCTGTCCCGGGAGCGCCTCGTCTGCATCGTCGGCGCCGGCGGCATGGGCAAGACGACGGTCGCCCTGGCCGTGGCGGAGCACCAGACACCGCTGCACGAGCAGGGATCGTTCTTCGTCGATCTCTCCATGCTGACCGACCCGGCACTGGTGGTCGTCGAGGTCGGGCAGTCCTGCGGCCTTGATGTCGCCCGTGGCGAGCCGTGGGCGACGTTGGAGAACGCTCTCAGCCGCCAGCAGGCTCTGCTCGTGCTGGACAACTGCGAGCACGTGATCGACGCCGTCGCGGCATTGGCCGACCGGTTGCTCCGCAGTTGCCCTCGATTGCGCATCCTGGCGACGAGCCGGGAGCCGTTGGAGGCCGAGGCCGAATGGGTGTTCAGGCTTCCGCCGCTGGGCGTGCCGGCACCTGATGCCCTGCTGTCTGTCGACGCTGTGTTGGACTACCCCGCCATCCAGCTGTTCGTCGAGCGTGCACGGGCGGCCTGCGCGTCGTTTGTCCTGACCAACGCCAACGTGTCGGCGATCAGGCAGCTCTGCGAGTATCTGGACGGCATTCCGCTGGCGATCGAGCTCGCCGCCGCCCGCGTGAACAGCCTGGGCGCGCAAGGGCTGCTGCTGCGCCTGGAAAGCGCCTTCGAGTTGCTGACGCGGGGGCGGCGTACCGCCATGAGCCGCCACCAGACCCTGCATGCGGTGATGAACTGGAGCTACGAGCTGCTGACCGAGACCGAACGGCGGGTGCTGCAGCGCCTGGCGGTGTTCAGGAGTGCCTTCGACCTGGAGGCCGCCGTTGCCGTTGCAGCCGGCCCCGAACTGGCCGAACAGCAGGTCATTGACAGCGTGCTGAGCCTGTGCGGGAAGTCGCTGATGGTGCTTGAGACGGGCAGCGGTGGTTCACCGCGCCATCGGCTGCTCTATGTCACCCGCCTGTTCGCCGAGCGGATCCTTGCGGCCATGCCGGAAGCTGTGCAGGTGCACCGCCGGCATGCCGTCTTCGTGCTGGGCTGCACGGTGGATTCGAACAAGGGCCGGCAGCAACTCTCCCGCTTCCGCCGCAGCGCTGCGCTGGCGTCGGCCATCGCCGAATTGCGCGCCGCCATCACCTGGGCGTTGTTGGAGGAGAACGACCTCGCGCTCGGAGTGGAGGTTGTCGCCGAGTCCATGCCGAAGTGGCACATGGCGGGCCTGTTCGAAGAGTACGGTCTCCACCTGATCGCCGCGGCCGACAAGGCCGGACGTGCCGGCGTGGCGGGCGCGCGCCTTCTCACGCGATTGCAACTGCTGCAGACCTTCCTGTCAGGCCAAACGCTGGCAGACAGCGAAAGTCACCAGCGCGGGATGGCCGTTGATCGACGCCTCGTGGACCGGTTCGACGGCCCAGGAGACAAGATCGAGGCGCTCTTCGCCCTGTGCGCGAGCGCTTTCGGTCGAGGTGACTATCTGCAGGTGTTGAGCTGCTGCGACGAAATACGGGAGCTCGCGCAAGGGAATCTGGAAATCTTGTCTGTCGCCGTGGGCGACCGGCTCACGGCGATTGCATTGCACGAGTTGGGTCAGCACGATGCCGCGGAGCGGTTGGCTCACCGGGTGATGAAGCTGGACGCCGATGGGGTCGAGTCGCGCTTTCAGAGCCCGCTGCCCTTTCAGCTCTCGATGCAGATCAGACTGGCTCGCATCCATTGGCTGCGCGGTGATTTCCGGGTGGCCTGGGCGATGGTTCAGGACATCGTCGTGAGTGACGACGAGGCTCACATCTACATCAAGATCCATCCACTTGCCTTCGCGGCGATTCCCATCGCCATCTGGCGCGGCGACATGCAGGCAGCGGCCCTGTGGAACCACCAACTGCTGAACCATTCCGTGCGCGGCAACGTGCCTTACTGGCAATCGTTCGCCCAGGTGTTCGACTGCCTTCTGGCCGGCCGGCCGCTGCTGCCCGACCGCGCCGAGGGCCAACTGCTGGCCAAGAACGCCGTGCTGATGGACATATGCGCCGGATTGCAGTTGGCCGCGCCGGACCCCATCACGCTGGCCCGAGCACGTCGGGGCGAGGTGGGCTGGTGCGCACCGGAGGTACTGCGCCTGGCCGCAATGGCGGCGCTTGATCCGCACGATGAAGCCGGCCGGGTCCGCTGTATCGCCGAACTCCGCGCGGCATTCGAGCTCAGCGTGGAGCAAGGCGCGCGTTTCTGGTCGTTGCGGATTGCCATCAGCCTCTTCGAGGTGGCTGCGGCAGGCTCCGCTGAGCGGGCGTCAGCGAGGGGCATGCTGTTGACAATAATGAACGCCATCGACGACGGTTCGGCGCAGCCGGATCTGCAGCGGGCGCGGTATCTGGCGGCAGGAGAGAGCTGCGGGTCCCAGGCCCCACACGCCTTTCAGCAGGCGCGCACGCAGGGGGCAGCTTCAGAGCAGTGAGTTCGAGTCGCTCAAGTTTCCAGTTCGATTGATGAGTTCGGCCAGCAATGCCTGTCCCCGCTGCATCGGTGGTCAGCGGCTTGTGCGTGAGCCGCGCCCGTACCTCGAAGAAAACAGCGAGTTCGAGCGTGACGCCATCGGGCGCAAGCGCAGGCTGGACTTCGGCGTCGGCGTGATCGAATATCGCGGGCTGTACAAGAATTCGGGTAAGTGAGCAGGCATGCAGGCGGCGGGCGAGAAGTTGGCCATAGCCCGGCGCCTGTGCGGTCCTCGGGGGCGAGGGCCGCGAGCTCCAGAGAGACCATGGCTGACACCCTCTGAGACGTTGCCTGGAGGCAGCCCTCAGAAACGCGCAGCTGG
>Ga0065165_1001245_pt1 | contig 29031 bp, 25 predicted proteins | sample AraplaMF_Cvi_mMF_FD_63813 | JGI IMG/M metagenome (GOLD analysis project Ga0065165, IMG submission 63813) | Arabidopsis root microbial communities from the University of North Carolina, USA - plate scrape MF_Cvi_mMF (version 2) (version 3) | ecosystem: Host-associated > Plants > Roots >... | reverse complement strand
CTTGAAAAGCTGTTAGAATTTCGTTCTTCCCTAAATCCAACGGTTTCATTTTTACATGACCACTATCCGCCTTAAAGAAAACGAGCCGTTCGAAGTCGCTATGCGTCGCTTCAAGCGCACTATCGAAAAAACCGGTCTGCTGACCGAACTGCGCGCACGCGAGTTCTACGAGAAGCCGACTGCAGAGCGCAAGCGCAAGCTGGCCGCTGCCGTGAAGCGTCACTACAAGCGCATCCGCAGCCAGCAGCTGCCGAAGAAGCTGTACTAATTCCGTTCAGCTGCCTGATCCGGTGACGGCCTGTGCCAGTCCCGGCTTTCGAGGCCTGAATATGTCGAAGCCCGCTCCGGTTGATGCCGCAGCGGGTTTTGCCTTTTTCCCTTTTCAAAAATAATACCGCGGAGAATCCATGAGCTTGAAAGCACAACTGACCGACGACATGAAAAACGCCATGCGCGCCAAAGAGAGCGAGCGCCTGGCCACCATCCGCCTCGTCCTTGCCGAAATCAAGCGCAAGGAAGTGGACGAGCGCATCGAACTGGACGATGCCCAGGTCACGGCCGTCGTCGAGAAGATGATCAAGCAGCGCAAGGATTCGATCACCCAGTTCGAGGCGGGCGGCCGCCAGGATCTGGCCGATATCGAAAAAGCGGAACTGGCGATCCTGTCGGCCTACATGCCGGCCGGCCTGTCGGATGAGGAAATCGCCGCCGAAGTTGCTGCCGCCGTCGCCGCGTCTGGCGCCGCGGGTCCGCAGGACATGGGCAAGGTCATGGGCATCCTGAAGCCCAAGCTGGCCGGCCGCGCCGACATGACGGCTGTGTCGGCACAGGTGAAGAAAGCACTGGCAGGGGCGTAAGCCTCGATTGAATGTCGCGGTCGTCGGCATGATTGCCACGGCCGCGTCAGCTTTCTCCGATTCAGGGTGGCAATGCCCTGTTGCTTTGCTGCAAATCAATTGCCAGCGGGCGCTGCGGTATAGTCTGAGTTTAGACAAACACTGTGTAGCTTGCTTCAAAATGGTCATGACTAGGCGCAGCGACGAAGACAGTGCGATTGCACGGCGAGGAGCTGCAACAACGTCATGGCCTTTTTGAAGCGAGCTTTTATTAAAAGTGATTCCGCAATCATTCATTACCGATCTTCTGAACCGCGTTGACATAGTCGATGTGGTTGGCCGTTACGTCCAGCTGAAAAAGGGCGGCGCCAACTACATGGGCCTGTGCCCTTTTCACAATGAAAAGTCGCCCAGCTTCACGGTGAGCCCGACCAAGCAGTTCTACCACTGCTTCGGCTGCGGCGCGCACGGCACCGCCATCGGCTTCCTGATCGAATATTCCGGCATGGGCTTCGTCGATGCCGTCAAGGACCTGGCGCAAGGCGTCGGCATGGTCGTGCCGAACGACGACGACAAGATCCCGCCGGCCCAGCGCGCCGCCCAGCAGGCGCAGTCGCTGGCGCTGACCGACGCGCTGCAGCAGGCCTGCGATTTCTACCGCGCCCAGCTGCGCCAGGCGCCGAATGCGATCGCCTATTTAAAAGGCCGAGGCCTGACCGGCGAAGTCGCTGCGCGCTTCGGCATGGGCTATGCGCCCGCCGGCTGGGACAACCTGCGCCAGGTGTTCAAGGATTACGATGCCGTCGCGCTGGTCGAGTCCGGCCTGGTCATCGACAAGGTGGACGAGGACGGCGGCAACAAGAAACGCTACGACCGCTTCCGCGAGCGCGTCATGTTCCCGATCCGCAATACCAAGGGCCAGGTGATCGGCTTTGGCGGGCGCGTCATGGATGGCGGCGAACCGAAATACCTGAACTCGCCGGAAACCCCGCTATTTAATAAGGGGCAGGAGCTGTACGGCCTGTTCGAGGCGCGCCAGCCGATCCGCGACGCCGGCTACGTGCTGGTGACGGAAGGGTATATGGACGTGGTGGCGCTGGCCCAGCTCGGCTTCCCGCAGGCGGTGGCGACGCTTGGCACGGCTTGCACCAGCACCCACGTGCAAAAGCTGCTGCGCCAGACGGATCACGTGATCTTCAGCTTCGACGGCGACAAGGCCGGCCGCCGCGCCGCGCGGCGCGCGCTGGAGGCTTGCCTGCCGCAAATGTCGGATGACAAGACCATCAAGTTCCTGTTCTTGCCGCAGGAACACGATCCGGACAGCTATGTCCGCGAATTCGGCGGCGATGCCTTCGCACGTGAAATCGACGAGGCGATGCCGCTGTCCTCCTTCCTGTTGCGCGAAGTCACGCAAGAGCACGACCTCGACACGCCGGAGGGCAGGGCGCATGCCCAGTTCGAGGCCAAGCCCTTGCTGCAGGCAATGGCACCGACCGCGCTGCGCCTGCAGATCGTGCGCGGCCTGGCCAGCATGACCCAGTCAACCCCGGCGGAGATCGAAGCGTTGTTCGAGCTGTCCAAGCCGGTATCGGTGGCACGCAAGGCACCGCCGCGCCAGGGCCGGCCGGAGCCGGTCGGGCTGGAGTTGCAGATCATGCGCATGCTGGTGGCCCATCCGTCGATTGCGCTGGAACTGGACGAAGCGGCGCTGCGCGCCTTTGACCACTTCGGCGCCGAGCCGGCCGACCGCCTGCGCTGGCTGGTGGCCCAGGCCCAGGCCCTGGGTGCGAACGCCAGCTTTGCGGCGTTGTCCCAGCAACTGAAGGAATCGAGCACGGAGTATGACCACTTGGTTGCCGAGATCGCCTCGGAACCCGAAACGGATATTGATGCAGATCGCGTGTGGCTCACGAGTGCTGTGCGGCAAATCAAGATGGATGCATTGAAACAGGAGTTGAACCAGTTGTTTTCTTCCGGCTTGACCCCAGATCAGGTGAGCGCCCGCTATCGTGAAATTACAGCACAGCAGGACCTCTTGATGCGTGAAGCCGCGAACGACACCCCAGCAAAATTTGCCTGATGTATGCCCCTGGCGACACGGGTGTTCTCAACTGGAAAATGTAGGGGTGCGTGCTATAATAAAACGCTAACTATTGCAAGCTTTGCATCGATTTTCGGTACAAGGCCGCGTGGAGTTTCAGTTAGCGTTGGAATGCAAGCAAGGTAACAAAACTTTATCGAAAGCGCCTGTGCCAACCAAGAAACCCGAACCCAAAGTGGCTACCAAATCCACCAGGATGTCCGCCAAGGCGGACAATTCTCAAGACAAGGCGGAAGCCCGCGTCGCGGGTGTTGCGCCTGTGAGCCAGACGACCGACGCGGAAGCACTTGCCGCGATCGACACGTCGGGCTACGTGCTGCCGGCCGTCAAAGTGCCGGGGCGGCGTGGTCGCAAGCCGAAGGAATTCACGCCCGAGAACGACGAAGTCGCCGCATTGAATGCGGTCGAGCGCGCCGAACTGAAGGCTGCGGACAAGGCCAAGGCCAAGGACCGCAAGGCCAAGGAAAAAGCGCTGCTGAAAGACGCGTTCTCGTCGGACACCGAAGCGAGCGAAGAAGAGCTCGAGGTGCGCCGCAACAAGCTCAAGGCCCTGATCAAGTCGGGCAAGGAGCGCGGCTTCCTGACCTATTCCGAGATCAACGACCACCTGCCGGACAACATCGTCGATCCGGAAGCGATCGAAGGCATCATCGGCACCTTCAACGACATGGGCATTGCCGTCTACGAGCACGCGCCCGATGCCGAGACCCTGCTGCTGTCCGATAATGTCCCGAACGTCACCAGCGACGACGAAGCCGAAGCCGCCGCCGAGGCCGCCCTGTCGACCGTCGACTCCGATTTCGGCCGCACCACCGACCCGGTCCGCATGTACATGCGCGAAATGGGCTCGGTCGAGCTGCTGACCCGCGAAGGCGAGATCGAGATCGCGAAACGCATCGAAGACGGCCTGCGCGACATGATCCAGGCGATCTCCGCCTGCCCGGTGACGATCGCCGAGATCATCGACGCCGCCCGCCGCATCGAAAGTGACGAGATCAAGATCGACGAAATCGTCGATGGCATGGTCGACCCGAACGAAGACGAAAACACCTCGCCGACCGCGGTCGCCCCGAGCGCCTCCGATACCGACGACGAGGATGACGAGGACGAGGAAGAGGAAGAAGAGGAAGAGGAAGAAGAAGCCAGCGCCAGCGGTGGCGCGGCCGGCTATTCCGCCGAGCAGCTCGAGCAGCTGAAGGCTTCCGCCCTCGAAAAATTCAGCTTCATCAGCGACCAGTTCGAGAAAATGCGCAAGGCCTACGAGAAGCAGGGCTACAACTCGAAGGACTACGTCAAGGCGCAGGACGCGATCTCGAATGAGCTGCTGGGCATCCGCTTTACGGCCAAGGTCGTCGAGAAGCTGTGCGACACCCTGCGCGGCCAGGTCGACGAAGTGCGCCACATCGAGAAGCAGATCCTGGACGTGGCCGTGAACCGCTGCGGCATGCCGCGCGCCCACTTCATCAAGGTCTTCCCGGGCAACGAGACGAACCTCGAGTGGGTGGACGGCGAAGTGAACGCCGGCCACGCCTACAGCGCCATCCTCGGCCGCAACATCCCGACGATCAAGGAACTGCAGCAACGCCTGATCGACCTGCAAGCGCGCGTCGTGCTGCCGCTGCCGGACCTGCGCAACATCAACCGCCAGATGGCGGCCGGTGAAATGAAGGCCCGCAAGGCCAAGCGCGAAATGACCGAGGCCAACCTGCGCCTGGTGATTTCGATTGCGAAGAAGTACACCAACCGCGGCCTGCAATTCCTCGACCTGATCCAGGAAGGCAACATCGGCCTGATGAAGGCGGTGGACAAGTTCGAATACCGCCGTGGCTACAAGTTCTCGACCTATGCGACGTGGTGGATCCGCCAGGCCATCACCCGTTCGATCGCGGACCAGGCGCGCACGATCCGTATTCCGGTGCACATGATCGAAACGATCAACAAGATGAACCGGATCTCGCGCCAGATCCTGCAGGAGACGGGCGCCGAGCCGGATCCAGCCACCCTCGCGATCAAGATGGAAATGCCGGAAGACAAAATCCGGAAGATCATGAAGATCGCGAAAGAGCCGATTTCGATGGAGACGCCAATCGGCGACGATGACGACTCCCATCTTGGCGATTTCATCGAGGACAATAACACGCTGGCGCCTTCGGACGCCGCGCTGCACGCCTCGATGCGCGGTGTGGTCAAGGACGTGCTGGATTCGTTGACCCCGCGCGAAGCCAAGGTGCTGCGCATGCGCTTCGGTATCGAGATGTCGACCGACCACACGCTGGAAGAGGTGGGCAAGCAGTTCGACGTCACGCGTGAGCGTATCCGCCAGATCGAGGCGAAGGCGCTGCGCAAGCTGCGTCACCCGTCGCGCTCGGATAAGCTGAAGAGCTTCCTTGAGGGTAGCAGCTGAGCCTTGACGGGTTCTCTTTAAAACAATATCCTCTCGCCACTTTGGGTTTTCGGTGCTTCGGTGCCGGCCCACAAGTGGCGAGTTTTTAGCGTCTTCACGCAATACCGATTTCGGGCCTCTAGCTCATGCTTGGTTAGAGCAGCGGACTCATAATCCGTTGGTGCGCGGTTCGACTCCGCGGAGGCCTACCAATAAAATCAAACACTTAGCCCGGTCCGTTGACCGGGCTTTGTTGTTTTGTGGTTGGTGTAATTAAAGATGTAAGAGCTTTTGCTCAAGAACCTTTGTGTGCCAACGCTGAAAGCCGATTTAATCTGTAAGTGGGAAATTGATGAGTAAGAAAGAAAACTTGCGCGTGCTTGGCGCTATGCTTGCGCTGAGTGGCAATAAGGACGACAAGGGCGATACTGGAGAGCACGCCGCTGAGCTATGGTTCAATAAACTGGGTGTCGAATATGAAAAGCTAGAAAAAAACCTATTGAAGGTCAAGCCTAAATCGCTCATCAATAAAGGTGGCAAGCGTCCTGACTTTGTTGCAGAGCTGGCGGGTGAAGCCTTGTACTTCGATGCCAAATACCACAAATGTTCGAGCGAGGAATTCTTCCTCACCGAAGTTGAGCTGCAACAATATGTCAAATGGCGTGAATGGCTGTTGGAAGAAGGGATTGATGATGGTGAACGAATCGTCGTGTTTTTGGTATTCCCACATTCGCACCTGACTCAAAAAGTGTGGCTCATCACCTTGGAGGAGATGCTTGCTGGTGCTTCGTTCACGACTGATCAAAGTGAACTTGCACGAAAGGTCAACCTCAGGGCGAAAGATGAACTCAGTTTCGATGTGTCGCTTGATATATGATCGCCATCTCGACACACATTTAGTTGTCATAGAGTGCAGCACTAACTCGCCTTAGAGCAAGAGCGCTAGGTTCGGGCTAGAAATTTCATTGAAGGGACGACGACCTGATGGTCCATGAGAGATTTCTGGCGGGGAGTAGTAATATGCGATGCCCAGTTAAAGTGAAGAGGCTGGTGGAAATCTATTCGGTGTATGACTCGACTCGTAATCAGGCAGCGCCTGGTTCGACTCCTTGAGCGGCAGCCAAAAAATAAGGCTTACGCGTACCTCCCGCGTAAGCCTTTTTCATTAAGCAGCCGCCTTCAGCGCCCGCCGCGGATTACGCCGCGCCAGCAGATCAAACCGATCCAGCATCATCACCTTGTCCCAAGCCGACACGAAATCCTTCACGAACTTCTCCTTCGCATCGTCGCTCGCATAGACCTCGGCAATCGCGCGCAGCTGCGAATGCGCCCCGAACACCAGATCAGCTGCGGTGGCTGTCCATTTCACATCCCCGGTCGCCCGATCCGTCCCTTCATAAACGCCCGCCGCGGAAACCGACGGCCGCCATGCTGTCCCCATGTCGAGCAGGTTCACAAAGAAGTCGTTACTCAACACCCCCGGCTGCTCCGTGAACACGCCGTACTTGGTCTGCCCATGGTTCGCCCCAAGCACCCGCATGCCGCCCACCAGCGCCGTCATCTGCGGTGCAGTCAGTTTCAGCAGGTTAGCCCGGTCCAGCAAACGCGTTTCGGGCGACAGCGGATCGTCTGGCCGGAAGTAATTGCGAAAGCCGTCGCCGACCGGTTCGAGCACGTCGAAGATCGCCTCATCCGTCTGCTCCTGCGAAGCATCGGTCCGGCCCGGCGCGAACGGCACCGTCACCGACACACCCGCCTTCCTGGCCGCATCCTCGACCGCCGCGCCGCCCGCCAGCACAATCAGGTCGGCCAGCGACACCTTCTTGCCACCAGACGCTGAACCATTGAAGTCCTGCTGGATCTGCTCGAGCACAGATAACACCTTGGACAAGCGCTCCGGTTCGTTGGATTCCCAATCCTTCTGCGGCGCCAAGCGGATCCGCGCACCATTGGCACCGCCACGCTTGTCGGTCCCACGGAAGCTGGCCGCCGCGCCCCAGGCAGTAGAAATCAGATCAGGAATCGACAGCCCCGAACCAAGAATCTTGCTCTTCAAGGAAGCGATGTCCTGTTCGTCGATCAAAGGATGGTCGACCGGCGGCAGCGGATCCTGCCAAAGCTGCGGCCCCGGCACCCAGGGGCCCAGGTAGCGCGACAGCGGTCCCATGTCCCGGTGCAGCAGCTTGAACCAGGCCTTGGCAAAGGCCTCCGCCAGCTGGTCCGGGTTCTCGTGGAAGCGCTTCGAGATCGGCCCGTAGATCGGGTCCATGCGCATCGACAGGTCGGTGGTCAGCATCATCGGCGCGTGCTTTTTGCCGGCGATGTGCGCATCCGGCACCGTGTCTTGCGCCTCGGGGTTCTTGGGCTTCCACTGCTTCGCGCCGGCGGGGCTGGTCGTCAGTTCCCATTCGTACTTGAACAGGTTTTCCAGGAAGCCGTTGTCCCACTTCGTCGGATTGCTGGTCCATGCGCCTTCCAGGCCGCTCGTCACCGCGTGCGGGCCCTTGCCGCTGCCGAACTTGTTCTTCCAGCCTAGGCCTTGCTCTTCCAGCGGTGCGCCCTCGGGCTCGGGGCCGACATTGCCGACCGCAGGCGCGGCGCCGTGGGTCTTGCCGAAGGTGTGGCCGCCGACGATGAGCGCAACCGTCTCCTCGTCGTTCATGGCCATGCGGGCGAAGGTCTCGCGGATGTCACGCGCGGCGGCCAGCGGATCGGGATTGCCGCCGGGGCCTTCGGGGTTCACGTAGATCAGGCCCATCTGCACGTTGGCGAGCGGCTTGGCGAGCTCCCTTTCGCCGCTGTAGCGTTCGTCGCCGAGCCAGGTGTCTTCCGGGCCCCAGAAGATGTCTTCGGGTTCCCAGACGTCGGGCCGGCCGAAGCCGAAGCCGAGGGTCTTGAAGCCCATCGATTCCATTGCCACGTTGCCGGCCAGGACCACCAGGTCGGCCCATGAAACCTTCTGGCCATATTTTTTCTTGAGGGGCCAGAGCAGGCGGCGCGCCTTGTCGAGATTGGCGTTGTCCGGCCAGCTGTTCAGCGGCGCAAAGCGCTGCTGGCCTTCGCCGCCGCCGCCGCGGCCGTCGGCAATGCGATAGGTGCCGGCAGCGTGCCAGCTCATGCGGATGAACAGGGGGCCATAGTGGCCGTAATCGGCCGGCCACCAGTCCTGGGAGGTGGTCATGACTTCGATAAGGTCCTGCTTCAGGGCATCGACGTCGAGGTCCTTGAACTGTTCGGCATAGTCGAACTCTTCATCGAGCGGGCAGGACAGGTGGGAGTGGGTGTGAAGGACGGACAGGTCCAGCTGGTTCGGCCACCAATCCTTGTTCTTGTGCGGCCGGCCGCCGGTCTTCGGGGTTGGCGCTGGAATGGCGGGGTTCTCACTTTCACTGACGCTTTGGGTGTTCTCTTTCTCGGACATATCGATCTCCGTTTGGATGTGAACAGCACAACAAGCCTAGGCTACTGTCATCGCGGCCTCAATAAGATTTTATTAATGGCGCCGATAGCAAATTGTCCATTGCATTCCCCTCCCCACAGCCGATACTGAAAGTCCGATCATCCGACTTTCATGGAGGGATACCATGAGCGAGCAAGCAAACATCAGCCTGCTCAAACAGGCGTACGAAGCGTACGACAAAGGCGATATCCAGCGCCTGCTGAGCATGTGTACGCAAGACATCGAATGGGAACTTCCGGAAGTGGAAGGCATCCCGTTCACCGGCAAGCGCCGCGGCCTGGCCCAGGTGTCCGACTTCTTCCGCGTCCTGGCCGAGTGCCAGGAGCCGCGTGAATTCAGGGCGGACAGCTTTATCGCGCAGGGCGACCAGGTGATCGTGCTGGGCCACGGCACCTCCACCGTCAAGGCGACGGGTGCCGAGTACAGCGACGAGTGGTGCCATGTCTTCCGCATCGCTGGCGGCAAGGTCGCCAGCTTCAGGGAGTACTGCGATACCCACAAGGCCGCGCTGGCCTACCAGGGACAGGGCGCGATTACCAGTGCTGCTGCCGGCAAGGGCGCAACGCGCCCCGCCGTCCATTAACCGTCAATCTTCCAACTGCGGCTGCGTCCTCCGGGGCGCGGCCGCTTCATGCCCGTCGTGCTACCGTCCCCGCTACGGGCCCGGATGGGTATTGTCCGGCAGCGAGGGAATCGCGCGCAGGTACTCGTACATCGCGGACAAGTCGGTGTCGCTCTTCTTGCCAAAGGTCGGCCAGGGCATGACCTGCAGGATTTCACCCGGCGGGTCCTTGGGGTTGTGCCCGGTGCGCAGGGTCTGGATGAATTGCTGACGCGTGAGGCCGGCAGGCTTGCCGGTGTGGTCGGGCGTGATGTTGGGCGCCGTGATCGTCGGACCGAACTGGCGTCCTCCCGACAGGTACTCCGGCGCATTGATCACTTCATGCTCGCCCAGGAAGGGATCGCCGCCCGGCGCGTACGAGGGATGGCTATGGCAGTCGATGCAGCCGCTGGTGTTGACGATGTAGCTGCCCAGGCCGACCAGGGCGCGGTTCTTGTCCTGCAGGTTCAGCTTCACGCCGGGCGGATTGAGCTGGTAGCCCAGCCTGACCAGCTGCTCGCCATAGCTGTCGCCCCTGCCGTTGTCATGGCCATTGTCGTGTGCCGAGACGGAGACAACAGCAAGCATGGCAGCAGTCAGTCCCAGCGCGGTCGCGGTCTTCGAAGTCTTGTTCATCTTCTTCCCCTGGACGGACCTTCAAACGGAATATCGTTCAAGTCTATTCAGGGAAAGGCCGGATGGTGATGCCATTGCTGCGCTAAGTGAGACCTCTCAAGCGCCTTCGCGGTCATCGGAACTTATCGATGCTCGGTCACGCCCACCTGCCGGCACATGTCGAGTACCGGGCAGGTCGAGCACTTCGGCCGGGTCCCGGTACAGATGTGTTTTCCGAAGGGGACCAGCAGGCGGTTGATGTCGATCCAGTACTGTTCCGGCAGCTTTTTCTCGAGCGCCAGCAGGGTCTTCTCGGGCGTCGATGCGGCGATATAGCCCCAGCGTCCGGTCACGCGATGCACGTGGATGTCGACGCTGATGACCGGTGTGCCACAGGCGACGCCCAGCACCAGGTTCGCGCACTTGGGGCCAACGCCGGCAAACGACAGTAGCAAGTCGCGGTCGCCGGGCAGGGTACCGCCGAACTTCGCGTCGACTTCGCGCGCGATCGCCAGCATCTGGTTCGCTTTGCGCTCGTGAAAAGTGCTGGGGCTGATCAGTGCGTCCAGTTCTTCCCACGACAGCTGCGCCACCTCCGCCGGCGTGCGCGCCCGTGCGAACAGCTTGCGCGATACCGGCAGCGTGACCTCGTCATAGGTGCGGATCGAGATGATGCAAGAAAGCAGTTGCTCGAAGACCGAGGTGTAGCCTTCTTCGGCCAGCTGGAACAGGGCTGCCTTGGGCCATGGCCGTACGGCTTCTTCGATGCGCTCGAAGGCGATGCCGATGTCGAAGGGGCGTTTTTCCATGCCGAATCTCCAGTAAGGGACAGGCAGAGAATATGTGCTCGCAAGCCGGCCGTCCGTCCCATACCGCACAGGACATGAAATCTCGGCCGCCGCCAGCAGGTTCCCGGCGCGGGAAGCTGTGCTCCAAACAATATGCAAAGGCCTAAAAGCAGGGATATTCCGCGCATTGAAATCGGTCGCCTGAATGGATAATTCGACATATCAGCCGATCTTTTTGGCATGGAATTGCAGCATTAATAAATTTCTGAATTGTTATCCAGGAATCGGTGGGCGGATTGCATTAGTTGCAAACAATGTGGGTCGAACGGCAGTGATATGGTCTGAACGTTATTCAAAAACGTAGCGTTCTGCTAATTTCGTTCGCATGAATGTCGCCATTACGCTGAAAAATTTTCCCAGCTATCCCCAAGCTATCCGATTTCATTTATAGTGCTGCCTTAGAGCAACGTCATAAAATTAGTTTCTTTATTTAGTAACTGTTAGTCAAGAATCAAATTACCTAGGCCTGAATATATGGACACCCTCGAGCAATTCGTTGAAAAATTTAGCAATGCCGTCGACTTCCAGAGCGATGTCGTCCTGACCGGCGACACTAACCTGAAAGCCCTGCCGGAATGGGATTCGCTGGCTGCGCTCGGCGTGATCATCATGTTCGACATGGAATACGGCAAGGCTATTACCGGCAAGGATCTGGTGGTGTGCCAGACCGTCGCCGACGTCTACAAACTCGTCGCTTAATCCGCAACTCATCGGATAAACCAGAATGGCCCAGGCTACCCTCCGTAACGTCCGCTATGCGGGCATGGCAACGTGCGTGCCGAAGCGCGTGTTGTCGAATATCGACGACTGCCCGCCGCAGATGCGTTCCGCACGCGAGCGCGTGGTGCGCAATATCGGCATCGAGACCCGTCGCATCTGCTCGGAATGGCAGTATTTTTCGGACCTGGCGTTCGACGCCACCGAAAAACTGCTGGAAGAGCTGAAGTGGGAACGTGACGAGATCGATGCGCTGATCGTGGTGACGCAGTCGCCCGACTACCCGATCCCGGCGACCGCCATCATCCTGCAGGATCGTCTCAAGCTGAAGCAGACGACGATCGCCTTCGACGTCAACCTGGGCTGCTCCGCCTATGCTTTCGGCCTGCACCTGCTGGGCTCGATGATCTCGGCCGGCGGCATCAAGAAGGGCCTGGTGCTGGTGGGCGACAAATCCGCTTCCGTGATCGAACCGCTGTTCTCCGACGCAGGTACCGCGACCGCGCTGGAATACGATCCTGACGCACCGCCGATGTACTTCGACCTGAACAGCGACGGCAGCGGCTACCAGGCCATCATGCTGCCGGTCGGTGGCCACCGCGAACCGATCGGCCTGCAGCACATGACACCGGTGAAGGACGAAGACGGCATCTGGCGCTATCCTGGTGCGCTGATCCTGGACGGTCCGGCCGTGCTGAGCTTCTCGACCCAGCGTGTGCCGCCCGCGGTGCGCAACCTGCTCGAGTACGCCGGCTGTTCGACCGAGCAGATCGATTACTTCATCTTCCACCAGGCTAACCGGATGATCAACGAGACTATCCGCAAGAAGCTGGGTCTGCCACCGGAAAAAGTGCCGAGCACACTGCACGACTTCGGCAACACCAGCGGCGCCTCGCTGCCGGTCACCATGACGGCACGGATCCGCGAATCCCTGCTGGAAGGGAAGAAGAAGGTCCTGTTGTCGGGCTTCGGCATCGGCCTGTCGTGGGGTAGCTGCATCGTCGATATCGAAAACGCCGTGTTCCCGGAGCTGATCGTATCGTGAGCGCCGTGTCGTCCAATCCCTTCAGCCTCGAAGGCCGCCAGATCCTCGTGACCGGCGCCTCGTCCGGTATCGGCGAGGCGGCCGCGCGCATGTGTGCGCAGATGGGCGCGCGCGTGATCGCCTGCGGCCGCAACGCCGAGCGTCTCGAGGCCGTCGTGGCCGGGCTCGCGGGCAGCGGACACCAGACGCTGGTCGGCGACCTGACCGACCCGGCCGCGCGCCAGGCGGTGGTCGATGCCGTCCCGGCGCTGGATGGCTGCGTGTTCAGCGCCGGCATCGCCGCGCTTGCGCCGATGCGCATGGTGTCGCAGCGCCACCTCGACACCCTCTTTGCGGTGAACTACGATTCGCCGATCCTGCTCACCCAAACGCTGCTCGCCAAGCGCAAGCTCGCTCAGGGCGCGTCGCTGGTATACGTGTCGGCACTTGCCGAGCACACCGCGCCGTACGCGACCGGTATCTATTCCGGCACTAAGGGGGCGCTGGAGTCGACCGTGCGGACCATTGCGGCCGAGGTCGCCAAGCAGGGCATGCGCGCCAACTGCGTCTCGCCCGGCTACGTCGCCACGCCGATGATGGACGGCCTGCAGAGCGTCATGAACAGCGATAGCAAGATGGAGATGGCCGCCCTTGGCACCATCGAACCGGATGATGTCGCCGCCGGTATCGTGTACCTGCTGGCTCCGGCCAGTCGCTGGGTGTCGCGTACCTCGCTGACCGTCGACGCCGGCCTGACCTTGCACCACCGATGAACGAAGCCGCCATGTTTCAAGATCCTTTCAAACTGCACGGCAAGGCCGTGCTCGTCACCGGCGCTTCCAGCGGTATCGGACGCGCCGTTGCGGTCGAGTGCGCACGCGCCGGCGCCTGCGTGGTCATTACCGGTCGCGACCAGCAGCGTCTCGACGAGACCATGGGCATGCTGGCTGCGCCCGCCGAGGGCGAACACAAGGCCGTGGTGGCCGATGTGACCGATGCGGAGCAGCTTGCGCGCCTGGTTGCCGCCGCGGGCCAGCTCGACGGCGTGGTGTTTGCTGCCGGCACCCACGGCACCTCGCCGGTGCGCATGTTCCGCCAGGCCCACCTGGAATCGGTGATGGCCACCAACTACATTGCGCCGGCCATGCTGACGCAAAAGCTGCTGTACCAGAAGCAGCTGCGCAATGGCGCTTCGCTGGTGTACGTGTCGTCGATCTCGGTCCATACCGGCACGGTCGGCGTCGGCCCCTACGGCGCGTCGAAAGCGGCGCTGGAAGGCTTCATGCGCGCGCTGGCGCTGGAGATCGCGCCGCGCGGCATGCGCGCGAATGCCCTGGCGCCTGGCCTGGTCGACACCCCGCTGGTGTCCTGGGCCGAGGAATGGTTTGCGGAGCAGGGCAAGAAGTACCCGCTTGGCCTGGGCAAGCCGGAAGACGTGGCCTATGCCGCGATCTACCTGCTGTCCGACGCCAGCCGCAAGGTCACCGGCACCCAGCTGCACCTCGATGGAGGCATCGTATGGACTTGAACCCCAACCTGCCGCGCGTACTGATCATCAGTGCGGGCGGCTTTGGCCGCACTGTGCTTGCGATGACCCGGGACGACCCGGCCAACGGCAGGGAGTGGCAGGTTGGGGGCTTCCTCGACAGCCGGCCCGACCTGGCCGGCAAGGCGCCGCTGCCGGTGCTGGGCGATCCGCTTACTTACCGCGCCCAGCCCAACGAGTGGTTCATCTGCGCATTGGGCGATCCTGCCCAACGCCGGCGCTATGCCGCGCCGCTGGTCGAGCAGGGTGTCGTTTTCATGAACCTGCGTACCGGCCTGATCGACTACACGGGTCCGGTCATGGGCCAGGGCTGCCTGTTCGAGCAGCATGTGCGTACCGGGGTGGATGTGCGGATGGGCGACTTCGTCATCATCCAGTCGACCACCGTGATCGGCTACGAAGTCAAGATCGGTTCCTATGTCACGATCGGCAGTTTCGTATTCGTCGGCGGGCGCGTGGAGATCGGCGAGAATGTTATCATCCATCCGCATGCGACCATCCTCCCGGGCGTGAAGATCGGCGACGGCGCGGTGATCGGTGCTGGCAGCGTGGTCATCAAGGACGTGCCGCCGGGCGTGACCATGATGGGCAATCCCGCCAAAGTTTTCCAGTTCAAGTAAGGACCCATGCAATCCAGGATGCCGCCTGAGGCTTACCTCGACCAGGCCTGGTTCGAGCGCGAGCGCGACCTGTTGTTCAAGCCGCTGTGGCAATTCATCGGCCTCAAGTCGATGCTTGCGGAGCATAACGCCTTCATCACGCGCACCATGTTCGGGATCCCGCTGGTGGTCCAGAACTTCAAGGGCGAACTGCGCGCCTTCGAGAACGTCTGCCCGCATCGCCAGAATCCGATCCAGGTCCAGCCGCAGGGCGTGCGTCCGCTGTTCTGCGCCTACCACGGCTGGAGCTTCGACAAGGAAGGCGCAACTGCCAATATCCCCTACGAGGATGTGCTGTACCGGTATCCGCAGGAAGAACGGGCCTGCCTGCACCTGCGGCGTTTTGCGCTGACCTGCGTCGGCAATCTCATGTTCGTCAACCTGTCTGCGAACCCGCTGCCGATCGAAGAGCAGTTCGGAGCCGAGATGCTGGCATCGCTGAGCGCGATGTCGTCCTCGTTCGACGGCGAGGTGATCATGACCACCTATGACGGCCGCTTCAACTGGAAGCTCGCCTACGAAAACCTGCGCGATGCGCACCACCCGCGCTACCTGCACGGCCGGACCCTGTTCAAGGAAACCAAATTCCAGGCGACGGTCGACGAAGACGGCCTGGCGGCATTGCGCCGGCTGCAGGCCGGTGGCGACGTTGCCGAGCGCGGCAATGCGCTGGACCTGCTGCGCCGCTTCAGCGCAGGCGGCCTGGATTCGCCGATGGAGAAGGCGCCGAACGATCCCTGGCACGTGCTGATCGAGCGCTACCGCCACCTGGACGGCGAATACCACGACTGGTACTACAACTGGCTGGTGTTCCCGAACCTGCATATCGCGTCGGCGAACGGCGGCTATTCCTTCATCATCGAGCACCACATCCCGGTCGGGCCGGGCCGCACCGACCTGATCGTGCATTACGTGACGGCGAAGAAAACGCGTCCCTACGCACAGTCGGCCGCGGTCCTGCATGCCAGCATGATGGCCGCGGATTCGGTGCTGCGTGAGGATATCGACGTCATGGAAAACATCCAGCGTACCCTGCATCAGGGTGTACGTCCGGCGCACCTCGGCGATTTCGAATTCGAGAACGCCAGCATCCAGCATTGGTACATGAGCCTGATGGAGGGCCGCTTTGCCATCTAAATTCATCGTCGGCACCGGCGCGCCGCTCGACTGGGCCATGGCGGCCTGGCGCGAAGCCGCGCCCGAGCTGGATCTGATTCCCCTGGCCATGTCGACCACCGCCGACCCGGCCGAGGTCGAGGCCCTGCTGGCCGGGCACGACCTGGCCGGCGCCACCGCCTTCATCACCGCCGATGCGCGCTACCTGAACTTTGCCCGCCTCGAGCGCATGGGCCTGTTCCGCATGCGCGGACTGAGCATGCCGCCACTGATCTGCCGCGGCGCCATCGTCAGCGCCGGCGCGAAAATCGGCGAGAACAGTTATGTCGGCACGGGTGCCATCGTCGGCCAGGGCTGCAAGGTGGGCTTCAACACCATGATCGGCGCCGGCGCAAAGCTCGGCGACGGCAGCAGCATCGGCAACTCGTGCTGGATCGAAGATGGGGTCGTAGTGGGACGCGGTGCGCGCATCGGCGCCCACGTGACGCTGGGCAGCGGGGTATTGGTCGGCAGCGACGTCGCGATCGGCAAGCTGTGCGTGATCGACAAGCCGGGCCGGATTGACGCCGAGGTCGAAGCGAAGACTTTCATCCACGCTTCGCACTCGCATCCGATGGTCATCGTCGGCGCCTGAGTGGCGCCTTTTTTTTAGTAGAAGTACAGACAGGTGTCCCAGCGGTCTTCCGTATGGTGGCGCAGGCCGATCCGATAGCCCGGCGCGATCGCGTCGATATAGGCTGGCAGATCCAGCAGGTCGCCCGAACGGTGGTAGGCCGACACCATCAGCTTTGGCCTCGCGTTGCGGATCGTGTTTTCCGCCCCCTTCAGCGCCGGCAGCTCGAAGCCTTCGACGTCCATCTTGATGATGGTCGGGCTGTCGTCGACGATGTTGTCGATGCGTTCGATACGCACGTAGTCGGACGGCGCGCAGGTCTGGGCCTTTGCGGCCGGCAGCACCGAGCTGCCATGGCTGCCGCAGTGCTGGAACGGCACTTCGGCCGGCTCGTCACCGAGGGCCACCTGGTGCAGCGACAGCTTCTTTTCGATCGCAGTGCCCGCATATTTCCTGAGGAAGCCCTGCAGGGTGGCGAAGTTGATCTTGTCCGGCTCGATCATCCACGAGCGGTCGAAACGGCCCTGGGTCACGCCGATCAGGGCGGTGGTCGATTCGGCGATCGAAGCGCCGCAGTCCACCATCTTCTCATGCTCGCTGAACGAGAACAGGCCGGTACGGAAGTACAGCGTCGAATACGGCCGGGCGATGTTCAAGTACCACTCCGGATTGCAGGTCAGGTGGAAGGTCAGTACGGCGTACAGGGTCTCGACCGAGTACGGATCGGCCATGCGGCGTTCCAGCTTCAGGTAGTCTTCGCAGCGCGCGGCAATCACGCTGCCCCAGTCGGCCACGCGGTGATCCAGCGTGTCGTTCATGCTGAGCGCGCGGGCACCCTGTTCGAAGTTCATGCACGGAATCCCGTGGTTGCGGCACAGGTCGTCGAAGAAACGCTTCGAGAAGTCGTAGCGGCAGGCGTTGACGCCGATGATGTCCGGGTTCTGCTTTACCATCTCCAGGAAACGGTCGGTGGAGATGATGTCGACGCCGCAGAACTGTTCGCCGCGGTGCGAGCGGAAATCGTCGACCACGTGAATGATGCGCGCGCGTTGGCCGATCGCATTCATGAAGTTGGCGCCGAAGTCGCTGCGGCCGAGCATGATGATCGGGGTGTCGGCGCCGCGGCGTGCCAGGATCTCGCGAGCGCGCGCCGGCACGCAGAACAGCGGGTCCTTGCGGTACATGTCGACGGCTGCCAGAAACGCATCCCTCGGATCGAAGGTGCCGAGGCCCAGGCGGGTCAGGATGGCGTCGTTGCTAAAGGATTGCATGGGATTCCTTTCAAGAAGATTTGATCAGGCTGACGATGCGTTCGATATCGTTCGTTTCCAGAGCGGGATAGATCGGCAGGCACAGCACCTGGCGGGCCGCCGCGACGGCCGCGGGCAGGTTCGCCGGCGCGGCCGACGGCATCGTCTGGTACATCGGGAACTCGCTGATCAGCGGGTAGAAATAGCGGCGCCCGTGGATGCCGGCGTCGCGCAGTTTCTGGTACAGGCCGTCGCGGCCCAGCGGGTAGTCGTCGCCCACCAGGATCGGGAAGTAGCCGAAGTTGGCTTCGTGGCCGAGCTCCGGCATGCAGCGGATGCCCGGCACGCCGTCCAGCAGGCGGCGATACTGGACCGCGACGTCTTGGCGCTTGCTGATTGCGGCGTCGATGCCCTCGAGCTGCAGCAGGCCAAAGGCGGCGCTGACCTCGTGCATCTTGCCGTTGATGCCGGCCGCGACCACGGTCACCTCGTCGGCAATGCCGAAGTTCTTCAGGTGGTCGATGTGCTGCTTCATGGCGGCGTCGCGGCAGACGATGGCGCCGCCTTCGAAGGTGTTGAACACCTTGGTCGCATGGAAGCTCAGCACCGACAGGTCGCCATGGCGCAGGATGCTCTGGCCGTCCTGGCGCACGCCGAAGGCATGGGCGGCGTCGTAGATCACTTTCAGATCGTGCTTGCGCGCGATGGCCTCGATGCGCTCGACGTCGCAAGGCGTGCCGTAGCAGTGCACCGGCATGATGGCGCGGGTGCTTGGGGTGATCGCCGCCTCGATCTTGTCAGGGTCGAGGTTAAAGGTGAGCGGATCGATGTCGGCGAACACCGGCTTCAGGCCGTTCCACAGCAGCGCATGGCTGGTGGCGACGAAGGAGTAGGGCGTGGTGATGACTTCGCCCTCGATGCCGAGCGCCTGCAGGGCCGTCATCAGCGCCAGCGTGCCGTTGGCAAATAGCGAGATATGCTCGACGCCCAGGTGCTCGCACAGAGCCTTTTCGAGTCGCTGGTGGAACTGGCCGCCGTTGGTCAGGTACTTGCTGTCCCAGATCTGTTCGAGCGAGGCGACGAAGTCCTGCAGCGGCGGCATGGCCGGCTGGGTCACATAGATCGTCGGCTCTGCAGCCGGGGCCGGGGCTGCGGCCGGCGCCGGCACTTCGAACGCAGCGGCCGGCGCGCCGTCGCACCAGCGCTGCCACATCATGCGCATGGCCTGCTCGACGCCGTCGGCCACCTGGTTCATGAAATCGGAGGACGGCATGCCGAAGCGCAGGCGCATCCCGTTGCGCTGGTTTGCCAGCGTCGCCAGGTCGGCGCAGGCGGCCAGGCCCTTGCGCACGAAGTCGTCGACGTCGTGGGCGATGTATTCTGGCAGCTGCATGTGCTCGAGAATGCAGGCGGTCTGGCGCCCGGCCGCGGTATCGCCAGCCAGGGTCAGGGTCTGCACGCCCATCCACAGGGCATGCAGGGTGGTGGTGCCGCCCGAGTAGGGGAAGGCGTCGAGGTTGATGTCGACCTCGTTGTGCAGGGCCAGGTATTCCTTCAGCTGGCAGCGCGGATGGGTGCGCACGCGTGAGGCATCCACGCCTTCCTCTGCCAGCCAGCCCAGCATCTGGTCGGTGATGTCGCCCGGCGGCACGCCGCCCAGCAGCAGTTTCGAATCCGGCAGTGCGCGCAGCAGCTTGCCCCAGGCCGCGACGACCTTGCGGCCAATCTTGCTGATGCGGTTGAAGCTGCCGAAGGTGATATAACCATTAGTCAGCGCCGGCAGTTCGTTGATCGGCGCCGAATCCAGCTCCGGCTGGAAGGGCGCGGACACCGGCAGGTACAGCAGCTTCTCGGTGAACTGGTGGTCGAACTGGCCCGGCGGCAGGATGTGGCGGTCGGTCAGGTAGTAATCCATGCCCTGCAGGCCGGTGGTGCCGGGATAGCCGATCCAGCTTGCCTGGACCGGGGCCGGCTTGCGGGCGAATACCGCCAGGCGGTTGTGCGCCGTGTGGCCGGACAGATCGACCAGGATGTCGATGCCGTCCTCGCGGATGCGCTGCGCCAGGGCGTCGTCGTCCAGACCCACCACGTCGGTCCATTGCGCCATATAGCCCTTGAAGCGCTCGCTGACGGCATCGAGGATGACGTGGTTGTGATAGGCGTACAGCGCCACGCCGGGGCGGCCGGCCAAGCGCTCGAAGATCGGTTCGATGAAGGAAGCCACGGCATGGTGGCGCAGGTCGCCCGAGACGAAGCCGATGCGCAGCATGCGCTGCGGGTCGCGCTCGTTGGCGTGCGCTTGCCACTTCTTGCGCAGCGGCTTTTCGACACGTTCGGCATAGCGCAGGTGCTCGGCGAACAGCTCTTTGGCGTCGATGTCCTCCATCTGGCTCATCGCGAACAGCATGTTGCTGTGCACGCCCGCGTTGTTCGGCTCGAGCTTGAGCACGCGGCGGTAGGCGTCGACGGCGCCGGCCATGCGGCTCTGGCCCATCAGGGCAACGCCGATGGTGTTCCAGGCCAGCGCATTCTTCGGATTGATCGCGACCGCGGCGCGCGCGCTGGCTTCGGCTTCGGCCAGGCGGTTCATGTCGAGCAGGGTGACGGCCAGGTTGTTGTGCGCGTCGGCCCGCTTCGGATCCAGTTCCAGGGCGCGCTGCAGGCAGACGATCGCCTCCTCGTGGCGGCGCGCCTCCTTCAGCAGCAGGCCGAGGTTGCTATAGGTCTCGGCGTTCTCGTGATCGCATTCCGCGGCCCTGGCCATGGCCTTGACCGCCGGCTCGATGTGGCCGCGCATGTGGTGGATCACGCCCAGCGACTTCCAGCCGAAGGCATCGCGCGGGCAATCGACGGTCAGCAGATGGGCCATGTGCTCGGCCTCGTCGAGGCGGCGCTGCTTCATCAGGCTGCGGAGGGTCTCGACCTCCTTGCCCGAGGGCGCGCCGTGCTCGGCGCGCGCCAGGCGCTGGGCCAGGGTGTCGAGTGCGTTACCGCGCAGGCCATGGCGGCGGCCCAGGTCGATGGTTTCGCGTGCGGCCGCCAGCTCGACGCCGTTGAGCAGGACTTCGATGTAAGCGAGCCAGTACGCGGCTTCGCCCGGATCCGCCTGGATCGCGCCGGACAGGTGGGAAGCCGCTTCCGGCAGGCGCCCGGCCTGCCATTCCAGCAAGCCCAGCTGGTACTCCGCCTGGGCATGGCCTGGATGCATGTCGAGGATGGCGCGGCACAGCGTGGCGGCCTGGTCGAACTGGCCGGCGTCGATGTGCTGAAGGGCGAGCTGCATGGCCTGATCGGCAACGCGCTGGATCTCTTCGTTAAGCGGTACAGCCGTGGTGTCTAGCATGAGTTTTTAGAGTGACAATGCTTGAGGGATGTTGCCCTGGGTCATCTCGACACCTTAGTTCATGCACTGGGCAGGGTCAAGGAAATGCGCCCGATCTCCCTGCTGACTGTTGCGGCTGAAGCCGATTCGGCGACACAATTGTCGACCCGGCTAGTCCATTTGGCATGTTGACTGCTGGTTGGCGTTTGCCGCCCGCGTTACACTGCCGGCATGTCGATTCCGCATCCCAGACCCTGGCTGGCCGCCGTGCTCAGCCTGTTCTTCAGTCCGCTCGGTTTCCTGTATACCGGCCACCCGGGACTCGCCCTGCTGTTCTTCGTGCTGACGCTGGGCTGCAGGGTGCTCGCCTTCTTCACCAGCGGCGGCGTCACGCTGGCGGCCAGCCTTGCCGAAATCGCACTCTGGATCGCGGGGGTGGTGCTGGCCTGGTGGCTGGTCAAATCCGGCCGCGTCCGTGAAGGACGCTGGTACAGCCGCTGGTACGGCATTGCCGGCGCCGCGCTGGCGGTGGTGATCGGCGTATATGCCTCGCGCCTGTTCTTCTACGAGCCCTTCCTGGCGCCATCGGGGGCGATGCTGCCCACCGCCGGCCGCGGCGACCGCTTGCTGGTGCGCAAACTCGGCTACGGCAGCCTCAGCGTCAACGGTATCGCGCTCGGCCACCTGCCGGCATCAAGGCCGCCCGCGCGCGGCGAGCTGGTCGTGTTCACGGATCCGGTCCGGCGCGGCGAGATCGACTTCAAGCGCGTTGCCGGCATTGGCGGCGACGAGGTGCTGGTGCATGGCGGCCGCCTGTGGGTGAATGGCCGAGATGTCCGTATTGCCGAACTTGGGCCCTATGACGATGCTGCCGCGCAGGGACCAAGCCTGCGCATGCGCGAGCGGCTCGGCGATACGGTGTTCGATACTCTGGTGCAAAGGCAGGCAGCCCTGCCGCTGGAAGAACCCTTGCGCTTTCCGCTGCGCGAGCGCTGCACGGTGTCGCGCGTGGAGATTCGCTGCACGGTGCCGCCCGGCTATTTGTTCGTCCTGGGCGACCACCGCGATTCCAGCCAGGACAGCCGCTATTACGGTTTCGTGCGCGCGAACCAGGTGCTGGGCAAAGTCGTGGGCATCTTTCCGGCGGATCCATAATAATGATGCCCCTGGGAACAAGCTCGGTTACAAGCGCTTGCATTTGATACGGTTTTGCTCTTTCCTGAACAGGCCGCCACCGTTACGCTGTTCCCAACAGATCATCACAATGACATCAAGGGGAACCATCATGAAAAACATTTCGACCATCGCCTCCCGCCTTGCCTTCGTGGCCGCTTTCGCCGCTGCCGGCGCCGCGCCGCTGGCCGCCCAGGCCGCACCGAACGGCCACCATTCGGCGCAATGCGCCAACTGCGGCACCGTGGTCTCGACCCACACCTACGAACGCGCGGCAGAGCGCGCCAGCGGCCTGGGTGCCGGTGGCGGCGCCGTGGTCGGCGGCCTGCTGGGCAACCAGGTCGGCAGCGGCAATGGCCGTACGCTGGCCACCATCGCCGGCGCCGTCGGCGGCGCCTATGCCGGCAACCGCGTCGAGCGCAACATGAACAAGGTGACCTACACCGACGTGCGCGTGAAGATGGCGAAGGGCGGCTACCGCACCTTCACCGAGCAGGGCCGTCCGCGCTTCGGCAACGGCGACCGCGTGCGCGTGCAGCAGGGCCGCCTGGTCCGCGGCTGACCTTCGGCCGATTACGCCGGCCCCGCGCTCTAGTGAGGGGTCGGCATGTACATCGGGTCGGGCGTTGCTTGCAGCGCGCGCGGCAGGTAGATGCTCACCGTCGTGCCTTCGCCCGGCGTGCTCGCCAGGCGGATATGGCCGCCGCTCTGCTTGACGAAGCCGTGCGCCATCGACAGCCCGAGGCCGGTGCCTTCGCCCTCGGGCTTGGTCGTGAAGAAGGGCTCGAAGGCGCGCTCCATGACTTCCGGCGGCATGCCGCTGCCGGTATCGCTGACGGCGATCTTCACATACTCCCCCGGCCGCACGTTCGTGATGGCCAGTTCGTCGCCTTCCTCGACACGGATGTTGTCGAGGGCGATCGCGATGCGGCCCTCGTTATGCATGGCGTCACGCGCGTTGATCACCAGGTTGAGCAGCACGTTCTCGAGCTGGTTCGGGTCGACCAGGATATTCCATGGGTCAGGCGGGATCGCAAAGCGGATCTCGATGGCGTCGCCGGCCGCGCGGTGCAGCAGGCTGTCCATGCGCTCGATCAGCTGCGTCGGGCTGACCACGCTGGGGTGCAGCGGCTGGCGGCGCGCAAAGGCCAGCAGCTGCGCGGCCAGCTTCTTTCCCCGTTCCACCGCATCCATGATGCTGAGCAGGCGCTTGCGGCTGCTCTCCTCGTTGCGCATCATGAGCTGCACGTTGGCGCTGATGATGTGCAGGATGTTGTTGAAGTCGTGGGCGACGCCGCCCGTGAGCTTCCCCACCGCCTCCAGCTTCTGCGAGCGGTCGAGCGCCGTGCGCGCCTCGACCAGGCGTTGCTGTCGCTCGCGTTCGCGCTCCTCCGCCTCCTTGCGCGGCCGGATGTCGCGTACGAAGGCGACGGCGCCGAAACCGGCCGGCGAGGGCAGGGCGGTGACCGCGATCTCGACCGTGAGCGGGCGGCCGTGGCGGTCCGCCAGCTTGATCTCGGTGGGCCCGGCCAGCAGCGCGCATTCGCCGCGGGCCATGAAGGCCGAGAAATGCGCACGCCAGCCCTCGCGCCATTCGGGCGCGGTGATCAGCTCGACGGCTTCCTTTCCCAGCGCCTCGTCCTCCTTCCAGCCGAACAGTTTGGTGGCCTGGGCGTTCCAGTCGGTGACGCGGCCGTCGGGGCCGATCGCCAGGAACGCGTCGTAGGCGTTCTGCAGGATCAGGCGGATGCGCTGGCGCTCGGCGTCGATGCGGTCGCGCGATTCGCGCAGTTCGAGCGTCATGCCGCCGGCCAGCTGCAGGGCGCGGCGGCGTTCGGTGGCCAGCAGCCACACCACGAGGCTGAGCAGCAGGCCCAGGCCGACCCCGGTCAGGGCGATGGCGGCGATCGGGCGCTTGTCGAGAGCGGCGTCGAAGTGCGGCGCGGAGCGCACCGACAGGGTCCAGGTGCGGCCGGCGGCGGTGAGCACCTCGGCGTGCGAGAACATCGACCTTGCCCCTGGCGGACGCGCGCCGGGAGAGCGGTACAGCAGGGCGCTGTCGATCATCTGGCGGCCATCGTAGATATCGACCTCGAGATCGCTGGCATGCTCGCCGCCCAGGCCCTGCATCAGGTCATGCATGCGGAAGGGCGCATAGACCCAGCCGACGATGGCGGCGCGCCGCTGCTCCGCCGAGCTGCGCGGCAGGCCGGGACGGTAGACCGGCACGTACATCAGGAAGCCGGGCTGCACGTTCTGCGCGCCCTCCTGCACCAGCGTGACGCGGCCGGTGACGGCGGCCATGCCGCTGTCGCGCGCTGCCTCCATCGCCGCGCGCCGTACCGGCTCGCTGAACATGTCGTAGCCGAAGGCGCGCAGGTTGCGGCCCTCGAAGGGCTGGATATGGGTGATCGAGGTGTAGAGCTCGCGCGGGCCGGGCGGCTTGACCTCGTAGTCGGGAAAGCCGGCGGCGCGCATCGCCGCCACGTGGGCGGGCAGGCGCGCCGGCGGGATGATGGTGGCGATGCCGAGCGCCTCGATGCCGGGGAAGCGTTCGTTCAGGCGCAGCACGCCATAGTAGTCGGCGAACTCCTGCTGGCTGACGTCGACCGAGCCGCGCAGGAAGCCTCGCGCACCTTGCAGCATCTGTTCGTAGACGGCCATGCGGCGCACCAGCAGGGTGGAGAGGTCGCGGGCGCGGTAGTTGAAGGTGCTTTCGAGTTCGCTCTCGGCACTACTCTCGGCGTTGCTGGCCACCATGAAGGTCACGATCAGCGACGCCAGGAACACCAGCGCCGCCATCAGCAGCGGAACGGCGGCCTGGCTGCGCGTGGTATCGGGACTGGCGGACTGGCGGGAAAGCGGCATGTAGGTGGAAGCGGCAAAGGCGCGCAGGCAGAGCGCACGACATGGGCGTATGGACGCCGTAGCATACCCCCGGACCGCATTGCAAGGCGCACAACAGTAGGCTGGCAAACCCTGGGCCGCCATTGTCGGGCTGGTGTTGCTCCAGCTACAATCATGGCACTCGCCAGCTGACAACCATGCCCGCCTCCGAACCGATCCACAGCCTCAGCCTGCTGCGCCGCCTGCAATGGACGCTGGCGGCGATCCTGTGCGCGGTCCTGCTGTGGATGGCCGTGGCGCCGCTGCACTATCCCACCCGCGAACGCCCGCTGGAGTTTCCGCACGGGGCGGCGTTGCTGCGCGGCCGCGCCGGACCGGCCCTGGTGCCCGCCGGGATCCGCCTGACCCTGGGCGTGCGCGATGTCCTGCTGCTGCGTAACCATGACGTCGTGCCGCACGTGTTCGGCCAGGTGCTGGTGCTGCCGGGCCATACGGTGCGCCTGCCGTTCGAGCAGGCCGGCGACTTTCCCTACGCCTGCGACCTGGCGCCGGCATCGGCGGTGACGGTGCACGTGCTGCCCCAGCCCGACCCCGGATGGGCCCGTCTACGCTGGCGTTTGGTGGCCCTGGTCGAGGCCATCCGTGACTTGCCGCTGCAGGGGCCGGACGATTGAATCGTGCTCCGTCCCGCGCGGCGAATCTGTCATGATGCGCGCATGGCCACGATCTCCTTACCTCTGTTCCCGCTCAGCACGGTCCTGTTTCCGGATGGCGTGTTGCCGCTGCAGATTTTCGAGGTACGCTACCTCGACATGATCAGCCATTGCCTGACGGAGGATGCGCCCTTCGGCGTGGTGCTGCTGACGCAGGGCCAGGAAGTGCGCACGCCGCAGGGTCTGGAACGCTTCATGGGATCGGGAACGCTGGCCTCGGTGCACGACACCACCGCTTCGACGCCCGGCCTGCTGCAGGTGGTGTGCCGCGGCGGCTCGCGCTTCCAGGTGATGGACAGCGAGCGCCGCAGCAATGGCTTGTGGATGGCCGAAGCCGAACTGCTGGAGGACGACCACGCAGTACGCATTCCGTCCGATCTGAAAGGCGCGGCCGATGCCCTCGACCGCGTGCTCGGCTCGCTGCACGACGTGCCGCAGAGCCGCTGGCCGGTGCAGCCGCCGTTCCGCCTGGACGACTGCGGCTGGGTGGCCAACCGCTGGTGCGAGCTGCTGCCGCTGCCCAACCAGCAGAAGCAGAACATGCTCATGCTGGACAATCCGATGATCCGGCTGGAGCTCTTGCATGATGTGCTCGATGAGCACGGGCTCATTACTTCCTGAGCTACCGTGTGGGCACGGGGTGCCCACCCTGGCTTTTACGCTTCTACGCTGACGCTGCTCGTGGCGGTATCGCTGGTCGATGCGGCCGTGGAATCGCTGCTGCCGCTGTTTTCGGCATAGGCTTTCAGCAGGTGCAGGGCGTGGGCCAGTTCGCGCATCGGGTCTTTCTGGTGTTCGGGTTTTTGCGTGCCGGATGCCGCATCGGTGCTGCTGCCATCCGTCTTCTCGCTCGCTTCCTTCTTGTCGTAGGCCGCCTGCTCGGCATCGCTGACCGTGCCGTCGCCGTCGGTGTCGGCAGCGGCGATGTAGTCGGTGCTGGTGCTGCTGGTGCCGCTGGTAGCGTCGGTGCTGCTGTCGCCGCTGTTGCCATCGCCGCCGGCACGGCCGCCGCCGCGCGGACCGTGCGGGCCGCCGCCGCCGCCGACGCGCGAGGCGTCGAATTGGGCGTTGAGCTGGTCCGACAGCTTGGTCATCGCCTCGGTAAGTTCGCTTTTGGTGACCTTGCCGTCGCTGTCGCCGTCGAGGGCGCTGAAGGTGTCGTCCACGTTCACCGACTGGCCACTGTCGCCGCCCTTGCCGCTGACTTTCGACAGGGCGTCCTGCAGGTCGGTCTTTTCGATGTAACCCTGGTTCTTGGTATCGAGCTTCGAGTAAATCGAGTCGGCCCAGTTCGAAATGCTGCTGCTGTTGCTGCTGACGCTTGCGACCATGATGCCTTCCTATATTGATTCGATGCATCAATTATCGGAGGCAAAGGAAACGGGGAGGAGGGCGGAAAACGTAAAGCCAGGTAAAGGAATGTAAAGGCAAAAGTTCGTAAAACCTGGTTAATCGGGCGCGAAAAGTACAGGATTTCATATACAGAGGGGTGGATTTGAGGTAAATTGAGCGCGGTTTAGTATCTCTACGTCCGTCCAAGCCGCCACCGCAGCCTACGCCGCGCAGGCGCGTCCCGTACCCTCGGAATTTCCCGCGTTGGCCATGCCAGGGCCGCTTGGCCGTAGAACGCAACTCTTATTACGCCCGAAAGAAGAAATGTCAGAAACCCCGACCACCAATGATGCTGGCGGCGCGCCGACCGTGCGCTTTGCCGATTTCGGTCTGGCGCCTGAGATCCAGCGCGCACTGTCGGACCAGGGCTATGTCCACCCGACCCCGATCCAGGCCCAGGCAATTCCCGTGGTGCTGGCCGGCCGCGACGTCATGGGCGCGGCCCAGACCGGCACCGGCAAGACCGCGAGCTTCTCGCTGCCGATCATCCAGAACCTGCTGCCGCATGCGAACACCAGCATGTCGCCGGCCCGTCACGCCGTGCGTGCGCTGGTCCTGACCCCGACCCGCGAACTGGCGATCCAGGTCGCCGAGAACGTCAAGGCCTACGCCCAGCACACCCCGCTGCGCTCCACCGTCGTCTTCGGCGGCATGGACATGAAGCCGCAGACCGAGATCCTGCGCAAAGGCGTCGAGATCGTGATCGCGACCCCGGGCCGCCTGCTCGACCACGTCGAACAGAAGAACATCAGCCTGGCGCAAGTGCAGATGCTGGTGATGGACGAAGCCGACCGCATGCTCGACATGGGCTTCCTGCCCGACCTGCAGCGCATCATCAACCTGCTGCCGAAGAAGCGCCAGAACCTGATGTTCTCGGCCACCTTCTCGCCGGAGATCAAGAAGCTGGCCGCCAGCTTCCTGACCGATCCGCTGACCATCGAAGTCGCGCGCAGCAATGCCACCAACACCTCGATCACCCAGGTGCTGTACAAGGTGTCGGAAGAGCAGAAGCGCGACGTGGTCGAGCACCTGATCCGCTCGCGCGACCTGAAGCAGGTACTGGTGTTCTCGAACACCAAGATCGGCGCTTCGCGCCTGGCGCGCTACCTGGAGCAGGCCGGCATCAAGGCTTCCGCCATCCACGGCGACAAAACCCAGCAGGAGCGTATCGCCGCGCTGGAAGCCTTCAAGAAGGGCGATATCGACGTGCTGGTCGCGACCGACGTCGCCGCGCGCGGCCTCGACATCACCGACCTGCCGTGCGTGATCAACTACGACCTGCCGTACAACGCCGAGGACTACGTCCACCGCATCGGCCGCACCGGCCGCGCTGGCGCCACCGGCGATGCGCTGTCGGTCTATTCGGACAAGGACGAGCGCCTGCTGGTCGACATCGAGAAGCTGATCAAGCAGACCATCACGCGCGGCGAGCTGACCGGCTTCGCGCCGGGCCGCCCGGCGGAGCGCTCGAGCGACCGCCGCACGCCTGGCCGCCGCGAGAGCGACGCGTCGCGCAGCTTCGAGCGCAGCGATCGTGGCGACCGCGGCGAGCGCAGCGAACGTGGCCCGCGCGGCCCGGGCGCACCGCGCCGCGAAAAGATCGACCCGTGGTTCCTCAAGCCCTACGAACCGGCGGCCGCGCCGCGCAAGGATCCGGCCGAAGCCGTGCCGGTGGCGCAGGCCAAGCCGAAGCAGAAACTGGCGGCGCTGTTGGGTGGGCTGCCGAAGCAGTAAGAACATCCGTCGTTTCCGGCACTGTCGGAAACGACGTTTTTATTTCTCCAGCGCCTTCTTCACCCGTTCCAGCAACTCCTC
>Ga0065165_1001244_pt1 | contig 29035 bp, 28 predicted proteins | sample AraplaMF_Cvi_mMF_FD_63813 | JGI IMG/M metagenome (GOLD analysis project Ga0065165, IMG submission 63813) | Arabidopsis root microbial communities from the University of North Carolina, USA - plate scrape MF_Cvi_mMF (version 2) (version 3) | ecosystem: Host-associated > Plants > Roots >... | reverse complement strand
CGGCTTCAACAGCCGCTCATGCCCGAAGCAGCACGAGAACGTCGACCCCTGGCCCGGCTCGCTCTGGATCTCCAGCCTGGCCTGGTGCAGGTTCAGCACGTGCTTGACGATCGACAGGCCCAGCCCCGTGCCGCCGCTGTCGCGCGAGCGGCTGGAGGAGACGCGGTAGAAGCGCTCGGTCAGGCGGGCCAGGTGTGCGGCGGGGATACCGAAGCCGGTGTCGCTGACCGAATAGGTGGCGCCTTCCGGGGTGCGCTTCCAGCGGATGGTGATGTTGCCGCCGGTGGGGGTGTAGCGCACGGCATTGCTGACCAGGTTGGACAGCGCGCTGTGCAAGTCCTTGGACGAACCCAGCAGGTCGGCCTCGGCGGTGTTTTCCACCGCGATATGGTGGCGGCCCTGGCTCAGCGCCTCGGCTTCCTTACGCACGGTGGCCAGCAGCGGCGACATCGGCACGCGTTCGTCGGTGACGTGGTCCTGGGTTTCCAGGCGCGACAGGGTGAGCAGGTCTTCCACGATCTGGCCCATGCGCTTGGACTGCGCGCGCATCTCGCCGAGCACCGGCGCCAGTTCCGGCACGTCTTCCGGATCGATCAGTTCCAGATAGCCGTGGATCACCGTCAGCGGCGTGCGCAGCTCGTGCGACACATTGGCCACGAAGTCGCGGCGGATCTGCTCCAGCCGGGTCAGGTGGCTGATGTCGCGCGCCAGCAGCAGGCGCTGGCGGCGGCCGAACGGCAGCAGGGTGACATTGATGTGCCGGTTCGGATGGCCGGGCGCGACCACGTCGTTGAGCGGCTCGTGCGCGCCGTCCTGCAGCCAGCCGGCCAGCTCGGTGGTGCCCAGGCGCTCATGCAGGTGGATGCCGCGGTCCTGCGGGCGGCGCAGGCCGAGCAGGTCTTCGGCGGCGTGATTGAACCAGCGCACGTGCTGCTCGTTGTCGAGCAGCACGACGGCATCCGGCAGGCTGCCGGCGGCGCTGCGCAGATCGCGCAAACTGGAGGCAATGCGACGGGAACGCGTCATGAAGCGGTCATGCTGCAGGGGGCTGATGGTGGGGTGCGGCGGCATGATGTGCCGTGTTTCATGACGGATTCGGGTCAGCAGCAAGACGGTTTCCGCGATAGCGACAAGCGCCACGCCAAGCACCGCGCGGTCGCCCGCCCAGGCGCCGATCAGGCCGCCCAGCACGAGGCCGGCCGCGAGGGCGGCCGGCAGTTTCCACGAACGATCGAACGGCTCAGGCATGCAGTCGGGCCATGGTCGCCACAAGGCGGGCAAGCATATCGGCAAATGCTGTCGACAGCCGCCGCCGGCCCGGCAATCGCCGGCGGGCGCTTAGACGCTGGCCGAGAAACGGTAGCCCGCGCCGCGCACGGTCTGCACCATCTCGTCCAGCTTCCACGGCTCCAGCGTCTTGCGCAGGCGGCGGATATGCACGTCGACGGTGCGCTCCTCCACGTACACGCTGCCGCCCCACACGTGGTCGAGCAGCTGCGCGCGCGAGTAGACGCGCTCCGGATGGGTCATGAAGAAGTACAGCAGGCGGTATTCGGTCGGGCCGATCGGCACCGAGTCCTCGCCGGCGAACACGCGGTGGGCCGGGCCGTCGATGCGCAGGCCGCCCAGCTCCACCATGCCCGAGCCGTCGTCGCCCTGGCTGCGGCGCAGTACCGCCTTGATGCGGGCGATCAGCTCGCGGGTGGAGAAGGGCTTGACCACGTAGTCGTCGACGCCGGCTTCCAGGCCGTTGACCCGGTCCATCTCCTCGCCGCGGGCGGTGAGCATGATGATCGGGACTTCCCGGCTCAGTTCTTCCTTGCGCAGGCGCCGGGCCAGTTCCAGGCCGCTGGTGCCCGGAAGCATCCAGTCGAGCAGGATCAGGTCGGGGACCTGTTCGGCGATGGCGATCTGGGCAGCCCGGGCATCGGCGGCGTGGACTGCGTCCATGCCGGCCTTGCGCAGAGCGAAGGCGACCATGTCGCGGATCGAAGCTTCGTCTTCGACGATAAGAATGCGCTTGTGCACGCGTAGGGGTCCGCTTGGGGGCCTGTGACGCAAATATTGCAACGATTCAATGTTACGCCCCTATGACATTTCACGAGAACGCAACGAAATCGTCGATTTTTGGCCCCGGCGGCGGGGTGCCGGCGGGCTTTCAGCGCCCCGCGCTGAAGCACAGGCGGCCGGCGCAGGCCTGGTTCGGCTGCTGCTGCAGCTGCTGGGTGCGGCCGTCCGGGTTGTCTTCGGTCTGCACGCGGCGCTTGCGCAGCTCCATCACCAGCGGAGTGAGGTCGGCGATGCGGGCCTGGATGCGGGCGCGGGCGTAGTAGTCCAGGTCCTGGCGCTTGAGCAGGCGCTTGAGCTGTTCCATGGCGTCGAACGGGCGGCCGGACAGATAGCTGGCGTCGGCATAGGCCTCGCCCGCGCGGATCGCCTCACCGGCTTTCTCGCTGGCGCGGGCGTAGCTGCGGTAGAGCTCGGGCTCGTCGGCGTTGTCCAGCATCGGGCGCAGCATGTCGGCGGCCTGCACGGCATCCGCATGGCTGCCGCCTTCGGTGAGCGCATGCGCATAGCCCAGCGCGATGGCGCGGTTGCGCGGCGACTGCCCGTTGAGCGTGGCATACATCGCCAGCGCCTCGCCGCGCTGGCCGGACTGCAGTTTCGCGTCGGCCATGGCCAGCTGCACGATCTGGTTGTCCGGATGGTTCTTCAGCAGCGGCTGCAGTTCCTCCACCGCCTTGGCGCCGCGGCCACTGCGGGTAAGCGCGAGCGCATAGCCGTAGTGGTTGGCCGGCGTGTTGAATTCCTGGTGCTTGTCCAGGTTGTTCGCGTAGTAGGTGCTGAGCGGCAGCGCGTCGCCGGACAGCACGCGCACGCGCTCGCGCATCAGCGCATAGGTGTCCAGGCCGTCCTTCTGCCCGCGCGCGCCGGCCAGCACGGTCGGGTCTTTCACGTAGGCGATCGGCGCGGTGCTTTTTTCCCACTGCGTCTTGGTGAGCGTGGGCGCGGTGGGACGCAGCTTCTGCTGCGCGGCCAGGGCGTCGGCGCGCGACTTGGCGTCGCTGATGCGCGACAGCGTCACCGGGTGGGTCTGCAGCAGTTCGGGCACGTCGCGGTCGCCGCCCGCGCCGGCGCGCAGGGTGTCCTGCATGCGCTCGAAGAAGGTGGCCATGGCGTTGGGATCGTAGCCGGCGTTGGACAGCGTCTGGATGCCGGCGCGGTCGGCCTCGACCTCGTCCTTGCGGGTGAAGTTGATCTGCCGCTGCAGCATCAGGCCCTGGCCGCCCATCAGCACCGCGCCGGCGGCGTCGCCGGCATGCGCGCCGGCGCCGGCGGCGATCGCGCCCAGCAGCACCAGGGCCATCAGCGGCGCATCTTTTTTCGAGGACTCGAACGCGCGCTGCAGGTGGTTCTGCGTGATGTGGCCGATCTCGTGCGCGATCACGCCGGCCAGTTCGCTTTCGCTGTTGGTGATGTCGATCAGGCCCGAGTTCACCGCGATATAGCCGCCGGGGGCGGCGAAGGCGTTGATCACGTCCTCCTTCACGATGAAGAAGGAGAAGTGGTCCTTGGGCTTGTCGCTGGCGGCGACCAGGCGGTAGCCGAGGTCGTTGATGTAGTCGTCGAGCAAGGCGTCGTCGACCACCATGTCCATCGAACGCATCTGGCGCAGCATGGCGGCGCCGTATTCCTGCGCCTCCTGCGGGGAGACCAGGGCGTTGGCGGAACTGCCCAGGTCCGGCAGGCGGACATTGGTGTCCTGGGCGCCCGCGCCGAAGCTCAGCAGGGCGCAGGCCAGGGCGGTCGCCAGACGGGTGGTAACGGTACGTGGTGCCATGCGCATAGGTAGGTGACAATAGCACTTGTGACCGCGTCCCATGGGTCCGGTTCACCGTCTCAGGCGGCTTGTTTTCAGGGGCCATGGCCCCCAGTTAGGCCGCCATCGCCGTTTCTTTTCCGGAGTCCGTCGTGCCCAAGATCGAGGTCTATTCGACCGGTTACTGCCCCTACTGCGTATCCGCCAAGAACCTGCTGAAATCCAAGGGACTGGAGTGGACCGAGGTGATGGTCGACACCGATCCGGCGCGCCGCGACGAAATGCTCCAGCGCAGCGGCGGCCGCCGCACGGTGCCGCAGATCTTCATCAACGACCAGCACGTCGGCGGCTTCGACGACCTGGTCGCCGCCGACCGCAGCGGCAAGCTGGCCCAGCTGCTGGGGAGCGCGGCATGAGCGACCATGACAACGGTGCGGACAAGAGCAAGGACCGCGTGGCCGAGTTCACCGCGTTCCGCCAGCGCATGAACGAACGCATCCTGGCCGAGGACAACCAGGTCGTGCGCCGCTTCTTCGCCCTGGACACGCAGACCTACAAGCCCGGCGCCCTGGACGTCAAAACCAAGGAACTGCTCGGCCTGGTCGCCTCGATGGTGCTGCGCTGCGACGACTGCATCAGCTACCACGTGGCCCAGTGCAAGGAAGCCGGGGTCAGCCGCGAGGAATTCTTCGAGACCTTCAGCGTCGGCCTGGTGGTGGGCGGTTCCATCGTGATCCCGCACCTGCGCCGCGCGGTGGACTTCCTGGACCAGCTCGAAGGGCGGGAATAGGGAATCGGGAATAGAGAATAGGACGAGCCCGCCCCCCGACAAGCTGGCGGGGCGGCGTTTTTACCTATTCCCCATTCTCTATTCCCTAATCCCGGCCCGGCTCCGGGCCACCATGCGAGTTTGCGAAATGCTCCGTACGAGGATTTGCAACGCCGCGGCGGGCGCCCGCACTGGCCGCTCCTGCCGGCATCGGGGATAATTCATAGGATTTTTCGGCCGGCCTTCCCCCGCCGCGCCGCCCGATTTCTTTCCTCCAAGGAGTTCCCCCATGAGCAAGACCATCGCCGTAATCCCGGGTGACGGCATCGGCCCGGAGATCATGAAGGCGACGCTGCGCGTGCTCGACGCCCTGGACTGCGGCCTGTCCTACGAGTTCGTCGACGCCGGCATGGTGGCGCTGGAGAAGCACGGCGACCTGCTGCCCAAGGACACGCTGGACGCCATCGCCAGGCACAAGATCGCCCTGAAGGGCCCGCTGACCACGCCGATCGGCGGCGGCTTCACCTCGATCAACGTCACCCTGCGCCGCCACTTCGACCTGTACGCCAACGTGCGTCCGGCGATCAGCTTCCCGGGCACCAAGGCGCGCTTCGAGAACATCGACATCATCACGGTGCGCGAGAACACCGAAGGCGCCTACCTGTCCGAAGGCCAGACCCTGTCCGAAGACGGCGAGGTCGCCACCTCGATGGTGCGCAACACCCGCAAGGGCAGCACGCGCATCGTCAAGTACGCCTTCGAGATGGCGCGCCAGAAGGGCCGCAAGAAGATCACGGCCGTGCACAAGGCCAACATCATGAAGACCAGCTCGGGCCTGTTCCTCAATGTGGCCCGCGAAGTGGCCAAGGAATATCCCGACATCGAGTTCAACGAGATGATCGTGGACAACACCTGCATGCAGCTGGTGATGAGGCCCGAGCAGTTCGACGTGATCGTCACCACCAACCTGTTCGGCGACATCCTGTCCGACCTGTGCGCCGGCCTGGTCGGCGGCCTGGGCCTGGCCCCGGGCGACAACATCGGCGCGGGCGCGGCGATTTTCGAGGCCGTGCACGGCTCGGCGCCGGACATCGCCGGCAAGGGCGTCGCCAACCCCTGCGCGCTGCTGCTGGCGGCGGCGGACATGCTCGACCACCTGGGCATGGCGGAGAAGGGCAACAAGGTGCGCGCGGCCATCCGCGACACCCTGACCAACGACCGCGACGCCGTCACCCCGGACCTGGGCGGCAAGGGCAATACCGACAGCTTCGGCGACGCCATCGTCAAGCGCGTCAAAGCGGCCTGAGTTTTCCGCCGTTTCACGAAAAAGCCGCGGCGTTTGCCGCGGCTTTTTTCTTTTCTGCCGTCATTCCGGCGCAGGCTGGAATCCAGTAACGATGCCACACGATTATCGCGAAAGCGCTGGGTGGTTTTCCGCTTCTATTGCGGCGCTTTCACCACTGGATTCCGGCCTGCGCCGGCATGACGAGCCCTGCTCAGCCGAACATCCCCGGCTGGTAATCCCCGCCCGCCGTATGCGCCGCCAGGTTGATGCGGTTCCAGCTGTTGATCAGCGTGACCAGCAAGGTCAGGTCGACCAGCTCCTTCTCGTTGAACAGCTGGCTGGTCTGCTGGTACAGCGCGTCCGGCACCGAGTCGCCGGGCACCAGGCGGGTCAGCGCCTCGGCCCAGGCCAGAGCCGCGCGTTCGCGTTCGCTGTAGCACGCCGCTTCGCGCCAGCCGGCCAGCAGGTACAGGCGCTGCTCGGTTTCGCCGGCGGCGCGCGCGTCCTTGGTGTGCATGTCCAGGCAGTAGCAGCAGCCGTTGATTTGCGAAACGCGGGTCAGCACCAGTTCGATCATGGCCGGCTCCAGGCCGCCGGACTTGAGGTTCTTGCTCAGCACGAACAGCGGCTGCAGCGACTTGAAGTGATGGGCGATATTGAAGCGGGACATGGCGGTTTCCTTGAAAGGGAACGGCCGCAATGGCCGCTCTTCAATGCAAGGACGCAGACGCCGCGCGTTTCGTGACCGCTTCCAGCCGCGCGAGTTTTTCCGGATGGCGGATCGAGTGAATCGCGGTGATCCGCTCGCCATCGCACTCCACCCACAGCGCGGAAGTGAGGCGGCCGCCGGTCCAGATCAGCAACGCCGGCGCGCCATTGAGCTGGCTCAGCTGGCGCACGGTTTCCGGGCCGCCGGAATGCAGCGCGATCTGGCGATACAGCCGCGCCACGCGATCCTGCCCGTACAGCGGACGCAGCACCGCGCGCACCACGCCGCCGCCGTCGGAGATATGCACGGCGTCCTCGGCGAACAGCGCGCGCAGCGAATCGAGATCCGGGCGGTCCATCGCGGCGAGGAAGCGCTGCAGCATGCGCTGCTGCATCGAATGGTCCACGTTGAAGCGCGGGCGTCCTTCGCGCAGCCGCGTCTTCGCGCGATGCACGCGCTGGCGGCAGGCGTCCTCGGCGATGCCCAGGATGGCGGCGGCCTCGGCGTGGCTGTAGTCGAACACTTCCTTCAGCAGAAACGCCGCGCGTTCCTCGGGGCTGAGCCGCTCGAGCAGCAGCAGGAACGAAAGGCTCAGCGTCTCGGCGCGTTCGAGCTGTTCCGATGGCGCTTCGTCCATCGGTTCGAGCGGCTCGGGCAGCCAGGGGCCGGTGTAGTGCTCGCGCTCGGTCTTGGCGCGGCGCAGGCGGTCCAGGGCGAGGCGGGTGGTGACGGTGACCAGCCAGGCTTCCGGGTCGTCCAGGGTGGAGGTGTCCTGCTCGTGCCAGCGCAGCCAGGCGTCGTGCAGCACGTCTTCGGCATCGGCCGGGCGGCCGAGCATGCGGTAGGCCAGGCCGAACAGGCGCTGGCGATGCTGCTGGAACAAGGCGGTCTGCGGGTCCATGGGCGGCTCCTGAGCGTGGATGACAAGGCCAGGACGCGCCAGGCGGGCGGAACGTGACCGCCTCAGCGGAAGAACGGATACGGGGCCAGGAACACCAGCCAGATCATCAGCACGATGCCGATGTATTTCAGCACCCGGAACAGCCGGGGGCTGCGCTTCTTGAAGGCCCGGCTGCGTTCGCGCGAGCGCTGGTTGAGCGCGAACATGCGATTGACGAAGCCGGTCTTCTCCTCCGGCGATTCGGTATTGGGCGAAGCGGTGATCTTGCCCATGAAGGCGCCGACGCGGCGATTGACCGCGGTCATCAGGCGCGTGCGCAGCGGGCGCTCGACGTCGGCGAACAGGATCACGCGGGTCTGGTCGGTGCGGTTCTCGGCCCAGTGCACGTAGGTTTCGTCGAACACCACGTCCTTGCCGTCGCCCCAGGCGTGGATCTCGCCGTCGACGAAGATGCGGCAGTCCTCGGAGTTGGGCGTGATGAGACCCAGGTGATAGCGCAGCGAACCGGCGAACGGATCGCGGTGCGGATTGAGCTTGCTGCCCGGCGGCAGCAGGGCGAACATCGCCGCCTTCACGCTGGGAATGGCGTTGAGCAGCTTCACCGTCTCCGGGCACAGCGCCTCGGCCGAGGCCAGCGGCTCGCCGTACCACTTCAGGTAAAAGCGCTTCCAGCCCTGCTTGAAGAAGCTGTTGAAGCTGGCGTCGTTGTGCTTTTCCGCGGCACGGATAAAGCCCTCGTCGAACAGGTGCATGGCTTCTTCGCGGATGACCTGCCAGTTCGCCTGCAGCAGGTCCAGCTGGGGGAAGCCGCGGCGGTCCAGGATCGGCCGCGCCGGCACCGCCGAGAAGGTGTACATCAGCAGGTTGTACGGCGCGAAGATCGCCGAATGGTCGACCAGCTGCCGGTCGAAGCGCAGGCGCGAGCGGCCGCGCAGATGCACCGCGAGCACGCACAGCGCGAACACGGCGAAGATGAGCAGCAGGATCAGGCGCGGAGCGAGGATCATGTCGTGGGCGGCGAAGGCGGAAAGACCAGCCGCCATTCTACTCCCAAGCCTGCCGCCGCCTTGAGGCTCAGTGCCGCAGCACCCGCACCGCGCCCTTGCCGGGGCGGTAGCCCTGGGCCAGCGCCCGCTGCACATAGGCCACCGCCTGGCGCACCGCGGCGCGCGGCGTGCGCCCCTTGGCCAGTTCCGCGGCGACCGCGGAGGCCAGCGTGCAGCCGGTGCCGTGGCCTTCCACGCGCAGGCGCGGGTGGCGCAGTTCCATCACGCCGGCGGCGTCGTAGAAACGGTCCACCACCTCGCCGCCGCGGGCGTGGCCGCCCTTGAGCAGCACGGCCTGCGCGCCCAGCGCGCGCAGGTCGCCGCCGGCGCGGTCGTAGTCGCGGGCGTTGCGGATGGAGTAGCCGAGCAGGGCTTCGGCTTCCGGCAGATTGGGCGTGAGCACGTCGGCCAGCGGGATCAGCTCGCGCACCACGGCCTGCACCGCGTCTTCCGCCAGCAGGCGCGCACCGCTGGTGGCGATCATCACCGGATCCACCACCAGCCACGCGGGCTGGCGCCGGCGCAGCTCGCGCGCCACCAGCCGCACGATCGCCGCGTTGCCGAGCATGCCGGTCTTCACCGCGCCGATGGCGAAGTCGTCGAACACCGCATCGAGCTGGCTGCGGATATGCGCCAGCGGCACCGGATGCACGGCGCTGACCCCGCGCGTGTTCTGCGAGGTGATGGCAGCGATGGCGGAAAGGCCGTGCACGCCGCGCGCATGGAAGGCCTTGAGGTCGGCCTGGATGCCGGCGCCGCCGCCGGAGTCGGAGCCGGCGATGGTGAGGGCGATGGAGGGGGGATTCGTCGACACGTTTTTTTGCTCGTCATTCCGGCGCAGGCCGGAATCCAGTTACAGCAACGCTGGGTAAAGGTCGTTCCATTCAGGGTTTTCGCCTTCGATAAGGCGAATCTTCCACTGCCGCTTCCAGTTCTTCAGGGCTTTCTCGCGGAGGATGGCCGACTCCATGGTCTCGTGCAGTTCGTACCACACGAGATCATGGGTGTCGTATCGCCTGGAGAAACCATCGACCACGCCATGTTTATGCTGCCATACGCGCTTCAGGAGGTCGCTGGTCACGCCTGTGTAGAGGGTGCCGTTGTGTCCGCTGGAGAGCATGTAGACGCAGGGTTGTCGCCTGTCCATGGCGTGGTCGCTACTGGATTCCGGCCTACGCCGGAATGACGGTGAAGGGGTGAGGTTGCTCTAATTCTACAAAGCCTCCGAGGCGAAATCCGCCAGCCGCGAACGCTCGCCGCGCCGCAAGGTGATATGCGCCGAATGTTCCCATCCCTTGAAGCGATCCACCGCGTAAGTCAGGCCGGAGGTCGTTTCGGTGAGGTAGGGCGTGTCGATCTGCTCCACGTTGCCCAGGCAGACGATCTTGGTGCCGGGGCCGGCGCGGGTGATCAGGGTTTTCATCTGCTTCGGCGTGAGGTTCTGCGCCTCGTCGATGATCAGGTAGCGCGACAGGAAGGTGCGGCCGCGCATGAAGTTCAGCGAGCGGATCTTGATGCGCGAGGCGAGCAGGTCGTTGGTGGCCTGGCGGCCCCAGCTGCCGCCTTCCTCGGGGTTGGCGAGCACTTCGAGGTTGTCGGTGAGCGCGCCCATCCACGGCGTCATCTTTTCTTCCTCGGTGCCGGGCAGGAAGCCGATGTCCTCGCCGACCGAGACCGTGGCGCGGGTCATGATGATCTCGCGGTAGCGCTGCTGGTCCATCACCTGGGCCAGGCCGGCGGCCAGCGCGAGCAAGGTCTTGCCGGTGCCGGCGGTGCCGAGCAGGGTGACGAAGTCGACGTCCGGATCCATCAGCACGTTGAGCGCGAAGTTCTGCTCGCGGTTGCGCGCCGCGATGCCCCACACGGCATGGTTGGCATGGCTGTGGTCGTCCAGCAGCACCAGGGTGGCTTCTTCCTCGTCGACGTGCAGCACGCGCAGCTCGACGCTGTTGTCGCCGGGCAGGAACAGGCACTGGTTCGGATGCCAGTCCTCGTCGTCGCGGCGCTTGACCTTGTAGAAGGTGCGGCCGCGCTCGTTCCACGACTGCACTTCGGGGTGGCGGTCCCAGAAGTCCTCGGTCAGTTCGGTGGAGCCGGTGTAGAGCAGGGCGAAATCGTCGAGCGCGCGGTCGTTCTCGTAGTCCTCCGCATCGATGCCGTAGATCTTGGCCTTGATGCGCAGGTTGATGTCCTTGCTGACCAGGATCACCGCGCGGTCGGGATTCTGGTCGCGCAGCTCGATCACCGCGGCCAGGATCAGGTTGTCGGCCTTGCCGTGGCCGTTGGTGGCGCGCTGCTGGAAATACAGTCGGCCCACCGTGTTGTTGCGTTTGAGCTTGATGCCCTGCGGGCTGCTCAATTCCAGCCCGTTGCTGATGCCGTGGCCATTGCCGCGCTCGATCAGCTCGTTGAGGAAGCGGCTGACCTGGCGGCCGTTGCGCGAGACTTCCGAGCCGCCTTTCTTCTTTTCGTCCAGCTCCTCCAGCACCGTCATGGGGATGAACACGTCGTGCTCCTCGAAGCGGAACAGCGACGTGGGATCGTGCAGCAGAACATTGGTATCGAGAGCGTAAATGCGCTTGCTTCCGGTCATACGGAAGTTGCCTCGCTGGCGTGCTGGTTGAGAAAACGCGGCATGCGGGATGCCGTGGGAATCCGGCCCCGCGGGCCGGAACATGCGCGTCCGTGCCGCCTGCGCGGTGAGCGCCGACGGGACGGAGCGGATAGGTCGGAAGGGTTCACTTGGCGGGGATGGCGTCGAGCACGGCTTGAGCGTGACCTGGGACTTTGACGTTGCGCCATTCCTGCACCAGCCTGCCTTCGGGATCGATCAGGAAGCTACTTCGTACGACACCCATGTGACGTTTTCCGTACAGCACCTTCTCGTGGATCACGTCGAAGGCCTGGCACCAGGTTTCCTCGGGGTCGGAAACCAGCGGGAACGGCAGCTCCTGCTTGGCGGCGAAGTTGGCGTGCGACTTGACCGAGTCGCGCGAGACGCCGATCACCTCGGCGTTGCGCTTGCGGAACTTCGGGTAGAGATCGCGGAAGTCCTTGGCTTCGTTGGTGCAGCCCGGCGTGCTGTCCTTGGGATAGAAGTACACCACCACCCATTGGCCCTTGAGGCTGTCGAGTTTCAGCTCGCCGCCGTCGCCGAGCGGGCCTTTGAGCTTGGGGGCTTTTTTGCCGAGGTCTGGCATGACTGCTCCTGCGAAGCCAGCACCTGGCTTCGTCTTGTGGTTTTAGTGGGGGAGTGAGGCTGGCGGCCGGTGGCCGGCACGGAGGGGAAGGCGGCGCGTCGTGCGATGGTGCTCGCTCGATCTGCGTACTGCATGCGCGCCGGCCCTCCGGTATTGCCTCTTCGGGGCCAAGACTAGCGCGCCTGCGGCGGCGGATGACAGCCCTTGCCAACCGCGGCGTGGCGGGGGCATGCTGGCTTTCCCTCGCGCTGGGGCCCGGAAGAAGTTTTTGGCGGCCCCGCTCTGGAATCCAGGCGCTTAGAACTTGACCGGATCCATGATGGCATCCAGGTTGAGGCCGTCGCAGAACTCCAGGAAGTCGTCGCGCAAGGCGGCGATGTGCGTGTCGGCGGGAATGCCCACCGTGATCTGCGCCTGGAACATCGCCGCGCCGGTCTGCATGGCCTGGTAGCGCATGGAGTGCAGCTGTTCCACCGCGATGCCGTGGCGGTCGAAGAAATCGATGATGCGCACCAGGATGCCGGGACGGTCGGCCGAGATCACTTCCACCAGGTAGGGCAGCAGGCGCGAGGCCTGGCTGCGGCCGTCGGTGCGGTAGTGCATCAGGTGCACGTCTTCTTCGCGCGCGAACTTGGCCAGGGCGGACTCCAGCTTCGCCACCGCGTCCCAGGAGCCGGTGGCCAGCAGGGTCAGCGAGGTGTCCACGCCGATGGTCGACACGCGCGCGTCGGCCAGGTTGCAGCCGGCATCGGCGATGCGGCGGGCCAGGTTCAGCAGGGGAGTGCGCGGCGACGGGGTCAGGGCCTGGATCAGCAGCTGGTGGTCGTTGCCGGTACGCGAGGAACGGTTCAAGGAGGTCGGCCTGTAGCGTGGACCCGCGCAGCGCGGGACGGCGGCGCAAGGCCCGGCGAGCTTACTTGTCGCCCCTCCGAGGTCGCAAGTAACATGCAGGGCTTGGCTTCTGGCCGGAGTATGTCTTGAAGATTCGTGGAAGCATCTGCGCCCTGGCGACCCCGTTCACGTCGGACGGCGCGCTGGATCTGGACGCCTTCGGGCGGCTGCTGGACTACCAGATCGCCGGCGGGACGCAGGCCGTGGTGGTGGCCGGTTCCACCGGCGAAGCCCACATGCTCGAGCACGACGAATACGACACCCTGCTGGCCTTCGCGGTGAAACGCGTGGCCGGACGCATCCCGGTGCTCGCCGGCACCGGCGAGGCAGGCACGGCCAGGACCGTAGCGCTGACCCGCCGCGCGCGCGAACTGGGCGCGGACGTCGCGCTGGTGGTGGCGCCGTTCTACGTGCGCCCCACGCAGGAAGGCCTGCGCCGGCATTTCCTCGCGGTGGCCGAGCAGGGCGGCCTGCCGGTGATCCTCTACAACGTGCCCGGCCGCACCGGCTGCGACCTGCTGCCGGAGACGGTGGCCGCGCTGCGCGACCATCCGGCCATCGTCGGCATCAAGGAAGCGGTGGGCAGCGACGAGCGCATCCACGCCCTGGCGGAACTTGCGCGCGCCGATTTCGTCTACCTGTCCGGTGACGACCCGACCGCCGGCAAGGCCATGCTGGCCGGCGCGGCCGGCACCATCTCGGTGGTGGCCAACCTGGCGCCCAAGGCCTTCCGCGCGCTGTGCGACGCGGCGGCCGCGGGCGACGCGGCCGCCACCGCGCGCTGCGACGATGTCCTCGCCGCGCTGGTTCAGGCGTTGAACTGCGCTCCCAACCCGATCGCCGTGAAGGCCGGCCTGCCGGCGCTGGGGCTGGGTTCGGCGGTGCCGCGCCTGCCCCTGGTCGAACTGCAGGAAGGGCCGGAACGGGCGCGCATCGCCGAAGCGCTGGCGGCTCTGGCATCCTTGGCAAACGCGGCCTGACGGCCGCCCGATCTCTCAACGGAACTCCAATTCAATGAAGAAATCCCCGCTCCTCCTCGCCATGCCGGCCCTCGCCCTGTCCGCCTTGCTGCTTTCCGGTTGCGGCATGTTCCGCTCGGAGAAGGCCTGGGAGGCCGCCAAGCAGGAAACGCCGCTGGAGATCCCGCCGGGCCTGGATACGCCGTCGACCAGCGCCGCCCTGGTGATCCCGGAGCAGGGCGCCAACAACCCCACCTCCAACGGCGCCACGGCGCGCGTGGGCAAGGGCGGCGGCGTGATCGCCGACGGCTTCGTGCTCACCGACACGGTCGACAACGCCTACCGCCGCGTCGGCCAGGCGCTGGAGCAGGGCGACATCGGCCAGGTGCTGAGCCACGACGACGCCGGCCATGCCTACACGCTGAGCGTGGTGGCCTCGGCCACGCAGGGCAGCAAGCCGGGCTTCTTCCGCCGCATGTTCGGCGGCGGCAAGAAGGACGCCTCCGCCCCCGCGCCGGGCGCCGCGCCGCATCAGGTGCAGGTGGTGATCGGCCCCAGCGGCCAGAGCGCCAGCGAAGTGCGCGCGCAGGGCGATGCCGCCGCCGTGGCCAAGGTGGTGGATACGCTGAAGTCGCGCCTGGGCGGTAATTGATTCCGCGCCCCGGTTGCTCATTGAACGAAAAAGCCGCCCATCGGGCGGCTTTTTTATAGGGCGAAGTCCGAAGAAAAGATTCGGAACAGTCGGAAAATCAGCGCTGCAGCTGGTCCAGCTTGCCCGGCTTGTTTTCCCATTCCTTGGCGTCCGGCAGGCCGTCCTTGCGCTCGGTGATCACCGGCCAGGCCTTGGCCAGTTCCGCGTTGAGCGCCACGAAGGACTCCTGCCCGGCGGGCACGTCGTCTTCCGGATAGATGGCGTTGATCGGGCATTCCGGCTCGCACAAGGTGCAGTCGATGCACTCGTCCGGATCGATCACCAGGAAATTCGGGCCTTCGTGGAAGGCATCGACAGGGCAGACTTCGACGCAGTCGGTGTACTTGCACTTGATGCAGTTGTCGGTGACGACAAAGGTCATGCGATCGCGGGCCTGTGTATGCCGGATGGGCCTGTGCGGCCCGGAAGTGGCGCTCCCTACGAGGTTCGAACTCGTGTTCCCGCCTTGAGAGGGCGGTGTCCTAGGCCACTAGACGAAGGGAGCGAAAAGCACCGGAGCGCGCTAGTATAGCGAAATTGTTGCGGCCGGCAATGCCCTCCGTGACAGCTGTCTCATGCCCGAAGCCATGCGCAGCCACGGGTTCCGACCCGGCGCCAGCCTAGGCCCAAGGCCATGCGGCAACCCTTTCGCTGCAAGGATTCAAACCGCTTGAACTTGAAAGCAAGGAACGAGGCCACGCCATCGCTGCGCATCATTCCGCGCGAGCAGCACGTGATATCGCGCAAGAACATCAGCAAGGCCGCGCTGCGCGTGCTGTACCGCCTCCATGAAGCCGGCTACGACGCCTTCCTGGTCGGAGGCGCCGTGCGCGACCTCCTGCTCGGCGGCCATCCCAAGGACTTCGACGTGGCCACCAACGCCACGCCGGAAGACGTCAAGAAGCTGTTCCGCAACTGCCGCCTGATCGGCCGCCGTTTCCGCCTCGCCCACGTGGTGTACGGGCCGGAGATCATCGAGGTGGCCACCTTCCGCGGCACCGGCGAGGACGACGGCAACGAAGGCGGCGGCGACCGCCACATCGTCGACGGCCGCATCGTGCGCGACAACGTATGGGGCAGCATCGAGGAAGACGCGCTGCGCCGCGACTTCCGCGTCAACGCGCTGTACTACGACATCAGCGACTTCTCCGTGCGCGACTACGTCGGCGGCATGCAGGACGTGGAGAACCGCGTGCTGCACCTGATCGGCGACCCGGTCACGCGCTACCGCGAGGACCCGGTGCGCATGCTGCGCGCGGTGCGCCTGGCGGCCAAGCTCAACTTCCGCATCGACGCCGCGGCCGCCGCGCCGTTCGAGGAACTCGGCCCGCTGCTGCTGGATGCCTCGCCGGCGCGCCTGTTCGACGAATCGCTCAAGCTGTTCCTGAGCGGCCATGGCCTGAAGAGCTTCCGCATGCTGGAGAAGAGCGGCCTGCTGAAGTTCATGTTCCCGGCCACCGCGCGCTCGCTCAAGCGCGGTGACGAGGCGCTGCGCAAGCTGATCGAGGAAGGCCTCGGCAGCACCGATGCGCGCGTGGCCGAAGGCAAGTCGGTGACGCCGGCCTTTCTGTTCGCCGTGCTGCTGTGGGGCGAGGTGCGCGACCTGGCGCATGCGTGGATCGTCAAGGGCGTGGAGAGCGCCACGGCCTGGGGCCGCGCGGTGGCGCACGTGGTGTCGGAGCAGTGCCAGCGCGTGGCCATCCCGCGCCGCTTCACCATCACCATGGAAGAGATCTGGGCGCTGCAGCCGCGCTTCGAGCAGGTGCAGCGCAAGCGCGTGTTCCGCCTGATGGCGCACCCGCGCTTCCGCGCCGCGTTCGACTTCCTGCTGCTGCGCGCCACCGAATCCCAGGCGATCGACCAGCTGGGCCAGTGGTGGGCGCATGCCCAGCAGCTGTCGCACGAGACGCTGGCCGCCGCGCTGTCCGGCACCGGTGCCGACGTGCCGTCGGCGGGCGATGCCGAGCCCGCGCCGGCGAGCAAGCCGCGCAAGCGGCGGCGCCGCAAGCCGGGCGGCAAATCCGGCGGCAAATCGGGCGCGGCGTGAGCACCGCCTATGTGGCGCTGGGCAGCAATCTGGGCGATTCCCGGCGCTACCTGAGCGAAGCCATCGAAGCGATGGCGCAGTTGCCCTCGACGCGGGTGGCGGCGCGTTCGCGCCTGTACCGCACGCCGCCATGGGGCATGCTGGAGCAGCCGCCGTTCCTCAATGCCGCCGTGCAGCTGGATACCGGGCTGAGTGCGGACGAGCTGCTGGACGCCCTGCTGGCGATCGAGCGCGCCGCCGGCCGCGTCCGCGAGGGCGAGCGCTGGGGACCGCGCACGCTGGACCTGGACCTGCTGCACATGGACGGCGTGCGCCGCGACGGCGAACGCCTGACCCTGCCGCACCCGCGCATCGCCGAACGCGCCTTCGTGCTGCTGCCGCTGGCGGACCTGGCGCCGGAACTGGAGCTGCCGGGGCAGGGCAAGGTGGGCGCGCTGCTCGCCGCGCTCGATCGCAGCGGCTGTGAAGTGCTGCCTTGAGCCTTTTGTGCAATGCGGCGGATAATCCGCTTCTTACCCACCTGAAGGCGTTGCCGTGTACGTCCAGAATGCCAGTGCTCCCGCCCGCAAGCCCGTGACGGTGCCCGGCCTGCGGGCCATGAAGGCGGAAGGCAAGCCGATCGTGGTGCTCACCGCCTACGACTACAGCTTCGCCTGGCAGCTGGAAACCGCCGGCATCGACGTCGCCCTGGTCGGCGATTCGCTCGGCATGGTGGTGCAGGGGCATGCGAGCACGCTGCCGGTGACGCTCGATCACATGGTCTACCACACCGCCGCCGTGGCGCGCGGCCTGTCCGCCACCTTGCTGGTGAGCGACCTGCCGTTCATGAGCGACCGCGACGTGCCGCATCTGCTCGACGCTGGCGCGCGCCTGGTCGGCGAAGGCGGCGCGGCGATGGTGAAGATCGAAGGCGCGGCGCCGCATATCCTCGACGGTATCCATGCGCTGGCCACGCGCGCCATTCCGGTGTGCGCGCACCTGGGCCTCACGCCGCAATCGGTGCACAAGTTCGGCGGATTCCGCATCCAGGGCCGCGAGCAGGAAGCCGCCGACCGCGTGGTGGCCGAGGCCAAGGCGGTGGAGCAGGCCGGCGCGGATCTGCTGGTGCTGGAAGGCGTGCCGACCTCGCTGGGCGAGCGCGTCACCAAGGCCGTCGGCATTCCCGTGATCGGCATCGGCGCGGGCCCGCATTGCGACGGCCAGGTGCTGGTGCTGCAGGACATGCTGGGCATCACGCCGGGCAAGCGCCCCAAGTTCAGCAAGGATTTCCTGGCCGGACGCGATTCTGTGGCGGCTGCGCTCGCCGCGTATGCGGAAGACGTGCGCAGCGGCGCCTTTCCCGCACCCGAACACTGTTTCAGCTGAGACACACCCATGCAGACTGTGCAAGACGCCGCGGCCTTGCGTGCCGTGATCCGCGGCTGGCGCTCCCAGGGCCAGACCGTGGGATTCGTGCCGACCATGGGCAACCTCCATGCCGGCCACCACTCGCTGATCAAGCTGGCGCGCGCGCGCACCGACCGCGTGGTGGCGAGCGTGTTCGTCAACCCGACCCAGTTCGGCCCGAACGAGGATTTCGACCGCTATCCGCGCACGCTGAGCCAGGACCAGGCCGGCCTGGCCGAGCAGCACTGCGACCTGGTGTTCGCGCCCGACGTGGCCACCATGTATCCGTTCGGCCCGGCCAGCAGCGTGAGCGTGCATGTGCCGGCCATCACCGACACGCTCGAAGGTGCGCACCGTCCCGGCCATTTCGACGGCGTGGCCACCGTGGTGTGCAAGCTGTTCAACCTGGTGCAGCCGGACGTGGCCGTGTTCGGCCAGAAGGACTTCCAGCAGCTGAAGGTGATCGAGCGCATGGTGCGCGACCTGGCCCTGCCGGTGAAGGTGATGGGCGCGCCCACCCTGCGCGCCGACGACGGCCTGGCGCTGAGCTCGCGCAACCAGTACCTGTCGCGCGACGAGCGCGAGCTGGCCCCGCAGATCTACGCCACCCTGCAGCAGATGCGCGAGCTGGTCGAAAAAGGCCACGCCATCAAGGTGGTGGAGCAGGCCGCGGCCTCCAAGCTGGCCCGCGGCGGCTTCGATCCGGACTACGCCGCGATCCGCCGGGCCGAGGACCTGTCCGAGCCGGCCGAAGGCGAGCGCGAGGGCCTGGTGGCGCTGATCGCCGCCCGCCTGGGCAAGACCCGCCTGATCGACAACTTGCCTTTCGACTGAGGCACCCCACATAGCGCGGCATCCGGCCTCGTTGCGGCCGGACGGCCCGCCCATCGATAATTGCCCGCTACGCAGACCTTTTCTGCTGGAAGTCATGCCATGAACCTGAACATGCTCAAGGCCAAGATCCACCGTGCCACGGTGACGCACGCCGAGCTGCACTACGAAGGCTCGATCGCGATCGACGGCCTGCTGCTCGATGCCTCCGGCATCCGCGAGTACGAGCAGATCCACGCGTGGAACATCAACAACGGCAAGCGCTTCGTCACCTATGCGCTGCGCGCGGAAGAAGGCTCCGGCATCATCTCGGTGAACGGCAGCGCGGCCCATCGCGCCCAGCCGGGCGACCTGATCATCATCGCCGCGTTCGCCCAGCTGTCCGAGGCCGAGGTCGAGCAGTTCCAGCCGACCCTGGTGTACGTGGATGCCGACAACCGCATCTCGCATACCAACCGCTCGATCCCGAAGCAGATGGCCGCGGCCTGAGGCCGCGGCTCAAGGCAAAAACTGCCGGAATTGGCACGTGGCGCGCTACTCACGCGCCACTCAATGGCTCTAAGATCGGGGTTCCCCTTCCCGCCAAGTACGAGCCCATGTCGCAGCAGCGCAGTCCGTCCTTCCTGGCAGCACACGTCGAACGTCTTTCGCGCACCCATCTGCGCGACTTGCTGAAGGACCGGGAGCGCGGCGAACGCTTGCGCCACCGCGTGGGGCCGCTGCTGCTGGACCTGAGCCGGCAGAAGCTGGACCACGAAGCACTGCAGGCGCTGGGCGAGCACGCCGAAGCCAGCGGCTGGCAGCAGGCCCGCGACGCCATGTTCGCCGGCGAGCCGATCAACACGTCCGAACACCGCGCCGTGCTGCACACCGCGCTGCGCGGCGGTGCCTCGCGCCTGCCGCCGGTGGCGCCGCGCGAGGCGCGCAGCGAGATCGAACGCACCCTGCAGCGCATCGACGAACTGGTGCGCGCGATCGAGCGCGGCGACGCCGCCAGCATGGGCCTGCCGCCGAAGATCACCGACGTGGTGAACATCGGCATCGGCGGCTCCGACCTCGGCCCCCGCCTGGCCGTGCGCGCGCTGGCGCCGTTCCACGTGCCGGAGCTGCGCAGCCACTTCCTCACCAATGTCGACGGCCAGGCCGCCTACGAGCTGATGCGCCAGCTCGACCCGCGCCGCACCCTGGTGATCGTGGTCTCCAAGACCTTCACCACGCAGGAAACCCTGCTCAACGGCAACGTGCTGCGCGACTGGATCGTGCGCTCGTACGAGGGCGATGCGCGCGCCGCGTCGAAGCATTTCCTGGCGGTCAGCGCCAACACCGCCGAAGCCGAGCGCTGGGGCGTGGCCACGTCCAACATCTATCCGATGTGGGATTTCGTCGGCGGCCGTTTCTCGCTGTGGTCCGCGGTGGGCCTGTCGCTGGCGCTGGCCATCGGCATGGAGCATTTCCGCGCGCTGCTCGCCGGCGCGGCGCAGATCGACGACCACTTCCGCAGCAAGCCGTGGCAGGAAAACCTGCCGGTGCTGCTCAGCCTGGTCGAATACTGGAACCGCAATGCGCTGGGCCGCAGCAGCCGCGCGGTGGTGCCTTACGCCGATCTGATGGGCGACCTCACCTCGTACCTGCAGCAGCTGGAAATGGAGAGCCTGGGCAAGCAGGTCACCCCGCAAGGAGAGCCGGTGCCGCAGTCCACCTCGCCGGTGGTGTGGGGCAGCGTGGGCACCAATGCGCAGCATGCGTATTTCCAGTCGCTGCACCAGGGCACCGACACCGTGCCGCTGGAATTCATCGGCGTGGTGCGCCCGGCGCATCCGCTGCGCGCCAATCACGACGCGCTGCTGTCCAACCTGCTGGCGCAGGCCGCCGCGCTGGCGCTGGGCAAGACCTTCGACGAGGCCCTCGCCGAGAGCAAGGGCGGCGACGAACAGGCGCGCCGCGTGCTCGCCGCGCAGCGCACCTTCCCGGGCGACCGCCCGAGCACGGTGATCCTGCTCGATTCGCTCACCCCGGAAAGCCTGGGTGCGCTGATCGCGCTGTACGAGCACAAGGTGTTCATGCTCGGCCATCTGTGGAGCATCAACGCGTTCGACCAGTGGGGCGTGGAGCTGGGCAAGTCGATCGCGCGGCAGATCCTGCCGGCGCTGGAAGGCCAGACGGACGATCTGTCTTCGTTCGACACCGCCACCCGCGCCTTGCTCGACGAGATCGCCCAGCGCCGCGAGGGTTGATTCTTTCTTACGTCGCCTGGTGCCGCGCCAGCGCCCAGGCGACGTGTTCGCGCACCAGCTCCGACGGATGCGCCGCACGCGCACGCAGCGCGTCGAGCACTTCGCCCGAGCCCGGCGCGTTGCCCAGCGCCACCGCGATATTGCGCAGCCAGCCCTCGTAGCCCGTGCGGCGGATCGCCATGCCTTCGGTGCGGCGCAGGAATTCCTCCTCGCTCCAGGCGAACAGTTCCACCAGGCGCGCGCCGTCCAGGCTGTGGCGCGGTGCGAAGTCGGGCTCCGCCGCGTCGCGCGCGAACTTGTTCCAGGGGCAGATCAGCTGGCAGTCGTCGCAGCCGAAGATGCGGTTGCCCATCGGCGCACGCAGCTCTTCCGGAATGCTGCCTTTGAGTTCGATGGTGAGATAGGAAATGCAGCGGCGCGCATCCAGCCGGTACGGCGCGACGATGGCCTGGGTCGGGCAGATATCGATGCAGCGGCGGCACGTGCCGCAATGCGCGGTGGCGGCTTCGTCCACCGGCAGCGGCAGGTCGGTGTAGAGCTCGCCGAGAAAGAAATACGAACCCGCGCTGCGGTTGATCAGCACGGTGTGCTTGCCGATCCAGCCCAGGCCCGCATTGCGGCCCAGGGCTTTCTCCAGCACCGGCGCCGAATCCACGTAGGCGCGGTAGCCGAAGTCGCCGACCTTGGCGTGGATGCGCTCGGCCAGCTTCTGCAGGCGGTTGCGCATCAGCTTGTGGTAGTCGCGGCCCAGTGCGTAGCGCGCGACATAGCCGGCGTCCGCGTCTTCCAGCACGGCCCAGGCGTTGCGCGTGCCGGGCGGGATGTAGTCCATGCGCACCGAGATCACGCGCAGGGTGCCCGGTTCCAGTTCGGCCGGGCGGCTGCGCTTGGTGCCGTGGCGGGCCATGTAGTCCATCTCGCCGTGGTGGCCGTCGTCCAGCCAGCGCCGCAGGTGCTGCTCGTCCTCGCCCAGCTCGATGCCGGCGATGCCGGCGTCGGCGAAGCCGAGCTCGCGCGCCCAGCGCTTGATGTCCGCGGCGAGCGCGGCGTAGTCGTGGGCGAGGGCGGAGTAGGCGGACATGGTGGGCATTGTAAGTCCGCCGGGCCGCGGCCTCCGCCTATAATCCGGCGCATGACGCCACGCCCGCACAGCCACGAGCTCCATACCGTCGACCAGGTGCGCGCGCTGGATCGCCGCGCCATCGAGGTGCTGGGCATTCCCGGCATCGAACTGATGCGCCGCGCGGCCGCGGCCGCGTTCGCCTCGCTGCAGCGCCATTGGCCGCAGGCGCGGCGCATCGCGGTGTACTGCGGGCCGGGCCATAACGGTGGCGACGGTTTCCTGCTCGGCGCGCTCGCGCTGCAGGAGGGCTACCAGGTGATGCTGTTCGCGCTCAGCGGCGAAGCGCGCGGCGATGCCGCGGCGGCGCGCGCGCGTTTCGAGGAGGCCGGCGGACAGGTGCAAATGTGGAGCTCCGTCACCGGCCTGCCGGTGGCCGACGTGCACGTGGATGCGCTGTACGGCACCGGTCTCGCGCGCGCGCCGGAGCCCGCGGTGGCCGACCTGCTGTGGCGGTTGAATGCGGGCGGCGAACCGATCCTCGCGCTGGACGTGCCTTCGGGCCTCAACGCCGACACCGGGCAATGCCCCGGCGAGGCGATCAAGGCCGATGTCACCGTCAGCTTCATCGCGCACAAGCGCGGCCTGCATACCGGCCAGGCGGCGGACCGCGTGGGCGTGCTGGAGCTGGATACGCTGGACTTGCCGGAAGAACTCTGGGGCGGCATCGCGCCCGACGCCGAGCTGCTGCACGCCGCCACGCTGCCGCCGCGCCCGCGCCATGCCCACAAGGGCAGCAATGGCCACGTGCTGGCGATCGGCGGCGACCTTGGCACCGCCGGCGCCATCCGCATGAGCGGAGAAGCCGCGCTGCGCGCCGGCGCGGGGCTGGTCAGCGTGGCGACGCGCGAGGCGAATCTCACCGCGCTCAACAGCGCCCGTCCGGAACTGATGGCGCACGGCGTCGACGGCCCGCAGTCCCTGCAGCCGCTGCTGCAGCGCGCCGACGTGCTGGCGCTCGGGCCCGGCCTGGGGCAGGGCGCCTGGGGCCATGCGCTGTGGCTGACCGCGCTGGACATGGCCATGCCGACGGTGCTGGATGCCGACGGCCTCAACCTGCTGGCGCGCGAGCCGCGGGTGTTCGAAGCGGCCACGGTGATCACGCCGCATCCCGGCGAAGCGGCGCGGCTGCTGGAAAGCTCGGTCGCCGGGATCGAAGCCGACCGCTACGCCGCGGTACGCGCACTGGCGCGCAAATACGGCGCGGTGGCGGTGCTCAAGGGCGCCGGCAGCCTGATCGCCGACCCGCATGGCCGCGTGGCCGTCTGCCCCTGGGGCAACCCCGGCATGGCCACCGGCGGCATGGGCGACCTGCTCACCGGCATCGTCGCCGCCTTGCTGGCCCAGGGCTGCGAAGCCTGGGAAGCCGCCTGCCTGGGCGTCGGCCTGCATGCCCGCGCGGGCGACGCGGCCGCCGCCGACGGCGGCGAGCGCGGCCTGATGGCTACCGACCTGCTGGCGCCGCTGCGCCGGCTGCTCAACGGACTCGACGCATGACCACCCTGCAGCAGGCGCTTCCCGACGAACAGGCCACCACCGGCTTCGCCGCGCGCATGGCCGGCGCGGTGGACGAGGGCGCGGTCATCTACCTGCACGGCGACCTGGGCGCGGGCAAGACCAGCTTCGCCCGCGCCTTCCTGCAAGCCCTGGGCGTGGGCGAGCGGGTGAAAAGCCCGACCTACAGCCTGGTCGAGTCCTACCGGCTGGCCGCCCGCACGGCCTGGCACCTGGACCTGTACCGCATCGCCGACCCCGGCGAACTGGAATGGCTGGGCCTGGACACGCTGGCCGACCCCGCCGCCCTGGTGCTGGTGGAATGGCCGGAGCGGGGCGCAGGGGCCTTGCCCGCGCCGGATCTGCAGATCGACCTGGCCTACGCCGGCACCGGCCGCACCGTTCAGGTGGCCGCACGCAGCCCGCGCGGCGAGCGCCTGCTGGCGCGGGTGCCAGCCTCAAGCTGAGGCGCGGCGCTAAGTATCCGTCGTTAATGAGATTTTGGGTTCCGTCTCGCCCCCGGGCGAAACCCTTCCGTCAGCGCGGCTTGCGTCCGATAGCTGGACCCAGCCTGACAAAACAGCTGCAGGTTATGGATATTTCAAGGAAAAAGCACTTGCATTCAGGAAAGTGCTGAGCTTCAATGCGCGACCATGAGGGGATATCCGGCCAGCATCCGTCAGTTTTCCTGTCTCGTCGCCCTGGCGATGGCGCCGCTGTGCGCCGTCCACGCCACCGACGTGAAGTCGGCCCGCGTCTGGGCCGGCCCGGAATACACCCGGCTGGTGCTCGATGTATCCGGTCCCGTGGACTACAAGACCCGCCAGGACGGCGACCAGCTGGTGATCGACCTGGGCCGCAGCGCCCTGGGCGATGACTACTCGGCGCCGAAGTCGCAGGGCCTGCTCAAGGGCCTGGACAGCAGCCAGCAGGGCAACCGCCTGCAGCTGGTGGCCAAGGTCGACCCGTCCAGCCACTACAAGAGCTTCGTGCTGCAGCCGCAGGCCAGCTACGGCTACCGCCTGGTGGTCGACGTCTATCCCGGCAGCGGGGTGGCCTCGTCGGCCAAGGCCGCGCCCGCACCGGCCCCGGTACAGGACGACAGCGACGATGACGCCGCGCCGCCGCCCGCGCCGGTGACGGTCAAGCTCGCTGCCTCCAGCAAGAACAGCCTGCGCTCCACCCAGAGCGGCATGGCCTCCACCCGCCAGGCCGCCGCGCTGCTCAACGGCGAGCGCAAGGTGGTGGTGGCGGTCGACGCCGGCCACGGCGGCCAGGACCCGGGCGCGCACGGCCCCGGCGGCACGCTGGAAAAGAACGTCACCCTGGCGGTGGCGCGCGAGCTGGCCGCGCAGATCAACAAGCAGCCGGGCATGAAGGCGGTGCTGACGCGCGATGCGGATTTCTTCATCCCGCTCAAGCAGCGCTACGAGATCGCCCGCCGCAACAACGCCGATTTGTTCGTCTCGGTCCATGCAGACGCCTTCGTCAACGGCGACGCCAAGGGTTCCTCGGTGTGGGTGCTGTCGCCGCGCGGCAAGACCAGCGAGGCGGCCCGCTGGCTGGCCGACCGCGAAAACCGCGCCGACCTGATCGGCGGCGTGTCGCTGGACGACAAGGACGACAGCCTCGCCGCCGTGCTGCTGGACCTGCAGCAGGGCTACGCCATGCAGGCCAGCGAAGCGGTGGCCACCAATGTGCTGAAGGCGCTGGGCGGCCTGGGGCCGACCCACCGCGGCTTCGTGGAGCGCGCCAACTTCGTGGTGCTGCGCTCGCCGGACGTGCCCTCGATCCTGGTCGAGACGGCCTTCATCAGCAATCCGGACGAGGAGCGCAAGCTGCGCGATCCCTCGCACCAGGCGCACCTGGCCGAAGCCGTGATGGGCGGCGTGCGCAGCTATTTCGAGGCGACCCCGCCGCCGGGTTCGTGGTTCGCCGCGCAGGCCGCGCGCCGCAACGGCAACGTGGTGGCGTCGGCGGCGAAGAACGACGATGACGACGGCGACGGCAATCCCGTGTCCACCGCTGCCAACAAGGCGGTGGCGCAGGCGATGACCGGTTCGAAGTCGGGCGAGGTCAAGGTGGCCAGCGTGAAGGCCGACAGCGAACGCGCCGACGCCAACGTGCGCGACCTGCACCGCGTCACCGCGGGCGAAAGCCTGCGCAGCATCGCGCGCCAGTACGGCGTGAGCATCACCGCGCTGAAGAACGCCAACCGCAGCATCAACAGCGACACGGTGCGCGCGGGCATGGTGCTGGCGATTCCATCCGGCTGATCCATCCGGCCGATCCGTTCGGCCGATCCGTTTGGCCGATCCGTTTGGCTTGTTCCGCCGCAACATGTTGTTTTTACGAACGCCACCCCTCGGGTGGCGTTCCTGCTTTAAGCTTGCGCGATGCCTGTCATCCGTCCCCTGCCTGCTGAACTCATCAACCAGATCGCCGCCGGCGAAGTGATCGAACGGCCTTCCTCCGTCGTGAAGGAACTGGTCGAAAACAGCCTCGACGCCGGCGCCACCCGCATCGAAGTGGATATCGAGCAGGGCGGCCAGCGCCTGATCCGCATCCGCGACGACGGCGGCGGCATCGAGCCGGACGACCTGCCGCTGGCGGTGGCCTCGCATGCCACCAGCAAGATCCGCAGCTTCGACGACCTCGAACACGTGGCCAGCATGGGTTTCCGCGGCGAGGCGCTGGCCTCGGTCTCGTCGGTGGCGCGCTTTGCGCTCACCTCGCGCGCACGCGGACAGGACACCGCCTTCCGCATCGAAGTGGACGGCGGCAAGCTGCAGGCGGCGCGCCCCGCGCAGCATCCGCAAGGCACCAGCGTCGAGGTGCGCGACCTGTTCTACAACGTGCCGGCGCGGCGCAAATTCCTCCGCGCGGAGCGCACCGAGTTCGCGCATATCGACGACCTGCTGAAGTCGCTGGCGCTGGCGCGCGGCTCGGTGGAATTCCGCCTCAGCCACAACGGCAAGCCGGTGCGCATCCTCAAGGCCGCCAAGGACGAACAGGCGGCTCTGCTGCGGGTGGCTGACGTGCTGGGCGAGGAATTTCCCGCGCAGAGCCTGCGTATCGATCATGTGGCGGCCGGCCTGCATCTGTCGGGCTGGGTCGGCTTGCCCACGGCGTCGCGCTCGCAGGCCGATTCGCAATACTTCTACGTCAACGGCCGCCTGGTGCGCGACCGCATCGTGGCGCACGCGGTGCGGCAGGCGTATGCCGACGTGCTGTTCCACGGGCGGCACCCGGCCTTCGTGCTGTATCTGGAACTCGATCCGGCCGGCGTCGACGTCAACGTGCATCCGGCCAAGCACGAAGTGCGTTTCCGCGAGCAGCGGCTGGTGCACGACTTCCTGTTCCGCACCCTGCACGAGGCCCTGGCGCAGACGCGCGCGGGGCAGGTGGGCAGCGTGGTCGACTCGGTCGACACGGCGCCCACGCTGGTCAGCTATGCCGCGGCCGCCTCCGCCGGCGCGGCCGTCACCTCCACGCCGGCCTGGTCCGGGCAGTTCAGCCAGAGCCGCCTGAGCCTGGGCGTGCGCGACGAGCCGCTGGCCGATTACGCCGCGCTGCTGGGCGAGTCTTCGCGCGAGGCGGTGCCGGCCTATGCTGCCAACACCCCGATGCCGCCCGCGCAGGACGACGAGGCGCCGCCGCTGGGCTTCGCCATCGCGCAGCTCAAGGGCATCTACATTCTGGCCGAGAATGCGCACGGCCTGGTGCTGGTGGACATGCACGCGGCGCACGAGCGCATCACCTACGAAAAGCTCAAAAGCGGCCGCGCCTGCAGCAACCTGCGCTCGCAGCTGCTGCTGGTGCCGCTCAACGTGTCGGTCAGCGCGAAGGAAGCCGCCGCCGCCGAGGAACACGCCGACGCGCTGGCCGACTGGGGCCTGGAGCTGTCGCGCAGCGGCCCGTCCGGCGTGGTGGTGCGGCGCATCCCGGCCTTGCTGGAAGGCGCCGACGTGGCGCAGCTGTGCCGCGACGTGCTGGCCGAGCTGGCCCTGCACGGCAGTTCGCGCCGCCTGCAGGAGCTGGAGAACGAACTGCTCTCCACCATGGCCTGCCACGGCTCGGTGCGCGCCGGCCGGCGCCTCACCGCGCCGGAAATGAACGCGCTGCTGCGCGAGATGGAGGCCACCGAGCGCTCCGGCCAGTGCAACCACGGCCGCCCCACCTGGACCCAGCTGGGCCTGGCCGAGCTGGACAAACTGTTCCTGCGCGGGCGCTGAGCCGGCGCTTGCGGCTGCGGCAAATAGACGTCCATACTCGGGCTTCCTCTGTCGAGCGGGCCGTGCCATGTCGCGTAGCGTTGCCTTTGCCCTCGTTGTCGCCTTGAGCTTTGGAGTCGTCGCCGTGCAAGCCGAAACCGCCACTGCCGCCGCTGCCGGCGACTACCCGCACGAGATCGAGCAGTGGCGCGCCAAGCGCACCGCCAACCTCACCGCGCCCACCGGCTGGCTCAGCCTGATCGGCCTGGAATGGCTGCAGGAAGGCGCCAACCGCATCGGCAGCGCGAGCGACAACGACATCGTGCTGAAGGCCGGCCCGGCGCATCTGGGCGTGGTGACGCAGGGCAAGGACGGCGCGCTGCACATCGTGCTGGATGAAAAATCCGGCGCCACCATCGACGGCAAGCAGGTGCGCGAAGCCGCGCTGATCGACGACATGCATGCCGGCGAAGCCACGCCCACCACGGTGGCGTTCGGCAGCGCCAGCTTCTACGTGATCGAGCGCGATGGCCGCAAGGCGCTGCGCGTGAAGGACAGCAACGCCGAAACGCGCAAGCACTTCCTGGGCATCGACTACTTCCCGATCGACCCGTCCTGGCGCGTGGTGGCCGACTGGGTGCCGTTCGATCCGCCGCACAAGCTGGAGATCGGCTCGGTGATCGGCACCATCGACAAGGTCGACGTGCCGGGCAAGGCGGTGTTCCAGCGCGACGGCCACACTTTTGAACTGCTGCCGTACCAGGAAGAACCGGGTGGTGAACTGTTCTTCGTGCTGGCCGACCGCACCTCCGGCAAGGAGACCTACGGCGCCGCGCGTTTCCTTTACGCCGCGCTGCCGAAGGACGGCAAGGTGGTGCTGGATTTCAACAAGGCCTACAACCCGCCCTGCGCATTCACACCGTTCGCCACCTGTCCGCTGGCGCCGCCGGAGAACCGGCTGGATGTCGCGGTGACGGCGGGCGAGAAGAAGTATCGCGGCGGCCATCATTGAGCGCCGTGCGTTCGCTCGTCGTTGCGGGCGCGGCGATGGCCGCGCTATGGACTGCGCCGGTGTATGCGCAGCCCAGCGACTACACGGCACAGGTCGAGCAGGCGCGCGCCGAACGCGTGACGAAGCTGAAGCGGGCGGATGGCTATCTCACGCTGATCGCTTCCGGTTGGCTCGAGCCAGGTGACAACACGGTCGGCGCCGCCGCCGACAACCGTTTCCAGGTGCCGGGCGCACCCGCGCATCTGGGCGTGCTGCATCTCGATGCCAATGGCGCGGTGGATCTGCGCACCGCCGACGGCGTGACGGTGACGATCGACGGCCATCCCGTCTCCGCCGCGCCGATGCTCACGCAAGGCGCGCACGGCGAACGCAAGCCCACCCGCGCCTATCTCGGCGCGGAGCGCTATCTGTACGTCGTCGAAAGCG
>Ga0065165_1001242_pt1 | contig 29060 bp, 28 predicted proteins | sample AraplaMF_Cvi_mMF_FD_63813 | JGI IMG/M metagenome (GOLD analysis project Ga0065165, IMG submission 63813) | Arabidopsis root microbial communities from the University of North Carolina, USA - plate scrape MF_Cvi_mMF (version 2) (version 3) | ecosystem: Host-associated > Plants > Roots >... | reverse complement strand
GGATGGTGACCTTGTAGCCCTGGTCGGGGCGGTCGGACGCGGCAACGAGGCGGTCGACGGTCTTGCTGACCAGCGATTCGAGCCGGGGGTCGTCATAGGTCCCGCCATAGCTCGCCAGGATACGCTCGTGCTCCTTTTCGGTGGCGGGGGTCTGCGCCACGGCCGGCTTCGGCTTGGGCAGGACGACCGCCTGCCCCGACGGAGCGGCGGTCTGGAACCGGCCCATATCGCCGCAACCGGCGAGGAGCCCGCCCAGCATGAGGCAAAGCGCAGCCGGCGCTGCCCGCAGGCGGCGGCAATCACCTCGTCCGTGCCGTTCTAGCACCCCATTCACGTCGCTTAACCCGTGCCCGGCCCTTAAGGCCTTACCCCAGTAGGCTCGTTTGCGCCCAACAGTTCAACCTGTCCCAAGAGACGCACATCGATACGCGGCCCCGTCGTCCCCTCAACCCAGCCCCGAACTCGAACACGACGATTTTCCAAGGACTTAAGGTTGATCCCGGCGCTTTCAAACGCCGTCGACGCGCGCTTTGAGATAGTCGCGGCAAAGCCGCGTGTCCAGTTTCGTCCGAAGTTGAGGTAGGTCATTGCCCCAGCTTGCCGGACCGACAGGACTTTGCCCTCGACCACCATAAAGCGCCCGATCCCGGCCAAAATATCGTCCGGACTTTCCGCGTTTTTTATGGCCGACGGGTCAGCCCAATTGCCCTTTTTTTGGCGCCGCGCCTCGGCCTCCGACGACATCAGGACCGCCGCGCAGTCCTTGTCGGCGATCTCGGCGGAGACGAGGGCGTCGCCTTGGGCAAGAAGCATGGCCTGCACCGGGATGTCGCTTTCGCCCATGAAGATGAGCGCGCCTTGCCGGCCGTAGCGGTCGGGCGTGTCGTCGGTGCCGCGCAGCGAGACGTCGCGGCCGGCGAGCAGCGACGTCAGCGCCTGCTTCGTGGTTGCCGTCGTCTCGATCCCGGTGAGGCGGACTTCGCGGCCGTCATCGAGGCGCACGCCGCGGGCATCGACGATTGCCACGACGCGACCTTCGCCCTGTGTTTCGAACTGGCATGGTGCCGCGACCGCGGTGCGGCCTGCGACGAGCAGACATGCGACGGTGAGATGAAGCGATCGTGTCACGGTGCCCGGCAAGGTTGTGATGCACCCTAGCTTTAACCCAAGCGTGGCGGGTCGCGAAGAGGCTTCCTCGCACTGCGTCATTGCGAGCGGAGCGAAGCAATCCAGAAGCTTCGAAGGAAAGACTCTGGATTGCTTCGCTCTGCTCGCAATGACGCGTAGAGAGACGTCAGTCGGCAACCATTCCGCTTAGCGGAAATCGTGCGCAGCAATGTGCGGCCTGTTCGCACCTGCGCTTGCTGGGCTCTTGCGCATGCGGCATGATTGCGGCAACAGCGATAATCAAGCGCCGGCAGAGTGCGGCGCGATAGGGGAGGCTATTTTCGATGAAGCATATTATGTCGGGCATTTTTGCCGCTGCGTTTGCCCTAAGCGCGAGCGCGGCTGCGCAGGCCCAGGATAAGCCGCCGTTGAAGATCGGCGGCATTCTCGACATGTCGAGCCTGTATGCCGACATCACCGGCCCCGGCAGCGAGACCGCCGCCAAGATGGCCGTCGAGGATTTCGGCGGTGAGGTGCTGGGACGCAAGGTCCAGGTGCTGGCGGCCGACCATCTCAACAAAGCCGACCTCTCGGCCAACATCGCGCGCGACATGCTCGACAACCAGGGCGTCGAGATGATCTACGACGTCGCGGCCTCCGCGACCGCGCTTGCTGCCGGCGAGATCGCGAAAGCGCGCAACAAGATCATCATGTTCAACGGCCCGGGCTCGATCCGTCTCACCAACGAGGCCTGCGGCCCCTACACCATCCACTATGTGTTCGACACTTACGGCCAGGCCAACGTGACCGGTCTCGCGGCCGTGAAGTCGGGCCTCGACAGCTGGTTCTTCCTGACCGCCGACTACGCGTTCGGCCAGGACCTGGAGAAGGACACCAGCGCCGTCGTCACCAAGACCGGCGGCAAGGTGCTGGGCAGCGTGCGTCATCCGCTCAACACCTCCGACTTCTCGTCGTTCCTGCTGCAGGCGCAGCCCTCCAAGGCCAAGGTGATCGGCCTTGCCAATGCCGGTGGCGACACCGTCAACGCCATCAAGCAGGCCGCCGAGTTCGGCATCACCAAGGGCGGCCAGAAGCTGTCGCCGCTGCTCGCCTTCATCTCCGATATCGACTCGATCGGGCTCGAGACCGCGCAGGGCCTTTTGCTGGCCGAAGCCTTCTACTGGGACCTCAACGACGACACCCGCGCGTGGTCGAAGCGCTTCATGGAGCGTACCAAGCGCGCGCCGACCTCGGCCCAGGCCGGTGTCTATTCCTCCGTCATGCACTATCTGAAGGCCGTAAAGGCAGCCGGTACGACCGACTCGGCCGCGGTCATCAAGGTGATGAAGGAAACGCCGATCAACGACTTCTTCACGAAGAACGGCAAGATCCGCGAAGACGGCCGCATGATCCACGACATGTATCTGTTCGAGGTCAAGAAGCCGTCGGAATCCAAGGGCCGCTGGGACGACTACAAGCTGCTGGCCACCGTGCCCGGCAGCGAGGCGTTCCAGCCGATCGAGCAGTCGCGCTGCCCGCTGGTGAAGAAGTGACGCGAAGCGTCATCCCGGGGCGCGCGTAAGCACGATCCCGGGATATCAAGGTTCCGGGCTCGCGCTTCACGCGCCCGGAACGACGGAGCAAAACAACAACAAGGAAGACGTCCCATGAACGACATGGTCCTGCAGAAACTCGAAGTCGGGTTGCTCACCATCACGATGAACCGGCCCGAGCGGAAGAACGCGCTCAATCCCGAGATGGTCGCAGGGCTGGTCGAGGCGGCGCGTCGCGCGGCCGATGACCCCGAAGTGCGGGCGGTGCTGCTCAAGGGCGCCGGCGGCTCGTTCTGCGTCGGCGGTGACGTCAAGTCGATGGCGGCGGGCCGCGCGCCGTTGCCCTTCGAAGTGAAGATGGCGAACCTTCGCCGCGGCATGGAAGTCTCGCGCATCCTGCATCAGATGCCCAAGCCCGTCGTGGCGCAGCTCGACGGCGCGGCGGCCGGCGCCGGCCTGTCGATGGCGCTGTCCTGCGACCTGCGTGTTGCCTCCGAATCCTGCAAGATCACCACGGCCTTCGCGAAAGTCGGCTTCTCCGGCGATTACGGTGGCACCTACTTCCTCACGCAGCTGCTTGGCAGCGCGCGGGCGCGCGAGCTCTATCTGACGTCGCCGGTGCTCACGGCCAAGGAAGCCCATGCGATCGGCATGGTGACGAGGGTCGTTGCCGACGCCGAGATCGACAGTGCTGCGCACGAGCTCGCGCTATCGCTGGCGCAAGGGCCGTCGATCGCGCTCGGCTATATCAAGCGCAACATCAACAACGCCGAGCATCTGCCGCTGGAGGACTGCTTCGACGGCGAAGCGATCCATCACACCCGCTGCAGCGACACCGAGGATCACAAGGAGGCCGCCAAGGCCTTCGTCGAGAAGCGCAAGCCCGCCTTCAAGGGGGCGTGACGATGGCGCCCTATATGCGGTTGCGGCAGATCTGTCTCGTCGCGCCGCAACTGGCGCCCGTCATCTCCGACATTGCCGAGATCATGGGCCTTTCGGTCTGCTATCAGGACGGCAATGTCGCCAAATACGGCCTGGAGAACGCGCTGCTCCCGGTCGATACGATCCTGCTGGAGGTGGTGGCGCCGTTCAAGGACGGCACCACGGCCGGCCGCTTCATCGAGAAGACCGGCGGCCGCGGCGGCTATATGGCGATCTTCTGCTGCAACGATCCCGACGAGCGCGGCCGTCATGCCAATGCGATGGGTGTGCGCACTGCCAACGTCATCGATCATGCACCCTATCACGGCGTGCAGCTCCATCCCCGCGACTGCCGTGCCGCCTTCATCGAGTTCAACCACACCGAAGGCAGTGACGACATTCTGGGCGCGTACCCGCCCGCGGGGCCGGATTGGCGAAAATTCATCCGCAAGGACGTGACGCAGGCGCTTACTGCCGTGGAGATGCAGAGTCCGGACCCGAAAGGGCTGGCCGAGCATTGGGGCAGGATCATCGGCGTTGCGGCCGATGGCCCCGAGCTGAAATTGCCCAATGCGACGTTCCGCTTCGTGAAGGGCGGCAGCGAGATCATGAGCGCGCTCGAGTTTCGGGTCGCTGACGTGGCTCAAGTGCTGCACGCGGCCAAGGCGAAGGGGCTCGCGGTGGCAGGTAATGAGTTTTTGCTGGGCGGAGTGACGTTCCGAGTTGGTTGATCCGCGCACTGTTATCCGTCACCCTCCGCGCAACGGCGAAGCCGTTGTCGCCTGAGGTGCTCGCCCCTTCGGCGAGCCTCGAAGGGCGACGGCCACCAGCCGGGCCGTTCATCCTTCGAGGCTTCCCATGGGACGCTCCGCGTCCCATGCCTCGCACCTCAGGATGACGGTGCGAGAGAGCGGTGGGCCAAGAACAAGAAGGGTATCGCCCCATGCCGCATCCGCTCGACAGCTTCTTCGCCCCCACAAGCATCGCACTGATCGGCGCCTCCCGCGATTACGAGAAGATCCCGGGCCGGCTGCTCGCGATGCTGCGCAAGAACGAGTATCCAGGGCAGATCTACCCGGTGAACCCGAACTACGGCGAGATCGACGGGTTGACCTGCTACAAATCGATCGCCGAGATCGGCAAGCCGATCGATCTCGCCGTCATCATCATCCCCGCCCGCGCCGTGCTGCCGGCGCTCGAGCAATGCGCCGCAATTGGCGTCAAGAACGCCGTGATCATCTCCTCCGGCTTTGCCGAGGAGGGCGGCGACAGTGCGGCGATGCAGGATACGATCGTCGCGCTGGCGAAGCGCACCGGCATGCGGATTTCCGGCCCGAACGCCGAAGGTTTTTTCAGCCAGGTACAGCGCGTGGCGGCGACGTTCAGCCCGGCCGTGGACGTCAAGCCGGGTGTGGTGCCGCTGGTTGCCACGGCGAAGCGGATCGGTATCGTCGCGCAGAGCGGCGGCGTCGGCTTCGCCTATTATCATCGCGCCAAGGCGCTGGGCATCGCGGCGAGCTACGTCGTCAGCGCCGGCAATGAATCCGATCTCGGCGCCGGCGAGTTCCTGGACTACATGGTGCAGGACGCCTCGACCGACGTGGTGCTGCTGTTCATTGAGGGCATCCGCGACGTCGACAAGTTCCTCGCGGCTGCGCGGAGCGCCGCGGAGTTGAAGAAGCCGGTCATCGTCACGAAGGTCGGCCGCTCCGGCGCGGGCGAGCGCGCGGCGGCCTCGCACACGGCGAGCATGGCCGGCTGGTCGGCGGCCTACGATGCGGTGTTCGCGAAATACGGCTTCATCGTCTCCAACGATCTCGACGAGGCGTTGACGATCGCGGCGGTGCTCGTCAGCAATCCGCTGCCGAAAGGCGATCGCGTCGCCGTCGTCACCGCTTCCGGTGGCGCCGGTATCTGGGGTGCGGATGCGGTCGCGCTACAGGGCCTGCAGGTGCCGGAGTTGTCCGAACCGATCCAGACGGAGATCGGAAAGCTGCTGCCATCCTACGGCACTGCGCGCAATCCGATCGACGTCACCGCGCAAGGCGTGACCTCGGGCGGGCTGCAGAAGAGCGTCGATCTGCTCACCGTCTCGGATGAGGTCGATGCGATCCTGGTCGTGCTGTCGCTGTCGAGCGACGTGCGCAAACCATTCAAGGAGCCGGAGCTGACGCCGGTGCTGGCCGCGCAACACAAGCCGGTGGTGTTCTATTCCTACACGGTGCCCTCGGACTTTGCGCGGCGCGAGATGGCGAAGTCCGGCGTCGTGGTGCTTTCGGGCCTTACCCATGTCGGTGTCGCAATGCGGCGGATCGTCGACTATGCAAGGTTCAGCCTGCCGAAGCCGGTGGACCATGCGCGGCTGCCGGCGCGCGATCTCTCGGCGCATCTGAGTTCGCCGGTCTTGTCCGAAGCCGACAGCAAGACCTTGCTTCGTGCTGCCGGCATCACATCGCCGGACGAGGTCCTGGTGAAGGACAAAAGCGAGCTGGATGCCGCGGTCGCTCGCGTCGGTTTCCCAATGGTGATGAAGATCCAGTCGGCGGATATCGCCCACAAGAGCGAGATCGGCGGCGTGCGCGTCAATATCACGGCCAAGGGTGAGGTGTTTCTCGCGTTCGAGGCGCTGCTGAACAACGCTCGCAAACATCGGCCGGACGCGTCGATCCAGGGCGTGCTGGTCGGCCCGATGGCCAAGCGCGGCGTCGAGATCATCGTCGGCACGACGACGGACCGGACATTCGGGCCGATGGTGATGGTGGGGCTCGGCGGCATCACCACGGAACTGTTCCGCGACGTCGTCTATCGTCCCGCACCGGTCGGGATTGAGGAAGCGGCCGCGATGCTGGCGAGCCTGAAGGCCGCGCCGCTGCTGAACGGTTTTCGTGGGGCGGCGAAGGCGGATGTCGGCGCGCTGGCGCAGCTGATCGCGGATATCTCGGTACTTGCCGCACGGCATGCGGGGGAGATCGCCGAGATCGAGCTCAATCCTGTGCTGGTGCATCCGGAGGGGAAGGGCGTGACGATCGTGGATGCGCTGGTGGTGAGGCGTACTTAAACCCTCTCCCCCTGCGGGAGAGGGTGGCTCGCCGCAATAGCGGCGAGACGGGTGAGGGGTTCTCTCCGCGCGCACATCAGCAAGAGATTTATCTGCGGAGAGTAACCCCTCATCCGGCGCCATAGCCGAAGCTTCGCTTCGGCGTTCTAAAAAGACGGCGGCCGGAGGCCGCCTACGCCACCTTCTCCCGCAAGGGGAGAAGGAAGAAAGCGATCACCGCCCCTTGAAATTCGCTACGCGGCGCTCTTCGGTGGCTTTCACGCCTTCTTTGAAATCCTCCGTCGCGCGCAGTCTCGTCTGCTCGGCGAGCTCGTGATTGGTCTGGGCCATCACGCGGTCGGCGAGGTTGGCGCGCATGGTGGCGCGAGTGGAGAGGAGGCCGAGCGGAGAGCATTCGGCGATCTCGGCGGCAAGCTTCATCGCGCCCGCCTTGACTTGGTCTTGCGGCACCAGCTCGTTGGCGAGGCCCCACTTCACGGCCTCTTCGCCGGTGACGCGGCGGCTGGTGTAGAACATCAGCTCGGCGTTGTTCTTGCCGATCAGCTCGGGCAGCGTCACGGTCAGGCCGAAGCCGGGATGGAAGCCGAGCTTGGTGAAGTTCGCTGCGAAGCGCGCTTCGGGGCAGGTGACGCGGAAATCGGCCGATACGGCAAGGCCAAGGCCGCCGCCGATGGCCGCGCCCTGCACGGCCGCGACGATCGGCTTCTTGGCGCGGAAGATGCGCACGGCCTGGATGTAGAGATGGTTGATCGGGCCGAGATTGTCTGCGGGATCGCCCTTTGCCGTCTTGGCGGCCTCGCGCGCTTCCTGCTCCTGGCGGGCCGGATCGCCGAAATTGGCGCCGGCGCAGAACGCCTTGCCCTGCGCGGAGAGAACCGAGGCGCGGATCTCGATGTCGCGGTCGAACTCATCGAGCGCATCCGCGATCTGGTTGATCAGCGAGATGTCGAAGAAATTCAGCGGCGGACGGCGGATTTCGATGGTGCCGACATGTCCGACCTTCTCGACGCCGATATCTTTGTAGCTGCTCATGATGTCCTCGAAGTGTTGGCGCAGACCAGTCCGCGCGACTAGCGCAGACCGAGCCCGCGCGCGATGATGCCGCGCAGCACCTCGGTGGTGCCGCCCTGGATGGTGAGTTTCGGTGCAGTCTTGATGGCGAAGTCGAGCTGCCGCTCCAGCGTCTCGCGGTTGGTTGCGGTCTCCTCGACGAAAGCTGCGAGATCGCGCACGCGGTGCGGAAGCTGCTGCTCCCAGACCGTGCCGATGTCCTTGACGATCGACGCCTCCACCACCGGCTCCTTGCCGGCTTGCAGCATGCCGGCGACCGAGACCGACATGCGGCGCATGGTGTGGAGCTGCGCAACGAGACGGCCGATGCCTTCGGCGCTGCGCGTATCCGGATTGGGACCGACCGCGCGGACCAGCTCGGTCAACACGTAATAGGTCTCCAGGAAGCGTTCGGGACCCGAGCGCTCGTAGGCCAGCTCCGACGTCGCCTGCTTCCAGGCGCCGTCGACTTCGCCGAGCACGTGGTCGTCAGGCACGAAGAAATCGGTGAAGACCACCTCGTTGAACTCGTACTGGCCAGTGATCTGGCCGATCGGGTTCACCTTGATGCCCGGCTGTTTCATCTTGACCAGGAACTGGGTCAGGCCGTGACGGCGGTTTTCCTTGGTCGGTTGCGACGTGCGGAAGATCGCGATCATGTAGTCGGCGATATGCGCCGACGAGGTCCAGATCTTGGTGCCGTTGATGAGGTAGCCGCCGTCGGTCTTGGTCGCGCGCGTCTTGGCCGCGAACAGGTCGGAGCCGGAGTTCGGCTCGCTCATGCCGATGGCAAAGCAGATCTCGCCGCGGCAGATACGCGGCAGGATGTCCATCTTGATATGTTCGGGTGCGTATTTGATCAGCACCGGGCCGCTCTGACGGTCGGCGACGAAGAAGCGCCGCGTCGGCGCGTTGGCCACGCGCATCTCCTCGGTGACGACATAGCGTTCGAGGAAGGAGCGCTCCTGGCCGCCATATTTCTTCGGCCAGGTCATGCCGAGCCAGCCCTTGGCGCCGACCCGGCGGGAGAATTCCGGCGCATCGGTATCTTCGCGGTTGGGCTTGTGCGGATCGAACGTGCCGGCGGCGATCTCTTCGGCGAGGAACGCGCGCACTTCCTTGCGCAATTGCTCGCACTTCTCGGGCAGGCGGATCGGATCGAAACGGAGGGCAGCGGTCATGTGTTTCGTTCCCTGTTAGCGCGACGCCACGAGCGGCCACAATTCGTCGGCGCCGCGATTGGCGACCAGCTTGCCGAGTTCGACGGCCCAGTGGCTCTCCGAACCGAAATCGTCGCGCCAGGCCAGCGCCCGCAGCGAATAGCGGTGCAGGATGTGCTCGATGGTGAAACCGATCGCGCCATGGACCTGATGTGCGATGCCGCCGCCTTTTTCCGCGGCTTCGGCGCAGCGGATCTTCGCGGAGGCGGCTTCGAGATAGACCTCGTCGTCGAACGACTTTGCGTTCGCAATGGCGTCGGCGGCGGAGGTGGCCGCCGCAAGTGCGGCCGCGGACTCGCCGGCGAGACGGGCGAGATTGTGCTGCACCGCCTGGAACTTCGAGATCTTCTTCTCGAACGCAACGCGCTCGTTGGAATAGCGCACGGAGATGTCGAGCATCGATTCCAGCGCGCCCGCGATCTGCAGGCTGCGGGCGACACCGCCCATCAGCATCAGCGTGGTCTGGTCGATGCCCTTAGGGGCTAACTTGATGATGACAGGCTGAACCTTGTCGAGCGTTACGGTATCGCTCTGGTCATAACCGAGATTGAGGCCGGATTCGATCCGGCCTTTGCTGGCGTCGACGATGGCGATTGAGACGCCGTCCTTGCCGTGTGCCAGCACCGCAAAATGCTTTGCGGCCTTGGCAAAGGGCACGCCGCGGGCGCGCCCGGAGAGCGCGCCGTCGGCGTCGAGCGTGATGCGATCCTTTGGCGAGGCCGGCAGCACCGTCATTTCACCTTCCGGTGAAGCGATCTTCGCCTGCGCGAGCAGCCAGCCTGCCAGCATGGTCTCGGCCAGGGGAACCGCGACCGCGAAACGGCCGGCAGCATTCAAAAGCGCAAAACCGTCGGCAAGGCTCGCACCGGAGCCGCCGAGATCGTCGGGCACCCACGCCAGCGGCAAGCCGGCTTCGCTCAGCGCCTGCCACAGCGGCGCCTGCCACGAACCCTTCTTGTCGTTGTTGATGGTCTGCGGATCGGCGAGATCGGCGAAGATCTTCTCCGCGGTCTCGACGACGATATTGTCACTCTCCGCCACAGCGTTCCCCGTGTTTTACCATTGGCGCGGCCCATCTCGTCGGTGCGGCACGCGGTCTCTTCTTGCGCCCGATGATCGGAAAAAGCCATGGCCCTGACAAGCGTTGATCGCAGGTCCATCTGCGGCTCCGGCATGGGGACAAAGACCGGTCTGGACTAATTCCGCTTAGCGGAGTTTGCTTCATTTGCAGGGCGCGGCAAACTCGCTAAAGAAGGCCAGCTCTCAAAGCTTGCATCAATCAAGGGGAAGGAAATCCGGATGGCCAAGGACAATTTGTGCGCAATCGTGACGGGGTCCGCATCCGGACTTGGTGCGGCGACCGCGGAAATTCTCGCGCGGAGCGGGGCGCGGCTCGTCATCAACTATTCGTCGAGCCAGAAGGAAGCCGAGGCCACGGCCGAGCTCTGCCGCAAGGCCGGCGCTGCCGAAGTGCTGGTCGCGCAAGGCGACGTCTCCAAGGACGAGGATTGCCGCAAGATCGTCGCCGCCGCCAGCGGTTGGGGCCGGCTCGATATCCTCGTCAACAATGCCGGCACCACCAAGCATGTCGCGCATGCCGATCTCGACGGATTGTCGGCGGAAGATTTCCAGCGCCTCTATGGCGTCAACACCATCGGCCCATTCCAGATGGTGCGCGCGGCGCGCAGCCTGCTGGAAGCCGGATCGAAGGCATCGGGTCGTCCGTCCGCGGTGGTCAACGTCTCCTCGGTCGCCGGCATCAGCGGCGTCGGCTCGTCGATCGCGTACGCGGCGAGCAAGGGCGCGCTCAACACCATGACGTTGTCGCTGTCGCGCGCGCTGGCGCCGCTGATCCGCGTCAACACGGTGTGCCCCGGCTATATCGACACGCCCTGGTTCACCAAGGGCCGCGGCGAAGCCGGTGCCAAGCAGGTGCGCGACAGCGTGGTGGCGAAGGTGCCGCTGAAGGTCGCGTCATCCGCCGACGATATCGCGCAGCTCGTCTGCTTCCTGGCGATGCCGGCCTCCAGCAACATGACCGGCGAGGTCGTGCGCATGGATGCGGGGATGCATCTGATTACGTGATTGATGCCGTGCTCGCTCCACGTCATGGCCGGGCATAGCCGTCCGAAGGACGGCGTCGCTTCCGCTCGCCTATGACCCAGCCATCCACGTGCTGCCGCGCGGATTGAACAACGTGGATGCCCGGGACGAGCCCGGGCATGACGACGTGAAGATCGCGTGCCGTCTCCCGGCGCTTTGAGCCGCTACCCCTTGATCACGCCTCTCGCCACCAGCCGGTGCCAGATGAACAGCACCACCACGGCGCCGATCGTGGCCATGATGAAGCCGGCGCCCTGGTCGGGCCCGTAATGTCCGATCGCCTGGCCGACGAAGGTCGCCAGAAACGCGCCGGCGATCCCGAGGATGGTGGTGAGGATGAAGCCGCTCGGGTTGTTCGGTCCGGGCGCGAGCCAGCGCGCGATGAGGCCGGCGACGAAGCCGACGAAGATGATCCACAGCAGGCCGCCGAAACTCATGACAGTGCTCCCCTTGCCTTGAAAATATCGAGAGCATGATCCGGAAAACGTCTGGCGGCTTTCCGGAAAGATCATGCTCAAACCAAGCAGACCAGTTCGATTAAATTCGTCCCGACAACTCGTTCTCGGTCGGCAGCCGTCCGTCCGGCGTCAGATGGTCGATCACCTTCGGCAGATACTGGCTGAGGCCGGACAGCAGCTCGTCGCGCGACAGGCCGCTCTGGGCGGACAGGCTATCGATCTGGTCGGCGCCGAGCGCGTTGGCGAGATCGCCCGGTGCGATCGCCTTGTTTTCGCCCTTGCCGACCCAAGTGCTCGCAGTATCGCCATGGCCGCCTTGCTGAAGCTGGTTGAGCAGATCGCCGAGGCCGCCGCTCAGCACGGTGCCGGCCGCGCCACCCGCGAGCAGGCCGCCGAGGCCGCCCTTGAGCAGATCGCTGAGACCGCCGCCGCTCCCGCCGGGAAGCGCGCTGCTGCCGGTATTGACCGGCGTCGGAGGCGGCAGCGGCGAGTGTTGCTGCGGGGCAGGCGCTGCGCCGGGCTGACCGGCCGTCAGATGCTTGAAGGCCTTCCAGGCGAGCAGGCCGAGCAGCGCCATGGTCATCGGCGACATGCCGCCGGAGGAGGGTTGCTCGCCGGTGCGCGATCCGTGCGGGCCGTTCTGCATGCCGTTGAGGACGTCGAGTAGACCCATGGTGCTCTCCTATGGCGTTCTCGGCCAGCGATCGCTCGCCGGTGACAGCCCCCCGGGGCGAAAACATATGAGGCTCCCATGACGGTTACAAGGCGAATGCGCCGCGACTCATGGGCAGCCGCCGCCACCTCTGCTATCGAAGGGCGGGCATGAGGGAGCGAGGTCTGGTGGTTACGGATCGACCGATCGCGGTGGCCGGCGCGGGCGCCATCGGCTGTTTTGTCGGAGGTCAGCTGGCGGCCGCGGGCCGCCGCGCCGCGCTGCTGGTGCGGCCGCGGGTGAAGGCCGAGATCGAGCGGTTCAGCCTGCGGTTGACCGATTTCGACGGCACCGAGAAGAAGATCGGCGCCGGCCAGCTCGCGCTGTCGGACGATCCCGCGATCTTCCACAGCGCCGGCATCGTGCTGGTCACGGTGAAGAGCGCTGATACCGCCGACATCGCGGACCAGATCGCGCAGCATGCGCCGCGGGATGCGGTGATCGTCTCCCTGCAGAACGGCGTCGGCAACGTTGCCGTGCTGCGCGAGCGGCTCGGCGGCCGCCGTGTGCTCGCCGGCATGGTGCCGTTCAATGTGGTCGCGATGGGCGAGGGGCGTTTCCACCGTTCGAGCTCCGGCGACATTCATATCGGTCAGGACGAGGCGAACACGGCCGCAGCGCTGTCGGTGCCCGGCCTTGCCGTGCGCGCCAGCCCTGACATCACCGGCGTGCAATGGGGCAAGCTGATCATCAACCTGAACAATGCGCTCAGCGCGTTGTCCGACATGCCGCTCGCCGGGCAACTGGCGAGTCGCGACTGGCGAAGATTGTTTGCGGATCAGATGGCCGAGGGCCTCGCCGCGCTGAAAGCGGCCGGCATCGCGCCGGTCTCGGCGACGCCGATCCCGATCAGCTGGTCGCCGGCCTTGCTGCGTTTGCCCGACGTGATCTTCAACGCGATCCTCGGACGCACCATGAAGATCGACCCGGAGGCGCGCTCCTCGATGTGGCAAGACTTGAAGCAGGGCCGCAAGACCGAGATCGACTATCTGCAAGGTGCGGTGATCGCGCTTGCCGAGCAGAACAAGGTCGCGGTGCCGCTGATGCGCCGCATTGTTACGCTCATCAAGGAGGCGGAAGCCGCAGGCGACGGCCCGCGGCGGCTGACGCCGCAGCAGATCCGCGGCGTGGCCTGAAGGTGATGGAGAACGCAATGCGGCGCTGTTCTGTGATCGGATTGGTGCTGGCGGCGCTCTGCGGCGCAACGACGCTAGCTTACGCCAGGCCGCCGACGGTCATGAACTCGCCGGGCTACGACAGGCGATTGCAGGAGAGCAGGACGCAATTGGGCAATTCGCCGACGGCGGCGGAGCCGATGGTCAAGCCGAAGCACAGCAAGAAGAAGCGGACGAACTAGCGCGACAGCGGAGTTCGGAGTGGCTTTAGCTCACCCCTTCTTCGCCGGCTTGCTCGGCGTCGGGTTGAACAGCTTCTTCAGGTCGTTCAAGCTTTCCGACAGCCGCGGCCATTCGCAGGAAAACGAGCCCTTGGTGCAGGGAGCGCCCTTCGGCCGCGGTGGATTGACCGCCTGCTGCACTTTCGGCCGCTCAACCGGCACCGGTACGCGCTCGATCTCGGTGCGCATCGCGACCTGCTGAAGCTGCTGCACCTGCTGTTCCTGCAGTTCGCGTTGCTGGCGCGCCGTGGCCTGGGCCGCTTCGTCGTTGCGACGCTGGCGGGCGAGATAGGCGGTGTAGGATTCGTCGATCTTCTTCTGCTCCGCCGGTGTCGGATTGGGTCCGGCGATGTCGAAGGTGCGATCCTGGAGAAAGTCGTAGTAGGAATAGCCGCCGCCGGGCTTGCGGCGGCCGGCGAATTTGGCGTTGCACTCGGCAAGCGCCGCTGTCTTCTCGGTCTTGCTCCCGGCCTTTTCGGCGGCGTCGGCGCATTCCTCGAAATCGACCGGCGCGCGCTTCCACCATTGCGCCTGGGCATGCGACGACGTCAGCAGGAAAAATCCTGCTGCGGCAACGAGAAGCGCCGCACGACGCGATGCAACCACGGACGACATTCTACGAGAGCATTCCCTGCAAAACTCAACCCGAACTGAGTCGTGTCGGATTTTTGCCTCTTTATGGCCGGTTTGTCACCCATGGAACTCGGGATTTTCATGACTGAAATGCTGACATTTTTTGCTTGACGTTGCCTCGCGGTCACAGCCGCGCCGCACATGATGCGCTTAGACTCTTATCGATCTGATTTGATGAGGAAATGTCCGTCATGAGAGCGTTGGCCCGTCTTGCCGCAATCGCGCTGACGCTCGTTGCAAGCCATGCGTTTGCCGCGGAAGAGGATGCGCCCAATCGCAAGCCGGTCCGGGCGATCGCCGATGCACGTCTTTCGGTCGGCGGCCAGGGCACGCTGCCTCTGTATCTCTCCAGCGACTGGTCGATGCCGCTGCCGTCCATCTCGCGCGCGGTCATTGTCTTGCATGGGCGCCTGCGCAACGCGGATGAATATTACATCTCAGCCCACGCGGCCCAGGTCGCCGCCGGCGACTACGGCAAGAGCGCGCTGATGATCGTGCCGCAGTTTCTGGCGGAGATCGATATCGATGCCTACAAGCTGCCGGCGGATACGCTGCGCTGGTCACTCGAAGGTTGGGAGGGCGGCGATGCCGCGCTCGCGCCGAATCCGGTGTCGTCGTTCGAGGCGCTCGACGCGATCCTCGCAAAATTGTCCGATCGGCGCGTCTTTCCGAATTTGAAGCAGGTCGTGGTGGCCGGCCATTCCGGCGGCGGCCAGGTCGCGCAGCGCTACGCGATTGCCGGCAAGGGCGAGGCGGCGCTGTCGCGCCAGCACATCGACATTCGCTATGTCGTCGCCAATCCCTCGTCCTATGCCTATTTCAGCGCCGAGCGGCCCGCGCCGAAGATTGCAGCATCCTGCACGGGCTTCAACAATTGGAAATACGGCATGGACGGGCGTCCGCCCTATCTCTCGAACCTGACGCCGGCCGCGCTCGAGCAGCGCTATGTCGAGCGCGAGGTGATCTATCTGCTCGGCACGCTCGACATCAATCCGAAGCATCCTGCGCTCGACAAGAGCTGCATGGCCGAGGCGCAAGGTCCGTTTCGCTACGCCCGCGGCCACGCTTATGCAGATGTGATGGCCAAGCGCGATCGCGGCGCGCCCAATCACCGCGTCTGGGACGTCGCCGGCGTCGGCCATGACGGCGACAAGATGCTGACCTCGAAATGCGGGCTCGCGGCACTGTTCGACAGTCCGGGCTGCGGCGCGGAACGCTGACGTCGCGACGCCCAGCGTCTTGCGCATCTTCTTGCCCATCTTGAAGGCCCGGCCCTGCCTGTTACACTTCGTCTTGCCATGCGCCCCACCCCTGAGGCGGCGCCAAGAAGACGAAGTGGAAACGCCTGATGCTGCTGCCCCTGTCCGACGTGCCGCGCTGGTACGCGCAACGCAAACCGCAAGGTACGATCGCCGTCCGCCATGGGCAGGACACGCTGACATGGGATCAACTCGAACGCGGTGCCAACCGGCGGGCGCGCGCGTTCGCCGCCAAGGGCGTGAAGCCTGGCGATTTCGTCGCGATCGGTCTGCCCAACGGCAATGCGTTCTTCGAAACGACGTTTGCGGTGTGGAAGTGCGGCGCGACGCCGACGTCGCTGTCATGGCGGCTGCCGCGCGGTGAGGCGGCTGCGGTGCTCGAGATCCTGAAGCCGGCGCTGGTGGTCGGTGGCGAGGCCGACTGGAATGCGCCGAACCGTTTGCCTGCGGATTTCATGCCGGATGGGTTTTCGGACGAGCCGCTTCATCCGCCGGTGGCACGCTACTGGAAGGCCATGACCAGCGGCGGCTCGACCGGCCGCCCGAAGGTGATCCTCGACCATCAGCCCGCGGTGATCGACACGGCGGCAGCACTGCCGCTCAGCATGCCCACCGGAGCCTCGCTCCTCAATCCCGGGCCGCTCTATCACAATGCACCGTTCATCGTGTCGCATTACGCGCTGTTCGGCGGCGGCCAAATGACCGGCCTCGTCAAGTTCGATGCCGAGGAGACGCTGCGGCAGATCGCGCAAGAGCGCGTGCAATGGGTCAATTTCGTGCCGACCATGATGCACCGGATCTGGGCGCTGCCGGAGAGCGTGCGCAATTCCTACGATGTGTCCAGCCTGCAGACGGTGTTTCACATGGCCGCTCCGATGCCGCCCTGGCTGAAGGAGAACTGGATCGCCTGGCTCGGGCCCGAACGCGTGTGGGAGCTTTACGGCGGGACCGAGCGGCAGGGCTCCTGCATCATCTCCGGCACGGAATGGCTGGCGCACAAGGGCTCGGTCGGCAAGATCGGCGAGATGGCGAAGCTGCGCATCATCGGCGAGGACGGCAATGACGTCGCGCCCGGCGAGACCGGCGAGATCTATTTCCTCAACAATGACGGCAAGGACGCGACCTATCACTATCTCGGCGCCGAGCCGAAGCGCCGCGCCGACGGCTGGGAATCGCTCGGCGACATCGGCCGCATGGACGCCGAAGGCTATCTCTATCTCGGCGACCGTCTCGCCGACATGGTGCTGCGCGGCGGCGCCAACATCTATCCGGCCGAGGTCGAGGCGGCTGTCTCCGAGGCGCCCGGCGTGCGGTCCTGCGTCGTGGTGGGACTGCCCGATCCGGAATTGGGCCAGCGCGTTCATGCCATCATCGAGCCGGAGGCCGATGCGGATGGTCAGGCCATCGCCGACGGCATGGCGGATTTCCTCAAGGACCGGCTCAGCCGCTACAAGCACCCGGAAAGCTTCGAGATCGTCGGCGCCCCGCCGCGCGACGATTCAGGGAAAGTTCGTCGCACCCTGTTGCGCGACGAGCGCGCAGCGTGGATGAAGGAAGGGCGCGCCTTCCGGATTGTTCCGGCGAAGGCCCAGGCGCACGCCGAATAAGAAAATTCAAGAAAGGGACTCCCTCACATGACCGTCACGATCGCAGCCAACAGCGTGCCCAAGCCGCCCGCCGCCATCATCGAAGGTTTTCGCGGCGCGCCGACTTCGGTGATTTCGGACAACCTCGCCCGGCTGCCGGGCGCGGTGGGGCTGAAGCCCTATCACCGCGGCGGCAAGCTGGTGGGCACCGCCTTCACCGTGCGCACCCGTCCCGGTGACAATCTCGCGATCCACCGCGCGCTCGAACTGGTCGGCCCCGGCGATGTCATCGTGGTCGACGGTGGCGGCGACGAGACCCGGGCGCTGGTCGGCGAGATCATGAAGAACATCGCGCAATGGCGCAAAGCCGAGGGCTATGTGATCGACGGCGCGATCCGCGACGTCGCGGCCTTCGCCGGCGACGACTTCCCCTGTTATGCCCGCGCCGTGATCCACCGCGGCCCCTACAAGAACGGCCCCGGTGAAATCAACGTGCCTGTGACGATCGGCGGCAGCGTCATCTCGCCCGGCGATATCGTAGTAGGTGACGAGGATGGCGTGGTGTCGTTTCCCGCCGCTGGCGCCGCCGCACTGCTCGACGCGGTGCGTGCCCAGGTCGCGCGCGAGGAGGAGACGATGAAGGCGATCCGCGAAGGCCGCTACCAGGGCTCCTACGGCAAATCCTGATCAGACAAGAATAAAAAGGGAGAATGGCGTGAGCCAGAAGGAAGAGTTTCACAACATCGACGACCCCAGCGACGGGCTGTTTCGCGAGCTCGCGGCGGGCGTGACCACGCGCATCTTCTCCGGCGAGCAGGCGATGCTGTCGGTGGTGACCTTGGGGCCGCACGCGCAGGGCACGCTGCATCATCATCCCGAAGAGCAATGGGGTGTGCTGCTCGACGGCTCGGCGATCCGCGTCCAGGGCGGCGAGGAGATCGCGGTGAAGAAGGGCGATTTCTGGCGCACGCCCGGCAATGTGCCGCACACCATGCGCGCGGGCCCCGACGGCGCCCGCGTGCTCGACATCTTCAGTCCGCCACGGCCTGAATACAAGAAAGCGGGGTCAGGCTTCGGAACGACCTGAAACCTGATCATATCCGAGCGCCAAAAAACAAAAGCCAGGCGCCGAAACAAAAACAGGGAGAAAACGATGACGATCACGCGACGGGCGCTGCTGGCAGCGCCCGCACTTCTCACGCTGACGCCGGCGATGGCGCAGGCCGGCAAGATCACGCTGGTGGTGCCGTTCCCGCCGGGCGGCTCGACCGACGCGATGGCGCGGCTGCTTCAGGCCAATCTGCAGACCAAGCTCAACCGCATCGTCGTGGTCGAGAACAAGTCGGGCGCGGCCGGCGCGCTCGGCGCCGCGCAGGTCGCCAAGGGCCCGGCGGACGGCTCGTCGTTCCTGGTCACCTTCGATTCCCACGCGGTAATCCCGTCGATCCTCGACAAGCCGCCGCTCGATGTCGAGCGCGAGCTGACGCCGGTGTTGCTGGTGGGCACCGCGCCTTACGTCATCGCCGCCGGCGCCGGCCGTCCCTACAAGAGCTTTGCCGACGTCATCGCGGCCTGCAAGGCGACGCCCGGCGCGGTGAAATATGCATCCGTCGGCATCGGCACGCTCGGCCATCTCGCCATGACCGTGCTCGGCAACAAGGCCGGCGTGGAAATCATGCACGTGCCCTATCGCGGCGGCGGCCCGGCGATGAACGACGTGCTCGGCGGCCATGTCGATCTGATCGCGGGATCGGCGGCGCTGATCGCGGCGCAGCTGGGTACCAACATGCTGCGGCCGGTGCTGCAGCTCGGCCGCGAGCGGCTGCCAGCACTGCCGGATACGCCCACCGCGATCGAGGCGGGCTTCCCGGATTTCGAGACCTTGGCCTGGTGGGGCATCTTCGCGCCGACGGGCACGCCGCCCGATATCGTTTCGGCATTGGCGACGGCGTCCAAGGAAATCCTGAGCGAGCCCGCGACCGCGGCCCAGCTCAAGGAGACGCAGCAGATGACGCTGCTGCTCCAGGACGGTCCGGCCTTCAAGACCTTCTTCGACAAGCAGGTGGCTTATTGGGGCAAGGTCGTGAAGGACAACAATATCAAGGCGTAAGGGGAGCCGTAGACGTCTGTATTGATCAAGGCGAGGGCTTCCGATTCGGCCCTTGCTTTGATATGTACAGCCCTAGGCAACCCGCTTCTCAGCGGGTTCCGCGGTCCCGTAGCTCAGCCGGATAGAGCGGCGGTTTCCTAAACCGTAGGTCGCATGTTCGAGTCATGCCGGGATCGCCATTCTCGCCTTCATCTCACACCACGATCCGCGCGAAGCGCTTGCGATATTCGGCTGGCGTCACCCCGACGTGACGCGCGAAGGCGCGGCGCAGCGTGTCGGCGTCGGCGAAGCCGCAATGCAGGGCCACTTGCTTGGGGGCCTCGTTGCCGAACTCGAGCAGGCGTCGCGCCGCGTTGACGCGGGCTTCCTCGACCCAGGTTGCGGGCGTGATCCCGACTTCGGCACGGAACAGCCGCGCGAAATGACGTGGGCTGATGTCCATGCGCGCAGCGAGGCTGCCGACGCTGTGATCCAGTCCGGGATTCGCGGCGACCCAGCGCTGTAATTCCTGCAACGCGGCGCGGCCTGCGGGCACGGTCTCGCCCTTGCGGGTGAACTGCATCTGCCCGCCAGGACGCTTGAAGAACATCACGAGCTGGCTCGCGACCTTCATCGCGATCTCGCGTCCGAGGTCTTCCTCGACCAGCGCGAGCGCGAGATCGAGCCCCGCGGTGACGCCGGCGGCGGTCCGAAGCTTGCCGTCGGTGACGTAGATCGCGTCCTTGTCCACGCTGACCGACGGGAATTTTTCGGCGAGCTGGTCCGCGACCGCCCAATGCGTCGTGACCCGGCGGCCGTCGAGCAGTCCCGCCGCGGCAAGGAAGAAGGCGCCCGAGCAGACCGATCCGAAGCGCCGGGTCTTCGCGGCGCGGCGGCGGAGCCAGTCGATCACCACACCGTCGGCCGGAACGTCGGCCGCGTTCGGGCATCCCGCGATCAGCAGGGTGTCGATGCTCTCCTGGAAGCCGCGATCGATAATGCGGTCCGGCATCACCCTTGCGCCGGAGGAACTGCGGATCGGGCCCGGCTCCGCGGCCGCGACGAGAAGCGCATAGGCCTGATGCCCCGCCTGCAGATTCGCTTCGGCGAAAACGTCGAGGGGGCCGGCGACGTCGAGCAGCTGCACGCCGGGCAGCGCCACGATCACGACAGTCCTCGGCTTTGGCCTCGCACCCATGTCCGCCTCAACAGGTATTTGTCCGTTTTCGACGTATTACGTCGATTGAGGACTATATAGTCCGGATCTAGCTTGGCGACGACCCGAGATTTTCAGGAGACCGTCATGCAAGAGATCATCGAGGCCGCCGCCATTCCCGACAGCAAGCTGGTGCGCGCGATCACCGACTACATCCGCGACACCGAGACAGAACTGCTCTTCAACCATTCCAGCCGCGTCTATCATTTCGGTGCGCTGGCCGGCATTCGTCGCGGGCTGACATTCGACCGCGAGCTGCTCTATGCGGGCGCGATGTTTCACGACATCGGCCTGATGCCGGGCCATGGCAGCCGGCACGAACGGTTCGAAGTGGATGGCGCCCATGCCGCGCGCGACTTCCTGCGCAGCCAAGGCATTTCTGAGGCCGACGCCTATACGGTCTGGACCGCGATCGCGCTGCACACCACGCCCGGCGTGCCGCAGCACATGCATCCCGTGGTCGCGCTGGTGACGGCGGGCGTCGAGATGGACGTCCTCGGGCTGACCTACAAGGAGTACACCGACGCGGAGCGCGAAGCTGTCGTGAAAGCGTTCCCGCGCACGCCGCACTTCAAGGAGGACATCATCCAGGCCTTCTACGACGGCATCAGGCACAGGCTGGACACCACCTTCGGCAACGTCAAGGCCGACGTCATCGCCGACAAGGAACCGCACTTCCATCGCGGCAATTTCTGCAGCGTCATCCGCGGCTCGCACTGGCACGGCTGAACGGCGACCTGACGAGGTCGCAAGGAAACGAAACTGTGGCGCCCCGGAGCCCAATTTCGTAGTCCTTGTTCATGCGGCCCCGAAAGATCGATCTCAACCTGCTCGTGACGCTGGAGGCGCTCGTCGCCGAGAAGAGCGTGTCCAGGACTGCGCAGCGACTGGGTCTGACCCAGTCGGCGGTCAGCCATTCGCTGCGGCGGCTGCGCGATGCATTCGACGACCAGCTGTTCGTCCGTTCGCCGACCGGCGTCGAGCCGACGCGGCGGGCGCTCGAGATCGCGAGCGCGACGCGGCTCGCGCTGGAACAGCTTGAGCAGACCATCGACGGCTCCGCGGCGTTCGATCCCGCGACCGCGGAGCGGACGTTTTCCCTTCGCTTGTCTGAATATGTATCGAGCCATTTGCTGCGGCGTGTGTGCCCTATCCTGCGAGAGGCGGCGCCGGGCGTCCGCATTCTCGCCACCCATTTCACCGGCGATCCCCGCGAGGACGAGATCGTCGGTGACGAGATCCACGTGCGTCTTGCGGCTTCCGGCGGGGTGATCGGCCGCCGTGAGCGGCTGCGCGTCGTCGACGAGAGGTTCGTCGTCCTGATGCGCAAGGCGCATCCGGCGCGCCGCAAGCCGATGACCCTGGAATCCTATGCGGCGCTGTCCCACGTCAAGGTCGTCGGAACGATCGGCTCAAACATCATCGACGATGCGTTGCGCATTCGCGGGCTTCGCCGCGACGTCGTGTTCAGCGTCCCGAGCTGGCGCGATGCGATTCATATCGTCGCCAACAGCGACCTGCTCGCGGCGATCCCCGCGCGCTGGTCAAAGGACCAGGAACATCCCGTTGGCCAGGTCGCGGCGCGGCCATTCCCGCTTGATGACGTCACTTTCGCAATCGACCTGGAGTGGCATCCGCGCTTCAGCGCCGACGCCGGGCACAACTGGTTTCGCGGGCTGGTCGCGCGGCAGTTCTAGCGGGGTGGATGAAATCCGCTCATGTTTGATATGAACATTATGAATTATATTTCTTGGGTCGTCCTGTGACATTCTCGTTCCAACGTTCCGCACAACAAACGAATGGAACGGGAGGGATGCGATGATTTCCAAGCGGCGCTATTGCGTTTACGTCGGCCTGTTCGTGCTGATGTTCATCAATTATCTCGACCGGGTGAACCTGTCGGTCGCGGCCAAGCCTCTCGCGGAGAGCTACGGCCTGTCGCCCATTGATATGGGCTACATCTTTTCGGCCTTCCTCTGGACCTATCTGGTCTGCCTGATTCCGATGGGCCTCGTCGCCGACCGGTTCGGCGGCCGCGCGGTGACTTACGCGACGCTGGGCATCTGGTCGCTGGCCGGAATCTGGACCGGCCTCGCCACCACCTATTCGTCCCTCTTCGCATCCCGCCTGGTTCTCGGCGTCGGCGAATCCGCGAGCTATCCGGCCGGCGGCAAGATCATCCGTGAATGGGCGCCCGAGAGCGAGCGCGGCGTCGCGGCCGCGTTCCTCAATTGCGGCGCGCATGCGGGTCTTTGCTTCGGCTCGGTCGTGGTCGGGTCCCTGATCGTTCAGTTCGGCTGGCGTGAATCCTTCTACGTCACGGGCGTTGCCGGCGTCGTCCTCGCGGTGCTCTGGTATCTGCTCTACCGGCAGCCGGAAAAGGCGGCCTGGCTCAGCAGGGAAGAACGCGACTTCATCGTCGCCAATCGTGGTGCGATCGCTCCGGGCGGTGCAGCCAAGCTGAACCAGCTCGCCGCGTTGAGGGGCCTGCTCGGAAGCTCGTCGATGTGGGCGCTCGCCTTGACGCAGGGCTGCGCCGGCTACACGCTCTATCTGTTCATGACCTGGCTGCCGAGCTATCTGGCTGCGGCGCGCGGCATGGACATCCTGAAATCCAGCCTGTTCTCCGCGATCCCCTACGGCGTCGCTGCGCTGCTCGGTCTCGGCCTCGGCTGGTTCAGCGACCGGCTGCTGAAGCGCTCGGGTGCCAGCAACAGCGACCGGCGGAAGCTGATCGCGACGATGCTGCTGCTGTCGTCGGTGATCCTGGTCGCCCCGTTCGTCGACTCGATCTGGCTGATCGAGGCGCTGATCAGCGTGTCACTGGCCTGCGTTGCGACCGCCATGGCGATGAATATCGCGCTGACCGCCGACCTGATGACTGACGGCCGCTACAACGGTGTCGCGACCAGCCTGCTGATCATGGGCGGCAATTTGTTCGGCACGGCTGCGCCGATCGTGACAGGTTACGTGGTTGCGGCGACCGGTGGCTTCTCCGGCGCGTTCGTGATCGCGGGCATTCTGCTGCTTGGCGGTGCTGTTGTGATCAGCTTCGGTGCACGCAAGCCGATCACCCTGGCGGATGAAGCCGAAGCTCCCGTGAAGCGAGCCGGCGTCGCATCGATTGCTTGAGAGGTTCTATCGATGAAGAAGATCATCTTCACCGCGGTGTCGCGGAACTACTTCAACCTGCCGCTCTGGATCGCCAAGCATCGCGGCATGTTCGCAGACGAAGGGCTCGATGTCGCCATCGAGCTCTACGAGGGCGTCGATGAAGTCACCAACCGCATCCGTGATGGCCGGGCCCAATTGGGCTACGGGATCACCGAGCACGTCGTGCTCGACAGCGAGCGAGGTGGCTTCCTCGAGATCATCGGCGGCAACGTCAACAGGCTTCCGTTCTCGTTCGTGGCCGGCAAGAACATCAGCGGATTCGAGGGCCTGCGCGGCGGAACCATCGGTGTGTCCTCGATCGAGGCGGGCAGCTCGTCGCTCGTGATGAAGCTGATGTCGGCACGGGGGCTCGAATATCCCCGCGACTACAAGATGCGGGCGGTCGGTCCGATCCTGGCGCGGTGGGACATGCTGCAGTCCGGCGAGATCGATGCGGGCCTGCAGGGCGCTCCGCTGAACTATATGGCGGTGGACCAGGGCTTTCCGAGCCTCTGCGAGCCCCGGGCCGAAGTCCCTTATTTCCAGTTCACGTCGCTCAACGTGGACAGCCGCTGGGCCAAGGCCAACCCCGATATCATGGCGCCGTTCATGCGCGCCTTCGTCCGGGCGCACGAATGGTTCTACGGGAATCGCGAGGGGACGACCGCGATCGCGATGCAGGAAACCGGCGTTGCCGAGCGCTACGCCGAGCGCGCCTGGGACGAGTACGTCAAGGACGAGATCTTCCCCCGTGACGGCGACGCGAACAACGACGCGGTGCAGGCCCTGATCGAGATCAGCTCGCTGATCCGTGCCGTTCCGAACCGGGTCAAGTCGTCGGCCGCCGACTACATCAACCGGACCTATCTGCACGCAGCGCAGCGCGAGGTCGCGGCGGCGTGACCCTCATGAAGCGGCCTGATATCGACTATGGCAGCCGGCTTCGCGCCGGCCTGCTCGTTCCCTCCGGAAATTCGGTCGCCGAGCCCGAGATCCGGGCCATGCTTCCGGCCGACGTCTCCACGCTGGTGACGCGGCTGCCATTGCGTGGCAGCTCGAAGGCCGAGCTGATGCGCATGCTGGATCAGCTCGAGCCTGCCTCCAGGCTGCTCGCGGATGCCGGCGTTGACGTCATCGTGTTTCACTGCACGGCGGTGTCGACCTTCGCGCCGGATCTCGCGGAGGGGATTCGTGACCGTATTCAGTCGGCGACGAACACAAGATGCTTCACGACAGCCGACGCGATCGTTGAGGCCCTCCGGCGGCTCGAAGCCCAACGGGTGTCGCTGCTCACGCCCTATATCGCGGAGGTCCACGATCGCGAAATCGCGTTTCTCGAGCAGAATGGCTTCACCGTCGACGGCAGCGCGCATCTCGGGATCAACACGAATGGCGACATGGCGAAGCTGTCACCGGACGAGATCCTCGCATGGGCCAGGGACAAGGTCAGCCCGCGCGCCGATGCCTGCCTCATCAGTTGCACGGCGATCAAGTCGGCGCCCATGATCATGCAGCTCGAGCAGCACGTCGGCATTCCCGTGTTGACCAGCAACCAGTGCATGTCATGGCACCTGCTGGCATCGAACGGGATCGAGGATTTGCCCGAGAGTTACGGACGCCTCTTTTCGACAGGTGCGCGGCAGCCGGCGCTGCAAGTCTGACCCGGCTGCCGGCTTTTGTTGCCGGGCGATGCGGTGAGATTTTTGCGCGCAAGCCCGCCGTTTGCCGGGCATGTCGGCGCGAAAATTGCTAGAAGGAGGTTCCTTCCTTTCGGCTGACGGACGGTCGGCCGCCTCACTGCGATATCCGGAGACCAGAATGCCTTTCGATTTGATCCTGCGCGGCGGGCGGGTCGTTGACCCCTCGCAGAAGCTCGATGCCGTGACCGATGTCGCGTTCTCGGGCGGCAAGGTCGCCGCCATCGGCACCGGGCTCAAGGCGGATCCGGGCACGGATGTGCGCGACGTCTCGAAATACATCGTGACGCCGGGGCTGATCGATCTCCACACCCATGTCTATTGGGGCGGCACCTCGCTCGGCATCGATGCCGAGGAATTCTGCCGCCTCTCCGGCGTCACCACCTCGGTGGACACCGGCAGCGCGGGCCCCGGCAATTTCGCCGGCTTCCGCAAGCATGTGATCGAGCCGAGCCAGGTCCGCATCCTCGCCTATCTGCACGTCTCACACGCCGGCATTTTCGGTTTCTCGCACCGGATCATGGTCGGCGAGAGCGAGGAGTTGCGGCTGATGAATCCGATCGACGCGGCCAAGGTCGCCGATGCCAATCGCGACCTCATCGTCGGCATCAAGGTGCGCGTCGGCCTGCATTCTTCGGGGACGTCAGGGACGGTGCCGCTCGACATCGCGCTGCAGGTGGCCGACGAGGTCGGCATGCCGCTGATGGCGCATATCGACCATCCGCCGCCGAGCTATGAGGAGGTGCTGGCGCGCCTGCGTCCCGGCGACGTGCTGACCCATGCGTTCCGCCCGTTCCCCAATACGCCGGCGACGGCGCAGGGCACGGTGAAGAAGGCGGTGCTCGACGCGCGCGAGCGCGGCGTGCTGTTCGACATCGGCCACGGCAAGGGCTCGTTCGCATTCAAGACCGCCCGCGCGATGCTTGCCAACGGCTTCTATCCGGACACGATCTCCTCCGACATCCATCAGCTCTGCATCGACGGCCCGGCCTACGACCAGGTGACGACGATGTCGAAGTTCCTGTGCATGGGCATGGAGCTGTCGGACGTTATCGCCGCGTCCACGGTGAACGCGGCGATGGCGCTGCGCCGTCCCGAGCTGGGTAGCCTCAAGCCCGGCAGCGCCGGCGATGCGACGCTGATCACGGTCAGGCAGGGCCAGTTCGACTATGAGGATGTGGTCGGCGAGCACCTGATCGGCGATCGCAAGATCGCCTCCGAAGGTGTCGTCGTCGGCGGCCGCTGGTGGCATCCGAACTAGCGGCTGCCCCCGGCGGGGCGCGCGCCTAGTCGCGCCCTGCCTCCATGATAGCTTTGGCGAGGCGCGCCGGATCGGAGAAGCAGAGTTCATGGCTTCCCGGCACTTGCACCAGCCGGAACAGGCCGAGCTTCTCCGACAGCCGCGGATGCCAGGAATAGCTGTGCGGCATCGCGGTGTCCTCGGTGCAGTTGATGTAGGACTTTGCCATCGGCATTTCGGCCGGATTGGTCTTGAGCGCGATCTTGTCGGTGAAAGTCGCCAGCGGATGTGGATTGAGGACCTCGTAGGCGCGCTGCGCGGTCTCCAGATCGGCATCGTTGATGAAGGCATCGCGCCAGACCGGAAAAGGCAGTACCACCGAGCCGTCGCCGCGTTCTGCCGCGATGGCGTCGAACAGCCCGACATAGTGCGGCGGCACCATGTCGTTGAGGCTTTCGCCGTTGTTGGGCACAAACGCGTTCCAATAGACCAGGCGGCGGATGCGGTCGGCGGCAAGGTCAGCGACGCCCGTGATGACCATGCCGCCATAGGAATGGCCGAGCAGGACGACGTCCTTCAGATTGTTCTCGGCCAGGAAATCGGCGATCGACTGGATCGCCTCCTTCAGGCCCGTCGTCTTGGCATCGCCGGGCCGGTTGCCCTTGATCGTCGGCGTGTGGACTTGATGGCCCTGGGCGCGGATCGCCGCCGCAACCGGCTCGAACTCAGCACCGGTGTGCCAGGCGCCGTGGACGAGAACGTAGGTCGACATGATGGGGCTCCTCCTGAGAGCGTGTTGTTAAATCGGCGCATCGTGGCTTCGGCGGGGCAGCGGGCCTGCGTTGTCCAATCTGGACTGGTCACGAATTTGTTGCTTGGCTGTGACTGAACCGGATTGGTCTCGGAGTGAACCGATGCAGCAGATCGAGCGCGCCGTTTCGTCACGCCATTTGGCCTGGAATACCGCGGGCACGCGGCCGAACGAGCAATTTGCCTATTACCGCGAGGCGATCTGCCAGGCCTTCATGAATCTGACTCCGGAGCCGGCGGCGGAGACAGGCTTTCCGGCCAGCGTCGAACATATCAGTCTCGGCGACGCCGCGATCAATCGCGTCAGCTTTCCGGAACACGTGGTCCGGCGATCCGCGGCCGATATCGCCGCGTCGGACCGCAGCTGCTTCTATCTCAATCTGAAACTGGCGGGTCATTGTCGCATCCAGCAGGACGGCCGCGAGATCGGCCTATCGCCCGGACAGGTCGGCATCTTCGACAGCAGCAGGCAGTTCGCGCTCGTGCACGACCGCGGGCCGCAACTGCGGGTGGCCTCGTTCTGGGTGCCGGCGGAAGCATTGCGCGAGCGGTTGCCGGTGCCGTTCGACGTGAGGGCTGCACGTGTCTCCGATGATCCTCATGTCGGCCATCTCATCGTCGAGACGGCGCGCGCATTGAGCGACAACGCGCTGCGCATGAGCGAGGATGAAGGCGTGCGCCTGTTCCACGCGCTGATCGAGCTGGTCGCGGTGAGCCTGTCACGGCAGAGCCGTACCCATTCGGGCGAGGCGGAAAGCCTCGTCGATGCGACGACGCTGGCACTGAAACGCGCCATTCACCGGCGGCTCCGCGAGCCTGGCCTCGCTGTTGCCGATATAGCGGGAGCCGTCGGCATCAGCGAGCGCTATGTGCACAAGCTGCTGGCCCGATCGGGCACCGGCTTCACGAGTTATGTGATTGAGCGTCGACTCGACGGCGCCGCCAGGGACCTCGGCGATCCCGCGATGGCGGATCGTGCGATCGGCGCCGTCGCGTTCGACTGGGGCTTCTCGGACTTGTCCCATTTCACGCGGCGTTTCAAGCAGCGTTTCGGCTGCCGTCCACGTGATTGGCGCGCGCGATAGCAATCTCTACAGCGATCTCGCGATCAGCAGCTTCATGATCTCGTTGGTGCCGCCATAGATCTTCTGGATGCGGGAATCGATGAAGATGCGCGAGATCGGGTATTCCTGCATGTAGCCGTAGCCGCCGAACAGCTGAAGGCATTCGTCGGCGGTCTGCACCTGCTTGTCCGAGCACCAGTACTTCGCCATCGACGCTGTCACGGTGTCGAGATCACCCGCGACCAATTGCTCGATGCACCAGTCGACGAAGACGCGCGCGATCATGGCTTCCGTCTTGCGCTCGGCGAGGGTGAAGGCGGTGTTCTGGAACTCCATCAGCGGCTTGCCGAACGCCTTGCGCTCCTTGGTGTAGTCGGTCGTGAGCTTGACCGCACGCTCCATCGACGCGACGGCGCCGACGGCGAGCGCGAGGCGCTCCTGCGGCAGTTGCTGCATCAACTGCACAAAACCCTGGCCCTCTTCCTTGCCGAGCAGGTTCTCCGGCGGCACTGTGACGTTGTCGAAGAACAGTTCCGAAGTGTCGGAGGCGTGCAGGCCGATTTTGTCGAGGTTGCGTCCGCGCTTGTAACCGTCAGCACCCGCCGTCTCGACCACGATCAGCGAAATGCCCTTGGCGCCCGCTTCGCCCGTGCGCGCGACGACGATGACGAGGTCTGCGGCCTGGCCGTTGGTGATGAACGTCTTCTGGCCGTTGATGACGTAGGAATTGCCCTG
>Ga0065165_1001241_pt1 | contig 29070 bp, 22 predicted proteins | sample AraplaMF_Cvi_mMF_FD_63813 | JGI IMG/M metagenome (GOLD analysis project Ga0065165, IMG submission 63813) | Arabidopsis root microbial communities from the University of North Carolina, USA - plate scrape MF_Cvi_mMF (version 2) (version 3) | ecosystem: Host-associated > Plants > Roots >... | reverse complement strand
CGGCATGAAGGCGAAACCGAAGCCCGCGGCGTGCACCGCCGGGCCGCCCAGCACCGTGGTCAGCGCCACTGCGCCGCTGGGCGGGTGCAGGCAGCGCAGCAGGAACATCACCAGGATCGCCAGCGAACCGGCTAGCGGCGCCGCCAGCAGCGGGTTGCCGATCGCCTTGGCACAGGCGATGCCGACCAGGGCCGAGATGGTATTCCCGCCGATGACCGACCACGGCTGGGCCAGCGGACTGGCCGGCACGCAGAACAGCAGCACGGCCGAGGCGCCCATCGGCGCCACCAGCGCCAGCGGCAGGGTCGCCGTGCCGAGCAGCTGCATGCTGAGGCCCGCGGTGAGCAGCAGGCCAAGGAGCGCCCCGGCGACGGCACGCATGCGCTCATGGCGGGGGACGGTATTCCGTTGCGGGACGAAGGCGCGCAACCATTGGGCGTTTAAATACATCACGATATGATATATTATCCGGCTCCTCTCTGCCACCGGCCCACCGAGTGAAGAAGCCTTTAGCCAAATCCGATTTCGCCGCCCTCTCCGAATTCCGCTACCAGATGCGGCGCTACGAGCACTTCTCCGAAAACGCCGTGCAGGCGGAGGGCATCACGCCCCTGCAGTACCTGCTGCTCCTGCACATCAAGGGCTTCAAGGGCCGCGAGTGGGCGACCATCGGCGAGCTGGCCGAGCGCCTGCAGGCCAAGCAGCACGGCGTGGTGGCGCTGGTGACGCGCTGCGAGGAAGCCGGCCTGGTCGAGCGCCGCGCCAACCAGGAAGACCGCCGCCGCGTGGAGGTCCACCTGCTGCCGGCCGGCGAAGCCATCCTCACCCGCCTGGCCGAAGTCCACCGCGCCGAACTGCGCGCCCTGCAAGGCGTGTTCACGATTCCCAACCTGCCCTAAGCGCTGTAAACCACCATGTCCGTGCCCCATCATCTCCTTTCCGAGCGCCGCGACTTTTCCGGCGACCTGCGGCTACTGCTGATCGCCGCCATCGCCGCCGTCATCGGCGGCCTTGCCGTCATTGCGGCTCGCGTGCTTCTGCTCCTGATCCGCTTCTTCACCGACCTGTTCTTCTACCAGCGCTTCTCGCTGGCCGAGCTCTCGCCGGCCAACCACACGTTGGGCGCCTGGGTGATCGCGGTGCCGGTGATCGGCGGCCTGGTCATCGGTTTGATTGCCCGCTACGGCACCGAGCAGATCCGCGGCCACGGCATCCCGGAAGCGATCGAGGCGATCCTGTTCAAGCACAGCGCGATGTCGCCGAAGGTGGCGGTGCTCAAGCCGCTGGCATCCGGCATCGCGATCGGCAGCGGCGGCCCCTTCGGCGCCGAGGGTCCGATCATCATGACCGGCGGCGCCATCGGTTCGCTGATCGCCCAGCACTTCCACCTGACCGGCGGCGAGCGCAAGTCGCTGCTGGTGGCGGGCGCCGTGTCGGGCATGACGGCGGTGTTCGGCACGCCGGTGGCGGCGGTGCTGATGGCGGTCGAACTGCTGCTGTTCGAACTGCGTCCGCGCAGCCTGCTGCCGGTGGCCGTGGCCTGCGCCGTGGCCGGTTTCCTGCGTCCGCTGGCGATGGAAGCCGGCCCACTGTTCCCGCTGTCCACCGCACCGGTGGCGCCGGTCGCGCTGCTGTCCTGCGCCGCCGCCGGCGTGTTGTGCGGCGCGCTGGCCTGGTTCATGTCGACCATGCTGTACAAGGTCGAAGACTGGTTCCACCGCCTGCCAATCCACTGGATGTGGTGGCCCGCGCTGGGCGGCCTCGCCGTCGGCATCGGCGGCTGGTTCCAGCCGCGCGCGCTGGGCGTGGGCTATGACGTGATCGGCGACCTGCTGCACAACCATCTGGCGCTGGGCGCCATTGCCGCCCTGCTGGGCGTGAAGCTCGTCATCTGGCTGATCGCGCTGGGTTCGGGCACCTCGGGCGGGGTACTGGCGCCGCTGCTGATGCTGGGCGCCGGCCTCGGTTCCCTGCTCTCGCCGTGGCTGCCGGGCGCGGAGCCTGGCCTGTGGCCGCTGGTGTTCATGGCCGCGACCCTGGGCGGCATGATGCGCGCACCGGTGATGGCGGTGGTGTTCGCCTTCGAGCTGACCCACGATCCGAACGCCCTGCTGCCGCTGCTGGCGGCCAGCGCAGGGGCCTACGGCTTCACAGTGCTGACGATGGGCCGCTCGATCCTGACCGAGAAGATCGCGCGCCGCGGCCACCACATCTACCGCGAATACGGCATCGATCCGCTCGAGCGCCATAACGTGGCGGAAGTCATGACGGCCCAGGTCCAGAGCATCGACGCGGATGCCACCGTGGCGCACGTGCTGGCCTCTTACTTCGGCCCGGACCAGAAGCACCGTGGCTTCCCGGTCACGCGCGACGGCCTGCTGGTCGGCATGCTGGACCGCGATGCCCTGAATGGCCAGTCGCCGGATGCAAGAATCGGCCAGCTGTTCGGCATTAACAAACCACCGCATGCATTGGCCGACGAAACCTGCCGCATCGTCGCCACCCGCCTGGCCGTGCACGGCATCGAACGCCTGCCGGTGGTGGCCAGCGCTCTTGAACCGCGCCTGCTGGGCATCGTCAGCCGCAGCGACCTGATCAAGGCCACCGCCGGCCTGCATGACGAGGAGCACGAGCGCCGCGCGCTGCGCCGCGTTCCGCTGTCAAAACGAAGCACCCGGCAGGCATGAAGCCGTCTGCGCTGGGTAGAGCGCTTAATTGAACAATCATGTACGATAAGCAATACGCACATGCGTGCCATTGCCTATTAATCTTGAGGACAAGAACATGATCCAACCGCTCAAGCGCACCCTCACCGCCATCGCAGCCGCCGCCGCACTGGCTTCCGCCGCCCACGCCGCCGCACCGATGGTCAAGACCCCGGCCCCCGGCTTCTTCCGCGTGATGGTCGGCGACATCGAAGTCACCCCGGTCAGCGACGGCACCGTCGACCTGCCGATGGACCAGCTGCTGCGCCAGAAGCCGGAACTGACCAAGGCCACGCTGGAAAAGAACTTCCTGAAAGTGCCGGTCGAGACCTCGGACAATGCCTTCCTGATCAATACCGGCAGCAAGCTGGTGCTGGTCGACACCGGCGCCGGCGCCCTGTTCGGCCCGACCCTCGGCAAGTTCATGCAGAACCTGAAGAATGCCGGCTACCAGCCGGAACAGATCGACGAGATCTACATCACCCACATGCACGGCGACCACGTCGGCGGCCTGGTGCACGACGGCCAGCGCAGCTTCCCGAACGCCGTGGTCCGCGCCGGCAAGCTTGACGCCGACTTCTGGCTGAGCAAGGCGAACATGGACAAGGCCCCGGCCGACAAGAAGGGCTTCTTCCAGGGCGCGATGGCCTCCATCAACCCCTACGTCCAGGCCGGCAAGTTCAAGGCCATCGAGAGCAACGGCGAGCTGGTGCCGGGCGTGTCGGCCGTGGCCGAACATGGCCACACGCCGGGCCACACCACCTATGTGGTCGAGAGCAAGGGACAGAAGCTGGTGCTGATCGGCGACCTGATCCACGTGGCCGCCGTGCAGATGGACAATCCGACGGTGACCATCGGCTTCGACAGCGACGAGAAGGCCGCCTACGCCGCCCGCAAGAAGGTCTTCGACGACGCCGCCAGGAACGGTTACCTGATCGGCGGCGCCCACCTGCAGTTCCCCGGCCTGGGCCACCTGCAGACCCAGGGCAAGGGCTACCGCTGGGTGCCGGTCAACTATACGCAGATGCGCTGACCGGCGCGGCGATCCCGGCCAGGATCGCCGCCAGTTTATCGAGGTCGACCGGCTTCACCATGTGGTGGTCGAAGCCGGCTTCCAGCGCGGCGCGGCGGTCCTGGTCCTGGCCGTAGCCGGTGATCGCCACCAGCAGCATAGCCCGCGTGCGCGGATCCGCACGTAGCCGGCGCGCCAGCTCGTTGCCGTCCATGTCCGGCAGCCCGATGTCCAGCAGGCCTGCATCCGGACGCTCGCGCAGCGCCCAGTCCAGGGCGCGCAGCGAATCGTTCTCCACCATCACCTCATAGCCGCAGGCTTCCAGCAGCATGCCCAGCGTGGCGGCGGCATCGACGTTGTCGTCCACCACCAGCAGGCGCAATGGGCGCGCTTCCCGCGCCGCGGCGCTTGACGGCGCCCTGTCGTCCTGCGGCGCCGACGTCTGCATCAGCGGCAGGTTCACCACGAAGCTGCTGCCCTGCCCCAGGCCCGGGCTGCCGCATTCCACGGTGCCGCCATGCAGCTCGACCAGGTTCTTGACCAGCGCCAGGCCCAGTCCCAGCCCGCCCTGCGAGCGGTCGGACGAGCGCTTGGCCTGGGTGAACAGGTCGAACACGCGGCCCGTCAATTCGGGCTCCATGCCGATGCCCTCGTCGCGCACCGCCAGCAGCAGGCAGGTACCCGGCTCGACGCGCGCCTCGACCTCGATGCGGCGCTCCTCGGGCGTGTATTTCGAGGCGTTGTTGAGCAGGTTGGCCAGCACCTGCACCAGGCGCGCCTTGTCGCCCAGGACGGTGGCCTCGGCATCGCCGAGCGTCACCGATAAATGCTGGCGCCGCGCTTCGAACAGCGGGCGCACCTGCTCGATCGCCTCGTCGACGATGGTACGCGCGGCCACCGGCGCGCGCGCCAGCGTCACCAGTCCGCGCGTGACGCGCGAGACGTCCAGCAGATCGTCGACCAGGCTGGTCATGTGCCGCACCTGGCGGCCGATGATGGCGCTGCTCTGGCGCACCCGGCTCTCGTCGAGTCGGCCGATTTTCAAGAGGTCCGCCGCGGCGCTGATCGGCGCCAGCGGGTTGCGCAGCTCGTGCGCCAGCATGGCCAGGAATTCGTCCTTCCTCTGGTCGGCGGCGCGCAGCTTTTCCTCGGCCTGCTTGCGTTCCGTGATGTCGAGGAAGAAGCTGACGATGCCGCCGTCGCTGGCCGGGTAGGCGCGCACTTCGTAGCATCGCTGCTCCCCGCTCGGCAGGCGGTGCATGTATTCGGCGGTGCCGGCGACGCGCTCGGCCATCACCCGGCCGTACATGCGGCCCAGCGCCGAATCGATGGCTTCCGGCCAGACATCCCAGTGGCTGCGCCCGATCACCTGTTCGGCGGTGCGGCTGCCCAGGCGCAGTCCCTCGGCATTGACCTGCACGACGGTCCAGTCGGCAGCAAGCAGGGCGTAACCTTCGGCGATGGAGCCGAGAATCAGCTGGCTGCGGTCGCGCTCTTCGCGCAGGGCCTCATGGGCGCGCGCCAGGTCGACCGCGGTCCACAGGCGTTCGGACATGCTGCGCGCCAGCGCGATCTCGGCCTCGCTCCAGCGGTGCGGATGCTCGTGCCCCAGCGCCAGGAAGGACACCAGGCGTCCCGACTTCACCAGCGGCACCAGCAGGCTGGCGGTGACGCCCATCGCCATCAGGTAGGCCTGCTGGCAGGCGACGGTGCGCGGGTCGATGCGGACGTCGGTGATGGCGATGACTTCGCCGGCGCGCCCCAGGGCCGCGACTTCCTCGCCGAAGGCCGCGATCGGGAAGGTGTTCCCGGACAGGTTCGATGTGCCCTGCCGCTTCCAGTCGCGCGGCACGTAGAAGGTGTTGCGCTCGTCGTCGACCTCCCCGTACATCACGCGCTCGACGCCGAGTTCTTCGCCCAGCAGGCTGGCGGCGATGCCGATCGCATCGACGCTGGACATGGTCGGCCGCAGCGCGTCGGCCAGCGCCAGCTCGAAGGCGGCGCGGCGCTCGGCCTCGACGCGGGCGGTGGTCTCGATGCAGGTGCAATACATGCCCATCACCCTGCCCTCGCCGTCGTGCAGCGGCGAATACGAGAAGGTGAAATAGGTCTGTTCGGTATAGCCCTTGCGCTCCATGGTGAGCGGCATATCCTCGAGGAAGGAGGACTGGTTGGCCATGGCGCGCTCGGCGATCGGTCCGAGGTCGTGCCAGATCTCCCACCAGACGCGGTGGAACAGTTCGCCGAAGGCGGATGGGTGCTTGTCGCCGAGGACGGGAATATAGGCGTCGTTGTACAGGAAGACCTGTTCCGGCCCCCACGCGAGGAACATCGGGAAGGGCGAACTGAGGGCCATCGACACGGCCGTCACCAGTTCGGGCGGCCAGGATTCGGGAGGACCGAGCGGGGACGAATGCCAGTCGTGCGCCCCGAGCAGGCGCCGTGTTTCGCTGTCGCCGAGCCCGGCGGTGATGCGCAGAATATCAGCCATGATGAATTATTCCACATTTCATTGTGAATAATTCACAGTTTCCATGCTGCATTGCATCGGCCGCCAGGCCTGCCGGTATTACAGCTTAATAAAATGCTCGCGGTAGTAGCGCAGCTCTTCGATCGACTCGACGATGTCGGCCAGCGCGGTGTGCTTCTGCGCCTTCTTGAAGCCGGACGCCAGTTCCGGCTTCCAGCGGCGGCACAGTTCCTTCAGGGTCGACACGTCCAGGTTGCGGTAGTGGAAGAAGGCTTCCAGCTTCGGCATGCCGCGCGCCATGAAGCGGCGGTCCTGGCAGATCGAGTTGCCGCACATCGGCGATTTGTTGGCCGGCACCCACTGCTTGAGGAAGGCGATCAGCTGCTCTTCGGCCTGGGCTTCGTTCACGGTCGAGGCCTTCACGCGGTCGATCAGGCCCGACTTGCCGTGGGTGCCCTTGTTCCAGTTGTCCATCTTGTCCAGCGTCTCATCGCTCTGGTGGATGGCGAACACGGGGCCTTCGGCCAGGATGTTCAGCTCGGCGTCGGTGACGACCACGGCCACTTCGATGATGCGGTCGTTGTCCGGGTCGAGGCCGGTCATTTCCATGTCGAGCCAGACGAGGTTCATGTCGTTCGGGCGTGGGGTGGCTGGTGCTGCTTGGGTTTCGTTCGCTTGTGACATAATCTGTACTTTGGTGTATGGCTTAATCCCGCATTTTCTCACAGGCACAGGATGCTTTCATTCGCGTTTTCGGTTTTGTTCGTCATTTTTTTCATGCTGACCCTGGTGTTGCGGTACTGGCTGGCCAGCCGGCACATCCGCCACGTCATGCGTCACCGTGAACAGGTGCCGGCCGAATTCGCCGGCAAGATCCCGCTCGAGGCCCACCGGAAGGCGGCCGACTACACCGCCGCCAAGACCCGCTTCGGCCTGGCCAACGCCGCCTGGAGCGGCCTGGTGCTGATCGGCTTCACGCTGCTGGGCGGCCTGCAGGCGCTGTCGACCGCGCTGCTGCAGGTGACCGGCCCCGGCATGGCGCACCAGATCGGGCTGATCGTGGCCTATGCCATCATCGCCGGCGTGCTCGACCTTCCCTTCACGTATTACTTCCAGTTCGTGCTGGAGCAGCGCTTCGGCTTCAACAAGATGACGATCAAGCTGTGGCTGCTCGATACCGTCAAGGGCACGCTGATCGGCGCCGCGATCGGCCTGCCGCTGCTGTGGATCGTGCTGACCCTGATGGACCGCACCGGCGCCATGTGGTGGCTGTACGCATGGGCGGTGTTCAGCGCCTTCCAGCTGCTGATGATGGTGCTCTACCCGACCGTCATCGCACCGATGTTCAACAAGTTCACGCCGCTTGCCGACGACAGCCTGAAAAGCCGCATCGAAGGCCTGATGGCACGCGTCGGCTTCGCCTCGAAAGGCCTGTTCGTGATGGACGGCAGCAAGCGCTCCGCGCACGGCAACGCCTACTTCTCTGGCTTCGGCGCCAACAAGCGCATCGTCTTTTTCGACACCCTGCTCGAGCGCCTGGCGCCGGCCGAGATCGAAGCCGTGCTGGCCCACGAGCTGGGCCACTTCAAGCTCAAGCACATCGTCAAGCGCATCGTGGTCGCGTTTGCGCTGTCGCTGGTCTTCCTGGCCCTGCTGGGCTGGCTGAAGAATCAGGTGTGGTTCTACACCGGCCTGGGCGTGCTGCCGCTGCTGGGACAGAACAATGACGCGATGGCGCTGCTGCTGTTCATGCTGGTGCTGCCGGTGTTCACCTTCCCGTTCGCGCCGCTGACCTCGATCACCTCGCGCAAGCACGAATTCGAAGCCGACGCCTTTGCCGCCAGCCACAGCGACGCGCGCGACCTGGTCTCGGCCCTGGTCAAGATGTACGAAGACAATGCTTCGACCCTGACCCCGGATCCGCTGCACTCGGCCTTCTACGATTCGCATCCGCCGGCCTCGATCCGCATCCGGCATTTGCATGAAGCGGGTGCGCTTGCCGGCACCGCGGGCATGGAGCCAGCATGAGCACTGCACTGCCACTGAATGAGCGCCACTGCACCCACGGCGCGCCGGCGCTGGACGACGCAGCCATCAACGCGCTGCTGCCGCAACTGCCGGACTGGCACGTCGACGGCAAGCACCTGGTACGCGAGTTCCTGTTCCGCGACTACCACGAGACCATCGAGTTCGTGAACGCGCTGGCCTTCATGGTCCACCGCGAAGACCACCACCCGGACCTGCAAGTCGGCTACCGCCGCTGCACGGCCTCGTGGACCACGCACTCGGCCGGCCACCGGCTCAGCGAGAACGACTTCATTTGCGCAGCGAAGGCCGACGCACTGTACGCAGGGCGGGCCGGCGCATGAACAAACCGACTGACCTGACCGGCACCATCGTCGCTGCCCACGGCCGCCATTACCTGGCCGACGTCGATGGCGAATTCCTCCAATGCGTCACGCGCGGCAAGAAGACCAACGTCGCGGTCGGCGACATCGTGCACCTGAAGCGCACCTCGAACGACCAGGCCGTGATCGAGAAGATTGCCGAGCGCACGACCCTGCTCTACCGCTCGGACCAGTACAAATCGAAGCTGCTGGCGGCGAACATCACGCGCCTGTTCATCGTCGTCGCCACCGAGCCGAGCTTCGCCGACGACCTGGTCTCGCGCGCCCTGGTCGCCTGCGAAGCGGCCGGCGTCGAGGCCCACCTGATCCTGAACAAGGTCGACGTGACCGAGCTGCTGCCGCGCGCCCGCGAGCGCGCCGGCCTGTACGCGAGCCTCGGCTATCCGCTGCACGAAGTCTCGGCCAAGGCCGACCCGGAAGGCACGGTGGCCACGCTCATGCCGCTGCTGGCCGGCCAGTCCTCGATCTTCATCGGCCAGTCAGGCATGGGCAAATCGTCGATGATCAACCTGCTGGTGCCGGATGCCGACATCGCCGTGCGCGAAATCTCGGAAGCGCTCGACACCGGCAAGCACACCACCACCTTCACCCGGCTGTACCGCCTGCCGGGCGATGGCGGCGGCCAGATCATCGATTCGCCAGGCTTCCAGGAATTCGGCCTGTACCACTTAACAGAGGGTATGCTGGAGCGCGCCTTCGTCGAGTTCAAGCCCTTCCTGGGCGGCTGCAAGTACTACAACTGCCGCCACCTGGCCGAGCCGCAATGCGCCATCCTGGGCGCGGTCGAAGACGGCAAGATCGCGAAGATCCGGCACGAGCTATATGCGCAGCTGCTGCACGAGTCGGCCCAAACCTTGTATTGATAGAATATAATTCGGAAGATCCCCGCATTCCCGACCGCATTCCCAACACCTTATGGCTGTCCAGACCCCCATCAAGCACTTCCTGCAGTTCTCCGACTTTTCCCGCGACGAGTTCGAGTACGTGATCGAGCGCGCGGCCGTCATCAAGCGCAAGTTCAAGGCCTACGAGGTCTATCACCCGCTGGTCGACCGCACGCTGGTGATGGTGTTCGAAAAGAGCTCGACCCGCACGCGCCTGAGCTTCGAGGCCGGCATGCACCAGCTGGGCGGCGCGGCGATCTACCTGAACACACGCGACAGCCAGCTGGGCCGCGGCGAGCCGGTGGAAGACGCCGGCCAGGTCATGAGCCGCATGTGCGACATCATCATGGTGCGCACCTTCGGCCAGGACATCATCGAGCGCTTCGCCGCGAATTCGCGCGTGCCGGTGATTAATGGCCTGACCAACGAACACCATCCCTGCCAGGTGCTGGCCGACGTGTTCACCTTCCACGAGCACCGCGGTTCGATCACCGGCAAGACGGTGGCATGGATCGGCGACGCCAACAACATGCTGTATTCGTGGCTGCAGGCGGCCGAGGTATTCGGCTTCCACCTGAACGTGTCGACCCCGAAGGGCTACGACATCGATCCGGCCCTGGTCAAGACGAAGAACTACACCTTCTTCGAGAACCCGTCGGACGCCTGCGCCGGTGCGCACCTGGTCAACACCGACGTGTGGACCAGCATGGGCTACGAAAAAGAAAATGCCGAACGCCTGAAAGCCTTCGATGGCTTCATGGTGGACGGCGCCAAGATGGCGCGTGCCGCACCCGACGCGCTGTTCATGCACTGCCTGCCCGCCCACCGCGGGGAGGAAGTGGCCGCCGAGGTCATCGACGGCCCGCAATCGGTGGTGTGGGACGAAGCCGAGAACCGGCTGCACGTGCAGAAGGCGCTGATCGAGTACCTGCTGCTGGGCCGCATCGAGGACAAGTAAGCACACCATCACCACAAATTTAGTCCGATCGTCGGTCCGGGCACCGCGCCCGGCCGGCTGACCATCATCCCCCTCCATCTCTCATCACTGGAACTCCCATGAGCGACATTAAAAAAGTAGTCCTCGCCTACTCCGGCGGCCTCGATACCTCGGTCATCCTTAAATGGCTGCAGGATAACTACAAGTGCGAAATCGTTACCTTCACCGCCGACCTGGGACAAGGTGAAGAGCTGGAACCGGCGCGCGCCAAGGCCATCAAGTTCGGCATCAAGCCGGAAAACATCTACATCGACGACGTGCGCGAAGAATTCGTGCGCGACTTCGTGTTCCCGATGTTCCGCGCGAACACCGTCTACGAAGGCGAGTACCTGCTGGGCACCTCGATCGCGCGTCCGCTGATCGCGAAGCGCCTGATCGAAATCGCGAATGAGACCGGTGCCGACGCCGTCTCGCACGGCGCCACCGGCAAGGGCAACGACCAGGTGCGCTTCGAGCTGGGCGCCTACGCGCTGAAGCCGGACGTCAAGATCATCGCCCCGTGGCGCGAATGGGACCTGCTGTCGCGCGAGAAGCTGCTGAAGTACGCGGAAGACGCCGGCATCGACATCGACATGAAGCACAAGAACGGCGGCGCACCCTACTCGATGGACGCCAACCTGCTGCACATCTCCTTCGAAGGCCGCCACCTGGAAAACCCGAGCGCGGAAGCCGAGGAATCGATGTGGCGCTGGACCGTGTCGCCGGAAGCGGCACCGGACCAGGCCGAGTACCTCGACATCGAATACGAGCGCGGCGACATCGTCGGCCTGAACGGCGTCAAGATGACCCCGGCCCAGGTGCTGACCGAGCTGAATCGCCTCGGCGGCAAGCACGGCATCGGCCGGCTTGACCTGGTCGAAAACCGCTACGTCGGCATGAAGTCGCGCGGCTGCTACGAAACCCCGGGCGGCACCATCATGCTGCGCGCCCACCGTGCGATCGAATCGATCACCCTGGACCGCGAAGTGGCGCACCTGAAGGACGACCTGATGCCGCGCTACGCGTCGCTGATCTATAACGGCTACTGGTGGGCACCGGAGCGCGTCGCGCTGCAGACCCTGATCGACCACACCCAGCAAAGCGTCAATGGCTGGGTCCGCGTCAAGCTCTACAAGGGCAACGTGATCGTGGTGTCGCGCGACTCGAAGACCGATTCGCTGTTCGACATGAACATCGCGACCTTCGACGAAGACGGCGGCGCCTACAACCAGGCGGATGCGGGCGGCTTCATCAAGCTGAATGCGCTGCGTATGCGTATTGCGGCAAAGGCGAAGGCCAAGCGCGGGCAGTAATCGTTAGAGATTGAATGGAAAAAGCCGCTGACCTGGAAGGGTCAGCGGCTTTTTTTCCACCGTCATTCCCGCGGAAGCGGGAATCCATGCTGAATTCGCTAAGACGTGATATCGGCATAGAGGTCACGCCAGCGAGGATTGCTCTTCTGAATTAGTTCAATCTTCCATTGCCGGTCCCACTTCTTGATTTGCTTTTCCCGGCGAATAGCCTCGATAATTTCAGTGTGCATTTCGTACCAGACCAAACTCTTGACCCCGTATTGCTTCGAAAAACCATCGACTAAGCCTTCACGGTGCTCCCAAATGCGCTTTACCAAATTGCTCGTGACTCCGACGTACAAAGTTCCGTTCAGACCACTCGCCAAGATGTACACATAACTCGATTTATCCATACCACGCTCCAAAATTTCTCAGGTGGCATAGTCGATGAAAATAGGGCTTCGCCCGCTGAGTTTCCTCAACCCGAATAAGCTACCGAAATTCAAGTTCAGCATGGATTCCCGCTTTCGCGGGAATGACGGAGCTCGGTTAGAAGTGGAAGTTGGCAGTAACACTACCCCACCGCGGCGCGCCCGGCGTATAGCGATACCCGCTCTTGTTGATCGCCGCGATGTAGCGCTTGTCGAACAGGTTGTACACGTTCAGGCGCAGGTCCAGCCAGCGGTTCACCGTATAAGCCGCGGTCGCATCCGTCACCCAGTAGTCATCCGCGTAGGCCGGCGTGCCGACCGCGCCGTCGGTGCCGCGCAGCAGGCGGCCCTGGTAGCGCACGCCGCCGCCCAGCTGCAGGCCGAAGGGGAAGGTGTAGGTGGTCCAGCTGGTGAAGGCCTGCTTGGGCGTGTAGGACAGCGCGTTCTCGCCCAGCGCCGTGACCAGCTTGCCGGATTCGACGCTGGTGTCCATCCAGGTGTAGCCGGCGCTGAGCAGCCAATGGCGTGTCAGCTCGCCCGTCACGCCCAGTTCCACACCCTGCACGCGTTTGCGCCCGGTCTGGTAGTACTTCAGGTCCACCGGGTCCTGCTCGACTTCGTTCTTCACCTCGGTGCGGTACAGCGCCGCGCTCAGCATCAGGCGCCGCTTGAGCAGGTCGAGCTTCGCGCCCAGTTCCGTGGTGGTGCTGACCTGCGGCTCGAAGATCGGGTTCGACGCGCTGTTGGCACTGCCGCTGAGGGTCAGGTTGGAACCCGGCGGCTGCTTCGAGTTGGCCCACAGCGCGTACACGCTGCTGTAGCTGGTCGGCTTGTACAGGGCGGACAGCTTGCCGCTGACGACGTGGTCGGACAGTTCGATGTGCGCAGGGATCGGCGTGTTCACCGGCAGCGTCGGATTCGCGGCCGCGGTCGACAGCGTGACGGCATCGTAATTGACGTCGAAGCGGTCGACGCGCGCGCTGGCGCCGAACTGCCACTGCTCGCCGATCTTGATGGTGTCGAGCAGGTAGGCCGACTGCGTATCGACCTGGCCCTGGGTGCGCGCGCCGCTGCGCACCAGGTTGACGCCGCTGGCCAGGATGCCGGGGTCGGGGCGGTAGAGATTCGCGGGCGGCAGGGTGCCGGTGCCGGTGTAGCTCCAGTTGCTCTGCTTTTCCGAGCTCAGGTCCAGGCCGCTCACCAGGGTATGGCGCAGGCTGCCGGTGTCGAACTCCGAGGTCAGCACGGTCTGGTTGGCGAGGATGGTGTTCTGCTGGTCTTTCAGGGTGCGCGTGGTACGCGCCAGCGTCCACGTCGACGGGTCGGCCTGGTTGGGCGTGAGGATGTTGGCGGTCGTGCCCATGAAGGCGCTCAGCAGGTAGAACTGCTGGGTCTTGCCGTAGCGGCTGGTGTTCCGCAGCCGCATGTGATGGCTGAACTCGTGGTCGAGGATGGCGGTGAACATGTCGGCCTTGACCTTGTCGAAGTCGCCCACCGAGCCGTAGAAGTTTTGCGGATCGACGGGCGCCGCGGTGCCCAGGTACGGGCGCTTGGGGTCCGGGCTGGTGTAGCCCGGCAGGCCGATGGTCGGCACGCCGCCGTCCGGGCGGTTGTCCTGCTTGACGTGCAGGTAGTCGAGGTAGAGCTGGGTCGGGCCGCGCAGGCCGAAGGCGATCGACGGCGCCACCGCCCAGCGCTTGTCTTTCACTTCGTCCCGTGCCGGATTGCCGTTGTCCTGGTCCATCACATTCAGGCGCATGGCGATGCCGCGGCGGCCGTCCAGCACGCGGTTCACATCCGCGGTGCCGCGCAGGCGGTCCGCGCTGCCGGCATTGATGCTGGCGTCGCCGAAATTCCGGAGCTGCGGCTGCTTGGTGTTCAGGTTGATCGAGCCGGTCGGCGCGCCGCGCCCGTTGTCGGTGCCGGCCGGGCCTTTCAGCACGTCGATCTGTTCGATGTTGAAGACGTCGCGCGAGACCGAGCCGATGTCGCGGATACCGTCCACGAACAGGCTGCCCGAGCTGTCGAAGCCGCGCATGTAGATGGCGTCGCCCGTATTCGTGCTGCCATTTTCACCCAAGAAGAAGGTGCCGACGCCCGGGGTGTTGCGCAGCGCTTCGGTCAGGGTCACGGCGCCCTGCTGCTCGAACAGCTCCTTCTTGATGACGATGAGGGTTTGCGGCGTGTCCACCAGCGGCTGGGTGTACTTGGGCGAGCCGGCATGGTCGGCCTTGTAGTCGTTCTCGCGTTCGCGCTCGCCGTGGACGTGGACGCGCTGCGGCGAGCGCCCCTCGGCGGCATCCACGGTGGCGGTGGCGGTAGCGGCGTCGCCTGGTTCGGCGGCACTGTCCGCGGCCTGGGCGGCGAGCGGCAGCATCAGCATGGCAAGGGCGGCGCCGGCGGCGGGGCGAAGCGAGGTGCGGTGTTTGCGGCTGGTGATCGGCTTCTTCATGGTCTTGTCGTTGGTGTTGTTTTGAAATGGTTGCTGGAACGTCAGCGACTTTAACAAAACTTTACGAACAAGTAAACGCGAATCATTCTCATTATCGTTAACATTCAATTTGAATCAGCAGCGCGCCCGCTTTTCAGGGGCCGGCCTGCGCGCTACCATGCTGGAATGAGCGACCAGAACCCCTGCCTCGCCTGCGGCGCCTGCTGCATGAGCTACCGTGTCTCCTTCTACTGGGCCGAGGCCGAGGAGCGCGGCCTGCCCGCCTCCCTGACCGAACAACTCAATCCTTTCTTGTCGTGCATGGCGGGGACGAATGCGAAGCAGCCGTGCTGCGCGGCCCTCCAGCAGTCCGAGGACGGCGGCTTTGCCTGCCGGGTCTACGAGCAGCGCCCGGCTCCCTGCCGCGAGGTGCAGATCGGCGACGACAAGTGCGTGCAGGCGCGTGCGCGGCACGGTTTGCCGGCTTTGCCGCTGGCCGTGCTGTCGCAGGAAATGTGACCAAATATTGTTGCGCTAGCGCATCATTGTTTCCCCGCTAATCGATAGCGATGTTACATTTGAGGATAGGCTCTATCCTCGATGCATCCGGCTGCGCGGCGGCCGGCGACTTCGGGGTCAGAGCCCACCCGGGAAAACCGGGCTCTGACCCCTACGGCTGCTGACCCCTACCATGCACAACCTCAACATCAAGAACAAACTGATGATCGGCTTCGGCGGGGTCGTCGCGATCATCCTGCTCCTGCTGATCCTTGCCTATAACAACTTCACGCGGCTGTCGGATGCGCGCGAGTGGGACCGCCATACCCTCGAGGTGCTGCTGGAGATTAATCACGTCTCCACGTCCGTGCTGCAGGTCCAGAGCTCGGTCCGCGGCTATCTGCTGACCGGCAATGAGACCCTGACCGCACCGCTCCGCAGCGAACACGAGAGCGCCCGCAACCACCTGCGGCGGGCGGTCGAACTGACGGCCGATAACCCTTCCCAGCAGAGCCGCCTCAAGCAGGTCGAACCGCTGCTAGACGGCTGGATGCAGCACTCGGTCGGTCCGCAGATCGAGCTGCGCCGCAACGCCGGCAAGGCCGGCCTGGCGCCGTTCTCGAGCCAGATCGATACGACCGTGCTGGCCGGCACCGGCAACGTCGCCACGATGCGCCAGATCCTCGGCGAGATCGAGGCGGAAGAGAACCGCCTGCTGGCCCAGCGCAGCCAGGAGTCGGCCGCGCTGCGCCGTTCGATGGACCTGCTGCTGAGCGTGGGCACGGCGGTGAGCGTGCTGCTGGCGGTCCTGATCGGCACCCTGCTGGTGCGCGCCGTCTCGCGTCCGCTGGCCAGCCTGACCGATGCCGCGCGCAAGCTCGGCACCGGCGTGCAGGGTGCCCGCGCCGAGGTGAGCTCGCGCGACGAACTGGGGCGGGTCGCCGTCGAATTCAACCGCATGGCCCAGGCCATCGAGGACAACCAGGCCAAGGAGCTGGCCGCCACCAACGAACTGCGGGCCAAGGTCGATGCCCTGCTCGAGGTGGTGTCGCGCGCCGCGCGCGGCGACCTGACCGGCAACGTCACGATCCGCGGCGAGGATGCCATCGGCCGGCTCGGCGAAGGCCTGGCGACCATGCTCGGCAACCTGCGCAGCCTGCTGAACAACGTACAACGCGCCGGCATCCAGGTGGCCAGCTCGGCGACCCAGATCGCCGCCTCCGCGCGCCAGCAGGAAGCCACCGGCATCGAGCAGGCCCAGACCAGCGTCGAGGTGCTGGCCACCACCAAGGAAATCTCGGCCAACACCGCCCAGCTGCTGCGCACGATGGAGGAAGCGACCGAGGTGGCCGACTACACCACCAGCGCCACCGCCGATGCCCAGGACAAGCTGAAACACATGGACCACACCATGCAGCAGATGGTCAACGCCACCGATTCGATCGGCGCCAAGCTGGCCGCGCTGTCCGAGAAAGCCAGCAACATCAACAGCGTGCTGACCACCATCACCAAGGTGGCGGACCAGACCAACATCCTGTCGCTGAACGCCGCGATCGAAGCCGAGAAGGCGGGCGAAGCGGGCCGCGGCTTCTCGGTGGTGGCCACCGAGATCCGCCGCCTGGCCGACCAGACCTCGGTCTCGACCTGGGACATCGAGCAGATGCTGAAGGAGATGCAGTCGGCGGTGTCGGCCAGCGTGATGGGCATGGACAAGTTTGCGGAAGAGATCCGCCGCAACGTCGGCGAAGCGCGCCACGTGGCGGAGCAGCTGTCCGGCATGATGGACCAGGTGCGCAAGCTGGCGCCGCGCTTCGACCTGGTGCTGCAGGGGATGCAGTCGCAGTCCGTTGGCGCCGCGCAGATCTCGGGCACCATGATGCAGCTGTCCGACGCCACCCAGCAAACGGTGGAATCGCTGAAGGCCACCAGCGAGGCCGTGCACCAGCTGCAGTACGCCGCCGGCGACCTGCAGCAGTCGGTTGCGACCTTTGCCGTGAACGAGTAAATCGGAGCCGGTCCCGCATGAAGGTGCTGGTGTTTCACATCGGGCGCGAACGCTATGCCCTGCCCCTCACCACGGTGCTGCGGGTGCTGCCGGTGGCGCGCCTGAAGCCGCTGCCGGGGGCGCCGCATTACGTGCCCGGCCTGCTCGACCTGCATGGCGAGCCGGTGCCGGTGATCGACCTGTCGCGCCTCGCCGGCAGCGCGCCCGACGCGGTGCGTTTCGATACCCGGATCCTGCTGCTGGACGTCACCGCCGCGGGCCGGGTGCGGCGCCTGGGCCTGAAAGCGGAGCACGTGGCCGGCGTCGCCGACATCGAAGCGGCCTTGCGCGACGGCGGCGTGGCCGCCGCGCCCTGGCTCGGTGCCGTGGCGCCCGGCGGAACCGGCGATGACAGCCGCAGGGGCGCCGGCATGCTGCAGCTGATCGAACCGGAGCGCCTGCTGGCGCCCGAGGTGGCGGCCCTGCTGTTCGGCGAGGCGTGCGCATGAACCTGCACCAGCTGCTGAAGAAGGGCACCGGCCTGGTGCTGTCAAGCGAGGCGGTCGAACGCGCCGTGCGCGAGCGCATGCTGCGCCTTGGCCTGTGCGCGCGCCAGGACTATGCGCCGCTGCCCGGCACGCCGGAGTTCGAGGCCCTGGTCGACCTGGTGACCGTCCCCGAATCCTGGATGTTCCGCGACCCGGAGGTGTTCGAGACCGCACTGCGCTTCCTCCAGCGGCGCCTGCTCAGCCACCCCGGACGGCAGCTCGCGGTGCTGTCCCTGCCCTGCGCCGGCGGCGAAGAACCGTATTCGATGGCGATGGCGCTGGCCGCCGCCGGTGTCACACCGGCGCAGTGCCGCATCGATGCCGTCGACCTGTCGCAGGCCGCCATCGAACGCGCGCGCCTGGGCCGCTACACGCGCAATGCCTTCCGCGGCGCCAACCTGGCCTTCCGCGAGCGCTGGTTCCGCCACGATGGCGGCGATTACGTGATCGGCGACATCCCGCGCCGCTACCTGCGCTTCAGCCAGGGCAACCTGCTGCAACCGGCGGCGCTGGCGAAGAGCGCCGAACGCTACGACCTGGTGTTCTGCCGCAACCTGCTGATCTATTTCGACGACGCCGGCCGCAGCGCCGCCGCAGCGGCCATTCGTGAACTGCTGCTCGATGACGGCCTGCTGCTGTCCGGCTGCGCCGAAGCGCCCGCCTTCTGCCGTGCAGGCTTCGCGCCGCAGTCGCTGCACGCTGCGTACGCGCTGCAGAAGCAGGCGATGGCGACCGTGCGCCGGCGCTCGCGGCCCGTGTCTTGCCCGGCGCCCCGGCCCGCGCCGGAGCCTGCCCGCGCACCACAACGAGCCGCACCAGGGCCCGCAAGCGATCCAGTGGCCGCATTGATGGCGCAAGCCCGTCAACTGGCCGACGCCGGCCGCCTGCCTGAGGCCGACCGCGCCTGCCAGGAAGCGCTGGCGCTGCAGCCCGACCTGGCCGAGGCCTGCTTCCTGCTGGGCCTCGTCAGCGAAGCCGGCGGCCAGCCGCGCGCGGCCGAACGCCACCTGCGCCGCTGCCTCTACCTGCAGCCCGAGCACTACGAAGCGCTGTGCAGCCTGGCCCTGTTGCACGAACAGCGCGGCGATGCACTTGAAGCGGACCTGCTGCGCCGCCGTGCCGCACGCGTGCATGCACGGGAGGACGCGCGATGAGCGCCGACGACTGCTGGCGCCAAATCGGCGTGGCGGGCGACCGCAGCTGCGCCGAGCTGGCGCGCCAGGTCCACTGCCGCAATTGCCCCGTGTACGCGGACGCGGCCCGGCGCAACCTGCAGCGCCCGGTCGATGCCGGCTACCGCGATGCCTGGGCGCGCGAACTCGCCCTGCCCGAAGCGCCGCCGGCCGCCCTCGACGCCGCCGCCATGGTGTTCCGCATCGGCGCCGAATGGCTGGCGGTGCCGGTGGCCCTGGCGTCCACGGTGGCGCCCCCTGGTCAGGTGCACCGCATTCCACATCGCGCAAACGGCGCCCTGCTCGGCGTGGTCAATGTCGACGGACGCGTGCTGCCGGCCGTTTCGCTGGCGCCGCTGCTCGGCATCGAGACCGCCGGGGCGCCGGCGCCGGGCGGCCGCCACGTCTTCGAACGGCTGCTGGTGCTGGAAGCCAGGAGCCAGCGCATCGCGGTGCCGGTCGCGGAGATCTACGGCATCCTGCGCCATGCTTCCGCCGCCATGCGGCCGCCGGCCGCCACCATCGGCCAGCCGGCGTCAAGGCTGCTGGCCGGCGTGATCGCCGGCGGCGCCATCGAAGCCGGGCTGCTGGACGCCGCCCTGCTCGAACAGGAACTGGCGGGGCTGCTGCGATGAGCATCGACCTGAGCAGCTTCTCGATGCTCGACCTGTTCCGCATGGAGGCCCAGGCGCAGGCGCGCACGCTCACCGACGGCCTGCTGCGCAGCGAGCGCGCGCCGGATGCCGCGACGCTCGAAGCGATGATGCGCGCCGCCCACTCGACCAAGGGCGCCGCCGCGATCGTCGGCATGGAGACCATGGTCCGGCTGGCGCACGCAATGGAGGACGTATTCATCGCCGCCCAGCAGGGCCGCCTCACGCTCGGCGCATCCGGGGTCGACGTCCTGTTGGGCGCGGTCGACCTGATGCGCCAGCTGGCCGAGCTGCCGGAAGCCCACCTGCTCGATGCCGGCCCGCATGCGGCGCAGTTGGAGACCGTGATGACGGCGCTGGCCGCGCTGCAGGCGGGTGCGGAGGCGCCGCCGGCCATCGCGCCGCTGACGCCTGTCCTTTCTGCTGCCCCTGTCCCTGCGCCGATCCATGTGCCGGCACCGGCGCAGGAAGCCCAGGCCCTTGCCCCGCGCAGCGAGCTGCTGGCCCTGGCGGGCCAGGCCCGTCTGCACGCCGGGCAGCTGCGTCCCTGGATCGAGTCCCTGCAGCGCTACAAGCGCCAGCAGCGCGTCGTGTTCGGCACACTCGAGGCGCTGAAGGAAGCGATCCTGGAGAACGGCGACCCGCGCCTGCTGGAACTGGTGCGCCTGTTCGACGAGCGCGCCCGTCCGCTGCCCGAGACTCTGCAGCGCGCCATCCTCGATGCCGAGCATTACGAGCGCACGGCAACAGGCGTCGCCACCCGCCTGGTCGACGAAGTGCGCGCACTGCACATGTGCCGCTTCGGCGACGGCCTGCACGGCCTGCCGCGCATGGTACGCGACCTCGCGCGCAGCCTGGGCAAGGTGGTGCACCTGGACCTCAGCGGTGCCGACACCCTGGTCGACCGCGCCGTGCTGGTGCGCCTGGAAGCGCCCCTCAGCCAGCTGCTGCGCAACGCGGTCGACCACGGCATGGAGACGCCGGCCGAACGCGCCGCCGCCGGCAAGCCGCGCGCCGGCAGCATCCGCCTGGCCGCACACCACCGCGGCGGCATGCTGGCGATCGAAGTCAGCGACGATGGCCGCGGCGTCGACACCGAACGGGTGCGCCGCGCCGCCGTCGCGCGCCGGCTGGTCCCGGCCGGCATCGCGCAAGCCCTCTCCGATGCGGAGCTGATGGAGTTCCTGTTCCTGCCGGGCTTTTCGCTGAAGGAGGATGCGAACGAGATCTCCGGCCGCGGCGTCGGGCTGGACGTGGTCCATGAAATGGTGCAGGCCCAGAACGGCACGGTGCGCGTCGAGTCCACCCCGGGCGCGGGCTTCCGCACCACGATCGTGCTGCCGGTCACGCAGTCGATCGTGCGCGCGCTGGTGGCCGACGTGCTGGGCGAAGCCTATGCGCTGCCGATCGCGCGCATCGAGCGCGTGCTGCGCGTGCCGGCCGCCGCGGTGCAGACGCTGTCGGGACGCCAGTACCTGGAATACGAGGGCGTCCACCTCGGCCTGGTGGCGGCCGCGCGCGTGCTCGAACTGGGCGAATCGTCCCCGGGCGAGGAGCTGGCGGTGGTCGTCATCGGCAACGCGCGCGAGCGCTACGGCCTGGTCGTCGACGATGTGCGCGGCGAACAAAGCCTGACCGTGCAGCCGCTCGAACCGATGTTCGGCAAGCTGCGCGACGTCGCGTCCTGCGCCCTGCTCGACGATGGCGCGCCGGTGCTGATCCTGGACGTGCCGGACATGCTGCTGTCGATCGCGCGCCTGCTCGAAGCGGGCGAATCGCTGCAGCCGGCAGCCGGCGCGCTGGCGGCAGGCAAGGCCGCGCAGAAGGCCGTGCGCCGCATCCTGGTGGTCGACGATTCGCTGACGGTGCGCGAAATGCAGCGCAAGCTGCTGGCCGCGCGCGGCTACCGCGTGGACGTCGCCATCGACGGCGTCGACGGCTGGAACAGCGTGCGCGCCGGCGGCTACGACCTGGTGATCACCGATATCGACATGCCGCGCCTGGACGGCATCAAGCTGCTCGAGCGCATCCGCCAGGACCCGCGCCTGCAGCGGCTGCCGGTGATGATCGTCTCGTACAAGGACCGCCCGGAAGACCGCGCGCGTGGCCTGGAAGCCGGTGCAGACTGGTACCTGGCCAAGGGCGCCTTCCACGACGCCACCCTGCTCGACGCCGTGCGCGACCTGATCGGCGAGGCCTTGCCTTGAGAATCGGGATTGCCAACGACGTGCCGATGGCGGCCGAGGCACTGCGCCGGGTGCTGCTGGCGAACGGCGAGCATCAGGTGGCATGGATCGCATGTACCGGCCTGGACGCGGTGCGCCTGTGCACCGACCTGCCGGCCGACCTGGTGCTGATGGACCTGAACATGCCCCTGCTCGACGGCGTCGAGGCGACCCGGCGCATCATGGCCAGGGCCCCTTGCGCGATCCTGGTCGTGACCGCGCAGCCGCAGGACAATGTCGGCCAGGTGTTCCGCGCGCTCGGCGCCGGCGCCCTCGACGTGGTCGCCACCCCGGTGCTGCTGGGCCGGGAGGATGGCGCGGCCGCCCTGCTGGCCAAGATCCGCACGATCGGGAAACTGGTCAAGGGGCGCCCCGCCCCGGTGCCGGTCGGCAGCCCGCATGCCGCGCGGCTGGTCGCGATCGGCGCCTCGACCGGCGGCCCGGCCGCGCTGGCGCGCCTGTTCGCGGATTGGCGCCCGCCGCCGGATACCGCCGCGGTGGTGGTCCAGCACATCGACAGCAACTTCTCGGCCCAGCTGGTGAAATGGCTGGGCGAGCAGACCACGGCGAAGGTCGCCGCGATCCTGGATGGTGACCACCTGCAAGGCGGCGTGGTGCAGGTCGCGTCCACCGACGACCATCTGCGCCTGGCGCCCGGCCACCGCCTGCGCTACGACGCGCATCCGCGCGACGAGATCCACCGTCCCTCGATCGACGTGTTCTTCCGCTCGGTGGCGCGCCACTGGGAACGCCCGGCCACCGGCGTGCTGCTGACCGGCATGGGCCGCGACGGCGCCGCCGGCCTGCTGGCGATGCGCGATGCGGGCCAGGCGACCATCGCCCAGGACGAGGCCAGCAGCGCGGTGTACGGCATGCCGCGCGCGGCGGCCGAACTGGGGGCGGCCCAGCAGATTTTGCCGATTGGTAAGATTTCGGTGGCCTTGGCGGCTGGCGCCGGTAAACCGGCATAAACACACACGCTACTCACTCTCCATACCAGCCAGACTTAGGTCTGTCGCTTTGATTCAGCTCTTCGACCTGCCCGCAGCAGTCGATATCGTTTAGAGCATCGTCACAGCTCAAGTTGGTGGGGGGAATATGGAAGCGCACACGGACACGGGCGGCGATGACGTGCTGAAAAAAGCCGTGCTATCAAATGCGGACTATCTGAACAAGTTTTTGATATTTTCCGTAGCACTCTTGCTCACTATAATCGTGCTGAAATTTCAGAAAAAGCCGACATTTCAGCTGGGCTCTCTGGAATTCGATACGCGCGACAGTTGGCTTGTCGTACTTGCCTTGACAATCGCCCACAGAATTCTTGCTGGATATTTCAGAGGCTCCATCAATGCCTTCCTGAGGGACAGGCCGTCTAAACAATGCAAGCAGCTTTTCGACGAAATAACGATTTCCGGCCCGCAAATCTTTCGGGGTTTGCTTCCCAAAAAACGCCTTCGGCCTGATTCGGAAATATATCTGCTGAGTTTGAAGGACCCGACAGCATGGGTTTATATATGCTCAAGCTTGCTTATACCGATTGCCTGCGTGTCTCTTCAGCACCGAAGTTCCTACGCAAACGCAGCCCACTTCGCCATCGCCGTCTATCTCCTTGTCTGGAATTGGACGATTGGCAGCAGTTGGGCGATTCTTATTGGAAAACTAGCTAAAAAGGAGGATATCTCCGTCTACGAGCGACTGCGTATGGAAGGTGGATACCAGGCGGGCAAGATCATCGACATGACAGAATTTAACCAGCTTGTATGGCAAATAAGCCGCAGCATCATCGAGGTCGTCTTTTACCTGCTTGGCGTGGCTTTGATCGCGATTTTTTATTATCAAAGCTAAGGACGGCCGAATACAAGCCGTGCATGAGGCAAAGGCTGTAGGCGACGATTCAAACCATCACCGGTTCCGGTTCCAGCAAGACGCCAAAGCGCGCCTGCACATCGGCCTGGATCGCCTGTGCCAGCGCCAGCACTTCCTCACCACGCGCGCCGCCATTGTTCACCAGCACCAGCGCCTGCTTCGGATACACGCCGGCGCGGCCCAGGGCTTTGCCCTTCCACCCGCACTGGTCGATCAGCCAGCCGGCCGCCAGTTTTTCGCTGCCGTCAGGCTGGGCGTGGTGGACCAGGTTCGGCCAGCTCGCCAGCAATTGCGCGCAGTGCTCGCCGGAGACGACCGGGTTCTTGAAGAAGCTGCCGGCGTTGCCGATCTCGGCCGGATCCGGCAGCTTGCGACGGCGGATCGCGATGACGGCATCGGCGACCTGGCGCGCGCTCGGGCCGGCGATGCCTTGCGCGTCCAGCTCGCGGGCCAACTCGGCATAGCGCAGGTTCGGGCTCCAGGCTTTCGGCAGCGCGAAAGTCACGTCCAGCACCGCCAGCTGGCGGCCGTCTTCGTGCTTGAACACGCTGTCGCGGTAGCCGAAGCGGCAGTCCGCGGCCGTCATGATGCGCGTGGCGCCGGCGGCGAAATCGAAGGCGGTGAGCGAATGGAACAGGTCCTTGACCTCGGCCCCGTAGGCGCCGATGTTCTGGATCGGCGAGGCGCCCACGGTGCCCGGGATCAAGGACATGTTCTCCAGCCCGCCGAAGCCCTGCTCCAGGGTCCACTGCACGAAGGCGTGCCAGTTTTCGCCGGCGCGGGCGCGCACCAGGATGGCGTCCGGCGTTTCGCCGACGATCTCCTTGCCCATCAGGGCCATGTGCAGGATCAGCGGCTCGACCTCGTCGCGCGTGATCAGCAGGTTGCTGCCGCCGCCCAATACCAGGCGCGGCAATGCGGCGAGTTCCGGGTCGGCGACGAGCGCGCTTAATTGCGCCGGGTCTTCCACGCGCAGGTAGCGTCGCGCGGAGGCGGCGATGCCGAAGGTGTTGAATTGCTGGAGGGAGATGTCGTGTTCGATGGGCAGTGCGTGCATGGCTGGCTGGGTCCGGAGTGAGCCCACGGATTATAGTAGGAAACACGCCGACGGACGCCAGCCGCCCGTGTCGTCCGTTACAATATCGCTATCCATCACCATATAAAAAAAGGAACCCACAATGCCATCGTTTGATGTGGTCTGCGAAGCGGACATGGTCGAAGTCAAGAACGCCGTCGAAAATTCGAGCAAGGAAATCGAAACCCGTTTCGACTTCAAGGGCACCTCGGCCAAGGTCGAGCAAAAGGACAAGGAAATCACCCTGTTCGGCGACTCCGACTTCCAGATCGGCCAGGTCAAGGATGTCCTGCTGAACAAGATGACCAAGCGTAAGGTCGACGTCCGCTTCCTGGACGAAGGCAAGATCGAAAAAATCGGCGGCGACAAGGTCAAGCAGGTGCTCAAGGTGCGCAACGGCATCGAGAGCGAAGACGCCAAGAAGATCACCAAGCTGATCAAGGAAAGCAAGATGAAGGTCCAGGCCTCGATCCAGGGCGAATCCGTGCGCGTGACCGGCAAGGACCGCGACACCCTGCAGGAAGCCATTGCCATGCTGCGCAAGGACGTCCAGGATCTGCCGCTGGCCTTCAATAATTTCCGTGACTGAGCTCTGCCTTTACCGCACGACCGTGCGGTAAATGGCGCTCTGTAACTCCCCCCTCCTGCGGTAGAATGGCGGGCGATTAGTCTATGGTTGTTAAGGAAAGCAATGAAACGTGTAGATGATTTCCGCCTGCGTTTGGGCAACAAGGAATATGTGCCCATCATGATCGGCGGAATGGGGGTCGATATCTCGACGTCGGAACTGGCGCTGGAAGCGGCGCGCCTCGGCGGTATCGGCCACATTTCCGATGCCATGGTGCCCGACGTGTCGGACCGCAAGTTCGACACGAGCTTCGTCAAGGAAAAGACCAAGCTCTACAAGTTCAACATCAACAACATGGACAAGTCGGTGGTCCAGTTCGACCTCGAGCGCCTGGCCGAGGCGACCCGCCTGCACGTGGGCGCGACCATGCAGGCGAAGAAAGGCGATGGCCTGATCTTCGTGAACTGCATGGAAAAGCTGACCATGAACGCGCCGAAGGAAACCCTGCGCACCCGCCTGTCGGCCGCGCTCGACGCCGGCATCGACGGCATCACCATGTCGGCCGGCCTGCACCTCGGTTCGTTCGAGCTGATCAAGGACCATCCGCGCTTCCGCGACGCCAAGCTGGGCATCATCGTGTCCTCGGTGCGCGCGCTGCAGCTGTTCCTGCGCAAGGTCTCGCGCCTGAACCGCAACCCCGACTACATCATCGTCGAAGGCCCGCTGGCCGGCGGCCACCTCGGCTTCGGCATCGACGACTGGCAGCAGTACGACCTGCACACCATCATGGACGAGATCCATGCCTACATGCGGGCCGAGCAGCTGGACATCCCCCTGATTGCCGCGGGCGGCATCTTCACCGGCAGTGATGCCGTCAGCTTCCTGGAAAAAGGTGCCGGCGGCGTGCAGGTGGCGACCCGCTTCACCGTGACCCACGAGTGCGGCCTGCCCGACGACGTCAAGCAGGAATATTTCCGCGCCAGCGAGGAAGACATCATCGTCAACGGCGTCTCGCCGACCGGCTATCCGATGCGGATGCTCAAGCAGACCCCGGCGATCGGCTCGGGCATCCGCCCCGGCTGCGAGTCCTACGGCTACCTGCTGGACGCGACCGGCAACTGCGCCTACATCAACTCGTACAACCGCGAGGTGCAGGCGAATCCGGGTTCGAAGGACATCAAGGTCTTCGACAAGACCTGCCTGTGCACCCACATGCGCAACTTCAACTGCTGGACCTGCGGCTCGACCACCTACCGCCTGAAGGACACGACCCACAAGCTGGCCGACGGCCGCTACCAGATCCTGTCCGCCAAGCACGTGTTCGAAGACTACCAATTCAGCGTCGACAACCAGGTCGCCCTGCCGGCGCGCGCCGAAGCCGCGGCCTGATCATTTAGCAGGAACAGTTCTCCTGAACCGCTGTCCAATAGCGGTTGGCCTTGCACAGGGGAACCACATGTTGGACGCCGCTTCACCTGCCCGCGTCGCCTTCCTCACGGACGATGCGGGCAACATCACCACCTGGAACCATGGCTGCGAAGCCTTGTTCGGCCAGCCTGCCGAGAACACCCTTGGCCGTCACGTCACCAACCTGTTCGCGCCCAGCGCGCGCGACGCCTGGACCGCCGGCTGGGCCGCCCTTGCCCAGCGTCCCGAGGGCGCCCAGCTGAGGGCTGACCTGTGCTGCAGCGGGAACCGCGTGTTTACCGCCAACCTGGCGCTGTCGCCGCAAGCCGGGGCCGACGGCCCGCCCTTCGCCTGCGCCGTGGCCGTCACCATCGAAGTCGAGCGCGACGCGCCGGAAGCCGAGCACGTCGCGCGTACCCCGCTGTCGGCCGTGGTCGACCTGTTCCCCGGCACCTTCTACGCGCTCAACCGCGACGCCCGCCTCATGCTCTGGAACCACAACCTGGAGCGCTTGACCGGCATGGCGCCGGAAGAACTGTCGGCCGCGCGCGCACCCGACCTGCTCGACCTGGCCCAGCGTCCGCTGCTCGCCAACGCCATCCGCCGCACCTTCGAGGAAGGCGCCGAGATGCGCCTCGAACTCGACTACGTCGCCAAGAACGGCAAGGAAATCCCGGTCCTGCTGTGCGGCACCCGGGTCCACGCCAACGGCGGCGAATACCTGTTCGGGATCGGCATCGACATCGGCGAGCGGCGCCAGCGCGAGGAGCAGCTGCGCCTGCGCGAACGCGCGCTGCACGCTTCCAGCAACGGCATCGTGATCGCCCGCAGCGACGGGCCGGACAACCCGATCGAATACGTGAACCCGGCCTTCGAGCGCATCAGCGGCTACAGCGCGGAAGAAGTGATCGGACGCGATCCGCGTTTCATGGCCGCGCCCGGCATGGACACGAACGAGCGCAGTGCGTTGCGCGAGGCGATCGCGGCCCACCGCGCGGTCAACGTGGTGCTGCGCAACCTGCGCAAGGATGGCGAGCTGTTCTGGAACGACCTGAACATCACGCCGGTCCACGACGAGCAAGGGATGGTGACGCATTTCATCGGCGTCATCAACGACGTCACCGCGACGATGCAGCGCACCGCCCACCTCGAGCACGAGGTCAACCACGATCCCCTCACCGGGCTGGCCAACCGCAACCTGCTGTGGGACCGGCTCGAGCAAGCCGTGCACGTGGCGCAGCGCCAGAAGTCGCTGGTGGCCACCGTGCTGATCGACCTGAACAACTTCAAGACCATCAACGACACCATGGGCCACGAAGCCGGCGACGTGGTGCTGAAGGTGGTGGCGCGGCGCCTGCAGGCCTCGGTGCGCGACAGCGACACGGTGGCGCGCATGTCGGGCGACGAATTCGTGCTGGTGCTGGCCAACCAGCCCTCGCTGCGCTTCACCCTGCGCATGGTCGAACGGCTGCGCCAGAGCTTTGCGATCCCGGTGTCCTTCAACGGCCGCGAAATTCACGTGGGCGCCAGCGTCGGCGTGGCCCTGTACCCGCACGACGGCGCCACCGCCACCGAGCTGGTGCGCGCGGCGGACGTCGCCATGTACCACGGCAAGGGCAACGGCAGCCACAACGACGTGCACTTCTTTTCCGCCGACATGCGCTCCAGCAGCGATGCCAAGCGCAAGATCGAGGAGGACCTCAAGCACGCGCTCGAGAACGACGAGCTGTTCCTGCTGTACCAGCCGCGCGTCTCGCTCCACAGCGGCAAGGTGATGGGCTTCGAGGCCCTGCTGCGCTGGCGCCATCCCGAGCACGGCGTGCTGCCGCCGAGCCGCTTCCTGGCCGAGGCCGAGGAAATCGGCGTCATCGTGCCGATCGGCCAGCGGGTGCTGGACCTGGCCTGCGCCTTCGCCGCCCAGCTGCGCCGGGCCGGCGAGCGCGGCGCTTCCGCACATCACAGCCCGACTGTCCCGGTCACCGTCAACGTGTCCTACCGCGAGTACAGCGAGGCCAACTTTGTCGATGCGCTCTCAAGCATGCTGGTGCGCCACGCCCTGCCGGCCGAGAGCCTGCAGCTGGACCTGCCGATCGACGGCCTGCTGCGCAATCCGGGGCTGGGACGCGAGCTGTCGCGCAAGCTGCGGACGCTCGGCGTGTGCGTGTCGGTGGACGGCTTCGGCGCCGGCCTGTGCGACCTCGCCTACCTGCAGCAGCTGGAGGCCGGCCAGGTCAAGCTGTCGCGCGCCTCGGTGCAAGGCATCAACGACGGCGCCGGCGCCCTCGTGAAGAGCCTGATCGACATCGGGCACAACCTGAACATGGAGGTGGTCGGCGAAGCGGTGGAGACGCGGCCGCAGGTGGACTTCCTGAAGTCGCATGGCTGCGATCAGTTGCAGGGGATCTGGTTCAGTGAGCCCTTAGGCGCGGAGGCGGCGCAGCAAATGTTGAGAAGTCACCAACCTG
>Ga0065165_1001239_pt1 | contig 29150 bp, 27 predicted proteins | sample AraplaMF_Cvi_mMF_FD_63813 | JGI IMG/M metagenome (GOLD analysis project Ga0065165, IMG submission 63813) | Arabidopsis root microbial communities from the University of North Carolina, USA - plate scrape MF_Cvi_mMF (version 2) (version 3) | ecosystem: Host-associated > Plants > Roots >... | reverse complement strand
GGGTCGTTCGATTCGACCTTGGCGACGAGGCTTTTCAGGGTCTCGTTGAGAGCGAGGCCGTCGATGTCGACCACCAGCCGCGGCGGATTGGCCAGCATTAAGTGGGTGGCTTTCAGGTCGCCGTCGTTTTCCAGGGTGATGCGGGTGTACTCGTCGGCCGGCCAGACGCGCACCGCCATGATCTGGGCGGCGAGCGCGGAAGATGGCGCCAGCGCGGCGCCGAAGACGGACAGCAGCAGCGTGCCGCCGGCCTTCAGGACCGTACGGCGCTTCGGAACTTCCGGGATCAGGGAGTCGGGGGGTAGTGCAGACGTTCGAGGCATAGCAGGCCTTGTTCGGACAACGCCTGCAATTCTACCTCACGGCCGTGGCCGCTGACTGACAGCAACACCCGGACGTCGGGCGGCGGCAACACCGGCTCGCCTTTTTCCGGCCATTCAACGATGCAGATGTTCCTGCCGTCGAAGTCTTCGCGGAAGCCCGCGTCGAGGAATTCCTCGGGGCTGGACATGCGGTAGAGGTCGTAGTGGATGAGGGTGATCTTCTGGCCATCCAGCGTGATGCGGTAGGGCTCGGACAGCGTGTAGGTCGGGCTTTTTACCGCGCCCTGGTGGCCGGCGGCGTGCAGCAGGGCGCGCGTGAGGGCGGTCTTGCCGGCGCCGAGGTCGCCGTGCAGGTAGATGACGAGGCCGGGCGCGATGGCGCGTGCCAGGGCGCCGCCCAGCGCCTGGGTTGCGGATTCGTCGGGAAGGAAAGCTTTTAAAGACTGCATCGAATAAAATAGCGTGTTTGTCGTACTTCTCCAGCCATGTCCCCATCCCAGCCCGACCTTCACGAACTCGCGCGCGCCATCAAGGCGTGGGGCGCGGAGCTGGGCTTTGCCGAGGTCCGGATCGCCGACGTGGATTTGTCCGGCCACGAGGCGGGCCTGCAGGCCTGGCTGGACGCCGGCCACCATGGCGAGATGGATTATATGGCAAGCCACGGCATGAAGCGCGCCCGGCCGGCGGAGCTGGTGCCGGGCACGGTGCGCGCCATCGTCGCGCGCATGGACTATCTGCCGATGGATAGCGATGCCGACTGGCGCGCGCGCGAACGCCTGCGCCAGCAGGATCCGCAGGCGGCCGTGGTCTCGCTGTATGCGCGCGGCCGCGATTACCACAAGGTGCTGCGCAACCGCCTGCAGCAGCTGGCGGAGCGCATCCGTGGCCTGGCCGGCGACTACGGCTTTCGGGTGTTCACCGATTCCGCGCCGGTGATGGAGTTGCCGCTGGCGGAAAAGGCGGGACTCGGCTGGCGCGGCAAGCACACGCTGCTGCTGAGCCGGGAGGCCGGCTCGACCTTCTTCATCGGCGAGATCCTGGTCGATCTCCCGCTGCCCGTCGACGAAGCCACGGGCGCCCATTGCGGCCAGTGCGAAGCTTGCATCACAGCCTGCCCGACGAACGCGATCCTGGGCCCGGGCCGGCTGGACGCGCGGCGCTGCATCTCCTACCTGACGATCGAGCTAAAGGGCAGCATCCCCGAGGAACTACGGCCGCTGATCGGCAACCGCATCTACGGCTGCGACGACTGCCAGCTGGCCTGCCCGTGGAACAAGTTTGCGCAGCGCGCGGTGCTCGCGGATTTCGACGAGCGCCATGGCCTGGGCAGTGCCGGATTGGTGGAATTGTTAGGGTGGGAAGAAGAGGAGTTCAACCGCCGCATGGAGGGCAGCCCGATCCGGCGCATCGGGCATGAGCGCTGGCTGCGCAACCTGGCGGTGGGCATGGGGAATGCGGCGGACACCGGCGCCAAGGGCGACCAGCGGATCATGGCGGCTTTGCAGGCAAGGCTCGACCACCCATCAGCGCTGGTGCGCGAGCACGTGGCATGGGCGTTGAACCGCCACGCCGCCTGAACTACATTACACCTCGATACGCTTCAGGCGCAAAGCCGACCAGTCGCCATCGATCGAGATCATCGCCACGCCTGTGATACCGTTTTCCTTGGCAAAGTCATTGATTGAGTCGCGATTGATATCAGTGGCCTTCGATGCCGTCTGCTTGAGGTAGGCGATCCACAGCGAGCCCTTGTCCCCGAGGCGTTCCTTCGCCGTCGGCAAATATTGTTCGAGTTCTTTGCGGTTCATCGCGAACATCAGCACCACGTCCACCTTGTCCTGGTCGCTCTTGATCAGGTCGGGCGGCATCTGCGACACCATGCCTGGATGGACGTTCCCGTTCAGGATCAACATCGATTTCGCGTTCCTCAAGAACATCTTGTCAGCAATCGTCTTTTCGCTCATCTGCGTTCCCTAAGAATTGATGGATGAATTTTACAAGCGAACCCCTGAAATGCAGGGCAAAAAACCTGCCGTGCGCGATGTCCGAAACCAGAAGCGGCGCCATCCGCCCACAAAGCTTGAGGCGGTGGAACGTGTGGTGCCAGGAGGTAAAAAAACGGTCATCGCGGCCGCGTCATGCGGCGGATCGGGGAGCAGCCGCATGAGGCGGCATGGGCTGAAACTAGGGGCGGGCAGCCCACTTCACAAGAGCTTGCCGCGGATTTTTTTTGCTTACTTCAACAAGCCGGCCAGCTCGACCGCGGTTTTGACCTGCATCTTGTCGAAGATGTGGGCGCGGTGCACCTCGACCGTGCGCATGCTGATGCCCAGCTTGTCGGCCACGACCTTGTTCATGTTCCCGGCCAGGATCAGGTCCAGCACTTCGCGTTCGCGCGCCGACAGGGTCGCCAGGCGTTCGCGTACGGCGCTGGAGGCGGCGGCTTCGCGCGAGCGCGCCAGGGCTTCTTCGACGCGGTCCATCAGCTGGTTGTCGTTGAAGGGTTTTTCGAAAAAGTCGAAGGCGCCGCGCTTGAGCGAATCGACCGCCATCGGCACGTCGCCATGGCCGGTCAGGAAGATCACGGGCAGGCGCGCCAGCAGGCCGCGCGCCACCAGCTGGTCGAACACGGCGATGCCGTTCATGCCGGGCATGCGCACGTCCAGTAATACGCATTCGCCCTGCGCATCGTGGCTGCCCAAACCGTCGAGGAAAGCCTGCCCGCCCGCATAGCCGCGCGCCGGCAGCCCGCGCGACTGCGCCAGCCATTCGAGGGCGTCGCGGATGACGTCTTCGTCGTCGACGATGTGCAGCATGTTCTCTCCTACTCTTCAGGTGGGTATTGTAGCCTGCGCCTGCTGCAGGGTGAACGTGAATACGGTGCCGCCGCCCGGATTGTCGGCGTGGGTGAGGGTCCCGCCGTGGAATTCGATGGCCGTGCGGCAGATCGACAGGCCCATGCCCATGCCCTCGGCCTTGGTCGAGAAGAAGGGCGAGAACAGGCGCTCGGCCACTTCGGGCGGAATGCCGTGACCATGGTCGATCACGGACACCGACACGTGACCATCGCTATACGCGGCGGCGATGCGCAGGATGCGGCGCTCGCGGTCGATGTCCTGCATCGATTCGATCGCGTTGCGGGTCAGGTTCAGCAGCACCTGTTCGAGCAGCACGCGGTCGGCCAGCACCGGCGGCAGGTCGGGCGGACACTCCACTTGCAGGGTCACGTAGCTCTGGCGCGCCTGCAGGTCGACCAATGCGCGGATACCGTCGATCACGTGCTGCACGGTGACGCTCTCGCGGCGCGGCTCGCGCTTCTTCACGAATTCGTGCACGCTGCGGATGATCTGGCCGGCGCGGCGCGCCTGCGTGTTCGCCTGCTCCAGCGCGCGTTTCAGCATGCCGGCATCGATCGGCGCGGCACCGTCGTTGGCGCGACCCAGCACGTTCAGGGCGCCCGCCGTGTAGCTGGAGATCGCCGCCAGCGGCTGGTTCAGCTCGTGCGCCAGCATCGACGAGATCTCGCCCATGGTGGCCAGGCGCGCACTGGTCTCCAGCTTTTCCTGCTGCTGGCGGGCCAGCTCCTCGGCGCGTTTGCGGTCGGTGATGTCGAGGATGGAACTCATCCAGCCGGTGTGGCGCCCGGTGCTGTCGACCAGCTTGGCCTCGAACACCAGTACCGGCACGCGGGTGCCGTCCGGACGCTGGAACACGGTCTCGAACTGCGGCACGGCCTGGCCTTCGAGCACCTTGCGGAAGCGGTATTCGTAGTCGGCCATCGCTTCCGGCGCCCAGTAGGCCATCGGCGGCTTGCGGCCCAGCAGTTCGCTGGCCGGCAGGCCGACGATGCGGCAGAAGGCCGGGTTCACGTAAGTCACGCGGCCTTCGAGGTCGCGCGCGCGCAGGCCGGTCAGCAGCGAATTCTCCATCGCGGTGCGGAAGGCCATCTGCTGGCGCAGCGCGTTCTCGGCGGCGACGGTGCGGGCGATGTGGCGCCACAGCGCGGCCAGCGAGGTCACCAGGCCCAGCGCCAGCACGATGACCGAGCCGACCAGCAGGTTGGGCAGCAGTTTCGGCGCGCCCTTCGTGCTGTCGGTGGACAGGGCGATCTGGGCGCCGGGCAGGTCGAGCGCGCGCTTGTGCGTATAGACGCCGCGTCCCGGTCCGCCGGCGGCGCGCTGGGCCACCACGCGGTCGTCGCGGTCGAGCAGGGACAGGGCGTTGTCCTGGGCGAACCACCAGGGCACGTTCTCGTCGAGCAGGGTCTGCAGGCTGTAGGTGGCGACCAGGCTGCCGGCGAACTGGCCGTGGCGGTAGAGCGGCATGTGGTAGTCGATCAGACCGCCGTGTCCGGGCGTGGCGCCGTAGGCATCGCTGTAGCGGCCGTTGTGGGTGGTGCGCGACATCGCCTGGGCTTCGCGCGAGGACTGGGTCAGCCGGCCGCCCGGCAGCTCGATGCCGCGCACCGCCTGCGGATGGCCGTCGGCATCCAGCCAGGCCACGCGGCGCAGTTCATGGCCGTTCTTGAACATCTGCGCCAGGCGCGCCTGCAGGGCTTGCGGGGCAGGGGGCGTGTCGGCGGCGAGGTCGGCGCCCAGCGTGGCCAGCGCCTCTTCGCTGCGCGCCAGCTCGAAGCGCAGGGTCTGCTCGACCCACAGCGTGTCGGCGATCAGCTGTTCCTGGCGCTCGTTGGCTTCCATCTGGCGCGCCTGCCATGGCAGCCATAGCAGGACCAGCAGGAACAGCAGCACCAGCAGCACCGGCACCAGCCAGCGCCAGGGGCCGTCCGGTACCGGGCGGGGGATCGAGAATGGGGTTTTCATGGCATAACGTGATACTTTTACTGCTGAGCGGCCTATTGTGGTTTTCCACAATAGCATTCTGGACCGAAGCTCAGCAGACTGAAGAAAATACAAAAAATATACTTATTTTTATAAAAAAGGAGACATCATGAAGATCAAGTCCGTGGTCGCGGCGTTGGCACTCGTCGCCGGCGCAAGCTTTGCACTCAATGCGTCCGCCCAGGCCCCCATCGTCATCAAGTTCAGCCACGTGGTCGCGACCGACACGCCGAAGGGCCGTGCGGCCGAGCGCTTCAAGGACCTGGCCGAAAAGCTCACCAAGGGCCGGGTCAAGGTCGAAGTCTACCCGAACAGCCAGCTGTACAAGGACAAGGAAGAACTCGAGGCCCTGCAGCTGGGCGCCGTCCAGATGCTGGCGCCCTCGCTGGCCAAGTTCGCGCCGCTGGGCGTGAAGGAATTCGAGGTGTTCGACCTGCCTTACATCTTCCCGAGCAAGGCCGCGCTGTACACCGTGACCGAAGGTCCGATCGGCAAGAACCTGCTGGCGAAGCTGGAGCCGAAGGGCATCACCGGCCTGGCTTACTGGGACAACGGCTTCAAGGTCATGTCGGCCAACAAGCCGCTGCACACGCCGGCCGACTTCCGCGGCCTGAAGATGCGCATCCAGAGCTCGAAGGTGCTGGACGCGCAGATGCGCGCGCTGGGCGCCAACCCGCAGGTGCTGGCCTTCTCGGAAGTCTATCAGGCGCTGCAGACCGGCGTGGTGGACGGCACCGAGAACCCGCCGTCGAACATGTACACCCAGAAGATGCATGAAGTGCAGAAGCACGTGACGGTCTCGAACCACGGCTACCTGGGCTATGCGGTCATCGTCAACAAGAAGTTCTGGGACGGCCTGCCGGCCGACGTGCGCGGCCAGCTGCAGCAGGCGATGGCGGACGCCACCAAGTACGAGAAGGCGATCGCCCAGCAGGACAACGACATGGCGATGGACGCCATCCGCAAGGCCGGCAAGACCACCATCTACAACCTGAACCCGCAGGAACAGGCGGCATGGCGCAAGGCCCTGCTGCCGGTGCAGAAGCAGATGGAAGACCGGGTCGGCAAGGACCTGATCGGCCAGATCAACAAGGCGACGGCTTCCGTCCAGTAACGAAACAAGGGTCGTCCCCGCGAAAGCGGGGACCCATACTGAAGCGCCGACTGCCGCAACGATGGAACAGCCGGTAGCGTCTTCGGAGGCTCAGCATGGGTTCCCGCTTTCGCGGGAACGACGGACAGGCTCGCCTGCTCTAAGTTTCATCCGCCAGAGACCACCATGAAAATCCTCGACCGCCTGGAAGAGTGGATCATCGCCAGCCTGATGGCCGGCGCCACCTTCATCATCTTCATCGCGGTGCTGCACCGCTACCTGTCCGGCCTGCCCCTTGGCGGGTTCCAGGACTGGCTTATTTCCCTGAACACCAGCTGGGCCCAGGAGCTCAGCACCATCATGTTCGTCTGGATGGCCAAGTTCGGCGCCGCGTATGGCGTGCGGACCGGCATCCACGTCGGCGTCGACGTGCTGGTCAACCGCCTGTCGGAGCGCTGGCGCAACAAGCTCATCGTGCTGGCCCTGCTGGCTGGCGCGCTGTTTACCGGCATCATCGGCACCCTCGGCGCCAGCTTCGTGTACCGCATGGCCGGCACCGAGCAGACTTCGCCGGACATGGAACTGCCGATGTGGATCGTCTACCTGGCGCTGCCGCTCGGCTCCTGGCTGATGTGCTTCCGCTTCCTCCAGGTGACCTGGCACTTCATCCGCAACGGCGAACTGCCGAAGCATGACCACGCCTACGTCGAAGGCCTGGAAGACGAAATCCAAGAAGCAAGGAAAGCCACATGAACGCCGCCATCATTTTCGCCCTGCTGATCCTGCTGATGCTGACCGGGATGCCGGTCTCGATCGCGCTCGGCCTCACGGTGCTGACCTTCCTCTTCACCATGACGCACGTGCCGATCGAATCGGTGGCGATGAAGCTCTTCACCGGTATCGACAACTTCGAGATCATGGCCATCCCGCTATTCATCCTGGCGGGTAACTTCCTCACCCACGGCGGGGTCGCGCGGCGCATGATCAACTTCGCCACCTCGATGGTCGGCCACTTCCATGGCGGCCTGGCGCTGGCCGGCGTGTTCGCCTGCGCGCTGTTCGCCGCGGTGTCGGGCTCGAGCCCGGCGACGGTGGTGGCGATCGGTTCGATCATCCTGCCGGCCATGGTCAAGCAAGGCTATCCGAAGCGCTTCGGCGCCGGCGTGATCACGACCTCGGGCGCGCTCGGCATCCTGATCCCGCCCTCGATCGTGATGGTGATGTATTCGGTGACGACCAATACCTCGGTCGGCCAGCTGTTCATGGCCGGTGTGGTGCCCGGCCTGCTGCTGGCCTTCCTGCTGGGCTTGACGACCTGGGCGCTGGCGAAGAAGCACGACTACCCGCGCATGCCGCGCGCCACCTGGGGCGAGCGCCTGACCGCCTTCCGCCGTAGCGCCTGGGGCCTGTTCCTGATCGTGATCGTCATGGGCGGCATCTACACCGGCGTGTTCACCCCGACCGAAGCTGCCGGCATCGCGGCCGTGTACGCCTTCGTCATCGCGGTGTACGTTTACAAGGACCTGAAGCTGAAGCAGGTCGGCAAGGTGCTGCTGGATTCGGCCGCGATGTCGGCGATGCTCCTGTACATCATCACCAACGCCGTGCTGTTCTCCTTCCTGATGACCAGCGAGAACGTGCCGCAGGCGATGGCCACCTGGCTCACCAGCCAGGGCCTGGGTCCGATCGGCTTCCTGATCGTCGTGAACCTGCTGCTGCTCCTGGCCGGCAACGTGATGGAGCCTTCGTCCATCGTGCTGATCATGGCGCCGATCCTGTTCCCGGTCGCGACCCAGCTGGGCATCGATCCGGTCCACTTCGGCATCATCATCGTGGTCAACATGGAAGTCGGCATGTGCCACCCGCCGGTCGGTCTCAACCTGTACGTGGCATCGGGGATCACCAAGATGGGTATCTCCGAATTGACGGTGGCGGTGATGCCCTGGCTGCTGACGATGCTGGGTTTCCTGCTGTTAATCACCTATGTGCCGGCAATTTCCTTATGGCTTCCGAGGCTGGTATATAGCTGACATATATTTCGTGAATGTATATAAAAAACTACGCTTTTCTTATTTGAATGCGTTATGATGGCGCAGCTTTGGCACCATCGTGGTGCGTTTCAAAGGCCCGAACACTGATTTGGGGAGAAGCAGAAAAAATCGGTAATCCAGTACTGGAATGCCGGAGAAAGTATGAGGAGACACACGTTTTATAGAGCCGCCGGCATGGACCGAGTGGCCGCAAACGTGACCGACTAAGGCGCACCCCACGAGGGTGCGTTTTTTTTTGTGCCGCCGGGTGCTACACTCATTGAATGAACACACAACAGGGCAGTGAGCTCTTCAACGCCATCGTCGCGGCGCCCTTCGGCGCGATGGGCATCCGCACCGAAGAGGAGCGGGTACGCGAGCTGGTCTACCTGCCGCCGCATTACCAGGAAAAGGCGCCGCAGGACGCCACGGCAGAGCAGGCGGCAGAACAGGTGGCGCGCTATTTCGCCGACGCCGATTTCCGTTTCGAACTGCCGCTGCTCGAGGCCGGCAGCGAGTTCCAGCGCCGGGTCTGGGATGCCATTTGCGCGATCCCACGCGGCAGCACGCGTACTTACGGTCAGATCGCCAAGCTGCTCGACTCGCACCCGCGCGCGGTCGGCCAGGCTTGCGGCGCCAACTGGTTTCCGCTGGTGATTCCCTGCCACCGCGTGACCGCCGCCGGCGGCCTCGGCGGCTTCGCCAGCAGCGACGACGAGCACGGCTTCACGCTGACGGTCAAGCGCTGGTTGCTGCGTCACGAAGGCGCACTCCCTTCCGACGTCCCATGGCAGCAGCAATCAATCTTTCCCTGATCGACGAATTCTGCGACGCGCTCTGGCTCGAGCATGGACTGGCCAGGAACTCGCTGGATGCCTACCGGCGCGACCTGCGCCTGTTTGCCGGCTGGCTGGAGACCAAGCGTCCCGCCTGCGCCAGCCTGCATGCGGCGCAGCCGCAGGACATCGCCGCCTATTTTGCCGAGCGCCATGCGGACACCAAGCCGAGTTCCGCCAACCGCCGGCTCTCGGTACTGAAGCGCTTCTACCAGCTGGCCCTGCGCGAGCGCCGCATCGACCACGACCCTTGTCTGAAGATGGCGTCCGCGCGCCAGCCGGTGCGCTTCGTGCACACGCTGAGCGAGGCCCAGGTCGAGGCCCTCCTGGGGGCGCCGGACGTCTCGACGCCGCTGGGCCTGCGCGAGCGCACCATGCTCGAGCTGATGTATGCGAGCGGCTTGCGGGTGTCGGAACTGGTGACCCTGAAAGTGGTGGAGCTGAGCCTGAACGACGGCATCCTGCGCATCACGGGTAAAGGCAGCAAGACCCGCCTGGTGCCTTTCGGCGAGCAGGCGCGCCACTGGCTGGAGCGCTACATGAAGGACGCGCGCGGGCAGATCTTGAATGGCCAGGTCGACGACGCCCTGTTCGTGACCGGCCGCGGCGGACCGATGACGCGCCAGATGTTCTGGATCGTCATCAAGAAGCACGCGGCGAAGGCCGGCATTACCGCGCCGCTGTCGCCGCACACGCTGCGCCACGCCTTCGCGACCCACTTGTTGAACCACGGCGCCGACCTGCGCGTGGTGCAACTTCTGCTCGGACATTCCGACATTTCGACCACCCAGATCTACACCCATGTGGCGCGCGAGCGCTTGAAGCACCTACACGCCCAGCACCACCCGCGTGGTTAATTCTCAAGACTTGGCGAGTCTGGTGGGTCATAATGGACCAGCAGCACCCTTCCCACATGCACGAGGACATCATGGCCAAGACGAATTTCCAGTACGAAAAACGGCAACGTGAGTTGGAGAAAAAGAAAAAAGCGGAAGAAAAGGCCAAGCGCAAGCTGGAGGCCAAGCAGCACAAGGGGGAGGGCGGTGAGGCTGCTCAGGAAGAGGATTCCGGCGAGGTTGTTGAGCAGGAGAATGATGCGGCTTAGTTGGCTCCGTCATTCCCGGCAATGCCGGGAATGACGTGCGAACTTACGCGGTCTGTTCCTTGCCGTCAGCAATCACGCTGTCCGGCTCATGCTCAGCCTCATGCCCCTTCTGGAACCAACGCTTGGCCCGCTTGCCCAGACTATCCAGATAGGTATAAGCCACCGGCACCACCACCAGGGTCAGCAGGGTCGAGGTGATCACGCCGCCGATCACCGCGCGGCCCATCGGGGCCTGGTTCTCCGCGCCTTCGCCCAGACCCAGCGCCATCGGCAGCATGCCGAAGATCATCGCCAGCGTGGTCATCAGGATCGGGCGCAGGCGCACCTGGCCGGCTTCCATCAGCGCCGCAAACTGTGATTTCCCTTCCCGCTGGCCCTGGTTGGCAAAGTCCACCAGCAGGATCGCGTTCTTGGTCACCAGGCCCATCAGCATCACCACGCCGATGATCGAGAAGATGTTCAGCGTGCTCTTCGTGATAAGCAGCGCCAGCAGCACGCCGATCAGGGACAGCGGCAGCGCCGTCATGATCGCGATCGGCTGCAGGAAGCTGCCGAACTGCGAGGCCAGCACCAGGTAGATGAAGATGATGGCGATGCCGAGCGCGATGGCGAAGCCGCCCATGGTCTCGTCCATCTGCTGCGACTGGCCGCCGACGTCGAAGCGCACGCCTTCCGGGAGGTCGATCGATTTCATGGCCGCGTTCACTTCCTTCATGACGTCGCCCAGCGGACGGTTGTCGAGGCCGGCATTGACCGCCACGCGGCGTTCCAGGGCCTGGCGCTTGAGCACCTGCGGGCTGGTCGAGGACACGAACTCGACCACCTGGCGCAGCGGCACCATGATCGGGTTGCCGGCCGCATCCCGCTTGCTCGAGGCCACCGACAGGTCGGCCAGGTCGGCCACCTTCTGGCGGCTGGACTTCGGCAGCTGCACGTTGACTTCATAGTTCTGGCCGTCCGGCGCCAGCCAGCGGTTGGTCTGGTCGCCGCCGACGAAGGGACGCAGGGCGGTACCGATCTGCTGCACCGACAGGCCCAGGTCGGTCGCCAGCTCGCGGTTGATCTTGACGATGGTGGCCGGATTCGCGCCTTCCTGGCTGTACTGGATATCGGCCACGCCCTTGATCTTCTTCATCTTGTCCATCAGCAGGTGGGCGACCTTGTCGAGGTTCGCCTCGTTGCTGCCGAGGATGGCGATGAAGATCGGGCGGTTACCGACCGTCATCTCGACGCCGGCGATGCTGGACAGGCGGTCGCGGATCACCTTTTCCATTTCCTGCTGCGAGCGGCGGTGGGTCTTGCGCACGTCGGTCAGCTTCAGGTTGATCATCGAGGTGTGGCGGCCTTCCCAGGCGCCGACCACGGTCTGCATGTTCTCGATTTCCTTGAAGTCCTTCAGCGCGGTCTCGATCTGGCGCACCTTGGCATCGTTGTAGTCGAGGCTGGAGCCGACCGGCACCTTGAAGTTCAGCTGGATGTAGCCGTTGTCGACCTGGGGCACGAATTCGCCGCCGATCATCGGCACCAGCAGCAGGCTGCCGGCAAACACGGCAAACGCAAACGCCAGGGTCGACTTGCGCCAGGCCAGGGCGAAGCCCAGCACCTTCGCATACCAGCCGTGCACGTGCTCGATGCCGGCGTCGATGCGCGCCATCAGGCGGCCCAGCCAGGGCACGTACTTGAAGCGGCCCTTGACCGGGTCCGGCCACACCGAGGACAGCATCGGGTCCAGCGTGAAGCTGACGAACAGCGACACCAGCACCGCCACCGCCACCGTGATCCCGAACTGCAGGAAGAAGCGGCCGATGATGCCCTTCATGAAGGCGATCGGCACGAACACGGCGACGATCGCGAAGGTGGTGGCCATCACCGCCAGGCCGATCTCGTTGGTGCCGTCTTCGGCGGCGCGCACATGGCTCTTGCCCATGCCGAGGTGGCGCACGATGTTCTCGCGCACCACGATGGCATCGTCGATCAGCAGGCCGATCGACAGCGACAGCGCCATCAGGGTCAGGAAGTTCAGCGTAAATCCAAAATATTTCATCGCGATGAAGCTGGCCAGCACCGAGATCGGCAGGGTCAGGCCGGTGATGACGGTGCTGCGCCAGGAATGCAGGAACAGGAACACGATGAACATGGTGAGCACCGCGCCTTCGACGATGGTCTCCTTGACGTTGTCGACCTGGTGCTGGACGCGGCCCGAGACGTCGTCCAGCACGCGGAATTCCACGTCCGCGGGCAGGGTCTGCTTCATCGTCTCGATCGCCTTCTTGACGTTGACGCCGACTTCCACGGTGTTCGCGTCCTGGACCTTGGCGATTTCCAGCGACAGGGCGCGCTGGCCGTCCACGCGCGAGATCGAATCCTCTTCGGCGGCGCCGTCGCTGATCTCGGCCACCTGGTGCAGGTAGATCGGGCCGTTGGCGCGCTGGGCCACGATGATGCGGCGGAAGTCGGCCGCTTCCTTCATCTTGCCTTCGATGCGCACCAGGTTCTCGCGCTCGCCGTGGCTGATGCGGCCGGCCGGCAGGTTGGCGTTGTTGGCGGTGATCGCGGTCATGACTTCGTCGATGCCGACGTTCATGCTGCGCAGCTGGTCGGGGCGGATGTCGACCAGCACCTGGCGGTTCTGCTTGCCGTTGATGCGGACCTGGCCGACCCCGGCCACGGCCTGGATGCGCTTGACGATCACCTGGTCGGTCAGCATCGACAAATCGCGCAGGCTGCGTTCCTTCGACAGCAGGGCCACGGTCAGCACCGGCTGCGAGTTCTCGCCTTCCTGGCGGTACACGGTCGGTTCGCGGACTTCACGCGGGAAGCCGCCGCGCACGGTGCTGATGCGGTCGCGCAGCTCCTGCACGGCGCGGTCCATGTTCACGGTCAGCTGGAATTCGACGCTGACGCCGGAGCGGCCCTCCCAGGAGCTGCTGCGGATGTTCTTGATGCCGCCGACGGTGTTGGCCGCCTCCTCGATCGGACGGGTGACGTCGATCTCGACCTGCTCGGGCGAGGCGCCCGGGTACTGGGTCTCGATCCACACCGCCGGGATCTCGATATTCGGCATGCTCTCTACCCCCAGGCTGCGGTAGGAGAAGAGGCCGAGCACCATCAGGCCGACCATGACCATGGTCGCGAAGACCGGGTGCTTGATGCTAATTCGGGTCATCCACATGTTCTTGTCCCTCTTTGTTCTTTTAGTTGGGCAGCTTGACCTTGTCGCCCGCCTTCAAGCCATCGAGCTTGACCGACAGGACCACCGCACCCGGCGCGATGCCGTCCACCGCTTCCACCAGGCCGTCATCCTCGTTCTTCAGGCCGAGCTTGACCGGCTGGACCACGACCTTGCCGCTATCGACGCGGTAGACCACGTCGCGGCCCCCGTCCTGGCGCACGCCCAGCAGCGGCAGCAGCGGATGCGCGGCCGACTTCTCGGTCGTCACCATGCCCTTGGCGAACATGCCGGCGCGCAGCACGCCGTCCGGGTTGTCGACGCCGATGTACACCAGCATGGCGCGCGAACCGGCTTCGGCGGCCGGGTTGATGCGCAGGACCTTGCCGGCGAAGTTGCGGGCACCGAAACCGTCGACCTTGAACTGCACTTCCTGGCCAAGCTTGACGCGCGGGATGTCCGAGGCCGGTACCTGGGCGTCCAGGGTCAGCTGCTTGAGGTCGACGATGGAGAAGACCGGGCTGTCCGGCGACAGCTTCTCGCCGGCCTGGGCGTGGCGCTTGCTGACCACGCCGGCGAGGGGCGCGCGGATGGTGGTGTCGTTCAGGGCGATGCGCGCCAGTTCCAGCTGGGCGCGCGCCGAATCCACCGCGGCCTGGGCCAGGTCGACCGCGTTCGAGCTGGTGTCGTAGGCATTCTGGGCGATGTAGTTCTGCTTGAGCAGGGCGGCGCTGTTGGCCTGGTTCTTCTTCGCCATCGCCAGGCGCGCGCTGGCGTCGGCGAGGGCGGCCTGCTGCTGGGCGACGCGGGCGCGCGCCTCGCTGTCATCCAGTCGCGCCAGCACCTGGCCGGCGGTCACGCTCATGCCTTCCTGCACCGTGGTCTGCTGGATCACGCCCGACACCTTGGAACGCACCGTGGCCTGGGCCAGCGGCGTCAGGGAGCCGGACAGCGGCAGGGTGACGGCCAGCGGACGCGCTTCGACCTTGGCGATGTCGCGCGCCGACAGTTCGTGCACCGTGTCCTTCTTTTCCCCGGCCGCGGCGGCAGCAGGAGAGCCAGAAGCGGCCGGCTTGGCGCTGCCCGCGTGCGTGTAGGCATAGCCGCCCGCGCCCGCGAGCGCGAGGACGGCCACGACGATGGCGGGCTTGCGCCAGCGGCGTTTTGCTTCGACGGGGATGGAGGGTTCGACAGAGGCCGGCGGCAGGGATTCGATTTTCATGGCGGGTGCTCTTCTTATTCAGAGGGATTGACGCAGAATAGAGAAGCACATGCCAAACAGCTATCGGAATGCGACGAGCCGTGCCTTTGGGCCGCTGAAACGTCAAAAAGCCGGGTCGGACGTCGTTACGGGCGGACAGGGCGGACACCCGCCCGGACACCGGGAGCGCTCTTACGCGTCGCCGTAGGGCGGGATATAGGGACCACCCGGCTTGGTGGCCGACGCCTCGGTATCCCGGAAGCGTTCGGCCAGCCGCAGACGCGCCAGCACCTGGCCGTGATCCGACGCTTCCGGCAGCCCCAGGTCCAGGTGGTCGTTCAGGTAGACCACATCGACGATCTCCCCCAGCGCCCCCGGCAGCTCGGCATTGAACTCCTCGGACACCAATATATGGTCGATGGTCGTGTACTGGCCTTCGTGCAGGTTGGAAAAGCCGACGTGGCGCAGGCGGTCCTGGCGGCGCTGCAGCTGGCAGGCATCGTACAGGCGGTCGCCGCTGGGGGCGCCGATGCCCAGCACGATGCCGGTGGTGACGGCGTCGGCGACGTCGTTGAAGTCGCCCAGCACCACCCGCGGACGGCGGTTCTCGCGGCCGAGCTTGGACAGGAGCACGCGCAGGGCGGCCGCCTCGGTGCCGCGCCGGATCAGCGAGCGCAGCGATGCCAGGGCGAACAGCTGCGGGTCGTCGCCGGTGTCGTTGGCGCGGTAGTCGGGACGGCGCGACTTCAGGTGCACGACCACCACGTCGACGATCAGACCGGGACAGAGTTCGATCGGCGCGTGCAGCGGCGCGCGGGTGAAGCGCTCGGGGTCGCGGTTTCCGGGGGGCATGGCGATCCCGGCCGGAAAGTAGGGGAAGGAGACGGGGGCGGCGGCCAGCGGCAGGCGCGAGACCAGGGCCACGCTGGGCGTCAGCTTGTCGGCCCCCGGGTCCGGGTCGAAACCGACGTGGATCGCTTCGCAGTAGCGGCGGGTACGCGACAGGGCCTCGGCGAGCGCGGCCTGGGAAAACACTTCCTGGAAACCGATCACGTCGGCGCCCAGCATGTCGATCTGGCGCGCGGTCCAGGCAATCTTCGCTTCGTACTCTTCCGGGGTGCTCGGTTCCAGGTTCTCGTAGAGCTTGGCGCCCGGCGGTGCCAGGTTGCAGACGTTGAAGGTGGCAAAGCGAATTTCTTGCTGCATAATAAGCAACTCCTCCGTTTGCTTTTAGCGTAACACGCATGGCCAAGAAAGAGCACATTTCAGAGACACCGGCGACGCAATTCCTGCGCAAGAACGGCGTCGTTTTTTCCGAGCATCCCTACGAGTATGAAGAGCACGGCGGCACGGCGGTGTCCTCGCGCGAACTGGGGGTGGAAGAGCACGCGGTGGTGAAGACCCTGGTGATGCAGGACGAGGCGGCGCGGCCGCTGATCGTCCTCATGCATGGCGACTGCAAGGTGTCGACCAAGAACCTGGCGCGCGCCATCCCCTGCAAATCGGTCGAGCCGTGCAAACCGGAGGTGGCGCAGCGCCATTCCGGCTACATGGTCGGCGGGACCTCGCCGTTCGGGATCCGCAAGGCGATGCCGGTGTATGTCGAAGAAAGCATCCTGGCCTTGCCGAAGATCTATATCAACGGCGGCCGGCGCGGCTTTTTGATCGGCATCGATCCGAAGGTGCTGGTGGAGGTGTTGAAGGCGAGGCCGGTGCATTGTGCGCTGGCGGATTAGCTTTCAGCTCAGCCGATGGTGTATATTCCACGCGCGCCGGTTCTGCCGGCACAGGGATAATTAGAAAGAGACAGCATGGACAGCTCAACGACTTACACCATTATTTTCACCATCGCAGCCTACCTGATCGGCTCGATTTCCTTCGCGGTCGTGATGAGCCGCGCCTTCGGCCTGTCCGACCCGCGCACCTACGGCTCCAAGAATCCGGGCGCGACCAACGTCCTGCGCAGCGGCAGCAAGAAAGCCGCCATCGCCACCCTGATCGGCGATTGCGCCAAGGGCTGGCTGCCGGTCTTTTTGGCGGTGCAGTTCGGTGAGCGCTACGGCATCGAAGACGGCGGCGTGGCATTGATTGCGATCGCCGTCTTTGTCGGCCACCTGTGGCCGGTGTTCTTCCGCTTCGTCGGCGGCAAGGGCGTCGCGACCGCGCTGGGCGTGCTGCTCGGCCTCAACCCCTGGCTCGGCCTGGCGACCCTGGTCACCTGGCTGGTGGTGGCCTATGCCTTCCGCTATTCCTCGCTGGCGGCGCTGGTGGCCTCGGTCTTCGCGCCCTTCTACTACGGCCTGCTGTTCGGCGCCGACGAAAAGCTGTTCGCCGTCGTTATCATGAGCGCACTACTGCTGTACCGCCACGCAAAAAACATTGCGAACCTGATCGCCGGCAAGGAGTCGCGCATCGGCAGCAAGGCCGAAGGCGCGAAGCAGCCAGTCAAGAAAAAATAAGCGAAGTCTTAAGCCAGTTAAATTCGGGGTCACGCGCTGCCTGCTTTCGCTTGATGTGTCACCATATGCCAAACGCCGCATCTTCTGCGGCGCCATTCCAGGAAGGTGGTGAGTCGTGAGCAAGCAAATGAGAATTGATTTCGTGTCCGATGTGTCGTGTCCCTGGTGCGCGATCGGCCTGAAATCGCTGGAGACGGCGCTCGAGCGCGTCGCCGGCGAAGTCGAGGCGGACATCCATTTTCAACCGTTCGAACTGAACCCGGGCATGGGCCCGGAGGGGCAGGATATCTTCGAACACATCACCGAAAAATACGGGTCCACGCCCGCCCAGCAGGAGCAGTCGCGCGAGATGATCCGCCAGCGCGGCGAAGACGTCGGCTTCACCTTCGACATGAGCAAACGTGGCCGCATCTACAACACCTTCGATGCGCACCGCCTCCTGCACTGGGCCGAAGGCCAGGGCCCGGGCCTGCAGCGCGCGCTGAAGGAAAAACTGTTCGAGGCCTATTTCACGAAGGGCGAAGACCCGAGCTCGCATGAGCTGCTGCTGCGGGTGGCCGGTGAGGCCGGACTCGATCGCGAGCAGGCGCGTACCGTGCTGGAGTCAACGGCCTACGCCGACGAGGTGCGCCAGCGCGAATACTACTGGCAGCGTGCAGGCATCCGTTCGGTGCCGGCGATCGTCATCAACGAGCGCCACCTGATCTCGGGCGGCCAGCCACCCGAGGTGTTCGAGCAGGCCTTGCGCCAGTTGTCGCAGCAGGAAGAAACCGTCTAAACGAGGTCTAACACGATCGGCTGGTGATCGGAGGCCGCGGTCTCGGACTGCACATTGACCTCCGCGACGCGCGGCGCCAGGTCCTCGGTCACGAAAAAGTAGTCGTAGCATGCCGCGCGGTCTGGCCAGGGATAGCCATGCAGGCCGGCCGTCGGCGCGCGCGCCATGTCGCCGTGGCGCAGCGTCCAGGCATCCTTCAGGGCCAGGGCGCCGGCCTCGGGCGTTGCCAGCAGTTCGCGGTAGTCGTCGCTGTCCGGCGTGAAGTTGAAATCGCCGCAATAGATGGCGGTGCAGGGCCGGAAGCCCAGCTGGAAGGGCGGGTCCAGATCGGGATCCGGCTGGTAGATGGCGGCGCGGGCGCAGGCTTCCGCATGCAGTTCGCGGATGCGCGCGATCTGCGCGCGGCGCTGCGGCGGCGAGTAGTACTCGAGGTGGGTGGTCAGCACGCGCAGCTTGCCGCCGGGCGCGTCGAGCACGGTTTCGATCATCCCGCGCGGCATGCCGGGCGGATACTCCGGTGCGGCCGGCCAGGGCAGCATGTGGCGCTGGGCCTGGGTGATGCGGTACTTGGACAGCAGGATATTGCCGAACTGGCGAGGCAGGTTGTTACGGTAGATTTCGCTCGGCGCGTGCTCGATCATGTGGTAGCCGCCGAGTGCGCCGCCGAGCTGCTTGAACTGGCTGGCGGAGGCGCTGCCCTCGAGTTCCGGATGATTGGCAGCCACTTCCTGCAGGCAGATCACGTCCGGGTTCAGCTTGCGCAGCACATCGATAATGGCGTGGATCCGGATGCGCCCGTCCTTCCCACAGCCCCAGTGAATGTTCCAGCTGACTACGCGCATGCGATACCTCCGTCATACTCGACTGCCCGATATTGCCATCCTTTGGGCGGGTGCGGTCACACGGTAGGATCGATATCAGGCTTGCAAGTTCACGCGGGTTCGATCTCGTCGAGGGGCCAGCGCGGACGCACGTTGAAGCCATAATCGTGGGTCGCAGCGCCGGGATTGCGCTCCAGGCGCAGGGCGCCGGCGAAGGCGATCATGGCGCCGTTGTCGGTGCAGAACTCGAGTTCCGGGTAGTAGACCTTGAACTTTTTCTTCGCCGCCGCCGCGTTCAGCGACTCCCGCAGCTGGCGGTTCGCGCCAACGCCGCCGGCGATCACCAGGCGCTTCAGGCCGGTGTGCTTGAGCGCGGACACGCACTTGGCGGTCAGCACGTCAACGATCGCATCGACGAAGCCGCGCGCGATGTTGGCCTTGTCCTGCTCGCAGATGTTGGCGATGTCGGATCCGCTGTTCTTCACCACCGTCAGCACGGCTGTCTTCAGGCCCGAGAAGCTGAAGTTGAAATCCTTCGAGTGCAGCATCGGGCGCGGCAGTTTATAGGCTTCCGGATCGCCGAATTCGGCCAGGCGGGAAATGGCCGGCCCGCCCGGGTAGCCGAGGCCCAGCAGCTTGGCAGACTTGTCGAAGGCTTCGCCAGCGGCATCGTCGAGGGTTTCGCCCAGCAGGGTGTAGCGGCCGACGCCGTCGACTCGCATCAGCTGGGTATGGCCGCCGGAGACGAGCAGGGCGACGAAGGGGAATTCCGGGCGCTCGCTGGCCAGCAGCGGCGACAGCAAATGGCCTTCGAGGTGGTGCACCCCGAGCACGGGTTTATCGAGCGCCAGCGCCAGGCTGCAGGCCACCGAGGAACCGACCAGCAGCGCGCCGGCCAGGCCCGGACCCTGGGTATAGGCGATGGCGTCGATGCGTTCTTTCGGCAGATCGGCCTTGGCCAGCACCTGCTCCAGCAAGGGCAGGGCGCGGCGGATGTGGTCGCGCGAGGCCAGTTCCGGCACCACGCCGCCGTACTCCTCGTGCATCGCGACCTGCGAGTGCAGGGCATGGGACAGCAACCCGCGCTCGGTATCGTACAGAGCGAGGCCGGTTTCATCGCAGGAGGATTCGACGCCGAGGACAATCATGGGAAAACCGTGGTGGTTGAAAAGCGGAATCCGCCATTGTAAGCCAGCGGCGAGCCCGCTGCATGCACCGGGAAGCGACAATCGGTGAGATTTGCGGGGGCTTATGCAAACTACAATGCCGCCTGCTCAATGGGGATTGCATGAAGAAGAACACACGAATCATTTTGGCGGCCGCACTGGTGGCCGGCCTTTCCGCCGCGGTCTACCTGGGGCCGTACTGGACCTTGTACCGCATGAAAACGGCGATCGCCGACAAGGATACGGACGCCTTGAACCGGCGCGTCGACTTCCCGTCCCTGCGGCAAAGCATGACAAGCCAGTTCGAGGCGCAGATGAACCGGCAGATGGACATGGTGGGCGAGCAGATGAAGGGGGGCGGTGCGTCCGGCGAGACCGTTGCCAATTGGAGAAAGGCGATATCTGCGACGATGATGTTCGGGCAGGTGGTGGAGCAGCTGGTGACGCCGGACGGCGTGGCGGCGATGTTGTCCGGTGCCGCGCGCACGGACCGTGATCACGACGGCGCCGGCCAAACCGCCGCGCGGGGCGAAGCCGGGCACGAGCCGCTCGACCTGCACCTGGCTTACCGCGGCCTGAACGAGGCCGTTTTCCTCGTCAAGGACGGCCAGGGCGAGGGCTTTGTGTTCCGCCGCGACGGGCTGTGGGGCTGGAAGCTGTCCGGCATCGATCTCGGGATGGGCTCCCGGCCCTGAACCACTCAAGGCCGCTGCAGCAGTTCCCTGTGCGCACTACGCAGCATCGTCTCCGTATCTTCCCACCCGATGCAGCCATCGGTCACCGAGCAGCCATACTTCAGCTGCGCCAGGTCCGCCGGGATCGGCTGGTTGCCGCTGACGATGTTCGATTCGATCATCACGCCCACCAGCGAGCGGTTGCCGTGCTTGATCTGCTGGATCACGTCCGACATCACCAGCGGCTGCAGTTCCGGCTTCTTGTAGCTGTTGGCGTGCGAGCAGTCGACCACCAGGTTGGCCGGCAGCTTGGCCTTGGCCAGCGCCTGCTCGGCGATCGTCACCGACACCGAATCGTAGTTCGGACGGCCGCCGCCGCCGCGCAGCACCACGTGGCCGTAGGCGTTGCCGCGGGTGCGCACGATCGACACCGTGCCCTGGCCGTTGATACCCAGGAAGGAGTGCGGGCTGGACGAGGACAGCACAGCGTTGATGGCGATCTCGATGTCGCCGTCGGTGCCGTTCTTGAAGCCGACCGGCGTCGACAGGCCCGACGACATCTCGCGGTGGGTCTGGGATTCGGTGGTGCGCGCACCGATCGCGGTCCAGGCGATCAAATCGCCCAGGTACTGCGGCGAGATCGGGTCCAGCGCCTCGGTGGCGGTCGGCAGGCCGAGTTCGCAAACATCCAATAAGAACTGGCGCGCGCGCTCCATGCCGACGTCGACACGGAAGGAGTCGTCCATGAACGGGTCGTTGATATAGCCCTTCCAGCCGGTGGTGGTGCGCGGCTTTTCGAAATACACGCGCATCACCAGCACCATGGTGTCCTGCACCTCGGCCTGCAGCGCCTTCAGGCGGCGCGCGTAATCCAGGCCGGCCACCGGATCGTGGATCGAGCAGGGGCCGACGACCACGAACAGGCGCTTGTCCTTGCGGTCGAGGATATTGCGCAGCGTCTCGCGGCCTTTCATGACGGTGGTGAAAGCCAGGTCGGTCAGCGGCAGCTTCTGGTGCAGCTCGACTGGCGACGGCATGGTCGCGAACGAGGTAACGTTGCTATTTTCGATATCGGGCGTGATCAGCATGGCTAGACGTTTTTCGTGCGTTGTTGTCTTCGGGAGAGGATCAGTCTAGCCGGAAAACGGATATGTTGCACCGCAATGGGCCAAAAAATTCCTTCCTCCGCGTCGATGGTATGCTGATGCGATGCAGACCGAACCTACCTCGAACCTCGAACCCTTCCCCGCCGCCCGCTTCATCAAGGAGATCGGCCGCGGCGTGAAAGGCGCGCGCAGCATGTCGCGCGACGATGCCAGAACCCTCTACGGCGCCATGCTGGACGGGCGCGTGTCCGACCTCGAACTGGGCGGCATCCTTCTGGCCATGCGCATCAAGGGCGAGTCGGTGGACGAGATCGCCGGCTTCATGGAGGCCGCCGAACACGCCTTCGCCCCGCTGCCGGCGCCGCCGGGCCCGTATGCACCGGTGCTCATCCCCAGCTACAACGGGGCGCGCAAGCTGGCCAACCTGACGCCGCTGCTGGCCCTGCTGCTGGCGCGCGAAGGCGTGCCGGTGCTGATCCATGGCGTGCAGCAGGATCCGGGCCGCGTCACCACGGCCGAGATCCTGGCCGAAATGGGCATTGGGCCCACCGGTTCCACCGCCGACATGCTGGACGCCTTCGCCGCACGCAAACCCTGCTTCATGCCGATCGAGACGCTGGCGCCCAAGCTGGCCCACCAGCTGTCGCTGCGCCGCATCCTCGGCGTGCGCAATTCGACGCATACCCTGGTCAAGATTCTGCAGCCCTTCGACGGCCCGGCCCTGCGCCTGGTCTCCTACACCCATCCCGAATACCTGGCGATGCTGACCGAGTATTTCAGGAGCGCGGCACCGGGCGCGCGCGGCGATGCCTTCCTGATGCGCGGCACCGAAGGTGAAACGGTGGCGAACGCCAACCGCGCCCAGCAGATCGACTGGTTCCATGGCGGCGAGCAGACCCTGCTGGCCGAGCGCGACGCGCCGACCGATGCGCTGGCGCCGGCGCCGGAAGGGCGCGACGCGCCCGCCACCGCCGACTGGATCCGGCGCGCCCTGCGCGGCGAGCAGCCGGTACCGCCGCCGATTGCGGCCCAGGTGGCGCATTGCCTGCGCGTGGCCGCGGCCTTGCGGACCTCGCCGGCACAGTAACTCCCCGCCATCTTCCCCTTCCGGCGCCTGTCCTGGCGCCGCGTCCTTTCCGCTCTCCTTCCGCTGTTCGGCCCCGAATTGGTATGCATCGCAGCCAATTAGAAGCCTTACTCAAATTTCATCTATTTGTTTTGCTTGAAACATTTCCTCGTGTAAATCTTAGGATTTTTCCTACAACGTCGTCAAAATTGCTTAAAACCAGTCAATGCGCATGCAAACCTGGCCTATCTGGCGTTTTTTTGCTTAACAAATAATATGCAAAAACACAACGTTTCTAGGGTAAGTGAAGCTAAAAAATCATGATCAACATCAAATAGTGGGTATGATCGCCTTGCAAAAAAGCAAAACGATACCAACAGGAACACATTATGGTTTCCTAGTTGTAACGTCGTTGGTACTACAAGCAGTTCGGCCTCTCATGCCGTTTATCCAAAACCTAAGGAAGAGCAGAATGAATAAGTACTCCCGCTTCACCAGCGTCAAGCTGGCCGCCATGGCGCTGGCAATCTGCGGCGCCGGCAATGCAATGGCCGCGACCGCAAGCGCTACCTCGACCAGCACCGTGATCACCCCGATCGCCATCTCCAACACCGCCAACCTGTCGTTCGGCAACATCGCCGCAGGCGGCACCACCGGTTCGGTGACGGTCAAGCCGGACGGCACGCGCGCGTTCACCGGCGGCGCGGTTACCGCAGGCGGCACCTCCACTGCCGCGCAGTTCAACGTCACCGGTCAGACCGGCATGACTTACACGATCGACTTCACCGGCACCTCCGCGTCGCTCACCAGCGGCGCCGACTCGATGACCTTCACCACCGTCAGCGACGTGACCGCCAGCGCCATCACCACCGGCAATGCCACCACCGGCACCCTGACCGCCGGCGCCCAGACGATCTACGTCGGCGGCTCCCTGGCTGTCGGTGCCAACCAGAATGCCGGCACCTACACCGGCACCATCTCGGTCGCCGTCGCCTACCAGTGATTCGTCGCATCCTCATCGCCGGCATTGCAGCGCTGCCGGCGCTGTGGCTGTATGCCGGGCGCGAAGCCTGCGCCCAGCAGATCAACCTGAGCAATACACGAGCCCTCGATTTCGGCCGCTTCGTGGCCGGCACCGGCGGAACGGTCGTCATGGGCGCGACCGGCACCCGTACCCGGACCGGCGGCGTCATCCTGCTGACATCCCCCAGCGCCGGCGTGGCGCAATTTACCGTCAGCAGGGGCAACGGCGGGGCAGGCAAGGCTGTCGCCATCACTTTGCCCGCCAACGGCAGCACCCGGCTCTCCAGCGGAACCAACAGCATGGCAGTCAATACCTTTGTCAGTTCCCCGGCCACCCTGACCTCGCTCGGGATCACCGGCACCACGCTGTCGATCGGCGCCACCCTGACCGTCGCAGCCAACCAGGCGCCCGGCAGCTACTCCGGTTCATTTCCCCTGATCATCAACTTCCAGTAAGACTGCGAATCCACATGTCTTTCCCCTCGTTTGCATCTGTTTTCAAGGCCGGCCCGTGCCGCCCGCTGCTTGCCCTGTGCGCCTGGCTGGCGCTGGCTCTGCCGGCGCATGCCGAACTGATGCTGCATCCCACCCGCCTGGTGTTCGAGAAGAACCAGCGCACCGCGCAGATCGAATTGATCAATAACGGCAGCAAGCCCGCTACCTACCGGATTTCGCTGGTCAACCGCCGCATGACGGAAAGCGGCCAGTTCCAGGTCGTGGAAACCCCGGGCCCGGGCGAACAGTTCGCCGACAGCATGCTGCGTTTTTCGCCGCGCCAGGTGACCCTCGAGCCGGGCACCGCCCAGACCGTGCGCGTGATGCTGCGTAAACCAGCCGAGCTGGCCGAGGGCGAATACCGTTCGCACCTGCTGTTCGACAAGCTGCCGGATGCCGAGGGCAGCGCCAGCATCGAGAACCAGGGCAAGGACGCGGGCAAGGGCATCGGCGTCGTCCTGAACACCCTGATCGGCGCCTCGGTGCCGGTCATCGTGCGCCACGGGACCACCAGCGCAACCGTTCGCCTGGCGCAGCTCGCGCTGCAGAAGGACGCGGCCCAGCATCCGATGCTGGCGCTGCAGTTCGAGCGCGAAGGCAGCGCCTCGGTGTATGGCGACCTGGACGTGACCTTCACGCCGCGCGGCGGCAAGCCGCAAACGCTGGCCCAGATCGGCGGCATTGCCGTGTACACGCCGAACAAGGTGCGCCAGGCCGCGCTGCCGCTGGAGGTGCCCCGCGGCGTGGCACTGGCGCATGGCACGATCGAGGTGAGCTACCGCGAGCGCCCGGAAGCAGGCGGCAAGCCGCTGGCGCAGGCCAGCCTGGACCTGCCGTGACGCAAGGAAGGGCGAAGCCTCAGTAATGCGCGTCAGGGCCGGGTTTCTTCTTGTTGGACTGAGCATGCTGCCGGCGCTGCAGCCGGACGCCGCCGCAGCGCAAGCGACGGCCGCGGCAGCCGCAGCGCCGGCCATAACGGCATCGAAGCCGGCCCAGAAAAACGAAGCGAACCTGATCCTGCTCGAAGTGCGTCTCGGCAGCCAGCTGCTGTCGGATGGCGTCACCGCGTATGAAAGCGGGCGCCGCGTGTTCCTGCCGCTGGGCGAACTATCCCGTCTGCTGACCCTCGCGGTCCGCGTGACGGAGGAAGGGCGGGCCAGCGGCTACATCCTCACCGAGGACCGCAACTTCAGCCTCGACGTGCTTGAGGGCGTGGTCCATGCCGGCGGCAAGAACGAGGTGCTCGACCGCGCGCAGGTGAAAGTGGAGCCCGAAGACATCTATGTCGACAGCCGATTGCTGGCGCGCTGGCTGCCGGTCGATTTCGACGTCGACATGCCCAGCCTGACGCTGAAGGTGCGGCCGCGCGAGCCGCTGCCGCTGCAGGAGCGCCTGGCGCGGCGCGAGCGCCGCAACCTGCCGGGCAACCAGTCCGGCTACATCGATCCCGGCTATCCGCGCCTGGCCACGCCCTACCGGGTGGCCGAGGTGCCCTTCATCGACCAGACGCTCGGCCTCACGACGAGCAGCGCCGGCGGGCAGCGCCGCACCGATACGTCCTACACCGCCTACCTGACGGCCGACCTGCTCGGCATGGGCGCGGCGCTGTACGCCAGCCGCACGCCGCAGGAACCGTCGGCGCTGCGCCTGACGCTGGGACGCAACGATCCGGACGCCAATCTTCTGGGTCCGCTGCACGCGCGCACGGCGCTGTTCGGCAGCGTGCCGGTGCCGGGCGTGGCGAACATCTCGCTCAGCAGCGCGACCGGCAACGGTGTCGCCCTCAGCAACCGTCCGCTGAACCAGCCGACCAGCTTCGACCGCCACACGCTGCAGGGCGACCTGCCGCCCGGCTGGGACGTCGAGCTGTATTACAACGAGGCGCTGGTCGGTTTCCAGCAGTCGCGCGCCGACGGCAAGTACAGCTTCGAGGACCAGCCGCTGGCCTTCGGGCCGAACGAGTTCCGGCTGGTGTTCCACGGCCCGCTGGGGCAGCTGCGGGTCGAGCGCCAGAGCTTCCTGCTCGAGGAATCGGCGGTCCCGCGGGGGCAGCTGTTCTACGACGTGGCCGCCCACCGCGACCAGTACGGACGCCCGCGTGCGCTGGCGCAGTTCGAATGGGGCCTGGGCGCGCACCTGAACGCGACCGGCGGCTGGCAGCGCGTGCCGGTGCTGGGCGGCGGCGAGCAGGGTTATGCCAACCTCGGACTGCGCAGCTACTGGAACGCTTTCATCCTGAGCGGCGATGCGGTGCGCGCCGACGACGGCGGCCGGCTCGCCCAGCTGGGCCTCAAGACACGGATCGGCAACATCGCCCTCTCGGCCAGCCGCGCGCGCCTGGACGGCATCACCAGCGAACTGTTCGCCCGTACCTCCGACCCGGTGCGCACCCGCGACGAGCTGCGCGCCGAGGGTGCGTTCATGCCAGGCGGCGGCATGTTTTTTCCGCTGTCTCTGGACGCGCAGCGCGACATCCTGGCCTCGCAGAAGGAAAACCTCCAGCTCCAGGGACGGATCTCGGCCTACCGCGACGGCACGGCGCTCACCAACGCGCTGCGCTGGCGCTCGCTGGGCGGCGACAGGGTGGCCGACGGGGTGCTGCAAGTGAGCCGCCGCGTCGCCGGCATCGGCCTGACCGCCCAGCTGCAATACCTGCTGGCGCCAAGCCGGCAGATCGGCAGCGCCGCCCTGTCGGCCGACCGCTACCTGCCCGACGGCTACCTCGTGAACCTGGGCATGGCGCGCATCTTCGACACCGGCGAAACCCGCGTGACCGGCGCGCTGAACAAGAGCCTGGGCAGCTACGGGCTCGGGCTCAACGGCTACTATTCGAACCGGCACGAGTACGGCGGCGGCGTCCAGTTCTTCATGGCGATGGGACTGGAGCCACGCCGCGGGCACGTGATGACCGATGCCCAGCCGATGGCGAACATGGGATCGGCCTCCGTGCGCGTGTTCCTGGACAAGAACCTGAACGGCAAGATCGACGGCGACGACGAGCCGATCAAGGGGGCCGGCTTCACCATCAACGGCGGCAACCAGCTGGCGCGCACCGACGCCGACGGCATCGCCTACCTGCCGCGCCTGCCGACCTACCAGAACCTCGACCTGGCGCTGGATCCGGCCACCCTGGAAGACCCGCAATGGCAGCCGCAAGTCAAGGGCGTACGCATCGTGCCGCGGCCGGGCAAGGTCAACCAGGTCGACTTTGCAGTGGCCATCACCGGCGAGATCGATGGCACCACCTATTTCCAGAGCAAGGGCAAGAGCCGCCCGATCGGCGACCTGCGCCTGGAACTGGTCGATGGCGCACGCAAGGTGGTGGCCAATGTGAGCAGCGCGTCCGACGGCTATTACGTGATGACCGGCGTGCTGCCCGGCGATTACTGGCTGCGGGTGTCTCCCGAGCAGCTTAAGCGCCTAGGCCTGGTCGATACCGGCATGCACGTCGTCACGATCAAGCCCGACGGCACGGTGCTGAATGGGCGCGATTTTTACGTGCTGCCCAAGAACGAGGGATAGCCGCAGGGCGGCCTCAAGGTTTACAATCGAGGGTTTGGTAAAACGATTGTGGCGGCAGGATGGCAAAACGATACGATGTGGCGGTAATCGGCGCGGGCGCGGCCGGCATGATGTGCGCGGCTGTCGCCGCCCAGCGCGGCAAGCGCGTGGTGCTCATCGACCATGCGGACAAGCTGGCCGAGAAGATCCGCATCTCCGGCGGCGGCCGCTGCAACTTCACCAACATCAACGCCGGCTGGCAGAACTTCGTGTCGGAGAATCCGCACTTCTGCCGTAGCGCGCTGTCCCGCTACACGGCCCAGGATTTTTTGACACTTGTAAAAAAACACCGCATCGCCTGGCACGAGAAGCACCGCGGCCAGCTGTTCTGCGACGATTCCTCGGAACAGATCATCCGCATGCTGAAAGATGAGTGCGATGCCGGCGGGGTGCAATGGCGCATGCCGTGCAAGGTGACCGGCGTCGAGCAGACCGCTGAAGGCTTCGTTGTCGGCACCGATGCCGGGCCGATCGAGGCCGCCAACGTGGTGGTCGCCACTGGCGGCCTGTCGATCCCGAAGATCGGCGCTACCGACCTCGGCTACCGCATTGCGAAGAAGTTCGGCCTGAACCTGATCGAGCCGCGCCCGGGCCTGGTGCCGCTGACCTTCGACGGCCCCAGCTGGCAGCCTTTTGTGCCGCTGGCCGGCATTGCGCTGGAAGTCGAAGTCGAAACTGGATCGAAGAAAGGGAAGGGCGCCAGGTATGGCCACTTCCGCGAAGACCTGCTGTTCACCCACCGCGGCCTGTCCGGCCCGGCGATCCTGCAGATTTCCAGCTACTGGCAGCCGGGCACGGCTATCGTGCTGAACCTGCTGCCGGAACTGGACGTGGCCGAAGAGCTGATCGGCTCCAAGACCAGCGTCAAAAAGCAGCTCGGCAATATCCTGTCGCAGTGGCTGCCGGCGCGCCTGGCCGAGGGATTGCTGGCCGCCAACGGTTTCGCGCCGGATGCGCGCCTGCCGGACATGGCGGATGCGAAATTGCGCAAGCTGGGCGATGCGATCAACCGCTGGGCCATCGTGCCGACCGGTTCCGAAGGTTATAAAAAGGCCGAGGTGACGCTGGGTGGCGTCGACACGCGCGAACTGTCGCAGCAGACGATGATGGCAAACAAGGTGCCGGGCCTGTATTTCATCGGCGAGACGGTCGATGTGACCGGCTGGCTGGGCGGCTATAACTTCCAGTGGGCCTGGGCTTCGGGTGTGGCCGCGGGCTCCTCTATCGAGTAATCATGTTCGTTGTAGCAATTCCGGCACAGGCTGAGAAAACCTTCCACCGATCTTGAAAAGCTGTTAGAATTTCGTTCTTCCCTAAATCCAACGGTTTCATTTTTACATGACCACTATCCGCCTTAAAGAAAACGAGCCGTTCGAAGTCGCTATGCGTCGCTTCAAGCGCAC
>Ga0065165_1001238_pt1 | contig 29152 bp, 28 predicted proteins | sample AraplaMF_Cvi_mMF_FD_63813 | JGI IMG/M metagenome (GOLD analysis project Ga0065165, IMG submission 63813) | Arabidopsis root microbial communities from the University of North Carolina, USA - plate scrape MF_Cvi_mMF (version 2) (version 3) | ecosystem: Host-associated > Plants > Roots >... | reverse complement strand
CCGCATTCGTGGCGCTCGAAGAAGCCGGTGATCTTCCGCAACACGCCGCAATGGTTCATCGCGATGGACAAGGACATCAGCGAGGACGGCCATGCGAAGAAGGGCGACACGCTGCGCGCCCGCGCGCTGCATGCGATCTCGGTGACGCAATGGGTGCCGCCGTCGGGCGAGAACCGCATCAACGGCATGATCGCCAACCGCCCGGACTGGGTGATCTCGCGCCAGCGCGCCTGGGGCGTGCCGATCGCCGTGTTCGTGCGTGAGAAGGCCGACGGCTCGGCCGAAATCCTCCAGGACGAAATCGTCAACCAGCGCATCACCGAAGCCTTCATGGAGGAGGGCGCCGACGCGTGGTACATGGACGGCGCCCGCGAGCGCTTCCTCGGATCGCGCGCGAGCGAGGACTGGAAGAAGGTCGACGACATCTGCGACGTCTGGTTCGACTCCGGCTCCACGCACGCCTTCGTGCTGGAGGACCGGCAGAACTTCCCGCAGCTCGGCAACATCGTCCGCAAGATCGACGGCGGCCAGGACACCGTGATGTATCTGGAAGGCAGCGACCAGCATCGCGGCTGGTTCCATTCCTCGCTGCTGGAAAGCGCCGGCACGCGCGGCCGCGCCCCCTACGACGTCGTGCTGACGCACGGCTTCACACTCGACGAGAACGGGCGCAAGATGTCGAAGTCGCTCGGCAACACCGTCGAGCCGCAGAAGGTGATCAAGGATTCGGGCGCGGACATCCTGCGCCTGTGGGTCTGCGCCACCGACTATGCCGACGACCAGCGCATCGGCCCGGAGATCCTCAAGAACACCATCGAGACCTATCGCAAGCTGCGCAACTCGATCCGCTGGATGCTCGGCACGCTGCATCACTTCAAGGCCAGCGAGAAGGTCGCCTATGCCGAGATGCCCGAGCTCGAGCGGCTGATGCTGCACGAACTGGCCGGCCATGCCGAAACCGTTCGCAAGGCCTATGCCGCGTTCGACTACAAGACCGTGGTCGCAAGCCTTTCGGCCTTCATGAACTCGGAGCTGTCGGCGTTCTACTTCGATATCCGCAAGGACACGCTGTATTGCGATCCGCCATCCTCGCCGGCGCGCAAGGCCGCGCTGACCACGATCGAGCTGCTGTGCGATGCCCTCCTGAAATGGCTCGCACCGATCCTGAGCTTCACGACCGACGAGGCCTGGCGGATGTTCCGCCCCAATGCGGAGCCGTCGGTGCATCTGACCCTGTTCCCCGCGGATATCGAAAAGCTCCGTGACGACAAGCTCGCGGCGAAATGGGAGACCATCCGCAACGTCCGACGCGTCGTCACCGGCGCGCTGGAGCTCGCGCGCGCCGCCAAGAACATCGGCTCGTCGCTGGAGGCCTCGCCGGTGATCTATGTCGCCGATCGGGATGTGCTGATGACGCTGTTCGACACCGACCTCGCCGAGGTCTGCATCACCTCCAATTACGAGGTGCGGGAGGGCGAGGCGCCGGCCAATGCATTCCGGCTCGATGCGGTGCCCGGTGTCGCCGTCGTGGTCGAGAAGGCGGTCGGCACCAAATGCGCACGCTCCTGGAAGATCTCGCCAACGGTCGGCGAAGACGCCGAATACCCCGACGTCACCCCGCGCGATGCTCAGGCGCTGCGCGAGTGGAAGGCGTTGGGCGTGAGCGTCTGATCGGACGGCCATGCCCCCGCTCCGCGCCGGCATCCTCGCGGCCATCGTCACGCTCGTGGCCGACCAGGCCTCGAAGCTGTGGCTGCTGAACGTGTTCGACCTCGCCCGTAAGGGTGTGGTGACGGTGACGCCGTTCTTCGACCTCGTGCTGGCCTGGAATATCGGCATCAGCTTCGGCTGGCTCCAGAACGACAGCCAGGCGGCGCAGATCGCGCTGATGGCGGTCAAGGCGGTCGCCGTGGTCGCGCTGGCGATCTGGATGGCCCGTTCGCACACGGTGCTGGCGACGGTCGCGCTGGGCCTGATCATCGGCGGCGCGATCGGCAACGGCATCGACCGCTTCGCCTATGGCGCGGTGGTCGATTTCGCCCTGTTCCACATCGAGATCGCCGGAAATACCTATAATTGGTACGTTTTCAACCTCGCGGACGTGGCCATCGTTGTCGGGGTGGCGGCGCTATTGTATGATTCCTTCCTGGGGGTACCCGCCGCAAAAGCGCCCTGATCCCGGCCGATACGGGCTGCCAGGCGGAACCTTGCTTTTTTGCGAGGACTGGCCGCGTGCGAGCGGCAATCTGTCACAATATGGAACAGGTACAGTGATGCGCAGCTCCGAGACCAGCGGTTCGATGGTTCGAGATCCCAAATCCGGGTTCTGGCGGGCGTTGAAATTGTCCGCGGTCGCACTCGGCATCGGTCTCGTCATGTCGACCGGCGCGGCCCGCGCCGGTGACGACGACGACGATGATGACGGGATGACCTTCGAAGAGAAGATCATCGACAATCTGATGTCCGGCATCGGTGCCAAGAGCATGGAAAAGCCCGGCATCGAATACCGCGAGCGCTCGCCGCTCGTCGTGCCGCCCAAGCTCGACCTGCCGCCTCCCGCGACCCAGGCCAAGGCCGCTCCGAACTGGCCCAAGGACCCCGAGGAGAAGCGCCGCAAGGAAGCCATCGCGGCGCGGAAGAAGGCCACCAAGGAGACCGAGAACTGGCAGGTGGGCCGGACGCTGACTCCCGCCGAGATGAACGTCGGCAGGACGGCCGCGCCCGAACGCACGAGCAACGATCCGATTCAGCCGGGCACCAACGCCAACCCGTCGCTCAGCCCCTCCCAGCTCGGTTTCACCGGCGGCCTGTGGGGCATGATGAAGGGCGGCACGCCCGAAGAGAAGCAGTTCACCAGCGAGCCGCCGCGCTCGTCGCTGGTCGAGCCGCCGCCGGGCTACCAGACGCCGTCGCCCAACTATGCCTATGGCGCCGGCAAGGACAATACGAAGAGAACCTATTTCGACATCATGTCCGGCAAGGACAAGGAGCAGTAACGCTCCTTGCCCGGCGTGACCTCCTGGACAACGAACCAGGAGTCTGTGCTGCATGTCTGCCGGACGCGGTCTGTAAATTGCCTATCAGTAACTTGCCTATGCGTTGAGTTCTCTGCTTCGTGACGCGAAGCCTCAGCCGCACGGTGTAGCATGCCGTGCCTCCGAGCCGGACATCCGGGCTCGGCCTTCCATAAGGATGATGATGTCCGCGAACCGATCGGTTGCCCGCTTCCTTGCCGTGCTGCTTTCGACGAGTGTCCTGTCAGCCGGCGCCGCCCTCGCCCAGACCACGGTGACATCGGCCCCGCCCGCCAGCTTCACGCTCAGCAACGGCCTCCAGGTCGTGGTGATCCCGGACCACCGCACGCCGGTGGTCACGGAGATGATCTGGTACAAGGTCGGCTCGGCCGACGAGACGCCGGGCAAGTCGGGGCTCGCACACTTCCTCGAGCATTTGATGTTCAAGGGGACTTCGAAGCACCCCGTCGGCGAGTTCTCCCAGACCGTGCTCCGTGTCGGCGGCAACGAAAATGCCTCGACCTCGGTCGACTACACCAACTACTACCAGCGCGTGCCGAAAGAGCAGCTGCCGACCATGATGGAGTTCGAGGCCGACCGCATGACCGGCCTCATCCTCAAGGACGAGAATGTGCTGCCCGAGCGCGACGTCGTGCTCGAAGAGTACAACATGCGCGTCGCCAACAATCCGGACGCGCGGCTCAACGAGCAGATCATGGCCGCGCTCTATCTGAACCATCCCTACGGCCGGCCGGTGATCGGCTGGCATCAGGAGATCGAGAAGCTCGATCGCGAGGATGCGCTCGCCTTCTACCGCCGCTTCTACGCGCCGAACAACGCGATCCTGGTGATCGCCGGCGACGTCGAGGCCGCGGACGTGCGCCCGCTGGTGGAGCGCAATTTCGGCGCGATCCCGCCCCAGCCCGCCATTCCGGCACGTCGCATCCGTCCGCAGGAGCCGGAGCCCGCCGCACCGCGCACCGTCACGCTGGCCGACCCGCGCGTCGAGCAGCCGAGCGTACGTCGCTATTATCTCGTGCCCTCCGCCACGACGGCCGCGGCCGGCGAGAGCGCGGCCCTCGACGTGCTGGCGCAGCTGATGGGCAGCGGCAGCAATTCCTATCTCTACCGCGCCCTCGTCGTCGACAAGCCGCTCGCGGTCTCCGCCAGTGCCAGCTATTCCAGCATCTCGCTCGACCCGACCCAGTTCGCCGTCGCGGCCTCGCCGAGGCCCGGCGTCAGCTTTGCCGAGGTCGAGCAGGTGATCGACGGTGTCATCGCCGACATCGCCCAGAACCCGATCCGCGCCGAGGATCTGGAGCGCGTGAAGACCCAGCTCATCGCCGAAGCGATCTACGCCCAGGACAATCAGGCCGTGCTGGCGCGCTGGTATGGCGGCGCGCTGACGACGGGCCTGTCGATCGAAGACATCAGAAGCTGGCCCGACCGCATCCGCGCCGTCACCGCCGAGCAGGTTCGCGCCGTTGCGCAGAAATGGCTCGAGAAGAAGCGTTCGGTGACGGGCTATCTGATCAAGGACACCAGTGCCGCCAAGCGCGAGGAGAAGCGTTCGTGACCTATCCCTTCCTTCGACGCGTTGCCTTCTCCCTTGCCACCGGCGCCGCCCTCGCGCTCACGGCGGTCTCGCCGTCGCACGCGGCGGCCAAGATCCAGCGTCTGGTCTCGCCCGGCGGCATCGAAGCCTGGTTCGTGCAGGACGCGACCGTGCCGCTGATCGCCATGGAATATTCCTTTGCCGGCGGCTCGTCGCAGGATCCCAAGGACAAGTCGGGCGTCGCCAATCTGGTCGGCGACCTTCTCGATGAAGGCTCCGGCGATCTCGATTCCAAGACCTTCCATGAGCGGCTCGACCGCCGCGCCATCGAGCTTTCCTTCAGCGCCACCCGCGATACCTTCCGCGGCAGCCTGCGCATGCTCCGCGACAACAAGGACGAGGCCTTCGACCTGCTCAGGAGCGCGCTGACCTCGCCGCATTTCGACACAGCCGATGTCGAGCGCATCCGCTCGCAGGTGATCTCGGGCCTGCGCCGCGAGACCACCAACCCGACCTCGCTGGCGAGCCGCAAATTCCTCGAGCTCGCCTTTGGCGATCATCCCTACGGCCGACAGACCAACGGCACGCTGGACAGTGTGCCCACCATCACGGTCGCCGACATGAAGGACTATGTCGGCCGCGTGCTCGCCAAGGACACCTTGAAGGTCGCGGTCGTCGGCGACGTCGATCCGGAGGCGCTCGGCAAGCTGCTCGACCACACTTTCGGCAGCCTGCCCGCCAAGGCCAACCTCACGCCGGTCGCCGACGTCGAGGCCGCCAAGCCGCCGCAGCGCGCCTTCGTGCCGCTCGACGTGCCGCAGACCGTGATCACCTTCGGCGGCCCCGGCGTGAAGCGCAGCGACCCGAATTTCATGGCGGCCTATGTCGTCAATCATATCCTCGGCGGCGGCGGATTGTCCTCGCGGCTGTATCGCGAAGTCCGTGAGAAGCGGGGCCTTGCCTATTCGGTGTACGAGTCGCTGCTGTGGATGCAGCATTCGGCGATCTTCATCGGCAACACCGGCACCCGCGCCGACCGTGCCGGCGACACCATCGACGCCATCGACAAGGAGGTGCGCCGCATCGCCGAGGAGGGCCCGACGCAGAAGGAGCTCGACGAGGCCAAGTCGTACCTGAAGGGCTCGCAGATGCTGGCGCTCGACACCTCCTCGAAGCTCGCGCAGGCGCTGCTGCAATATCAGCAGGACAAGCTGCCGATCGACTATATCGAGAAGCGCAATGCCATCGTCGATGCAGTCACCATGGATGACGCCAAGGCGGCCGCCCAGCGCCTGTGGGGCCAGGGCCTCTTGACCGTCGTCGTCGGCCGCGCCCCGCAGGCCGCCGCTCAGCCGGCGGCAGCACCGGCGACGAAGTCGAACTGAGGTCTTCGATCCCCAGCGTCAAATGGCCGGGTTCGTCCCGGCCATTTCCGTTTCCAGATGCACCATTGCCGAACGTGGATGTTCCGCGATATGTCGTGATGTCACGAATGGTGCCATCATGCTGCGGATATCCCGCGATCTCGTCATCGACGAGGACGACATCGAGATCGGCTTTGTCCGCGCCTCCGGCCCGGGCGGGCAGAACGTCAACAAGCTCTCGACCGCGGCGCAGTTGCGATTCGACACCCGCAAGCTGACCATCCCGGAGGATGCGACGATGCGGCTCGCCCGCATCGCCGGCCAGCGCATGACCAAGGACGGCGTCATCGTGATCCACGCCCAGCGCTTCCGCACCCAGGAACGCAACCGGCAGGACGCCATCGACCGGCTCGTCGAGATCCTGACCGAGGCGATGATCCGGCCGGCGCCGCGCCGCGCGACCAAGCCGACTTTCGGCTCCAAGCAACGCCGGCTCGAGGGCAAGAAGCGCCGCAGCGACATCAAGTCGAAGCGCGGCGTCCGCTTCGACGATTAGCGGACGCAGACGAAAAAACTCCGGCCGCGGGGGCGACCGGAGTTCTGCCGTTTCTCCGGCGGGACTAGTAGCGCTTGCCCGTGGCAGCACCGCCCGTCGCGGCATCGTCGGCGGCGCCTTTGTGCACCGCGCTGCCCGTGGTGCCGACCGTGCCCCTGGTGCCCTTGGTCGACTTCGTGCCCGGCGTCTCGCCCACCGCGCCCGGCTGGGCGCTCATCTCCTCGTCGCCGCTGCCCATCGTGGTGCCTTGCATGGGTTTGCTTTGCACGGTGCCGCCTGCCTTGACGCCGGACGACGTACCTTGCGCGAGAACGGGTGTCACAATGAGGGCCGAGAGAGCGCATGCGATTGCAGAGGTCTTCATCAACTTCATCCAATTCTCCTGGATTTTTGCGATGAATGGCGCGGCGACTCGCGACGCCGCTCGTCCGCTGCCTGGCCATTGCATCGCGTCGAGAGTTCAAGCGGCGCAACCGTCATGCAATGCGCATGGTGTGGTGATCGTTTAGGGATTTGACGGCGGTTTCGCGAAATTGTGCTCCGCATATAAGGCAGCGCGGAACAACACGCGCACCAGCATCTCCGCTCGCCGCGACACAGCCCGCTACTACCACCGCATCTTTGCCGCCGCCTAGAGTTTGCACACGTTGACGTGGATGGGCGGATTCTTGGCGATGCGTGCGATCGTGCTGGGATTGTGCACCGCAATGGTGCTGATGGTGCGGATTGCCAATGCGCAAATGCCTTTGCCGGCCGCAAAGCCGCCGGATGGCGCGACGCTGTTCAAGCAGCAATGCGCGGTGTGTCACACACTGAGCCAATCAGAGCCGATGCGGCAGGGCCCGCCGCTGGTGAAAGTCGTCGGCCGCCCCGCCGGCAAGGTGGAAGGCTTTCATTATTCGGAGCCCCTTGCGAAAGCGGACTTCGCCTGGGACGAGACCAGGCTCGACGCCTGGCTGACCAATCCGCAGGCCGTCATTCCCGGCGTCGTCATGGCCTATCGGCAGGCCAAGGCCGAGACGCGCGCCGCTATCATCGCTTACCTCAAGGAGCAGAACTGAATGGCAAAGCCCGTTCATTCCATGATTCGCGTGCTCGATGAGGCGCGCTCGCTCGACTTCTACCGTCGCGCCTTCGGCCTGGAGATTGCCGATCACCTGAAATTCGCGGACTTTGCCCTGATCTATCTGCGTCACCCCTCCTCACCTTTCGAGGTCGAGCTGACGGTCAATTTCGATCGCAAGGAACCGTATGCGCTCGGCGACGGCTATGGGCATCTCGCCGTGGTGGTCGAGGATCTCGATGCCGAACATGCCCGCTTCGAGCGCGAGCAACTCGCGCCGGGACCCTTACGCGACTTCAAGCACGACGGCACGACGCTGGCGCGGTTCTTCTTCGTCAGCGATCCCGACGGTTACAAGATCGAGGTGATCCAGCGGGGCGGACGTTTCGGCTAACCAGATCGAAAATCCAAATCACAAAAATATACGGAGGACATGCCATGAGAGAAGTCGATCGTCGAAGCAAGCACAGCCGCCGCGTTTTTCTCAAGGGCGCGGCAACAGCCGTGCCGGTCGTCGCTGTCGCGACCAGCGTCGCCGTCAGCATCGAGGACGCCTGGGCCGATGACGCCAGCGCGCTTTCGCCCGCGACGATGAAGACGTTGCTGAAGGTCGCGCGCGACATCTATCCGCACGACGTGCTCGGCGACAGCTACTACATCACCGCGATCAAGCCGTGGGACGGCAAGGCCGCGAAGGATCCCGCCGTCAAGTCGCTCATCAGCGACGGCATCGCGCGGCTCGATCAGAACGCGCGCGATCGTCACAAGGCGCCTTACGCCGAAGTGCCCTGGGAAGCCGACCGCGTCGTGCTGCTGAAGGAGATCGAGCAAAGCGATTTCTTCCAGAAGGTGCGCGGCGACCTCGTCGTGTCGCTCTACAACCAGAAAGAGGTCTGGCCGCGGTTCGGCTACGAGGGCTCCTCCGCCGAGCATGGCGGCTACATCAACCGCGGCTTCGCCGACATCGACTGGCTGCCGAAGGCTTAAAGACCACGCAACGGTTCAGGAGAACGCATATGGCAAAATTCGATCTGAACGACTCCAGCGTTGTGGTGATCGTCGGCTCCGGTGCCGGCGGCGGCACGCTGGGCAACGAGCTCGCGCAGAAGGGCGTCAAGGTGGTCATCCTCGAAGCAGGTCCCCGCATCGAGAACCAGGACTTCATCAACGACGAATGGGAGAGCTTTTCCCAGCTCGCCTGGACCGATGCGCGGACCACGTCGGGAACATGGCGCGTCGCCAAGGACTTTTCGGGCCTGCCAGCCTGGATCGTCAAGGCGGTCGGCGGCTCGACGACGCATTGGGCCGGCGCTTCGCTGCGCTTCGACGAGCACGAGTTCAAGGTGAAGAGCACCTATGGCAATATTCCCGGCGCCAATTTGCTGGACTGGCCGGTCACGCTCGCCGAGATGGAGCCGTGGTACGCCAAGGCCGAGAACAAGATGGGCGTGACCCGCACCAACGGCATTCCCGGACTTCCCGGCAACAATAACTTCAAGGTGCTCGAGGCCGGCGCGAAGAAGCTCGGCTACAAGACCGTACACACCGGCAACATGGCGATCAACAGCCAGCCGCGCGACGGACGCGGCTCGTGCCAGCAGATCGGCTTCTGCTTCCAGGGCTGCAAATCCGGCGCGAAATGGTCGACGCTCTACACCGAGATCCCCAAGGGCGAGGCGACCGGAAATCTCGAGGTGCGGCCGGGCAGCATGGCGGTCAAGATCGAGCATGATGCCGGCGGCAAGGTCACCGGCGTCGTCTATGCCGACGAAAGCGGCGCGATGCAGCGCCAGAAGGCGCGCATCGTCGCGGTCGCCGGCAACTCGATCGAGAGTCCGCGGCTGCTGCTCAACAGCGCCTCGACCATGTTCCCCGATGGGCTCGGCAATTCATCGGGCCAGGTCGGCCGCAACTACATGCGCCACATGACCGGCAGCGTCTACGCCGTGTTCGAGAAGTCGGTGCACATGTATCGCGGCACCACCATGGCCGGCATCATCCGTGACGAAGCCGCCAACAATCCGAAGCGCGGCTTCGTGGGCGGCTACGAGATGGAGACGCTGTCGCTCGGCCTGCCGTTCATGGCCGCGTTCCTCAATCCCGGCGCCTGGGGCCGCCCGTTCACCGCGGCGCTCGACGGCTATCCCAGGATGGCCGGCATGTGGCTGGTCGGCGAGGACATGCCGCAGGAAACCAACCGCATCACGCTCGACCCCAGCGTCAAGGACAAGCACGGACAGCCGGTCGCGAGCGTGCATTTCGACGATCATCCGAACGACGTCGCGATGCGCGCGCATGCCTACAAGCAGGGCGCTGCGGTCTACGACGCCGTCGGCGCCACCGTGACCTATCCGACGCCGCCCTATCCGAGCACGCACAATCTCGGCACCAACAGGATGAGCGAGAAGCCGCGCGACGGCGTGGTCAACAAGTTCGGGCAGAGCCATGACGTCAAGAACCTGTTCGTCTCCGACGGCAGCCAGTTCACCAGCGGAGCTGCCTGCAACCCGACGTTGACCATCGTCGCGCTCGCGATTCGCCAGGCGGACTACATTGCGGGCGTGATGCAGAAGAAGGAGATTTGATCGCTCTCTCCTCGTCATTGCGAGCGCAGCGAAGCAATCCAGACATATCTCCACGGAGATGATCTGGATTGCTTCGTCGCAAGCGCTCCTCGCAATGACGGCGGTTGGAAGCTCGTAGCCCGGACGGAGCGAAGCGTAATCCGGGGCCGTTGGCGCTTCCGGCACGAATCCCGGATTGCGCTTCGCTCCATCCGGGCTACACGCGCCTCGCGACGCCGTCGTTTTTACTCAGCCGCGTCGAGAATCGGCGCAACGGTCGCCTTGAACTCCTGCACCGACGCGATCGTCTTGGAGCGGTAGATCAGGCACGAGCAGCGCAGCAGCGAGGCGAAATTATTGACCTCGCCGTGATGGTCGAGCACCTCGTTATAAAGCGTGGTCAGGAATTTTCCGACGCTCATGTTCTCCCTGGCTGCGATCTCCTCCAGCGTGTCCCAGAAAGCCATCTCCAGCCGGATCGAGGTGCAATGCCCGCCGATCCGCAACGAGCGGGTCTGGGATTCGTAGTCGCGTTGGGGCTGGTGCGCAAAGAGATGGCACATGGCGTCCTCCCGTCCTGTTGCCGTTTTTTCACGATGCTACACTGCGGCCCGGCCCCCCACAATCACGACGGCAGCCGCAGGTCGCTCTATCCGGGCGGCGCAATTTCTCGAACGTCCAATGTCTTCAATGTGATAGGCAGCCCTCTTCCCCAGCCCGGCACGTCGCTGTTGCCCAACACATGCTTTTGACGCAACACGGCCTAGAATAGCGCCGTCAGCGAATCCAGATTCGAGCCCAAGCCAGAGTTCATGCCCGTCCGCCAATTGCCAGAACAGGTCATCAACCGCATCGCCGCCGGCGAGGTGGTCGAGCGTCCGGCGAGCGTGGTCAAGGAACTGGTCGAGAACGCCATCGATGCCGGCGCGAGCCGGATCGACGTCTTCACCGACGGCGGCGGCCGGCGCCGGATCGGCATCACCGACGATGGCAGCGGCATGACCGTGAAGGACCTCGCGCTCGCGGTCGAGCGCCACGCCACGTCCAAGCTCGACGACGAGGATTTGCTCCAGATCCGTACCCTCGGGTTCCGCGGCGAGGCCCTGCCCTCGATCGGCTCGGTGGCACGGCTGTCGATCACCACACGGCACGCCAGCGAACCGCATGCCTGGGCGCTCACGGTCGAGGGCGGCGAGAAGTCCGAGATCATGCCGGCAGCGCTGGCGCACGGCACGCGGGTCGAGGTCAACGACCTCTTCTACGCGACCCCGGCGCGGCTGAAATTCCTGAAGACCGATCGCACCGAAGCCGAGGCAATCCGCGAAATCGTGCGGCGGCTCGCCATGGCGCGGCCCGATATCGCCTTCACGCTCGCCGGCGAGGAGCGCGCGCCGGTGACCTGGGCCGCCGCCCTGCCCGGCGCGGCAGGCCGCCTGACGCGGCTTGGCGATATCCTCGGCGCGGAGTTCCGCAGCCACGCTTTCGAAGTCCATGCCGAGCGCGAGGGCGTCCTCGTCGCCGGCTATGCCGCAGCACCCGCGCTGACCAAGGCCAATGCGCTCGGGCAATATCTGTTCGTCAACGGCCGCCCGGTGCGCGACAAGCTCATCCTCGGCGCCGTGCGCGGGGCCTATGCCGATTACCTGCCGCGCGACCGCCATCCGGTGCTGGCGCTGTTCGTCACGCTCGATCCGCGCGAGGTCGATGCCAACGTGCATCCGGCGAAGACCGAGGTGCGCTTCCGCAATGCCGGCCTCGTCCGCGCGCTGATCGTGCACGGATTGAAAGAGGGGCTCGCCCGCGAGGGCCGCCGCACCGCCGCCAACAGCGGCGAAAGCGCATTGTCCGCCTTCCGGCCTGCCTTCACGCCACAGCGTCCGGCAAGCTGGGACTGGCGCGCTTCGCCGTCGGCTCCGGTCGCGCCGATGCCGTCATTCGAAGGTTCGGCGGCGCCTGCTTTCGCCGAGCGCGCGCAGGCTGCCTTCGACGTCGGTGCGCCCAGTGCTGACGTGCGGTTCGAGACGCAGCCGGTCGCCGACCTCGTCGACCGCCCGCTCGGCGCGGCGCGCACCCAGATCCACGAGACCTATATCGTCTCGCAGACGCGCGACGGCCTGATCATCGTCGACCAGCATGCCGCGCATGAGCGCATCGTCTATGAGCGGCTGAAGGCTTCGCTCGCCGCCAACGGCGTGCAGCGGCAGATCCTGCTGATCCCCGAGATCGTCGAAATGGACGAGGCCACGGTCGAGCGCCTGCTCGATCGCAGCGAGGAGCTCGCATCGTTCGGCCTCGCGATCGAATCCTTCGGCCCCGGCGCGGTCGCGGTGCGCGAGACGCCGTCGCTGCTGGGCAAGACCAACGCCGGCGGGCTTTTGCGCGATCTCTCCGAGCACATGGCCGAATGGGACGAGGCGCTGCCGCTCGAACGCCGCCTGATGCACGTCGCCGCCACCATGGCCTGCCACGGCTCGGTGCGCGCCGGACGGAGATTGCGGCCGGAGGAGATGAATGCCCTGCTCCGTGAAATGGAGGAGACGCCGAACTCCGGCCAGTGCAATCACGGCCGGCCGACCTATGTCGAGCTGAAGCTGAGCGACGTGGAGAAGCTGTTCGGGCGGCGGTGACGGTACGGTAGGTTGGGCAAAAGGCGCAACGCGCCGTGCCCACCATCTCTGAGATGTCGAGGGAAGCCGTGGGCACGCTTCGCTTTGCCCAGCCTACGCCACCTCGATTACGGCCGCTTCAAAAACACGAACTCCGTGTCGTCATACGCCCGCCGCTCCAGTTCCTCGAACCCTTCCGGCGTCGCGAACTGCGCGGCCTTGGCCTCTTCCACCACCAGCAACGCGCCGGGCGTGAGCCAGCCGCCATCGCGCAAGCTTGCGAGCGCCTTCTCGGCAAGGCCGTTGCCATAGGGCGGATCGAGGAACACCAGCGAGAACGGCTCGACCGGATGCGCCGGGCCAAGATCGGTCGCATCGCGGCGATAGACCTTCGTCACTCCGCCGAGGCCGAGCGTCTCGACATTGTTGCGTAACAGCGCGCGCGCCTCCGCGCCGTTGTCGACGAACAGCACGAATTTCGCCCCGCGCGACGATGCCTCGATGCCGAGCGCGCCCGTGCCGGCGAAGAGATCGAGCACGCGTGCATCTTGAATCGGATCGTCATAGGCGTGCACGAGGATATTGAACACGGACTCGCGCAAGCGGTCCGCCGTGGGGCGGATGTCACGCGAGGACGGTGAGGCCAGATTGCGCCCCTTCAAACGACCGCCGACGACGCGCAAGCTAGTCCTCCCGCGGCGTCAGGTCGCGCTTGCCGTGATAGCCGCGCTTGGGACGGCGCGGCGGGCCGTAGCCGGCGGCCTCTTGCTCGTTGCGCTCGCGCGCCTCCTCGCTGCCGGTTCGCTGCACCAGCACGCGGCGGCCCTTGCGGTCGTTGATCACGCCGCGCTTGCTGGCGGGCTTCTTCTCGCTCGGAGCATCGTCGTCGCCCGACGACGATTTCTTCGGCACGTCGAACTGCGCGCCCGATTTCTCGATCACCTTGTCGCCGAGCTGATCGCGCAGCACGCGCGAGCGGACCTCCTCGACCTGGCCTTCGGGGACCTCGCCGAGTTGGAATGGACCGTAGGACACGCGGATCAGCCGGTTCACCTCGAGGCCGAGATGGGCGCAGACATTGCGCACCTCGCGGTTCTTGCCTTCGCGGATGGCGAACACCAGCCAGACATTGGCGCCCTGGTCGCGCTCCAGCGTCGCCTCGATCGGACCGTATTTGACGCCCTCGACCTCGATGCCGTTCTTGAGCTCGTCGAGCTGCGCCTGCGTGACGTCGCCATGGGCGCGAACGCGATAGCGGCGCAGCCAGCCGGTGTCGGGCAGCTCGAGCGTGCGTGCCAGCCCGCCGTCATTGGTGAGCAGCAGCAAGCCTTCGGTGTTGAAGTCGAGCCGGCCGATCGAGATCAGACGCGGCAGGCCTTCGGGCAGATTGTCGAACACGGTCGGACGACCCTCGGGATCGTCATGCGTGGTCATCAGGCCGCGCGGCTTGTGATAGAGGAACAGCCGCGTGCGCTCGCGCTCGGGCAACGGCTTGCCGTCGACCAGGACGACGTCGTTCGGGGTGACGTCGAGCGCCGGCGAATTGATGACGCGGCCGTTGACGGTGACGCGGCCCTGCGTGACCATCTCCTCGGCGTCGCGGCGCGAGGCAAGCCCGGCACGCGCCAGCGCTTTGGCGATGCGCTCGCCGGCCTTCTTCGGCTTCGGCGCCTCTTCACGGCGCGGCCGCCCCTCGACATCGCGATCGCGCTGGCGATAGGCGCCGCGGCCGCCGAAGGCCGGGCGCTTCTCGAAAATCCTGCTCTCGTCCTCGTTCTCGCGGCGCGGGCGGTCGCCGAAACGGCCCTCGCTGCGCGGATGCTCGTGCCAGTCGGAGCGGCCCTCCGAGCGCTCGCGCGGGCGATCGAACTTGGGACGGTCACGGAACGGACGATCGCCCGACGGACGATCGTCGCGCGAGCGCGAAAAGCGCGGACGGTCCTCGCCGCCTTCGCGCTTCTGCCAGGGCTTGTCGGCGCCGCGGTCGCGGCCGCCAAAATCCTTGCCAAAATCCTTGCGCGGCCCGCGATCCGGCGCCCCCCGCGAAAACTTCCGCTCGCCGTCGAACTTGCGCTCCGGACGATCGCCGCGCGGCGCGCGATCACCGCGATCGAAATTCGGACGGTCTCCACGCGGCTTGAAGCTGCGCTCGCCACGATCCTCGCGCGGCCCGCGATCCCCTCGGTCGCGTTCGCGATCCGGTCCGCCGCGCGAAAACTTGCGCTCGCCGTCGAACTTGCGTTCGGGCCGGTCGCCACGGGGCGCGTAGGGCTTCTTGTCGCCAAACTTCCTGTCACCGGTCCGGCCGGCCGGACGGGACTCGTCGCGATCCCTGCGCGGGGGACGATCGTCGCGGCCGTAGGACGGGCGATCACCACGCGGCTTGAACGGCCGTTTCTCGCCATCGCGCGAGGAGCGGTCGGAGAACGGGCGGTCGCCACGCGGCTTGAAGCTGCGCTCCTCGCCGTCGCGCTTGAAGCGCGGCCGGTCGCTGAAATCACGGCGCGGGGCATCGCCTTCCTCGCGACGGCGGAACGGACGGTCGCCGCGATCACGATCGGGGCGAGGCGGACGGCTGTCGCGGTCGCCGCGGGGCGGGCGGGCGTCGCCCCTGCCCTCGCCGCCGCGCTTGGCGAACTTCTTGTCGGGGCCGCGCGGCTTGCCGCTGCGGCCGCCTTTGGGGGGGCCTCGCCGGCCGCGGGAATCGTTGTCTTTGTCGCTGTCGCGAGGCATGAATAATCTCACTCAGGGGGTGGCCGATGAGCATTGTGCGCGCTCATTCAGAGCCGCATGCTCAGGCGAAATCGGTAAGCACTTCTGCTGAAGGCGCAGCTACTAGCAGGTTTCTTCGGATGATACGAGGCTTGAAAGCCCCCTCTTTCATGGATTTGGCGCTCAAAACGGCCGAAAATGCCGGAAAGGCGGGCGAAGTTCCGATCGGCTGCGTGGTGGTCCGGGGTTACGAGGTCATCGCCACCGCGGCGAACCGGACGCTGACCGACTACGACCCGACCGGTCACGCCGAAATCATTGCGCTGCGCGAGGCGGCGAAAAAGATCGGCAGCGAGCGCCTGGTGGACTGCGACCTCTACGTGACGCTGGAGCCCTGCACCATGTGTGCGGGCGCGATCTCGTTTGCAAGGGTCAGGCGGCTCTATTACGGCGCGGCCGATCCCAAGGGCGGCGCGGTGGAGTCGGGCGTGCGGTTCTTTGCTTCCCCGACCTGCCACCACGCGCCGGATGTCTATTCCGGGGTCGGCGAGAGCGAGGCGGCGCGGCTGCTCAAGGAGTTCTTCCGCGAGCGGCGCTAGCCGCCGGCGAAGAACGCGCGCAACGCGCTCGCGGTCACGTCCGGGTTCTCCTCGGTGAGGAAGTGGCCCGACTCCACCGGCATGCCGTCGACGTTGGTGGCCCACTGCTTCCAGGTGTCGAGCGGCGTCGCGGCGGCCTGGGCGACGCCGGCATTGCCCCACAAGGCGAGCATCGGGATCGTGATCTTCTTGCCGGCTTCGAAATCGGCCTTGTCGAGGTCGTAGTCGAAATAGGCGCCGGCGCGGTAGTCCTCGCACATCGCGTGGATGCGGGCGGGGTCGCGGAACGGGGCGATGTAGTGTTCGAGCGCGCGGGGGTCGATGGCGTCGAGCGTCTTGGACTTGGTCTGGCTCGCCATCTTGAAGCGCAGGAAGAACTCGCCCTGGCCTGCGATCAGCGTCTCCGGCAGCGGCGCGGGCTGGGCCAGGAAGGTCCAGTGCCAGATCTTCAGCGCGTAGGCGCGGTCCATCCGCTCCCAGTAATTATAGGTCGGCAGGATATCGAGCACCGCGAGCTTCGACAGCCGGCCGGGATGGTCGAGCGCGAGCCGGTACGAGACGCGGCCGCCGCGGTCGTGGCCGGCGAGTGCGAAGTGAACGTGGCCGAGGCGCTCCATCATCTCGACCATGGCTTTCGCCATCGCGCGCTTGCTGTAGGGAATGTGCAGCGCGTCGGTCTGGGGCATGTCGGACCAGCCATAGCCCGGCAGGTCGGCGATGATCAGCGTGAACTTGTCGGCCAGCTGCGGCGCCACGCGGTGCCACATCACGTGGGTCTCGGAGAAGCCGTGCAGCAGCAGCAGCGGCGGGCCGCTGCCGCCAACGCGGGCGAAGATGCGGCCGAAGGAGGTGTTGATCCATTCCGAGGCGAAGCCGGGATAGAGGTCGGCGAGATCGGACATCTTTGTGTATCCTTGTCAGTCCCGAGGCCGCCCCGACAAAACGTCGAAAACAACCCCATGCACAGTAGCTAAGTTCAAGTCCTGATTGAGAAATTCGGGAAAGCCGCCGGACCGGCCCGCCAATGCGCGCGCACCGGAAAAAACCCTGTTATCCCCGGGCCTTCTCGGCTTCCACCGCCTGCCAGCCGATGTCGCGGCGGCAAAAACCCTCCGGCCAGCGGATGCGGTCGACGGCCTGATAGGCGCGCGCCTGTGCCTCCGTCACGGTCGCGCCCAGCGCGCAGACATTGAGCACGCGGCCGCCATTGGCGAGGATCGCGCCGTCCTTCTCGATCGTGCCGGCGTGGAAGATCTCGGCGGTCTCGACCTTGGCCGCGTCCTCGAGGCCCTCGAGGCGAGTCCCTTTTTGATAGTCGCCGGGATAGCCCTTCGCCGCCATCACCACGGTGAGCGCGGTTTCCTTGTGCCAGCGCAGGTCGAAATTCTTCAGCTGGCCGTCGCAGGCGGCCAGGAACGCCGGCACGATGTCGCTCATCATGCGCAGCATCAAGACCTGGCACTCGGGATCGCCGAAGCGGACGTTGAACTCGAACAGCTTTGGGCCCTGCGTCGTCAGCATGATCCCTGCGTAAAGGATGCCGCGGAACGGCGTGCCGCGGCTCTTCATGCCGGCGACCGTCGGCAAAATGATCTTGGCCATGATCGCGTCGTGGACGGCAGGCGTCACCAGCGGCGTCGGCGAATAGGCGCCCATGCCGCCGGTGTTCGGGCCGACGTCGTGGTCGAACACGCGCTTGTGGTCCTGCGCCGAGGCCAGCGGAATCGCGGTCTCGCCGTCGCACAGCGCGAAGAAGCTGATCTCGCGGCCCGGCAGAAACTCCTCGATCACGACCTCCGCGCCGGCCTCGCCAAAGCCGCCCTCGAACATCATGGCGATGGCCTCGTCAGCCTCGCGCACCGTCTTGGCGACGACGACGCCCTTGCCGGCGGCAAGCCCGTCGGCCTTCACGACGATCGGGGCGCCCTGGCTGTGGACGTAATCGCTGGCGTCCTTCGCATTGGTGAAGCGCTTGTAGGCGCCGGTCGGAATGCCGAATTCGGTGCACAGCGCCTTGGTGAACCCCTTGGAGCTTTCGAGCTGGGCCGGGATTTTGTTGGGCCCGAACGCCTTGATGCCGGCGGCGGTGAGATCGTCGACGATGCCGGCCGCCAGCGGCGTCTCCGGCCCGACCACCACGAGCTCGACCGCGTTCGCCTTGCAGAACGCGATCACGGCGGCATGGTCGGCCACATCGAGCGCCACGCATTCCGCCTCCCGCGCGATGCCGGCATTGCCGGGCGCGCACCAGAATTTGGTCACCAGGGGAGAGGCCGCGATCTTCCACGCCAGGGCATGTTCGCGACCGCCGGAACCGAGCAGGAGAATGTGCATCGAGGGCTCAGAATGAGGGTTTTGCTGGGGGCGGAGGTCGCACGAATCGGGGTGGGGCTCAAGGGGAAACGGCCCACCTCCCCGCCATTCCGGGGCGCGGCGAAGCCGTCCCTTCTCCCCTTGCGGTCACCTTTCGTTGCGGCATCTGGGCGGGCTTGGCGAGGCTGCTGATGCGTCGGCGCGGTAGCCGGTGTTTGGTGCTGCGACCGCCGGTCGAGCCCGCCAAAAGCAAGGCCCGCACTGCACGGCGGCGCGACGGAGCTACCGTAGAACCCCGGCGTTCGAACGGCTGCGACTCAGATAAACTTGAGGTTGCCCACGGAGATTCCAGCATGGCAACTGATCCAAGCAAGTCCCGCTACCCTCACGTCCCGGAGCGCAATAAGCGCATCTGCGCCCGCTACGACGAAGGCCGCGGCTCTGGTCTGTCGTTGACGGCCCTCGGAAAGGAGTTCGGCCTCAATCGCGAGACCATTCGCGGCATCATCCGTCGCCGCGACAATGCGCGCCGACGAGCAGAGGCACTTGCGCCGCTCAGAGAGGCGTTTGCGAAGGGCGTAGGTCGGCAAGTCAGCCACCGTCGATAGGCCCATGGCAGAGCTAGACGAGATCGGCGGCTGAGCTATCCATAGGCTTTGCGTTCTCAAGCCCTTGAGGCGTCTCCACAACAGAGCGATCACGACTGGGCTGGCCTAAGGCCCGCATTGGGGAAATTGTCATGGCCAAAGAAGTCACGCCGCAACTGGGGTTGGATTCATTCTCGTGCCCACATTGTGGAGCCTTGGCTCACCAGCACTGGTTCGAGGTATGGGCCGCTGGCTACGGAAAGGGCAAAAAGCCGTTTGTCCATGAGCGGATAGACGTCGATGCCGTGGACCTTAAGACGTTCGAGGAAAAGGACGAGCGAGCCAAATTCGCTGCCTTCAAGAAGCGCTTTCAAAAGAACGAAGTCACCTACGATGTGAATAGGTTCGGCAAGGACTGCAATTGGGAGATGGTCAACATCACAGTGAGCATGTGCCACAGTTGCGAAGGGTTTGCGATCTGGGTCAAAGGAGCCATGGCGTGGCCAGCGCACACGGTGCAGATCGAGCCGCATCCCGATATTCCGGCAAGCGTTAAAAACGATTTTCTCGAAGCGGCGAGCATCGTTCAAATATCGCCGCGCGGGTCAGCGGCGCTCGCGCGCATGATCATCCAAAAGCTCATGGTCGAACTCGGCGAAAAGGGCGACAACATCAACGATGACATTGGCTCGCTGGTGCAGAAGGGTTTGGAAGTCGAGATTCAGCAAGCTCTCGACGTCGTGCGGGTCGTCGGCAACAATGCTGTACATCCCGGCAAGATCGACGTGAAGGACGACACCGGGATCGCTTTGGCTCTGCTTCAACTCATAAATTTGGTCGTCGAGCGAAGAATCGCGACACAGAAGCGCATAGGGGAATTGTTTGCGAATCTTCCGCCAGGGGCGCTGGATCAGATAAAGAAGAGAGACGGTTAGACCGCCATAACGATCGAAATGCCCAGCGCAAACTTTTAGTTGCGCGCATTTCAGATCGCCTGCGAGCCTCGCCCATACGTCGATCGCCGGGCATCGATCCAGCGCGGCGCGCAGGATTTACGGTACACTTAACTCCAAAGCCAAAGCATCAGTGGAGATAAAGCATCAGTCCAGCACTGGCACCGTAATCCCGAGCCGTATTCTAATTTGACGCCACTGCGCCTAGAAGGTTACTTGCGCAACCCAAAACGACGGTCGCGGCGGTCCACAGTGCTGCCCAACGATTTAGCCTGCTTGCCGAAGTCACAGCGATCATGATGGCCCTCAGAAAAGCCCAGGTGAAATCTGTCTGTGGAGAATCGACAGTCAGATTGGAAATCTCCGGCGTAAAAAGGATCTTGGTTGCACGGTACCAATACCATGAGGAAATGAGCCCGCAGATCAGCGAGGCGATGGCCATGGCAACAACATAGTCTCTCATTATAAGGCCCTCTTCAGATTTCTGGGTAAAAATGATCCTCGAGCCGGCCGGTATCGGATCGAGTGACTGGCATCCAGCGGACGCAAAATTGGCCCAAATGTACGCCCCCAACTAGTCGAGGGTAAGCGGCCTTGATCGTCTCAGCACCAAGCCGGATTGTTCAATGGGATATTTGTCCAGCTTCGACCTAATTCCGCGCAGTTCGGCCAAGCGATTGAAACGTGACTGTCCCCAACGGATGATCCTCCCTTCGATGCCCACGGGTACGTCGAAAATCTGGAGGGTTGCGAACACCGCACCGATGATGCCGGCTGCAACAAGACACGCAATCTTGCTCGCATTGCTTACCCGGTCAGTGAGGAGAGGCAGAACGCCGACCAAAAAAATTATCCCACCGACAACCCATCTCGTCTGCTGCCTGCGGCGTGACATCTCGCGGTTCACTTCAGCCAAGAGAGCGTCAATTATGAGTGCATCGTCGCCCTCGGACTGAGCAAGCGAGCTGAGCAATGCGGCGTTCTCTTGCTCCATTAGCTTTCGACGTTCATTCGCCTTGCGAACCCTGGCCGCAGCGTCCCTCTGCGCAGTCGCAATCGTTGCCGCGGCTTCGGTCTCGATGGTTTCCGTTAAGGTCCGCCTCATGTCTTCAATCAAAGGCTCGATGTTGTGCGCATTTACGACATTCGAAGACCCGAGCGTTTTGTCCATAAGCAGCTGAGTGCTTCGATCCTGCGTGAGAAGTAAATCGAGCTGCTGTGCCTTTTCCGTTGTCAGTGAGCGGGAAATTATGCGCACCTGATCAACGACCGATTTTTTCAATTCGAGAACGCGCTCGCATGCCGCCAGCAGATAGCGACGGGGAACGTCTTGCTGGATGTCGCTCAGGCCTGTTCGAAGCCAAGTTGCAGTCGCAAGTTGGCGTTGATGAATTGCAGGTCCGACAGAAGTTCTTGCGTTCAAACCGCGGTTGATACAAAATTGCTTGGCAGATTCACAAAGCAAGGCGTTTCGCGTAATCAGGATGTGCCGTGTAGCGAACAGGTCTCTGGACTGCGTACCGCGGCGCATTCGCATGACGCTGGCGACAACGGTAGCATCATGTTCTCGCCTTGGGATTTCGATGTGCCATACCAGCTTGGAAAAGAACTCGTCGTAGGTCTGCTGGTCGAAAAACTCATGCTCATTGGGGAATTGGTTGAGCTTTCGATCAACAATCGCGACTTGGTACTCCGTGAGGAAGGTTGCGGGGTCGTGAGCGACCTGCCGCACAAACGCTTCCATGACCTCGTTGCGACGCAAGGCACCGGCGGTTGGACCCGTCCGCTCGGTTGGGTTGCGACGTAGCACCGCGTCCAAAGCGCCTTGCAGTTCGTCGATACTAGCCCGGAATATTCGAACTGTTCCGCCGATGTCCTGTAGCTTTTGAATGATCGGACGGATATTGGCGGCTGCTTCCTTTCCCGATACCCCAAGAAGATCCATTGCGACCGGAGCATCTAGGTAGACAATCAAATTCGTCTTACTGACCTGAGTAGTTGGCTTGTGAAAATCCTGGACGACTTCGGTCAACAATCCTATTGAAGCGAGTTTACATAGATCGGTGACGAAGGGGGATTTTCTGTCGAAGAGGTGTTTTACAAAACGAGCGCACAGATACTTTTCTTCGCTTGATAGATTGCTTGAGTCGTTTACGACGACGGCTAGTCCTATTTGTCCCTCGGTTTTTGTTACCTGCAAGGCCTTCTGCCGCAGGACATCTTCGGTGTAGGCATCAATCGAAATTAGCCACTCAACGAGAATGTCTCCCAAATTGTTGTTGTCGATCGCAAATGTTGTCAGCGGAGAGATGTTCCGTACAAACTCAGCAAACTCTTCAGCGAGCGTAGCCAAGGTTTGGGTGATTTGGATGTCACCTTGGGCAATGCTTGGCGCAGCTAAAGGGTTGTCGTAGATGATCCGATAGGCAGCCGCTGTTCCGGTGATCTTTTTCAGCCATCCCTTCGCTTCAAAACGGGGTATCAATTCCTCGACGATGTCAGCCGTGAAGTTCCAACGATACGTCTCGCTCACGCGCGCAGCGAACTCGGTTGCGTTTAACGTCTGCCCTGGCACCTCAGCTAGGATTGGCTCAAAAAAAGGGAGCAGCGCATCCAAGATATCGAACGATCCCGCGCGATAACTTTCGAGCACCGCGAAAATTCGGAGCGCTCGTTGCGTTAGCGGTTTGGCCATGGTGAAGAACAATCCGTGAGCGAACCCCGTCCGATCCGAGAAAGACTGCACTGTTTTTGACCCGCTGTCTTCGGCAATTGGAGGAAAGCGAGTGTCCGTCCCCAATAGCAATCAAAGCGAGTTGAGGTAAGGTGGTAGCCTCGGTGGTATTAACTGTGCAGTAGCAAGGCCGGTTGAGCCTGTTTTTACAAGGAATTTTCGGCGGCTCGACGTCTTCCCTGGGGTCGCCTTTCGCAACGGCTCAAGCCATCCTACGATCTGCCGCAACTTGGCCGTTCATCCTTCGAGGCTCCCGGCGCGCTGCTATCGCATCGCGCCACTCGCACCTCGGGATGACGAAACTAGTAGCGAAGCCTCAAACATCAAACCTGCTTTCCCCCAATAATCTCCTGCAACGTCGCAGCATGCCGCGCAAATGCGCCGCGGCCCGCCGCCGTAGCCGTCACCGTCGTCTGCGGCTTCTTCCCGACGAACGCCTTCTCCACCGACACGTAGCCCGCCTTCGCCAGCGTCTCGATATGCACGCCGAGATTGCCGTCGGTGGCACCGGTGAGCTTTTTCAGTCGCGCGAACTCAAGGCCAGCTGACACCGGCAGCGCGTTCAGCGCCGCCATGATCTTCAGCCGCAACGGCTGGTGGATGCGGATGACAGCTGCGATGACCGAGAGCGTGAATAGGAAAGCGATGGGTGTCGCAAGGGCTCAACCCTTCCTACGAGCTGGCGAGCAGCCAGCGCGATCGAGGGTGACGACAAGCGCTATAGGAACGATTTTCGACGTTGCCAGTGCGAATTAGAGAAAAGTCATCGACCAGTTGCCCGAGAATTGCCTCAGTTGCTGCCCTGATAATGCGGGTAGCGAAGGTCTTTCGGGACACTCGTGCGTTCGATGCTTCTAGACCGCGTGCTTAGTTCATAATGACCCGTTCTTAGAGGTCAGGAAAAACGAAACCAGCGGGGCGATCAGTTTTAGCCAGGAGCCATTCGTCATCATGACCGACTTTTCCGTTCAAGCTAGCCCTTCGCCTTCAAACAAGGCGCCTTGGATCATCGCGACGATCGCGGCCAGCGCCTTGGCAGTGCAAAACATGCAAACGCTTCACGATGCATGGAGAGAGTACGTCGGGTGGTTTTGCGCGTTCTCGATCGAAAGCGAGCCGGTCACCGCCTATTCAGGCGGGAGAGACGTTCCATTCGTCAGAAATCCAGAATGCCATCCGCATCAATACCTGGTGAAGATCGTGCCTACGAAATGGCCGAGAAAGCTTGATGTTGGCAGCTTGAAGTTTGAGCCAGCTGAACGGACCGGCAGATACGGCAATGGCGATGTGGTCAATCCCAATGCCGCTATGAGCGACACCGACCCAGAAGTTGGCTGGTTCGTTAAGAGCCAATCGCCCGATCTGATCGAAGCTATTGTCTATTCGCGAACTGGCGCTTGTGAATCCAAGCGGTCAATCACCGGCCGTTTCCAAGTTACCGAACACAACTACCTCGGATGGTGAGTTGAGCAGAACAACATCCCTCGCGCCGCACGGCGCGGGGGTAACCTTTCGCCACGCTTCATCGCGCATCCCTCGGATTGAAAGCAGGCCAGTTGGCGAGCGGCTTTAGGAATTACGGTGACAGTATCACCGTAATCGGGTGACAGTCCCTGCGCGACAAACAGTGCCCGCGTGGAGAGATCACCCCACCCCGCTCGCGCTACGCGCGATCGACCCTCCCCCTCCAGGGGAGGGTAAGAGTTCGCGGCAGCTTCGGCCGATCAGACCTGCCTCCCCGCGATGATTTCCTGCAACGTCGCTACATGCCGCGCGAACGCCCCGCGTCCGGTTGCTGTCGCGGTCAACGTCGTCTGCGGCTTCTTCCCCACGAAGGCCTTCTCCAACGACGCATACCCCGCCTTCGACAGCGTCTTGATATGCGCCCCGAGATTGCCCTCGGTGGCGCCGGTGAGCTTCTTCAGGCGCGAAAATTCCAGTCCGGCCGGCTGCGGCAGCGCGTTCAGCGCCGCCATGATCTTCAGACGCAGCGGCTGATGGATGATGTCGTCGAGCTCGGCCATGGCGTCAATGCGGAATTGGATTGAGTTGGATCGACGGGCCGCGGGCTTGGTGCACCTCTCCCGCTTGCGGGAGAGGTCGGCGCAAAGCGCCGGGTGAGGGCTCTCTCCTCTTGGGGGTTCTCGATTGCGGAGATACCCTCTCCCCAACCCTCCCCCGCAAGCGGGGGAGGGAGCGCACCTTTTTCGTGGTCGCACTTGAACTCGATCTCATCATGTTTCAGCTCCGCCGCATCCAGAGGCCGCCGACGAACAGGCGGCCGCCGTTGACGACCGCCATCCACAGCGGGGCCGCAACCAGCAGACATTTCAACCGGTCGCCGTCATCACTTCAGGCCGACGACTTTTCGCCGCGCGCGCGATCGGGTACACGGACTCGGTATTCCTCCCGTGCGCTCGCGGCAGCGGATTCCATAGGCCTGATGAATGAACCCTGAGAAGCTGCAGCCGGGCGCGCCGGCCCTGGAGAAGGGGCTGGACCTTCTGGAGGCGCTGGCCGGCGCGTCACGCGGCCTGAACCAGAAGCAGCTCGCCGAGCGGGTCGGCCGCTCCGTCAGCGAGATTTTCCGGATGCTGGTGGCGCTGGAGCGCCGTGGCTATGTCGCGCGCGACCCGGCGACCGGTGAATACAGTCTGACGCTGAAGCTGTTCCGGATCGCCTCGCAATTCCCGCCGACCGAGCGGCTGCTCAAGGCCGCGCTGCCGGTGATGGAGCAACTGGCCTCCCGCGTGCAGCTGTCCTGCCACCTGACGGTGCTGCACGGCGAGCAGTTCATGGTGGTTGCCCGCATCGAGCCGGAATGGTTGATGGGCTGGTCGGTCAAGGTCGGCGCCGTCTTCCCGCTCACCCAGCAATACGCCTCCGCCAAGGTTCTGGCGGCCTTTCAGCTCGAAGGCCGCCGGCAGGAGCTTGCGCATGTCATCGCCGAGCACGACCGCATCAGCACCAGGAAGGCGCTGGCGGCGCTCGACCGGATTTCCTCGGAGGGCGGAAACTTCTCCAACGACGACGGCTACACGCGCATCCTGGCCTATAGCTGCCCGATCATCGAGGCCTCCGGCCGCGCCGTGGCTGCATTGACCGTTCCGCTGGTCAGGCAGGACCGGATTCCCGACAAGGAAGCCGCCACCATCGCCGCCGAATTGCGCAGCGCCGCGGCGACCGTATCCGAGAAGATCGGCGGCTTCGTCTAGCCCACGGTGATTCCGCCGTCGACGACCCAGGCCGCGCCGTTGACGTGAGCGGCCTCGTCGGAGGCAAGAAAAGCGACCACGTTGGCGACATCTTGCGGCCGTCCGCGAGCAGCCTCGCCGTTTCGGCGCAGCGCAATTGCGCTGTCGCGCGCCTGGCCTTCCAAGTCCCGGATCATGCGGGACTCCACCGGTCCGGGCAGAACGGCGTTGACGCGGATCTTGGTCCCGCTCACCTCGAGCGCCGCGGTGCGGGTCAGCCCGAGCACCGCGTGCTTGGAGGCGACATAGCCCGAAAGCCCCGCGCGCCCGCGGATCGCCGACGTCGAGGCGGTGTTGACGATCGCGCCCGTGCCACGTGGCATCATCCTCGCCAGCACGTGCTTGAGGCCGAGAAAAACCCCCTTCACGTTGACCTGCAACAGCCGGTCGAATGTCTCGTCCGGATATTCGTGGAGCGGGGCCACAACCCCCTCGATGCCGGCGTTGTTGGCGAAGATGCCGATCGGCCCCAATTGCCGTTCGACCGTTTCGACGAAGGCCGCGGTCTCGGCGGCGCTGGAGACATCGGCACGGATGGCGAGCGCCCTGCCGCCGGCTTCCTCGACGAGACGCGCACAGGCGCCGGCTGCCGCTTCATCGCGGTCGACGATCGCGACTGCGTCGCTGATCTGCGCCAGCCTCAGCGCGATCGCGCGTCCGATATCGCCGCCGCCGCCGGTGACCAACGCCACCGGCCGCCGGTCTCTCCCGGTCATGATTTCAGGAACTCGCAGCCCCCCTCCTCCAGCGGCCGCCACGCCTCCGAGGGAGGAATGGTCTTGACCAGCTTGTAGTAGTCCCAGGGATATTTGGACTCTGCGGGCGTCTTCACCTCGAACAGATACATGTTGTGCAGCTTGCGGCCATCGGCGCGCACGCTGCCCTTGCCGAACAGGGGATCGTCGGTCGGCAGCTTCTTCATTTGCTCGACGACGGCCTTGCCGTCGCCGGACGCGCCGAGCGCATCCACCGCCTTCAGATAATGCAGGGTCGCGGCATAGGCGCCCGCATGCAGCGCCGTCGGATGACGGCCGTTGTTGCGCGGCGCAAATCGCCCGGTCCAGGCGCGGGTCTCGTCGTTCAGGTCCCAGTAGAAGGACTCGGTGAACTGCAATCCCTGCGCAATCTTCAGGCCGAGCGAATGCACGTCGCTCAGATAGAGCACCGTCGCGACGACGCGCTGGCCGCCCTGCGGAATGCCGAATTCGACGGCCTGCTTGATCGAGTTGATGGTGTCGCCGCCGGCATTGATCAACGCGATGATTTCAGCCTTCGACGACTGGGCCTGGAGCAGGAAGGAGGAAAAATCCTGCGTATTGATCGGCGTGCGGACCCCGCCGAGCGTCTTGCCGCCGAATTTCTGCACGACGTTCCTGATGTCGCCTTCCATGGCATGGCCGAACGCGTAGTCGGCCGTGAGCAGGAACCAGGTCTTGCCGCCGCTTTCGACGACCGCGCGCGCGACGCCCGACGAGAGCGCGTAGGTGTCGTAGGTCCAGTGCACGAGATTGGTCGAGCAGGACTTGCCGGTCAGGTCCGACGAGGAGGCGCCCGAAACCAGCAGCGTCTTGTTGTTCTGCTGCACGACGTTGCGCACCGCCAGGGCGACGGCCGAATTCGGCGCATCGACAATGACGTCGACGCTCTGGCGATCGATCCACTCGCGCGCGATGTTGGCGCCCAGATCGGCCTTGTTCATATGGTCGCCGCTGATGACCTCGATCGGCCTGGTCATCTTGTGCAACGACGCCTGAAAGTCCTCGACCGCCATTTTGGCGGCCAGCACCGAGCCGGGTCCGGTCACGTCGGCGTAGAGGCTGGACATGTCCGTCAGCACGCCGATGCGGAGCGGCTTCACGTCCTGCGCCTGCGCCCCGAGCCCCGTCATGCCCAACGCAAGACCGCCGGCACCCGCCAGCAGCCGGCGGCGGCTCACCCGATATCGCCCGACCATCTCCAACCCCTCCCTTGCTTAATCCGTGCGTTTTCGCGCGGTATCTTGCTGCCCGCGCGTGCTTCGCGCGCAAGCTGATGTTTGCTCTATGGCGTAAGCCGCTCGATGAGCCGGCGGTCCTCGACTTCGAACCCGCCGCCATAGACGTCCGACACCATGAAATGCGCGCCGAGGATTTCCGGGTCGAGATCGGCGATGGGATCGTACTCGCTTGCGTGCAGGATCATGGAGGCGCGGCCCGGCAACGGCGCCGAGTATTTCAGCGGCGTGCGGCGATAGACGATGTCGGCATAGGCCGTGCCGAGACGTTCGGGATGCGGCAAGCGTCGGACGTGGATCTCACCGGCCGGCAGCTGATCTCCGTCGACGATCCGGACAACCGGCGCCGAGGCATCGGGCGTGAAGGAGAAATCGGCGAGCGGAATACCGCGGCGCCGGACCCATCCGTCGATCGATCCATCCGGACGCTCAGCGAAGGCGTAATCGGTATCCTTCTTGGTGTAGCCGAACACCTCGCGCCCGGCACAGATCCCCATGGGATCGCTGCAATACATGAAGATATGCGTCTCGGTAAACAGCCCCTTGTAGCGAACGGGCACCGAGATCATCAGGTCGAACATCTCGCCGGCGTGCACGGCCAGCGAATGACCGGGCGAGCGCATGAAGCGGAAGGCGACGCGATCGCTGGCGATCTCGAACGGCGTGTCGGCCAGCAGCGTCGAGACCTTGCCCGGCGCGACCCGGGTCATGATCTCGACGGTGCGCAGCGTGCAGCCCCACTCGACCGGATAGGCCGGCGAATAGGGCGGATTGACCCCGCTGTTCGGCTTGAGCCGGTAGTCGCCAAACACCCGTCGACGCGGATCATTGGGATCGGTGATCACATCGGTCATCGGGTTCAGCTCCCTTTGGGCTTGATATTTTATATATGATTTTATGATTGCATATATGAAATATGAGGGGAGTCAAGCGACCGCCGCGCAACGGTTCCCCTTGTCTCGAAATCGATTGGCGCCGCGCGGCGAAAATCCTTAACGTCGGGCCTGACCCCAAAAAGCCGAATCGATTGCCTGATGCCGCCTGCGGAACAACTTCACAACGCGCCCGAATTCACCGTTTCCGAGCTGTCCCAGTCCCTGAAGCGGACGGTGGAGGACACCTATGGCCATGTCCGGGTCCGCGGCGAGATTTCCGGCTTTCGCGGCGCCCATTCCTCCGGCCATTGCTATTTCGCGCTCAAGGACGAGAGCGCCAAGATCGAGGCGGTGATCTGGAAGGGCGTGCACGGGCGGATGCGCTTCAAGCCCCAGGAGGGGCTCGAGGT
>Ga0065165_1001237_pt1 | contig 29159 bp, 27 predicted proteins | sample AraplaMF_Cvi_mMF_FD_63813 | JGI IMG/M metagenome (GOLD analysis project Ga0065165, IMG submission 63813) | Arabidopsis root microbial communities from the University of North Carolina, USA - plate scrape MF_Cvi_mMF (version 2) (version 3) | ecosystem: Host-associated > Plants > Roots >... | reverse complement strand
TTTCTTTTAGGGGGCTCCTTTCCCGGGTTTGTTACCGGAGACCCTATCCAAAAAAAAATGCGTGCAGAAGGCGCTGCACGCATCTCTTTTATAATGACTCACAACAGGCTTGCATTATTAACCAACTGTAAATTTCCGCATTACCTGCCGCTCCGCATTTACGCAATCGGGATAAAAAAGTACGATTAAAGAACTTTCTTTAACCAGAGTTATGATTTCATTTGCTGGTCTTTCGTTTCCTGATAATTTAATTGACAACCAGGAATCAAATGCCTTACTTCACACCACGCTGCCCAAGCCGTTGTCCATCCGTCTCCTCCTCATGAAACTTATTGATCGCCACCCGTTGCGAACCATAGATACTCGAATGACCACTAAAATAGTACGCGGTAAAACAGGCCACCGCAAAGTATAGCACATGCTCCGGGCCAAACAACTCAACCCCCATTAACGTACAGGCCAAAGGCGTATTCGTCGCGCCCGCAAAAACCGCCACAAACCCTAACGCCGCAAAAAGATCGACCGGCTCGCCCGTTAACGTCGCGACCGTATTACCCAACGTAGCACCAATAAAAAACAACGGCGTAACCTCGCCCCCCTTAAAGCCCATACCCAACGTAATCGCCGTAAGCAATAACTTCACAAACCAACTCGTCGCATGCGCGCCACCCGGCTCGAACGCCGACAAAATACTCACACCACCCACAGGATTCGTCACACCAAGCCCCAGGTAATCAAAAGAACCGATCGCATAGCTGATACCGATCACAAGCAACGCTCCCACTACAGGCACGAGCCACGGCCGTGGAATAAGTCGGTTACTCATACCCTTGATAAAATGCGTAAGACGCGCAAACATGAACCCCGCCAAACCAAACGCCACGCCCCCCATAACAACATACCCTAAACGCATAGCGTCCATCGGAAACCATCGCGAAAATACCTCCGGCGTATGAGCGGCAAACTGAATACTATACTGTGTATGAACAATACCGCAGGCAAGACAAACCTGGTCTGCCAGCACAGCCGCAATAAGACACGGCAACAATGCGTCATACCGAATCCGCCCGATAGCCAGCACCTCCAGGGCAAAGATCGCCCCCGCCACCGGTGTGCCGAACACAGCACCAAAACCGGCAGCCATACCACTCATAAGCAGAATACGTTTATCAGCCGGCCGTAGCCGGTACCCCCTCGCAAGCCACGACGCCAGACTCCCACCCATTTGCACTGCCGTACCCTCACGCCCCGCAGAACCACCAAACAGATGCGTAAACAACGTAGTAACCAGCACAAGCGGCGCCATACGCAACGGCACGCCGCCACCCGGCATGTAGATCTCATCCAGAATAAGATTATTACCGGCCTCTGAATCCTTACCCAGCCACCGATACAAAAAATAGATCAGTACACCCGCCACCGGCAGCAACCACACAAGCCACAGATTACCCCAACGCAAATCAGTCACCTCCTCCAACGCCCACAAAAAGAACGCTACCAATAGCCCTGTTATAACCGACACAGGAATCACCAGCACCGTCCACCGGATCAGATTCCACCCGATCCGAAACTGCTCTAAACGAAATCTATTGCTTAACATGGCCTCAAAAAACACAATGTTAATAATAAAACAGCCAACAGACCCCGGAATAACGTTCTTTAACCCACCCACATAACACCCTCCAACGCCTCCCATCCATCAAAATCCCATGCTCGACGCTGAAAGTCCCCGCTATGCTCGCTTACCCCTACCGGCTCAGCCATCCCAACGCCCCTCCTCCTCCCGGTCACCTTCCACCCAAAAACTATCAAAGCCGTCCCCCACACCCGCCACCAAAAAGTACGCCTTTCACCAAAAAAATCCGCCCTCAACAAATACATTCCGCCCGGTTTTGCGTTTACTTTAGTAATTGGTCACGATCTAAAACAACCGCAGCGGGTGGAGGATTTTTACGCAATACTGGGCATTGATAAGTCGGCGGGCGCTGACGCAATCCGCGCTGCCTACAAGAAAATGGCCATGCAGTACCACCCCGACCGTAACCCCGATAACCCGCAGGCCGAAGAAACCTTTAAACAGGTAAATGAAGCGTATCACGTACTCTCCGATCCCCTGAAGAAAGCCCGCTACGACGCCCGGTTCTTTCAAAAAGAAGACGGCCCCTCCGAATCCTGGCAACAGGAAATGCGCCGCCGCCGATACTACCATTGGCAACAGGCACAACAAAAGCGGTATACATTCGATAAGAACTACTTCAGGATCCAGGGCCTCTCATTTCTGGTATTCATCGTACTCTCCGGCTTTTGCTTTGCCATCATGCATACCGTGAACTATCTCGGCGAGCAGGAGCAACTGAAACGGCTTCGCGCCAATACACATTCACTAAAACAAATCAACGCACTGTTCAGCGCCGGCCGCTTTGACGATGCCTTCATCCTGATGCAACGCGCAAGCAAAAGCGATCCCATGGAATTTCGTTTCATCATAGCGCGCGACAGCCTGGTATCCGAACTACGTAACCTGGCCGACGGATACTTTACACGGCAGGAGTTTGCACCGGCTGTAGCCCACTACACCATTCTCAAAAACTACGAGAACCCGGCCACATTCGAAACTATCAGCCGAATCTCGCTTTGCCAGTACTACCTGGGCAATTACCCCGAAGCCCTCCAGGCCATGAAGCACCTGCATCTCCAGCAGCCACGGAATCTCGAACTCGTATACCGCATCGGACTGATAAACCTCGAAAAGCTGGAGAATTATCAGGAGGCATCACAGTACTTCACGCTCGGTAAAAAGATATTCAAAGAAAACCTGACTAGCATTTACGGCGAAGCATTCGAACTGATGATGAACCCCGCCGATGCCCCCGATATCTACTACGACATCTTTCGCGGACGCGCAATCACCAACATACAGTTAAAAAATCACGACGAAGCCATTAAAGATTGCAACTGGGCCATATACCTACGTCCATACAAAAGCGAAGGCTACAGACTCCGCGCGCAGGCCAGACTTAAAGCCGGTAAACGGCAGGATGTATGCGAAGACCTTTTTCAGGCACAGAAGCGCCAGGACCCCGAAGCCGGTGAACTCATTCGAAAGTATTGTCGTGAATAACCATGACCGCCAGGGCTCCCGTCAAAATAACTCGAAAAATATCAGTACTTTTACCAGTAAACCCCTACCGGACAACACCGGGAACACGTAACCGATAAACGTTTCGCTATGATCGCTACATTCGATAAAGAGCACCTCGCATCCGTTAAGAAAAGTTATTTCAATATCCTCGCGCTCTTCCTGGGCGAAGAAAAAATAGAAAGCCGTTTCCTGCGCTGCCTCCTGAAATGGGGATTCCAGCTGCATCTCAACCCCGAAGACCTGCGTACCGCAGACGTTGACCTCACGCACCTTACCTTCATGCACCCCGGCGAAAAGATCCAGAAACTCGAAGCCATCTATCACCTTGTGTACATGATCTACCTCGACGAAGTAGTCGAAGATATTGAACTTGAAGTAGCAACGATCTACGGCCAGAAACTCGGTTTCCGCCCCGACATTGTAAGCGAACTGTTTAAGTCCATAGCAACCGCTTCCTACGACCAGTCCAAACAACGCGACGTGCACAGCGAAGTACTCGATTTCCTGCGCCTGCATCAGGAAGCGTAATCCCGTATCAAGAAATTCATATTTTGGTAACACGTTTTGCAGCAACAACAGCAAAGCACACTATACCTTTGTCATCACCTGAAATGGCCATAATAGAGATTCAATACCAGGATGGGATGACAACGCCGGCGATTTCATGAAGTCGCGAATGTTCTGGAATATCAATACCATCGGGAAAAGACTCTTCCTCGCCTTCAGTATACTGGCGCTTAATGTTGTACTCATTTCCGCGCTCTCGTTCCATTTCATCTCCCGAAATAAAAGCATTCACGAGCTTACAAATCGTATCGAGAATGGGCATATCCAGATCATGCTTCTACTTAAACTCGACCTCGACTTTCTACGCTTTGAAACCATAAACCAGGACTTTTACCAATCGCTCCACAGCGATGTACTGCTACAGCGCGACAGCCTCTACGACCACATCCTGCGCGAAACCATAGCCCTGCAGAGTTCGCTGCGAGACCACCCGCTCGCCGCACACAACCCGTTCGACAGCATCGCCAACACACTTCAAACCTACAACGCCACCTTTAACCGGATCAGGGAAAAGATCATCTACCGCGGCTTTAAAGACTATGGCCTCGAAGGCCGCATGCGTAAGTTCGCTCACGAGCTGGAGCGACATTCAGAAGCCGTAAGCATGGCCAACATACTCTCGCTGCGCCGCCATGAAAAAGATTTTTTCCTGCGTAAAGAAGAACAATACCGCGACCTGTTTAACGAACAAGCCGACCAATTGATCAAAGAAGTATCGAACCAAAAGCAAACCAACACCTTTGTAATACACCTGCTCCGGTCATACAAAAACAACTTCAACCAGCTGTCGCGTATAGACGAAGAGATCGGTCTCGAACCAACGATGGGGCTGATGGGCAAGCTGAACACCCTGTCAAACGACATATCCAGACAGCTTACAAGACTCGTAAAAATATCCGACGAAAGCGCCGAAGCCATCATCCAGCAAAGTCTGATCTCCTACATCATCGTTGGCATCGTGGCCATCGTCATTTCATTTGTATTCACATACGTTACCGCCCTACGACTTACAAGGCCTATCAAAAAACTATCGCACACCATCGGCAAATACATTATCAACCAGGGGCTCGACGAAGCCGACCTGAACGACACCACCGTTACCAACGAAATAAGTAATCTTTCCAGCGCCTTCATTAAACTGAACCGTAAGCTCCGCGCACAGTTCCAGGAAATCCGAAAAAAAACACAACTGCTGGAAAAACGAAACCGCGAACTGCAAACACTCAACGAAGAACTCGACCGGTTTATATACAGCTCTGCCCACGACCTCAAGTCGCCGCTGGCTTCCATGGCAGGACTCGTACACCTCGCCCAACGTGAGATCAACGATCCCATACACGACCACTACTTCGAGAAGATGCGCACCAGCATCGACAAGATGGAAGGCTTCATCAAAGACATAACCGATTACGCCAAAAACAAACGGCAACTCATCAAGGCCGACAAAGTAGACCTCAACACCATCGTCAGCGACATATTTCAGTCCTTCCAGTTTATTCCCCACGCCGAGCGCATAGACAAAGCCGTAGAAATCTCTGGTGGCGAATTCTATACCGACAAAACACGCCTGGAGATCATTCTCAAAAACCTGATATCAAACGCCATCCGATACGCAGACTTCGGCAAAGCCTCGCCATTTATACACATCAACGCAACCTTCCTACCCACACAAACCACCATACGCATAAGCGACAACGGTATTGGTATAGACGAAGAACATCTCTATAAAATCTTCGACATGTTCTACCGCGCACACCACCACGCCAAGGGATCCGGCATCGGCCTCTTCCTGGTACGCGAATCGGTAAAGATGCTGCGCGGTACCATAACCGTAGAATCCGAACCGCAGAAAGGCACCACGTTCATCCTCAACCTGCCCAACCTTAAACAGGTAAACGTAAACCAGCTTCCCGAGTCCGAGCCTATCAAGTTCCTTACCGCATCGTAACAATTCAACACAATAATGCTTTTCGTATGGGAAGGGCTATATTCGCTGAAAAAAAAACGATGAAACGATACACCATACTCCCCATACTCCTCCTGACACTTACGCTCACCACACAGGCGCAGGAGAAAAAGATAAATGAAGTAATCGATGCCTGGCACCAGGCCGCCGCCAAAGCCGATGCTAACACATTCTTCGCGAGCATGGCAGACAACAGCGTATACATCGGCACAGCCAAAGAAGAACGATGGACAAAAAATGAGTTCATGGCATTTGCCAAACCCTACTTCGAAAAAGGCAAAGCCTGGGACTTCAAACCCTATGATCGCGACCTGCATGTAACATCTGACGGAAAGTTCGCATGGTTCTCCGAACTTCTAACCACCTGGATGGGCGTATGCCGTGCCTCGGGTGTCATGCACAAAACCAAAGACGGCTGGAAAATAGACCAGTACCACCTCTCGGTAACTGTGCCGAATGAAATCATCAAGGATTTCATCACACTCGTCGACGGATACAACATGAAGACCGGAAAGTAGACTTTTTTCCCCACTCAACAGCCTGATCTGTACTCATTTAATACAGCGGGCTAAAACTACTAATGTAGGTTTTGAATCATGTTTCGGTGGAATTCAGGGCCCTGTTTTAGCGAAATTTGAATCATAAAACAAAGCCCCTTATCGTATGCCTTACATGAACAACCTCTCGTATCGCGACGTCTCCCACGCCCGGGTATCCTCACGGACCCGCCAGCTGGTTATCCTCGCGCTCGTTATCGTGATCGGTATGCTAATCTCCGTGTCGGTAACAGCTCTCCCAAGTGCTAAAACGAACGCCACGGCGAAGACAACGACCTCAACCTCGCGAACACTACTACATTAAGCGAAAGACATTTTTTTTAACGTAACTGGAAACCTCATGGCGTTGAACCCGCTATATTTTTTAAGGTTAAATTAGTTTCTTACAAACCCCGGACAACCGGGGTTTTTTATTTACTCCCTGCTCGGTAATCGCTACTTTTACCCCTTGATAAGGCTCTCTGCGACACTATTTTCAAGACTACGAGCATGAACCCCGCTTTCGATTCCGCTGTTTTCCTCAACAACATTGCACAAACAACCCCTCAGCCCTACGGCATCACCGTAGAACGCGCAGAAGGCGTATACCTCTACACTCCCGACGGCAAACGATATACTGATCTCATCTCGGGAATTGGCGTCAGCGCCATCGGCCACCGGCACCCCAAAGTAGTACAGGCCATAAAAGACCAGGTAGACAAACATCTTCACGTCATGGTGTTTGGCGAATTCATACAGGCTACACCCAACCTCCTGGCCCAAAAACTAGCCTCGCTCCTGCCGGAATCACTCAACTGTGTATACTACGTCAACTCCGGCACCGAAGCCAATGAAGGTGCTTTAAAGCTGGCCAAACGATATACCGGAAGAACAGAACTCATAGCCTGTCGCAAATCATATCATGGCAGCACGCACGGTTCACTAAGCGTATCCGGCAACGAAATAAAGAAACAGGCATTCCGACCATTACTGCCCGATGTAAGATTTATCGACTTCAATGTCATAGCAGACATTGAAACCATCACCACCCAAACCGCCGCCGTTATCATGGAAACCATCCAGGGCGATGCCGGTGTACGGATACCCTCGCGCGAATACATGCAGGCCATCCGAAAGCGCTGTACCGAGACCGGTACACTCCTTATACTGGATGAAATACAGGCCGGTATGGGCCGCACCGGAACCCTCTTTGCCTTCGAACAATTCGGCATCATCCCCGACATATTTACAACTGCAAAAGCTTTCGGCGGCGGATTACCGATTGGCGCATTCGTCTCGTCACAGGCAATCATGAAATGCCTTACCCACGACCCGGCACTCGGCCACATAACCACCTTTGGTGGAAACCCCGTATGCTGCGCATCTGCCCTGGCAACCCTAACCGTTATCGAAGAAGAAGGCTTGTTGAAAGACGTTGAAAAGAAAGGGCAACTGTTCGAGTCACTCCTCAAACACCCGGACATAAAAGAAATACGCCGCTTCGGACTACTGTTTGCCATAGACTTCGAGTCGGCCGATAAAGTATCTAGTATTGTAGAGAAAGCAAAGGAGCTCGGCATCATCACCTATTGGTTCCTGTCCCACCCCTACAGCTTTCGTATTGCTCCGCCCCTTACCATAACCGAGGCACAGATCAAAGAATCGTGCGAGGCAATTTTAAAGGCTATCGATAATGCTTAACTTCGTCCATGCCCGAAAACTCGTTTAAACCATTCGACCGGCTTGACTATACGTACAAGCTATTCATAATCATAGCTCTTACCATTACAGCAACGGTGCTTGCCAGCGACATTATTATACCGCTGGCATTTGCAGCCATTGTTGCCGTAGTGATGCTGCCGCTCGTTAAAAAACTCGAACGCCGGGGCCTCGGCACAGCACTCTCGATAACCCTCGTGCTGCTCATGACCGTACTCGTCATGGTAGGTTTTATATGGCTTGTAGTAGATCAGGTCATTGCCCTGGTAAACGACTTGCCCAACCTGCAGGTACGTTTCGAAAGCTATGTTAATGAACTGAGCGCCACACTCCAGCGCGATTTTGGCATCAGCACATCCGAGCAAAACAAAATGGTTACCGAAGCCATGAAAAGCGTAAGCATATACCTCGGTGGCATACTACTCACAACAACCAACGCCATTTCAACACTGGTACAAATTCCCATATATATATTTCTGTTCTTCATCTATCGACAAAAATTCCGCGACTTCTTTCAGGCACTTATGCCTCCCGAAAAGCTCGCCTGGCAGAAAGACGCCGAGAAAATCGTGCAGGGATATTCAGCCGGCTTGCTACTGGTAACACTCATCATCGCCACATTAAATACCGTTGGCCTACTCATCGTAGGCATAGACCACGCCATCTTCTTCGGTATTCTTTCCGGCATACTTACCGTCATTCCCTACATTGGAATTATCATTGGCTCACTGCTTCCCATCATCATGGCACTCATCACCAAAGACACCATCGGCCCGGCTATTGGTGTTGTTGTCGTGTTCGCCATCGTACAGTTCCTCGAAGGCAACTTCATCACACCGCGCATCACCGGCTCCAAAGTAAGCATCAATGCGCTGGCCGCCATCATTGCCTTACTCATCGGCGGCAAAGTATTGGGCATCGCCGGCATGATCCTGGCAGTACCCGGCATCGGTCTCCTTAAAATATTACTCAGTCATACACAGCACCTCAAGCCCTTTACCATACTCCTCGAAGACACTCCAGAGAAAACCGACCCTGACATTACTCCCCTGGTAGACAAGCTTGCCGATACCGTGCCCGATACCAATACAACCAAAAGTATGGCTAGTAGAAATGACCAAGACCAACATGTAACACACTGACAATCAATACAAAACAAACAAAATAGTATAACTATATTGTGCTCTATCTCGTTTATAGGTTAAAGACCCAAACATATAAACGATGTATATTCTTACTCCAGACAACACAATTAACGCTGCCAGTGCAGAAGAGCTTCTCAAAATTGCTGTTCGCCAGCAAGGTCCATTCGCAGATGGCCAGAAATACACAGCATTACAATTTCGCTCTAACAGTATTGTCAATTTTGCCGTCAATCGTTCAAGATGAAACCGATGAAGCATCTGAACCACACAAATCATAACGCCCCTCAGAAGCAGCTTTCGGAAGACGTTGTTGAACAATTCCTAAAAACACAATATCAGCAAGCCCTCAATCAATCTGAAGAGATCAAGCTTAAGGCACGTGAGAACGAGCTTAAAGCCGATTACGATAAAAAGTATCTCGAACATCAAACAGTATTCACATACAACCGGGTTGAAGAGAACAGAAAGACGGCAATCGTGTATAACTATGCCTTCGTTTTCGTTCTTGTGGTATTCATTGCCTTCATTTGGTTCTGTCTCTACCTTGGCCAATATAAATTTGTTCGCAATGTCTTCCAGTTCATGAGTTATCTGGTCACCATAATGGCCGGGGTCTTTTTAGGACGAATGTCTAACAAAGAAGGAAAAGAAGACAATAACCTTAAAAAGCGATTTATCTAAAACAAACATTTGAATCCAGTACAAATAAAAGAGCCGTACGAATACATGCGGCTCTTTTATTTGTACTGCGATCTTTCCACTAGATCTGTTCGATAACAAGATTGTGGTTCGTGTAGATACAGATATCAGCGGCAATTGTCAGGCTCTCGCGCACAATCTCTTGGGCAGAGAGGTGTGGCGCGTGCTTCTTAAGTGCCAAAGCTGCTGACTGTGCATACATGGCGCCAGAACCGATAGCACATACCTCATGGTCTGGCTCGATAACATCTCCATTTCCCGACAGCAGTAAAAGCTCGTCTTTGTTTACGGCTATCAGCATAGCCTCCAGGCGCCGTAGAAAACGATCCATACGCCAGTCCTTTGCCAACTCAATGGCAGCCCGTTTCATATTACCGCCATAGGCGTTAAGCTTCTCATCAAAGCGCTCCAGCAACGTAAAGGCATCGGCCGTAGAACCTGCAAAGCCGGTAAGCACCTTACCGTCCTGTAGCTTGCGAATCTTGCGAACGTTACCCTTTGCTACATAATTACCCATAGTAGCCTGGCCATCGCCACCAATGGCCACGTGACCGTTGTGCTTAACGGCAAGGATTGTGGTTGCGTGTATTTTTTCCATTGTATTGTAAATAAAAGCCCCGGATCACTCCAGGGCAATAATGATACTGTAAAGTACTAAAAAACAAAGTGCCTTGCAGGTTTTCCCCACAAGACACTCGGGTTTAAGATCGTTAGATCAACAGACGAACGGGATCTTCGAGAAGGCCCTTAAACGTCTTGAGGAATGCAGATCCTACCGCGCCGTCTACCGTACGGTGATCGCATGAAAGTGTTACTTTCATAACATTTCCTACTGCCAGTTGACCATTTTTAACAATCGCTGTTTCCTTGATTCCGCCAACAGCAAGAATACAAGAGTCAGGCGAGTTGATGATCGCAGTGAACTCTTCTATACCGAACATACCCAGGTTAGAGATAGTGAAGGTGCTGCCTTCCCACTCCGCGGGCTGAAGTTTCTTATCATGAGCTTTTTGTGCCAGTTCTTTCACTTCCTGGCTGATGTACGACAGTGACTTATTATCGGCAAAACGTACTACCGGAACAAGAAGACCATCTTTCACCGCTACTGCCACACCGATGTGAACATGGTGGTTCTTGCGGATCTTATCGCCAAGCCAGCTTGAATTTACGTCAGGGTGCTGACGCAACGCCACGGCTGCAGCCTTGATAACGATATCGTTGAACGATACTTTCACAGGGCTCATTTCATTGATGCTCTTACGGGCTTCCATCGCCTTGTCCATGTTAATCTCCATGGTCAGGTAGAAGTGCGGCGCAGAGAACTTGCTCTCAGCCAAACGGCGGGCAATAACCTTACGCATTTGCGATACAGGAACTTCTTCGAAGCTTTCCTGACCTACTATTTTAGGTAACGATACGCCTGCAGATTTGCCTTCCTTGGCAGGAGCGGCAGTTTCAGCACCAGGTTTGAAGCCTTCGATATCACGCTTGGTGATACGACCATGCTCTCCGGTACCCTGAACTTTAGCGATATCAACACCTTTATCTTTTGCCATTTTCTTGGCCAACGGCGATGCTTTGATGCGGCCGTTGGTAGAATGGTCTGCCGAAGCAGCAGTAGCTTCTGCTGCAGGAGTGGCCTGAGCCTCAGCAGGCTTAGAAGCACCCGCTTCAGGAGCAGAGCCCGAACCTTTGCTCTCGTTCGCTTTTAACAGCGTCTTCCAGTCGGCATCTTTTTCACCGATAATTGCCAGAACACCATTTACCGTTACTGCTTTACCAGCATCGGCACCGATGTATAGCAATGTACCTGTGTTATATGATTCATATTCCATCGTAGCCTTGTCGGTCTCGATCTCGGCCAGCAATTCGCCCGATTTTACGCTATCGCCAACCTTTTTGTGCCAGGCGGCAATAACACCTTCAGACATCGTATCGCTCATCTTCGGCATCAACACGAGCTCTGCTTTGATACCAGAAGTATCGATAGCCGGAGCCTCTGCTGTAGCCGTTGCAGGGGCTGCTGCCGGTGCTGCGCTCCCGTTTGCCGGAGCTGCTGCCTTTGGAGCTTCTGCCTTTGAACCCGCACCTGAAAGTAAAGCTGAGTAATCCTCGCCGGGTTTACCTACCACAGCCAGAACGTCATCAATCTTAACGGCTTGTCCTTCCTGAGCGCCCAGATACAAAACTGTACCGGCATTGAACGATTCATAATCCATGGTCGCCTTGTCCGTCTCGATCTCGGCCATGAGTTCACCCGACTTCACGGTATCTCCCACCTTCTTGTGCCACTTCGCGATCACACCTTCGGTCATGGTGTCGCTCATTTTTGGCATGCGTACGATTTCTGCCATTGCGTATTTCTCGTTTTTAACTATTCAAATTACCGCATTTCAAGCCTATGCAAACCTTTGCAGTACAACATGGACTCGAAATACGCTTCCAAAAATAGGGTATAAAAGACGATTTTCAACACTTTTTTATAGCACTAGAAATTAAATGTGCCCAGAAGGAATTCAAACTTCGTTACGGATGGCTGTAAACCATACGAATAGCGTAGCCCAAGATTCATCTGTGGTAAAAAACGCATAACATTTATATCAAACCGAAGTTCGCCTCCAACCGATGTATAATTCGCATTCGTGCCATTGAAGAAACGGAAGTCTCCCACGGCGTGATCGAGAAAGCCGTTTAACCGCACACGTTGAATATTCAACAACGGCCCCAGCGCAATATCAGGATACCATAGCGGCAGCGTGTAATTCACGGACATTGAATAGAATCGCTGAAAGCGATTTACGTCAACACCGCGCGGTAATGGGACCGTATTCCGGAACATATAATCATTCAAAGCTTCGCGGAAGTTGGTCTCCACCAGCGTTTGCTGGTACGCACCATAGCCCCACAGTGAATGATGTTTGAACAATCCCGGCAAATACAGATAGGCCGTAGCCGAAATTAAACCTCCCCCAAGATCACCACCATACGGCGTGCTGTAGTAATTGACATTTACGGCCTGACCCCAGCGGCTATAGATATCGCGACGACTGGTTTTCAAGAGGCGATACGCTGACAGCGTAAACCGGTTGTACAGTAACGTACCGTTGCCTATATAATCAAAAAACGGATATACGCTCAAAACGGTATCGTTACGAATGATCGCCGGTACATAACGCTCGCGAACCAGCGTGTTCCGAAAATTCGTTACTCGCGTTATACCGACGGCATTTCCGATAGTAACACTACCCGCATATTTGGAACTGGTGGTGATGAGCGGCAACCGTAGGCCCATTTCTATATTCTCCTCGTCCCATTTAAACTTGATGTCGTTCACGACTAACGTAGAATCCTGGCCGCGGATAATGAGTGTCCCCAGCCGGTCCTCATCGACTGAGCGGCTGCCCTTTGTAAAATTCACGTCCAGTATCGGATATAACCCCTGGTAACTCAGGCCTGCGCGCCAGTAGCCGGTACGCTCGTTCAGGTCGAACGTGTAGCCCGCAGTTATATTGGTGGTGCTTAGGATATCCCGCGATGTGATCCCAAAATCTACCTGCGTGAGCGAGTTGTCTACAAAAGCTCCCCAGCTGAACGGATTTATGATGCCGCGTATTTTAGCATAACGTCTTACGGGGAGTTTCTCCTGCGGAATGGAGTCCAGCAGTCCGGGCCTTCCCTCCTGCTCTACCAGGTGCTGGTACAAAGGTTTTCCCGGATCCACGGGCTGAGGCACAGACCAATCTGCCGGATTAAACGGCACACGCACCACATCCATGCCATCACGCCCCTGCTCGTTATAGTAAATATATTTTCCGTCCAGGCTTATCGACGCATTATAGGCGCCGTGCTTACTGGTTGTTACCTGGTAACGCTGTCTGCCCTTTAAATCAAAGACATACAGGTTGTCAATGCCGCTTACCGGCGAATTGAAAAATACATACTGCCCACGCAACACCGGCGCCCCAACGTTCTCCTGGCTCACGGGCAATACATCTTCAGCCTCGTCACCCTCTACTGAAAGAATCCGGATTGTCTTACCCGCTTTGTTGTTTTTCAGTACAACCAGTTTACTGCCGGTATCGTCCCAGCGTGGCATCGCGTAAAAGTCATTATTGGGATTGGGATACTCACGCAATACGCGACCATCGGGTACAGACAAGATAACCAGCGCATGGTGATACGCGTTGTCGGACCGTACAGTCGCCACTCGTGTGCCGTCTGGCGACAGTGCCGCGGCACCATAGCGAGTACGTTTATCGGCAATAACCCACCGTTGTTTCCGTGTACGGTCATAGCCTTTTATCCGTGAGTAGTTGCGCACCTGCCAGCGTGGGTCGTAGCCAAACTCGTTCCACACCACCTGGTCGTGCGCTGTGGTAAGCATACCGGCATCGTTCATGAAGCCGGGCGTAAACACAGACTCTTCTTTACCATTACGCAACAACACAAACTGCTCGATATCACCAATGCCCCGTTTCATTACCAACACGCTGCCATCTGCCTGGGGCTGTGGGTACATATAGTCTGTATACGCCTTGCCACGCGATACCGGCACACGTTCGAATGCGGTAAGGCGAAGACGGTTTACCTCGTTCTGCCATTCCTGGGTAAGCTCCGCAGCCATATCGCGATACAAGCCCGTTATATAGCGGTTTGTATGATGTTTTACGGAATTTGAAAATGCAAACGGAATAAACGGAACAGTCCATGAGCGCTTGCTTACTTTTTCCCACACCTCGGCATCGTTGGTTTTACGCCGCAGGTAACTTATCATGTAATAGCCCAAGACATAATGATTGGGTATGTTATGCTTATACGACCGCAGGTATTGCTTATGATAATTAAAGGATCGGCCTTCGAGCATGTTTGTGCGGAACAGCAACCCGAAGTTAGGAATCTTTCCCCTACCCGACGGCGTGAAGGCTGTTTCGGTGGCGACTGCGTCACCTTCCCAAAACCACTGTGGAGCGGCAACCTGCGCCATACCGGCCAACGTAGGGTTACCAAAAAGATAATAAAATAACCGGTTAAAGCCGCGTGTGGCGTGTTGGTACTGTACAATGTGCCGGTACTCGTGCGATGCCAGGAGGTTGAGCCAATCGTTTGTACCCGCAAAGTTATAATCCTGCGGCGGCATGGTATAGAACTCCGAACGCCGGGGTAACAACGAGACAAAGCCATTGGATACCGACGACTGGTTCTGAAGTACAACCGAAATCTTCCGGGGCGATGCTCCCATGGTGCGGGCCTCCGGCTCATGAATATGTTCCAGTGTCTGCGCCATACGCTGCGCCTGATCATCAAACCCTTCCGGGAACAACACCCTGAAGTGTGGGGTGTTTACCTCGTACCACTTCAGGCTTGTTGGGTTGTTTTCCAGAACCACCTGACCATATACCGAATGTACAAAAGCAAAAAAAACAAAAAGGAGAATCTTCTTCATCAGGCATGGTTTTACCTAAGGAAAGATGAAACTCCCTTTTGTCAAAAGCAAGCGCCGAAACTGTATTCTTTCCGAAGCGTGCGGACTATGCTATTCGGTTACGGTAATCTCTGCGCTGACCACGGCTCCCGTCACGAAGAATCCTAGCGCGCCATTCGAGAGATTTGAGCGCGGATCGGCCGCCGGCGGATTAAACATACCACCGTCGTTGTTCAACACCTTTTGCAGATCGCGGTAGAAAATGAACGCCTCGCGGCTCAGGCTGTAACTCTCTATACGGGCCACATCGTTCACTTCATAATAAGCGGCTCCCGAAATCCCGTCGATCTCTTCGCCAATCAGCTCATCGTCTGCAAAATACACGTCTGACTCCGAATCGAAAGCAAGCTCACCGTTGCGGTAAAATTTGAACAGATAGTAATCACGTGTTTCCTGGGGTTCACGGGCAAAGATCAGCACTTCGTAAAAGCGTCCGGGATCTTTGGGGTCTTCACGTTCGTCTTCGTCCACACGCGTCTCTAAACGATCGATCGACACGGTTGGGTTCAGCTTGTCTTTTGCTTCATACGTTTGGCCATCAACGACCACAGTGAGGGAATAAGTATGTCCGGTCTGTCCTACAAACGGGGTCGCGGGCAGGTAATAGCCGGCAGAGTCCGGGCGATTGTTCGGATTGTGTATGAACATGTGGGTATTGCCCATATCATCCCGTACCTCTACGGTAGCATCGGTAACACGCGGTGTTTTTCCTGTGGTATAGAAGCCGGTTGTCCGGCTTACCTTCACATATTGCTGGCCGGGCGCGTCAGTAACCCATCCTTCAATAACCAGTTTCATATCGGTTTGATCGAAGTCCAGAACAACTGTCTTCTCGCACGCCGTAAGGGTAACAATCAGAACAAGGAATATCAGTATCGCTCTCATGGCAGTCATTAGAATTTAAAGTTATACGTTACGAAAGGAAGAATAGGGAACAGGTAAATCATACGAGCTTCTTTCTCTGTGCCATCGCCCAACACATTTCCATCATCGTCCTGGCGGGTACGGGTATACACAGCAAAGGCATTCTGGCGACTGTATACGTTGTATATGGAGAACACCCACTGACCTTTCCAACGACGGTTAGCGTTCCGGTTAGGATTAAGGGTAGCGGAAAGATCGAGGTGGTGAAACGCAGGCAGACGGTAGCCATTACGTTCAGTAACCATATCCGGATGGTACGAATCAAATTCATATTTGGCAGCAGGGATCGTGAACGGACGGCCGGTACTATAGGTAAACGATGCACCAAGTGTCCACTTCTTATTCAGGTCGTATGCTGCGCTCGCACTCATAACATTGCGACGGTCATAGCCGGCAGCAAATTCACGTCCTTTATTCACTCCTTCGATTTCACGCATGGTCTTCGACCAGGTATAGCTCAACATACCGGTAAGGCGTCCCTCCTTCTTGTTTATCATGAACTCCGCACCATACGACCATGATTTACCCTGACGGTACTCCAGTGCTACATCTTTGTTCAACAACGTTTCGGCATTATCCGCGAAATCCGTTACGTTACGGATGTCTTTGTAATAGGTTTCCACGGCTACTTCATACATGTTGTTGTTAAAGTTCCGGAAATAACCGGCAGCAATCTGGTCAGCCAATTGTGGCTTGAGGTAGTAGCTGCTGGGACTCCATGTATTAAATGGCAGTGGTACGGTACCGCCCGATATAAGGTGCGTGTTCTGAACCATACGGTTGTACGAAAGCTTAACTGACTGGTTTTCACCTACCGAGTAGCGTATGCCTAACCGTGGTTCGAGGTTAACATAGGTCTTAATATTTTCCCAGGCGTCATAGTGCAGTGTATCGATCCGATTGATGTCTACTACATTCTTAGGGTCTTCGTAGATCACTACGTCGGCCTTACCAACATTCTGGAAGATCGATAGGCGAACGCCGTACTCTAGCGTGAGTTTATCGGTAACACGCTGCTCGTTGCTTAGGTACAAACTATGGTCCAGTGCGTACATCTTATCGAACATGGTCTCTTTAAACATCGATCCGCTTGAGGTAGGTTTTATTTCTGCCGGCGAGAAGCGACGACCGGTAACATGATATCCGAAAGAGATATCGTTGTTCATGTTCAGCGAGTATTGAAGATCGGCCTTTACAGCGAGTTCCTGGAGATTCGATTTCCATTGAAAACCTTGTGCGGGATCTGTAATACTCAGAGAATAATCGAACTGGCTTGCGATTACCGTTACGTTCGAGAACAGGCGCTCATTAAAGAGGTGGTTCCAACGGAATGTACCGGTAGCGTTGCCCCAGCCAAAGCTGGCATCTCCACCGCTGAAGGTAATCTTATCACGCCCCAGATAACCCGATACGAAGAACCGGTCTTTGTTATTGGCACGCCAGTTAACCTTACCGTTAAGATCGTAGAAGTTAACACCGTTATCGCTATCGGCAGCTTTGAGGTAAAGACCGATATTCGATGTACGGCCAGACAATAAGAACGAGCTTTTATCTTTTTTGATCGGACCTTCGATGACTAAACGGCTGGCCAATGTACCTATACCGCCGGACGCTGAGAAGTTCTTCATGTTGCCGTCGCGGGTGCGGACTTCGAGGATGGAAGAGAGTCGGCCCCCGAACCGAGCCGGAATACCGCCTTTGTAAAGTTCTGAATCTTTAACAACATCTGCATTGAACACCGACACCAGGCCGCCAAGATGTGAGGGGTCATATATGGGAGCTTCGTCGATGAGGATCAGGTTTTGGTCTGCACCACCACCACGTACGAAGAAGCTTGAGGTCCCCTCGCCGGCAGATATTACACCGGGCAGCATTTGAATGTTCTTGATAATGTCGACTTCACCAAACAGAGCAGGAAGCTTTTTGATCTGATCCATGTTTAGCGAGTTTTTACTCATTTGCACAGCCACAACGTTTTCGTCCAGGCGCTTTTCGGTTACGACGACTTCGTCCATCATCCGGGCATCGCCGGCAAGCTCAGTGTTACGCGATACGTTGCTGTTCAATTCAATCGAAACCGTTTGCGTAACGTACCCCATATAGCTAAATTGCACCTCGTAGGTACCCTTGGGTACGGTAAGTGCATAAAAGCCATACGCATTGGTTACGGTACCTGCCTTGAGTTGCGGAATGTACACGGATACGCCGATGAGCTCCTCGCCATTGGCACCATCACGGATGTACCCATTGAGGGTAACTTTGTCCTGCGAACGGGCTGCCAAACTAACCCCCATTAACGTCGCAACAAATAAGAAAAATCGGATCATGTTTAAATCATTGGTTTGTGCTCTCCAGACAACCGATGATGAACTCACCCCTACGACCTTCTTAAATATTTTTTAGAATAAGTTACCTACCGGAGTGCCAGCCACGGGCAGGCCTCCCTGAAACCGGGTGCAATCGAACGAAAGTTCTTATCTTTACGGCATGTTCAAAAAACTCAAAGCACTCTATCAGGAGTACAAACCGTACGTTCGGGTAGATCTCATTATGTACGCCGTATTGATCCTGCTGATTATACTTTATTTTATCGTAACACTGGTTACGCAATAACAGCTCGTTGCGCCCGTTGTGTAAGGTCTGGCCTGGACCAACCCACCGCATGGCTATATCTTTACTGTACCGGAAATCAAAAGGGTTCTGAACTGGTTGCTCCAGGGGCAGGCATCAGCGAATAAGCTGGCCAGCAAGAAATAACAGAAAGATCGAAATACCGATCACCAACGTTATCATCTTCCGCTTCATAAACGTATACTCCATCGTCGTTGTATCTACCGCGTTAACGTACTGCTTTATTATTTTATAAAAAGAAAGCCGTCACGAAAATCTATGCGTGACGGCTTCCTACAAAGTGCTCATGTTTACCGTCTTCAGGATGCCGAATCAAACAGATCGCGGATGCGATCTCCCAGCTCATTAAAATCACGCTTCACATATTGAAAGGTATCCTGGGCACCCTCCCGTACATCACTCCAACTCTCTTCCGTTGCCCGCTCAACATCATCAAGAGCCTCTTCTACTTCTCCTTTCTCTTCCATAAGCTCCTTGTTTGCTTCTTTTAAGCGTTGTTTAGCGTCATCAGAAGCCACTTCGAGCTTTCGGTCCACGAGCTTCAGCTTTTCATCAATATCACGACGAAGTTGTTCGAGATCTTGTTTCAACTCTTTGCGCTCCCGTTCCAGGTCGTCGCGCACAACGACCGTTTCATTGTTTTTGGTTGTCGACGAACTACACTGCATCAGGGTTAGCAGCATATACGTAAGTGCGAGAGAGACAACAATTCTCAGTAACGTCTTCATACTGTTGATATTCTACTTTTTAATCGATTTAGATTTATTCTTTTATCGAACCGAGAGCAGGCGTGTCACTATACTTTAAGTGTATCTTTCAGTGACTCGATTGCGTGCTTGCCATTACTGGCATACGAATCTACCTGTTTATTATAACCTTTCCGAAGGCCATGTAAGTATTCATTCACAGTATCGATAGCCTGCTTTGAGTATTTCTCTGACTCACGCTTTAACAATTTACGATTCTTTCTTCCGCTATTGGGTGAGATAAGAAGACCAGTAGCAGTTCCCAGGGCTGCGCCGAGTAGAAAACCTCCCAGCACTTTAGCTGTTGTGTTCATATTCATGATTGAAACAGTTTATTGTAATACATATATATTTATGAAGGTTCACCATGAAGCCTTCCTGCAAATTGATATGAGAATACTATGCCAAAATTAAAGGCTGGTAAACCAGTATCATAAATTATTACAAATAACTGAATAATAGACCGTTAGAGCACCAATTTTACCCGTATGCAAGGGTTATTTCGTGAAAAATTTCTACAGCCTGTTGAGGAAAGTTCCCACCGACCGGCGCTTACAGAAAATTTATTTTTCCGGCTAAAAACCTCATTTATAAGCTTATAACAATGGTTTTAACGGTATTACGCAGAGGCTATAGGCCATATGGCATATTGCTTTTTCTATGTACGGCAGATGATGTTAACCGATGTTAAAATCAGGATTGATGTTAAAACTAACTAAAATTGAAACACAACATGAAAAAAGTATTTAGATCGTATGTAGCTATGGGCGCAATGATGGCAATAGCTGCTCTCTTCTATTCAAATGATACGCAGGCACAACAAAGACCACGCGCCGGTATCAAAGGAGGTTTGAACGCAGCTAACCTCTATTCTGATGATGTAGATGACAAGAACCTCCGCTATGGCTTCCATGCAGGTGTGTATGCTCAGATCTTGTCAAGCGACGTGTTCGCCATCCAGCCTGAGGTGAACTACTCTGCCAAAGGCCTTCGATTCGAAACAACTGGTCTAATTGATCAGGAAACAAAATTCAATCTTGAGTACATCGATATACCGGTGCTGGCCGTATTTAAACTTGGCGAAGTAGCCGAGATTCACGCTGGTCCATACATCTCATACCTCGTCGGTGCCAGCATCAAGACAGAAGGCGATCTTGGCAACGACTATAACGGTCTTGGCCGCGACAACTTCGAAAACTGGGATTATGGTTTGACCGGTGGTGTTGGTTTCAATGTAGGAGCCGTTCAACTCGGTGCCCGCTACAACCTTGGTCTGCAAAAAATTGCTAAAAGCAATGGAGCAGAAGCTGCCCTTGGCGATGCTAAAAACTCTGTAGGCCAAATTTACATAGCGCTTAACTTTAATCAGAGCGAGTAAGCCCAAACCAAAGAATTTTGAAACGTCATGACGGTGTCATGACGTTTTTTTTTGTTTAGAGGGGTTAAGCCAATACCTAACTATGATACAATTGTTGATAGGGAGTGCTTACCGAAAGTAAACCATAAAAGTCTTGATGGTCTATCCGTAAAACGATACCCGTCAGACATTTTTTTCCCTGTTGCCATATTCCCCATCCTCCACACCAAAATTCCACACCCGTTGCGCAACACCTGCAAAATTAGCCCAAATTAACGCATACAAACGCCCCTGCTTTCTGGCACTCCTTTTCAACGTGTATATATAACAACAAATGTTTAAAACCATGAGCGACATCTTGTATATCATTGCGATTATACTTGTTATCGGTTGGTTTGTCGGGGTATTTGTCTATAGCATAGGCAGCCTTATACATATCCTACTGGTAATTGCAGTTATCGCTATCCTGCTAAGACTTATTCGCGGCAGAGATTTGTAAGCAATGTAAAATAGGATAACCAAACAGAAGCTGTATACACAACGCCCGTAATGATGGCAGGTATACAGCTTCCCTGTTTAACCATATATAAAACAGATCACTGAAAATCGACATTTTTATCAATTACTGTGTTCATCAACATTACTATCTTTATAGACCAGAATTTATACTAACATCATGCGATCAAACAAAACAAGATTAGTTATAGCGGCCCTGGTAGCCCTTGTCGCCGTTGTGTCATACATTGGCAAACGTTCGCTTAACCCCATCACGGGCGAGCAGCAATATGTATCGCTTACGCCAGAACAAGAGATTGCCCTGGGCAACCAGTCTTCCGGCGAGATGGCAAGCCAGTTCGGAGGGCGCTCTGACAACGAAGAGCTTCAGCATAAAGTGGCATCTATCGGCAGCCGTATTGTAGCGCGGACGGATGCCAGCAAATCGCCGTACGAGTTCCATTTCACGGTACTGGCTGACGATCAAACGGTAAATGCTTTCGCGTTGCCGGGTGGCCAGATTTTCATTACCGAGGCCCTTGCCAAGCGGCTTACTTCAGACGATCAGCTGGCGGGTGTGCTCGGTCATGAAATAGGCCACGTTATCGGTCGGCATTCGGCAGAGCACATGGCACAAATGGAGCTTACCCAAGGCCTTGTAAGTGCCGGGCAGATTGCCACCAACGATCCCAACATGATGGCATCATATGTGGGCCAAATGATTAATCTGAAATTCGGCCGTGATGACGAACTGGAGTCGGATAAATTCGGTGTCAACTATATGCACCAGGCGGGCTATTCTGCGGAAGCGATGATTGAGGTGATGCAAATTCTTGAGCAGGCCTCCGGCAACTCGTCGCAACCAGAATTCCAAAGTACGCATCCGTCGCCAGCCAACCGCATCGAGCATCTCAAACAGCAAATTGAAACCCTTTAGGCAAGGCTGGAAGCAGATATACTTCATCTTCAAAACTCATCAACTGAACGTACTTCCCGAAATGGGTACGGGTATGACTAGGCGTGCCCGAATGCAATCGGCCGCCCGGCCGGTTGCATTCCCTCCTATTTCTTTCTTCGTCGCGTTGATTTCGTAACTTTACTTGCTGATGCAGTATTTTAAAAGCAAATTCTACCCTGCCTCTGTTAAGGGGAAAGTGATTGCCGGATTCACGCTGACGTTTCTGGCTATCAGCCTGGCCTTCGTGATTTCCAACTTCGCATTCCGCAACATGCTGGAGACGGTAGACCAGCTTTCGGCTCCAAACGAAAAGCTCTCGTATTTAAATCGTGTGTTTCAGGAGATCACAACGCTCGATCAGTTGCAGCGTGCCGAAGCTATCCGCAATCCCAGGAAGCCGTATAAGGCGTTCCTCAATCAGTCTAAAGAAGCGATGACCATGATTGACTCCCTGAGCTTCCTGCCTTGGGACAGCGCCCAGCTTCAACGACTAAGTGTTATTAAGGACATTCTGAAGAAGCGTGACAAGCTATTCTTCTCATACCTAAAGCTTAAATCAAAGTCGGTCGATAACAAGAGTCTTTCCAAAAAGATCGATACGCTCTCTACGATTATTGAAACGAAAAAGCTGGAGATAGATACCAGTGTGGTTACAACACAGAAGAAGACGATTACGACGTACCTTCGTGATACGATAGAGGAGCCGCAGAAAGATGAACGTTCATTTATCGGAAGGCTATTCGCTAAGAAGAAAGCAGCTCCTCCTGAAGAAACGACGCGTGTAAAGGTGCAGGAAGAACTCAGTGTGAGTGTCGATACGCTGTCGGTTGCCAAACAAAATAAGGCCCTCGATGAGGTGGAAAAGATTATGCATGAGTTGGAAACCGACCAGCGCACGCAAAACCGCAGGCTGTTGAACCGCGAGCTGGAGCTTATACATGCCAACAGTCTTTTTATAAATCAGCTTCTTAATATTCTACACGACGTGGAACGCGAAGAGCTGGCGTTAATGAAGGAACGTAGTGCTAATGCCGGTACCGTCGTAACGAAAAGCACTCTGCGTATCAGCGTATTGTTACTCGCATTCTTCCTGGGGGCCGCGTTGCTGGTTTACCGTATTTGGATCGACATTGCCAAGAGTAATTACTATAAGGAACAGTTGGAGAAGGCCAAGGATGAAGCCGAAGAACTCAGTCAGATCAAGCAACGCTTCCTGGCCAATATGAGTCACGAAATACGTACACCGCTGCAATCGATCATTGGTTTTGCCGAACAGATTCAAAGCCAGCCGGATCTCGCCCCAGAGGCTGTGGAAGCCATACACAGTTCGTCTGAACACCTGCTGCATATTGTAAACGAGGTGCTCGACTACAGTCGTATTTCTTCCGGTAACTTCACGCTGGCGCACGAAACGTTCAAACTGCTTTCTGTTATTCGAGAGATCGAGGCCGCCATACATATACAGGCAGATCGTAAGAACCTCACTTTATTGCTGGACCAGGAGCAGACGGGCGATTATACGCTTATGGGCGACTCATTCCGGCTACGCCAGGTTTTATATAACCTTCTTGGCAATGCCGTGAAGTTCACGAGTAAGGGCTATGTTAAGCTCACTGTAAAAACCGAGGCGATTACTCCAGACAACATACGGTGTACGTTTGACATCACGGATACTGGCATTGGAATTCAGCCTGATGATTTACAGAAAATTTTTAACCAGTTCGAGCAGGCCAACACCCTGATTGCCCGACACTATGGCGGTACGGGCCTTGGGCTGACCATTGTAAAATCATTAGTGGAGGCGCAGGGCGGCACTCTAAGCGTAACCAGTCAGGTGGGCCAGGGCTCTACCTTTACGGTTGTAATTACGTTTGATAAAGCTACCATGGATGTGGTGGCCGAGCAGAGCAATGATGTACCGGTTACAACGGAGCCCTTCAACGGGAAGGTTATCCTGGTAGACGACGATGCAATGATTCTCCGCCTCAGCAGTCTGATCCTCGAAAAGCACAACGTAAATCATGTTATATATCGTGAGGCAGAAAAGCTCATCAACCAGAAGCCAGATCCGGAAGTGACGCATATTTTGATGGACATTCGCATGCCGCATATCAACGGTGTGGAGCTTTGCCACGCGCTGCGTAAGACCTATGACCCGTCTGTTAAATTTGTGGCCCTTACGGCTCATGTGTTTCAGCAGGAGCGTCAGGCGTTGATCGATGAAGGCTTTGATATTGTATTAACCAAACCGTTTCACGAACGGCAACTTATCGGACTATTGGGTATAAACATGCCGGTGCAGAAGGGTAAACATCCTCTGCCCGAAGAGATTCCCGCTGCACAGGAAGCGGTACCGGACTTTACGACATTGCGGCAAATGACTCTTGGCGACGAAGGTCTTTTTCTTTCTGTCTTAATGCAGTTTCAGGAAGAAACTGCTGCCGATCTTGAAAAGCTCGAGGCGGCTATGGCCAATAAAGCTACAGGGGCTTTACGCGAGATTATTCACAAGCTTGCCGGACGTATTGGGCAGATCGGTATACCGGCCCTTTCATCAAGGCTTCGCGCGTTGGAGGACGAACTTGTGCAGGGAACCGCTCTGGATACGTTGTTGCCGATTATCGGCACTACACGCGATGATGTACAAAAGTTATTGAGTACTGTTCGTACGATGACGGTGGAGCAATCAGTACGTTAAGAACAGCCCGAAGGAAAAGAACAAAAGAAGTACGGCTTATTCAATGCCGTACTTTTCCATTTTAAGATATAAGGTTTTTCTGTCGATGTTGAGTATGCGCGCTGCCTTGGACTTGTTGTAACGAACTTCCTGTAGCGTTTTTATTATCATCTCTTTTTCCTGTGTCTCTTGCAGGGCCTTCAGGTCATAGATCGGCGCGTTGTTGGGTCCTGTCGGCATGGTTACTTTAGCCACGGGATTGCGTACTGCCATGATCATTTCTGAAGGCAACGCCTGTACACTTACCATTTCGGCCTGTGTGAGCAGTACCGCGCGCTTTACTACGTTGCGTAATTCACGCAGGTTGCCGGGCCAATCGTAGGTCTTGAAGATTTCCATGACTTCATCGTCGAAGCCGTTTACGTTACGTCCCAACTCCTGATTGGACGATTCGCGAAAGAAGTCGAGAAATTCAATCAGGTCGCCTTCGCGTTCGCGAAGTGGCGGTACATGGAGGCTGAATTCGTTGAGGCGATGGTAAAGGTCTTCACGAAAGTGGCCTTGTTTTACGCTTTCAGTGAGATCGTCGTTGGTGGCGGTAATGATACGCACATCGACGCGGATTTCTTTATTGCTGCCAATGGGTTGGATAATACGCTCCTGGATGGCGCGCAACAGTTTTACCTGTACTTCATACGAGAGGTTACCTACTTCGTCGAGGAATAGGGTACCACCGTCGGCGGCCTCAAACTGTCCCGTTTTATCTTGTACGGCACCCGTGAAGGCGCCTTTTATATGCCCGAATAATTCGCTTGCTGCGAGGTCTTTAGACAAAGCACCGCAATCTACAGCAATGAAGGTTTTATTGGCGCGCTCGCTGAGTTGGTGGGTGGTTCGCGCTACGTATTCTTTACCGGTACCACTTTCCCCCTCGATAATGACCGACATGTTGGTGGGCGCTACCAGCCGGATGTATTCGTGCAGCTTTTTGGATGCTGCGCTTTTTCCTTCCACAAACCGTTTTACAGCAGCGCCCTTTTTGGGGGCTGCTGCGGCCGGTTCTCGCAGGGCATCTTTTTCGCTGTTTTTTTCCTTTTTAAGCGCCTGTTTAACCACCATGAGCAACTCATCGGGATTTACAGGCTTGGTGATGTATTCGAACGCGCCGACCTTGATGGCCTTCACGGCGGTTCGGATATCGTTGAACCCGGTCATGATAATGACAGGGGTGGCGGGCGATGTACCTTTGATTTCTTGTAAAAGATCCATACCGGTAGCATCGGGTAACCGGTAATCCAGCAACACCAAATCAAACGCCTTCGAAAGAAACGTCTTAATCCCCTCTTTGCCGTTGTGACTAACGGCAACCTGAAACCCTTGTTTGGTCAAAAAACCTTCCAGTATCCGGGAAAAGGTCAGGTCATCCTCTATTAATAAAATCGCAGCCATAATTGATGGCTTGAAAATAACTGAAAATAAAAAGAAAGCTGGAATAAATTCCCAGCTTTCTTTTTTTGAGCGTTTTACAGGTTGTTAAAAGCCCGGAATTAATCGATCTTCTTTCCGTCTTTATTGAACTTAATGGTCTTTGTTTCAGCACCATTCTTGAGCTCAACAGTATATGTATCGGTAGAAGCGGTATGATATGCTGCGTTGATCAACCAGCCTTTATATTCTTGAGCTTCGAGTGACTTCTTTACAGCTTCAGGAAGTTCTTCAGACTTAATCTTAACCTTTTGTTCCTGTTCAACAGCTACTGCTGCGTTAGAAGGTGTTTGAGCTTCTTGAGCGTAAACTGCTGCACCACTGATAAGGGAAGCTACGAGAGCGAACATTACTTTTTTCATGACTTAAAGGTTTTAATGAAACATCTAGTTCTGATTAACCTCTATTCGAACGTTGTGCCAGCTCGCGAACAAAATCCGTAAAATGATGAACAGCAAACAGTTAAATGATTTTTGCCGAAAGACAGAAGAGACCTGCGTTGTAGAACGATTCTACAATGTGTTGAATCAGGGTAATGAGTTGTATATCTTGTCCCTGTATTAGTAGCCTGAGTTATGAAAGGCACCTGACGATTAAACGTAAAAAGCCTTCGACAGTTACCTCCCCCCCTCCCAGAAACCGGGATGCGCTACGGTAACCGACGGCGTTCTTCCTTAATCTTTTTTTCTTCAATAAGGTAAGCGGCACCGAGGCCCAAACCTCCAAAAATGAGCACCATGGAGAAGTAGGCAACTTCACGCATGTAGAAGGTGACATCGAGCATGTAGCCGAACAAAATACCGAGGCCGGCGCCCATGAGCAGCAACGATGCCCGAAGCGGCCATGATACTGCGCCGGGCGTTTGCATACCTTTAAAAAGCTCTGCACTCACTCCCTTTTCTATCATGGCCATGCGCTCGTCGCGCTGATACCGCCGGAGATAAACTACCATTATGTACGCCCCTACCGTTGCGACGATAGGAATCATTACGCCAATTACTGCAACCATACGTTCTATTTTTGTTTTTCAGATTCGATTTGCGCTTTGGACGCATTACTCCCCCTTACCGGTTACACTTTTTCCAAAATAAAAAACATGTTATAATACTGTAACTTGATTATGGTTGTGAGCGTCAAACAGTCCGTCATGATCATAGACCCTGACCATTCGGTAATCGATAGAATTGTTGCCGGCGATGCATCGGCGTACGCTATGCTCGTAAACAAGCATAAAAGCTATACGTTTACGATAGCACTGCGTATTCTGCAGGTGCGGGCCGATGCCGAGGAGGCTGCTCAGGATGCTTTTATAAAGGCTTATCACAACCTTAAGTCTTTTAACAAGGAGTCAAAGTTCTCTACCTGGCTTTATCGCATTGTGTTTAACACGGCTGTGAGCTACAAACGCAAGCAACGCCAACGCTTTCAGGATATTGAAAACACGGTTATTCAATATGCCCAGGAGGCTGAGGGCATGCTGGAGAAGACGGATAAGCGGAAGTTCATCGCCAAGGCCCTTGCTGCGCTGAATGAAGCGGATCGGATGGCGCTGTCCCTTTTTTATCTGGAGGAGTTTTCTCTTGAAGAAATTTCTGAAATTACCGGCATACAGCACAACACGCTGAAGGTACGTCTGCACCGTGCCCGTGTACGGCTGGCGGAAGAATTAAAAACGATATTACAACACGAGGCCACTGCTCTCTAACGGCAACGAAAATGAAAACATCGTCTAAGACTCATCATTACTTACTGCCTGGCTACGTTGATGGCACGCTGAGCTCTACCGATAAACAACAACTGGAAAAACAACTGGAAAGTGATGCTCTGCTGCGCGTGGCGCTTGCCCGTCTGCAAGCCACCGATAGTGCACTACGCGATACGTTTACGCTTGAGGAGCCTTCTCGTGACTTTACGTTGAACGTTATGGCGCACCTGGAGCGGGTACCCGTGCAGGAACCGGTGCGGTCTGTACGCAAAAGTGTTATGTTACTGGTGAGCGCCCTCTTGGCTGCCGCCGGCACAGCACTACTGCTGGCGACAGGCTTCTTCGATACGCCAACGACCACGCTTGACGTAAACCTATTTAAGCTACCTGCGTCAGCCTCAAAGTATGTTCCTCAGACTATTCCTGTCAGCATTAATAGCAGGATGCTGTTAAACAGTATTATTATGATTAACGTGGTAGTGGCGCTGATTGTATTCGACCGTACTATTCTGAAGCCATTCTTTCAGAAACGCTTATCACAGTAGGTTGAGGAACGGTGGGCTGCTTATGATCCCCCTTCCGTTTTTTCTTTTTTCACAGGGCATTCAATCCTCCAGTCTTTGGCCAGGAATAACTCGCCGTCTTTTACCTTCTTGATCAGCTCTTCCTGTTTCTTCATGTATTTGCAACCGATGTCTACATACCGGTAGTTGGCGCCGTCGACGATGAAGTTGAAGTGGCATGTGTTGGAAGCCTTGTGCGATTTAAGACACACAAATTCAATGTTTTCCTGGTTAACGGTTATGCGCTCCGGCACGATAAAGGCCGATAACAGGAGTATTGCGGGGAGCATCCAAAGTCGTTTCATAACGTAGGGGTTATTTGTTTTTGTGATGGGGTACAGATGCCAAAAATAAGGCCTCCC